>Ga0073932_1001435_pt1 | contig 44613 bp, 35 predicted proteins | sample DewCreD2012metaG_FD_76967 | JGI IMG/M metagenome (GOLD analysis project Ga0073932, IMG submission 76967) | Hot spring sediment bacterial and archeal communities from British Columbia, Canada, to study Microbial Dark Matter (Phase II) - Dewar... ...
GAGCGTCAGCGCACGATCAATAAAATTCAAGCCGCCGCTCCCTGGGTGATCCTGGCAATCGCTGTCCCTTTGGTGGCGTATCTGGCCTGGATCTGGGGCAACACAGAAGCTCTGCGCAGGCGCGCTATCCCGCGTGATCCGCGTGGCGATGCACCTATCCTGATCCTGGATGACCATGGCAGGCGTAACGTCATCGACCCGGATTTGCTCTTCGGCGCAGCTGTGTCGATCGGTAAGGGAGGCCAACCGGAAGCTCCGCAGTTGGCTGCTCCTGAGCTGCAATCCCAGGTGAAGGCGCGTGACCAGGCGGTTGATCTGGTCAGCCGTGGCCTTCCTGGTCAGCCTCCGCGCAGGCGCGCTTTACCTGCCCTTACACAACCTACTTCAAATCCGCTACTGGGCAATGTCCGGGTTGTGGAGCCTGATGAAGTGAAGGATTGGATCTCAGATGTGCTGCCGCGTATCCAACAGAAGGCTCTTCAGGAAGGAGAAGACGATGATGTTTGAAACCAACAACTTCATTTCCAGGCGTTACCAGCTCCAGGCGCAGATCGTTGCGAAGCGGCTGCCACAGGTTCTACAACAGCGCGGTCTGGAGGCGGCGTTTGCCGAATTTTTACTCACATCGACCCAGGGCATGGTGCTGCTCTTTGCCATTTTGGATTTGCCCCGCGTCAGGCGGTTGGAAGCCTATACCACTCCCGAACTATTGCATCACCTGAGCACCGATCTACAGGGGCTGCCGGTTTTCCTCTCTAATTCCAATGGGCTGCGTTACGCCATCCCGCTCTCACCGCTGCCACGGCTGCCAAAGCTGATTCCATTCCCTGGTGTGACGGATGGCTGGGTGCAGTTGGGCATCAACCACTGCGGTGAGACGATAAGCCAACCCTGGTCGAAGCTTGGGCATTTACTCGTAGCAGGAAAGACCGGCTCCGGAAAGTCGGTATTTTTGCGATTACTGGCTTACCAGGCGCTTGCCGAAGGCGCTCAGCTACTATTGGTTGACCTAGACGGCGCCACCTTCCCGATGCTGGCAAATCATTCAACATTGTTGGCTCCAATCGGAACCACACCGCAAGGAGCTCAAGCGGCAGTCGAGCGCGCCCTCGGCGAGTGCGATCATCGAGCGGGGTTGTACATGCAAATGGACGGATATCCTGAAAGTCTGGAAGAGTATAACCGGACTATCGTCCGGCAAGGAGGCGATCCGCTCCCCCGGCTGCTGGTTGTACTGGATGAGTTCAGCGCCCTGATGACAACTCTTGGCGGTCCGAAGAGTAGTTTTGCGAATCGGGTTGCAGAGTTGGGCTGGCGGGGCCGAAAATTCGGCGTCCACCTGGTGTTTGCCGCCCAGGATTTCACCAAGCAAGTGGTAGGGCGGGTGCGTGACCAGGTGAGCGCCGCAGTCTGCTTCCGAGTGCGCAGCCTGGAAGCTGCCCGTGCGATGGGCTGCCCGGAAGCGGTGCGTATTCCGGAGAGTCGCCCTGGACTGGCATGCACCGACCGTTGGGGATTGGTGCAAACCTTCTACCTGGATAAGCGCATGTTCGGGCAGATTGGCCCAAGGGCTGCGCTTAGCCGTCAAGAGCAGGAATTGGTGGAACGCGCTTTGAACGAAGCAGAGGGCAAGATGTCAATCCCTTTGCTGGTTTCATGGGGAATGCCGGAGCGTGGAGCGCGTTCACTGGTTGAGAGTTGGGAACTGCGCGGCTGGTTGCGCCAGGATTCGGCGCGCCAGAACGCCCGCTTTATCACCCCAAAATTGCTCGAAATCCTGTCAAACAGTCAAATCGGTCAAACCGCGTCAAGCACAACAAACTGGTGAGGAGTAAGTAAATGCATACAACTATGGCGATCTTGAATCAAAAAGGTGGCGTGGGGAAAACGACTACTGCTGTCACTCTGGCCTCCGGATTAGCCAGGAATGGCTACCGTGTTCTGCTTATTGACTTGGACACTCAGGGGAATGTTGCTGACAGCCTGGGCTTACCGCACAGCGACGACCTTCGCCGGCTGCTTTCACCCGATTTACACGTTCCAATTGACCAGGTTGTCACATCGAGCGGATTAGATCATCTGGATGTGATCCGATCCGATAAGAGTACAACCAGTCTGAAACAAACTTTAGCTGGTGTGACCTTGCGCGAGTACATACTGGCGGATGTTCTTATAAACGCAGCTTATGACGTAATCCTGCTGGACTGTGCTCCTTCAGCCGACTTACTGCACTTCGCTGCACTGGTCGCCGCTGACTATCTACTAATCCCCACCCGTCTCGACAAGCTGGCCGTGAACGGTGTGCGCGATGCCCTCCAGACTCTGGCTTCTTTACGACGTATCACCCGTTGCCAGGTTGCCGGCATTCTGCCTACTTTCTACGAAAGGGTTACTTTGGAAAGCCATGAGCAGTTGATCCACCTGGCACAAACTTTCGGCAAGCTTGTGCTGCCGCCTATCCCACAAGATACCCAATGCCGTGTGGCGACTCGCTACGGGAAGACGCTGTGGGACTACGCTCCAAACGCCAAAGCGCTGAATGGTTACGAGCAAGGCAACCGGTGGGTGGGCGGATATCGACAAGTTTTAGACCGAGTAAAGGATTGGCTATGAAAAACGACATGAAAGGATTGACCAGGTTTGACGAACTGCCCGGTGTCGACCCGGCAGTTGAGTCGCTGCTTGGGCAGGGACAGCGTCGCCAGGATGAAGCGCGCTTGCCTCGAACCGAGCGTTCCCGCAAGAAGAAGGAGCGCGAGCGCGCCCAAAAGCGCAAACCCAATCGCATCAACCTTGACCTGCCAGTGGATTTGAAAAAGCGCCTTGAGCATTTGGCAAGGAAGGAAGGGGTGCCGATCAGCCAATTGGTGGCTTTCCTGCTCTACGAACCGGTCCATCAGCTAGAGAGTCGGGTGATCAGCCTGTGGGGCTACAAGATTGCATCAGGTTGCCCAAAGTTCGAATGCAACCTGGATCTAAAACGCCGGGCAGATGAAGCGGCGCATCACGATGCGGCGCAACGTGTTGCGTCGCGGAAATCTTGAAAAGTTGATTGCGTAGGGCGTCCTAAGGCGATTTGTAGGACGTCCCACTAGGGCATCCTAGTAGGGCGTCCTATTGGAAAAAACCCGAAAATCATAGGGCGTCCCATGAGCCACCAGGAAGGCTCAGGAGCCACGCGATGTGAGGGGTGGCTATCTTTCGATCATGATACGAAAAACCGCCCTTGTAAGGGCAATAATTACAAGACAAGAATGGAGACCGAAAAATGACGGACACGTTGCATCTGGATGAATTCCAGGCATATCTATTGGCCGAGGATCGCTCGCCGGTAACGATTGTTGGATATTTGGGTGATGTACGATTATTTGCCCAATGGTATGAGGGGCATTATCAAGAAGTTTTAATCCCTGCTTCTCTGACAAACGAAGCCGTACGCAATTATAAGCAGCACCTTCTTGACCAGGCTGCCAAACCCAAAACGATCAACCGGCGGTTGGCAGCTTTGGCAGCTTATGCTCACTGGCTGGAGCAAGCAGGATATGTAAAGAATGCACGCAATCCAGTTCAGGGGGTGAAGGCTGTGAAGGAAACAGCGCTTGCTCCCAAGTGGTTGGATAGGAAACAGCGTGCAGCATTGTTAAGAGCGGTTGATAAGGAAGTTGAAGATGCCTTGCGCCGTTACCCACGCCTACGATTGATGTATCTGCGCGATGCAGCGATCGTCAAATTGATTCTATTTGCTGGCCTGCGAGTAGGAGAAATAATCCAGTTGCGCACAAGCGATGTGATCTTGGATGAGCGTAAGGGAAGCGTAGTCGTCCGGGAGGGGAAGGGTACGAAGAGGCGGGAGGTTCCGCTGAATGCAAAAGCCCGCAAGGCATTACTCGAATATTTACGAGTGAGACCAGATGTGGAAATGGACAATCTCTTTCTTGGCCAACGTAATGAAGGCGTACAGAGCAAAACGATTCAACGCGCTGTGCTGCGCTTTGCGAAAAAGGCTGGGCTAAAAAATGTTACTCCTCATACCCTGCGCCATAGTTTTGCAAAAGCTCTGATCGACGCTGGGGTATCACTGGAAAAGGTTGCGACATTGCTGGGACACAGTAATCTGAATACAACCCGGATTTACACGACGCCGGGGGAAGAGGATTTGGAAGATGCTGTTGGGAAGATTGAGGATTAGGGTGAGATCTAAGAGGGATTTCCACTTAACCAGGAGGGTGGATTTCAAGTGTGATCAAATCACCCGCTCTCGCCACATGTTTTAGGCGCTCATAAATCTCCTGGTGGATTGCCATTATCCCCTCCCCACAATCAATATAGAATTTCTATGCTCATATCATCCCAAAATGGCGTAAGGCATCTCGAATCGCTCTTACCTTCTCCGGTGGACAAAGGACCTGACGTTCGTTGCCGGCACGATTCCAGGCATGTTTGACATCCAACCCTTCCTGTTCTTTTACATCTGCAATCCAGCAAGTCTTCGGTTGGAAGCCGTATTTAGCTTTTACATATTCTTGAATTTGTCTGTAGGTTGCCATTATCTTTTCATTCCATACTTTTTAGAGACACTAACCACCAATTTCCGCTTTTTCGATCGCGGCATCCAATATATTTACCCATTCATCTTCGGCAAGAATTACCAAAGGGTATCCCAATTGATTGGCGAGATATTGAAAATTATCAATCACCTCTTTACTAATAACGTTGGGAACAGAGATACCAATTGCATTCAAGTTCTCTCCCCTCATTGCCGCCAAGTAAGCCGAATAACAGTATTGAGTGTATAGACCTTTAACACTTGGAACACTTCTTCCTAGCCCGAGCTTCCTTCGACGTTCTCGACTCTTTAGATGAATACCCAGATTTAGTTGTTCACCCGTCTCCTCCAAAATATCAGAATAGCGAATATCGGCAATTTCGCGACCATGATGAATGCCATCAAATCGTTCATCGATTGCATAACCGAAAATGCGCGGTAGGCATATATCAGTTCCAGATAAAATTCTCTCTCGTGATATTACTTCACGCATGCAAGCATTGCACATATCCCTTGTTGGATGACTATTGTTTCGGGAGCACTTCTCTTTTATATCGTTTAAGGCGATTCTGTACTCCTTTTTATGCTCATCGGTCGGATTCCTTCTGTGGAAATGAGCCCTGATTCTCCAGTACTTAAAGTCACCCAAATGATATTGAGTGACCGCGATATTTTTCTTTGGCACTAAACGAAAAATATTAGCAGTAATAAGAAAAGTTCCATCATAGTGCTGGTTTTCGAGCACGGATAAGAATTCATGCAATGATTTGATTAGCGCGGCACCCGGAAAGATCCTGATGTCTGTTGAGAATGTTATCTCTAGTTCGCCGCCGCATTCGCAGATCGTTTTTTGATTGTTTGCTATCCTTTGCTCGGGATGCTTCATACACTGGAATACAACTTGCTGTTCATCCGTCATTACTGGCGCGAGTGGAGATTGGCAAAGTGGGCATCTAAGTAAGTAGGGTCCGCAATTTTCGCAATTCGCTTCCAGGCCTATAACCAAGTCTAGATGTTCAGATTGGCCAATTAGGTCATGAATAAAGCCTGCATCAAACTCAACTTCATGGTTTGCCGATTTTCGAGCAGTGATTACTGCTTTAATTAACTTTTCAAAAATCCTTCTTTGGATTAGACCAATCTTTTTCCCTCGTATATTCACAGGGGTATTTCGATAATAGGCAATAAATCCGTCAAGGTTAATCTCGGCTTCTCGAGCCAGTTCTATTTCCGTTTTCTGAATTAGGTTAACGGATAAGGCAAGTAGTGTATCTTTTCGCAGTTTTGTTGGTGTCCAGATACGGCCGTATTGGCGCGAGATACCTACTCCTCCGAATACCAAATCTGGGTGAGTTGAATAGAATCCCGCTGTTTGCTGACGAGATTCATCCCGGATCAACTTTTGGTAGGAGATGGTGTCACCGAGAGCCTGGTCATATATTGTCATTGCCTGTACATCAAACTCATCACCGAAGATATCTACCAAACTAGAAAAAGATGCTGACCTGGGGGTTGCGCCTTCTGCCAGTCTTTTCAGCATATCTTCGGAAAGATATGGAAGCTGCCATCTTATTCCCAACTTTATGTTTCCATAGGTAAGAATTGGCTTTACTGCAGGAAAATCACCGCACAATAAAAGTGCATGATTGAACTTACTGCTATACCAAATGATAGCGTTTTCTAGACTGAATACTTCACCAACTTCACCGTAATCTTCAGAGTCTGGATCAGCAATGACGTATTCTATTTTCTTTTCGTAGACAAGAGGAACTTCCAAAAATGGTGGATCAATTTGATATTCCCTCGCCGCTGTAATCATATATGCTGATCGAATCGATTTGTCACTCCCAAACCAAACCTTCTCATCATATCCTTTCATTGCTAAATTGTTGGTTGTATCTAAAAGCGAATCACGATCTGGAAATTTGCTTACAGAAACCATATAAAGGGTCGGTCTCGTCGTTAATGGATATTTTGCTTTTGCTTCCTCGAACGCTGCTCGTCCTTCAGCAGTGCTAACGAGAACCTGTACTAATTCGTTTTTTGAATAATCTTCCAATCGACGATGTACGTCTGTCTCTTCCTTGATTTTTAAAATTGATCTAACGTTCTTTGTAGGTATTGTTCGCATTATGATTTCGACAATTTCCCGTTTAGGAACAGGCGTTTTGCTTATCATCTCATCTTCCTCCACTCCACATTCTTCCCCCCATGTGCCTCAGCCACATGCTTCTCCTTCTCAAACCCCATCACCATCTCGAATGTCGGCTGGCACGTACCACACTTCCAAGCCCTCTCGGGTAAGACGATCAATGACCCTGTTCATTATCAATTCATCCGAGCCGCAATAACTAATGAATACATCTCTCAGAGTGTTTTGGGGTAGTGCCATAATACCTCCTCTGAAGCTTTTCTCATGCTTCCTAATACTTCATATGAAGTGATCGGTTCAACTGGACACCCTCAATAAATTGTTCTCCTCTACGCGTTTGGATTACCCTGAAATAAATTGTCATCATCATTCAGATTGGAGAAGGTTATCCGACCGCAAATACACAATCTCCGTCTCTCTGCATTTTCTCTTTGTTTGGTCTAATTCACTCAGTTCATACTTGGAATCGGGCTTCTGAAATATATCCAACCCACGATCGATAATAATTCGCCAGCCATTATCGAGCTCAATCCCGCGCCGATGGATCGTGTCACTAAATTCATAGGTGAAGGTAATCCCATGATCTTGCACGCTAGCAGCAATTTCATCGAACTTCTGTCCATTGGTCCGTTTCTGATATTCGTCCTCCGCTCCGGTTATCAGGTGGAGTGCCACCGGTCCCTCGACTGTGTCAATGATTCCGATGAATGCAAGAAAGTTGCGGATCTGGAATTCAAGCCGTATATATGGATCTGCCAGGTCTATCTTGCTGGCACCTTTCATATAGGGGCCGAATAAACTTTTATAACTAAAGCCAGTCTCTCCTTCCCTGATACGGATTGTTTTTTCCTGCAACTCTTCTGTGGTCTCGATCACCTGAGACTCGGCTTGGGTAGTTATTAGGATCTGTTCGCTCGGTTCATCTTTTATTTCTAGTTTTTTGGGCAGCTTTATCTTGTCGACATCATTGGGATCAACATATTGCGCCTTCCGGTGAGTTCGTTGGTACTCATCCGGATATTTTGAGCGCATTGATATCGGAACATATTCACGATCAAGTTTACACAATTCATCTCGCACTCGATGTCGCATTTCCAACGCCGGATTGACGCAATATTTGTAAAAGTCTTCTTCACTCGGCTGTTGATCTGGGAATAATATTTTTAACATCCCTGTCGCGCCTGACTCTATTGCGCGGCTATCTCTCATGTCATCACAATTCTCAAGCTCCATATTGGTATTGACAAAGTCACGATAGCTAATATCACCGCGCAACATATGCAAAATTTCTCCAAAGATATCTCCCTTCAAACCTAAACATACAGAAGGTGTATCCTTGCTAACACGTGGCAAATCCCAACCGGGAAGTAGCCCTGAAAAACGATCCAAAAAAGCTGTTTCCCGCAAAAAGTTCGGAAAATCCCTGAAAAGGCCAATCATCTCGTGCAAGGGACGTCTGAACTCATCTAGGTCAATGTTAGCCAGGATAACAACACCCGCCTCAGCAGAAATCGAGCCGGCGCTGCCGCGACCAAATCGTCCAGCCTCCAGATAAGATTTCAACAATGCTGTCAATTCTCCGGAACGATCACCTTTAACTTTCTGAGCTTCATCAATCACGACACAATCAAAGCGTGTAATTAAGCCAGGAGACTTGCGCGCGTCATTGTAAAACAGCACTGGTGCTGAGATTGCACCAGAACGTACCGTTACGTACCGCGACATATTCTCAAAAACGAAACTTTTACCAGTTCCCTTCGGAGCCAATTCGATCAGGTTGTAACGCGGTTCAACCATTGGTAGGAGACGACATATGAGAAGTATCTTTTGTCTCTCAGAATAGATATGATGGTTGAATCCCATCGAATTGATGATGAAATCGATCCATTCTTGGGTGGAAAAGTCCCTGCGGCGGGAGACAAAAAACTCCAAATCCAGACTGGCCAACTGAAAGGGCGTGAAGGAACGCATAAGTACCTGGCCAGGACCATCGTCGCTGGGCGGCGCATAGGATAATGTCCCAACGCCCCAGATGCCGCTGCTGAGTAGCATTTCATTATCGCGGATAATATGCGGAGGGATAGAACCCTTACTTTCATCCAGGAACGGGATCAGTAAGTAACGATCCCCTTTGCTGAGATTGACTTGGACTGCGTAGTCATCTAAGAGTTTTACATCGTTCTGTTCATATAACCGATTTTTTATCGATTCTCTCTCGCCCTTATCTGGTACATACTTGCGGACGAAATCAGCGATCTTTGCTCGCGCTTCATCAGAAAGATCAGGAGAATCCCCAACATAGTGAGCCACTATCCATTCGCGGACATAAACCGGAATGGCTCGACTGCCAAAGCCAGCTTTTCGAGCGAACGATTTATTGATGATTAACGATCCATAATTATCGAGCGCTTTTTGTTCGAAGGATTCCATGAATGACTCCTAAAACTCATCCAGGCTAAATTTAGCTCTAGCCGGGTCGATAATCTCAACTGGAATTTCAGCCGGATGGTCAAATGGTTGTCCAAGAAAACTGAAAGCAACCAGCATTCGCAGCTTTTTTACAGAAGTGTCAGCCGTTCGAGGGCACCGCGCGATCACTTTGTGAGGTACACGTTTAAGCTTTGTGATATTCCCAATTGTTTGAGTTTCGGTCTCTAAATTCGTGTCAACGAACTTGATACTAACCCCTTCGCAATCATAATTATTGAGGTTTGTGATTTCCAGGTTGAGTTCAAGCTTTGTGCCAAGGTAGAGCTTACCGCTACCCACAAGAGAAATTGCCAAAGGTTTCGGGGTTACCGTGACCGGCTGGAAAACCGCCACGGGGACGAGTGTCTCTTCTGGAGTCAACCCTCCATGGATATAAGCGCTTTCATCGGTGGGTAGGAATCGATATAATCTGCGTGCAACCAGGTAGTTCGTGTTTAGCTCGAAAATCTGTCGATTAAACAGATAACAATCATATTGTGAATTATCAGGTAATTTTTCCAACTCATCATCGGAAATTGCGATATACCGGTGATGCTCGTCCAGAGCACGTTTTTTGTAGAAATCCCCTTTCAATACATTAACTGTACCTTTTGGAATTCTTGTAGATCCATGATCCGATAAGATCACGACGAACAAATCGCGCTCTGCCCCAATTCGACGCGCAAAGGATCGAATATCCAGGGTGAGCGATTCGAGATAGGAGCGGATTGCTTGTGAATGAGATATTCCCGTTTGGTTTTCGCTTTGGTGCAAAGTAATGTCTAAAGGTAAATAATTCAGGAAGTAGATATCATGCTCGCGCTTTGTGATCAAGCGAAACTCCCCGATATTCCCCAGGTATTTTGTTTTCTTACCCAGTCGGTTATTCCAAATGGATTCGACCCGACCCTGATAGGCGCTTTCCGCAAATGGTGCGTAATGACCTGTCAGTAGACATTTTTTGCTAACTTCAGTGCATGAGGGGAGCATAGAAAAGCAATAAGAGAGAGAATGCTCGTAAAAGCCCCGCTGCTGCATCCGTGACTGAAGCTCGGGATAAAATTTTGCATTCAAATTATCTACAACTACAACCAGAATTGGTCCTGCATGGGCTTTGAATGATTCCTGTAGATTGTGTATCGCTTTCCATGCCATATGTTCCGAGTGGTAAATCAATTGCCCGTAATGTTGATACAACCAATCTGCATAATCACTGGCGATTTCGCCAATTTGATCATCCAACTGACCTGTATTTTCCAACCAAAACCGATATGGAAGATAATATTTTGTTGCCCAATCTATCCATTCGCTTGCCTGCCAATTCTCATCAGGAGCGGGAGGTGGTTCGATTGAGATAAGTAAATCAAGGTCAGCGAGAGCCTGATTAAGTCGCGGAATATTAGACACAGGCTGGAACTTTGACTTAATTTTAGCAACCAATTCCGGTGTGATTTCGATATCCCCAGTAATCAGGCGCTCTTGCAAGTGATCAAATTCGATTTCAAGAAACCCCGAAAATTGGCCGAGAAGCTCATCGATGGGTAATTTGCTATCCGATCCGGCTTTCTCCTCAAGGTATAGGCGGATTTCATCGATGACCTTTTCGTTTCCGGAAATAACAATTGGGACTTTGTGAAGGTCAAGGTTTAACTTCTTAAGCGCAGCAAAACTTTTTCCGAGCACCCTTCTCCCTAGAGCATCTGGATAGCCCGAAAGCAATTTGAAAGCAGCCAGATTCTGGATAAGCATGTCCGGAGAAGCATCTATCCAATCCAAGATCTGTAATTCAGCGACCTCACCCGCTGCCTGAAGCTCTTTGCGCAGTTGTCGTATCCGTTTTCGATAGATTTCTCTAACAATCGGGCGATTTAAGGCAGATTGCCATTGTTCACGATCATACCCGGTAACGATATCACCAACACGCCGTAGGCCTCCTGGTAAAGTAAGGAAATTGCCAAAGAAGATTTCTAAGATATAGTCCTCAAAGGAACTATTCGGCAAGGCAGGAATCTTGAGATCCAATAAGCCCGAGTCTAACAGCTGCTGTTCAGAATATTCACTTGGAACATCGAGACCAATTTGTTTCCGAATTTGTTCTTGGATGTTCAGCTCTTCTAGTTGAATATATGCTGGCCCATACCGCCGGGCCATCACTTTCAGCCAACGTCCAACCGTTTTGTCTTTAACCAAAACATCTAAATCTTTATGTGAATGAATCGCCTCAGCGATTTGCTGATAAGCGCGCACATATTCCCCTGGGTCACGAATCAGGAGATTCGCTGCTTGAACCGTGGAATCTTCGAGATGCTCTGAGAGAAGGGTTATGTAGATCACGCTATCAATCCTCTTGCTCCTTCGGTAATTGACCTTTTACAGCCTCATCAAAAGCTTCCCGAATTTCATCGGGGGCGATTCGTTGATCTTGCTTCAGGTGGCTGATGATATCTCTCAAAAGTACGATTAGCCCAGTTTTATCTACCGGATTGCGGAAGCGGTATTCGCGTTCGCCAGGGTCTAATTTTGGCGCAGTCTCGGCAATCAGCTTGTATCCTTCATCCAGGTTGGTAAAACCGACCCGGAGCACATTGCTGAATTCGCCCTGACTGTTTTGGGCGACCATCCAATAAGTGCAGCTTTCCGTGACGTCCGTTTGCCAGGGTATGCTCTTCTCGACCGTGATAAATTGCTTGGCGTTGCGGGGATCTTCGTTCTTCGTGACGCGAACCTTGATCCCTTCTTCTGGAGCACACACTGTGAACGCGACCGAGCTATGGTATTTAATGACTGGTTGCCCCTGGTAGCTTTGGCTGGCTTCAATCGCTGATTTCCAGATCGGTGGCGGCACCTTAGGCAGACTATCTTCAATTTTCTTGAGTGCGTCTTTGAAGATGTTCAGATAGCTGCTGCTCTGATCATAGGACCAGTCGTCTACCTTCCCCAGGTTGAAACCGTATGCGGTTGGAATTATTTCGAGGAAGGTTTTTTCAACATCTTGAAGCTTTTGAATTGCTTCTAAAACCGCCCGGCTGGATGGCGATTGCCAATCTGCATTGAGAATTTTTTGTTCTGGGTGTAAATTGGTGTACCAGGCGCTAATTGCTTCAACGTATGCCAGATAGGTATCTCCTTCCGGCTCAAAGAGTTCTGATAGCTCTTTAATTAGGGAGGATTTTATTGAACTGGCTTTCGATTCTACAGCCGCCTTGTCCTCTTTGATCTGAAGAATGATCTCGCTGGCGGTGGCATCATCCAATTCAGCATCCGAATCATAGCCATAGATTTGCTTGATCTCCTCCAAAAATACCTGACTGCCAACATTGCTTTCACTGTATTTAGCGAGCAAATCGACAAAAGCCGAGGCTGTAGTGTCATCTGCATAAATTCCAACGGCTCGCTCCAGGCGGGTGCGGGTTTTCCACCAACCTTGCAATGCTCGCCAGGCTTCGGACAATGTCTGCTGCGTGCCCGCAGGCGCCGGTGTGTCGGCAAATAGGTTATAAATCTCGTTGATTAAACGCGCCGTGGGCGGGTTCAGGAAGCGGCGTTCCACTGTAGCCGAAGGGAACCTGCCGGTTGCCAGATCAATGATCGTCTCAGGGTCATTGGTAGGAGCGTATCCTAAAGCGGTGGGATTAATTTTCAATCTGAGCTCGTCGCCGAAGTGACGCACAGCACAGGCTGTGAAAAGCGCCAATGCGTATGGACCTAGCCCATAAGGCGCTTCCGTCATCTCGGATAGAACACTCCAGATGTTGAGCGTTTCACCGCGCTGGATATTTTTCAGCCGGTCAATCAATTCGCTCAACGCCGGGTACTTGAATTGGTACTTGGCGGGATTGCTTTCGAGTTCGTAGGAGGCAATGTTGCCAGCGTAATCTCCTTCCTGCTGTAATATGCTGTGATTGGCAAGAGCCAGTTTTAAGTAGCGGATTTCGCCGCGGTTCTCTTTCTCAGAGTGATCAATCTCGACCGGTTTATCGGTCTCGACCAGTCTGGCTACAGCATCGCGCAGCGCGGTGTCTTTTGAACCCGAGAAATTCTTGGGATGAGCCTTGCTCAAGTATTCGTGGGAAACGGTATTTCGTTTCGCGTACAACCGATTCATCAGGGCATCGGCTGGTTCATATTCATTGATTGGATCCGCCACTAAAGTCTTACCATCTTCCCGGTACCAGTGCAATCCTTTGGCATCCAGGTAGCGGTCGCGGGCGCGCAGGAAATCGCCAATCCGCCCGGTCTTTTGCAGTTCTTTTCCAAGCATTTCTTCTACGAGGGCTTTTTCCTGGAATTCGAGCTTGCTATAGGCATCCGATCCCATGAAATTCTGGACAGCCATCAAGTCAATTACTGCCATCTTCATCGGGATAGCCACCTTGGGAACACCGACCGCGATGGTGGCAACATTGTTCGATTTCACCGCTTGTTGCGCCACCTGGATTTCAATCTCATTTTCACAGATCACGAAGACCATCACACCGTCATAACGGTCGCTCCATGCCTTTTGCGCCAGGCGCTGAGCTTCCTGGTATGCCCAGAAAGAGACTTCATTCCCATCAGCAAGTTTATATTTGGCTGTCAATTCTTGAGGCGTGGCGAATACCCTTCGCAAACGTTTATCGCCCAAATAATCCTGGTTATGACCCTTCGCCTCGGTGAAAGGCTCCCATTTCTTAGGCGCCAGCGTCATCACCTGGCTGGATAAGTTCAAGGACTGGTTGAGTAAATCCTGGCGGATCTCGTTAATCAGCGCATCCAGATCAGCCATATCGCTGCGCCGAAATTCATATTCTCCACTGGGTGATTGGAACAGAATTTTATTGGCAAGCAAGCTTTTCAATTCGCTTGCCAGAATCTTCTTGTCATTGGGTTGAATTAAGTTGAGCCCATACTCCAACGTGCTCTGAGTTACATTGACATTACTGACCCGATAGACAAAGACGAGATCCAAAACTTTTTGCGTAAATGGGTCGATCTCCTTTGTTAGGGTGTTCTTATAAGCAAATCGTTTAGCTTCATCCACTGCCGCGAGATAATTGCGAATGTGATCGCGAATTTCCGGACGAACCGTAAGATTACCCGTGGTAACACTGGGCTTGAAATATAATGCCAACCCATCCGGCGTATAGATATTCAACTCACCGCTTGGTTTGACCACATCTGTATTTCGCACGAACCAAGAATACCCACCTTCGGGGGGTTCTTCGCCAAATTTACGGAAGAAGGCAAACACCGACCGGGCGTCCGAACCCAGCTCTTGCGACATGCGCGTCAGGCAATAGGTTGCCATGGGGTGCACCGGGTATATATTCTTGACGATCTGGCTCAGCAGCTCCGGCTCGCTCAGGTAATCGAATATCTTGAATTTCTTTGCACCGCTCGCCATCTGGGTCAGCAGCCAGTTGTTCTTCTTCAGTACTTCCTGCTCCCACTCAGGGGCTTCGGTTTTCGGCGATACCAATGCAGCGATGATCTGCTCCAGCTCTTCGGATTGTAAACTCACCTCTGTGACGCGGTCCTGCACCACGCGAAAATCCACCTGTAATGGGGTGTTTGCGCCATAGGCCTCGAAGCGCCGGTGCCCTGTGCCGATAAAGATCAATTGCATACCCGCCACGCCATCTTTCGACATCTCGGCGAAACCCTGGAAGACGCTCATACTGACCCGACCTTCACCCAGGGCGTAACCAAATTCATCCGCCAGGATCACCAGACCTTTGTAACGCTTCTGGAATTCTGCGCTGGAAAGTAAATCTTTCAGAATGGCAAGCAGATTATCCGTGCGGAATGCCAGGCGCTGCCCAGTCGCTTTCTCGTAAGTGGTCTGGAAAAGATCGATGGCGGTCGATTTGTTCTGCTCTAATCCCTGTTTCAAGGCTTCCAATTCTTGGGCGGAGTCGTCGCCGCCCAAATACGCCAGAAAATCCTCGAAGACGCCGCTTGGCTCGCCGGCTTGTTGGCGCTGCTCCCAAGCCTCGATTTGACGCAGCGCCCCTTTGAAATGCGTGTCTAAGATGATCTCCTGCGCGCCTTCATATTCCAGCGCGGTCTGGATGGCATTCAATAGGATTTCCTCAAAGGATCCAGTTTGCAGGAAATTGCACGGCGCGACCAGGTAGCGCCCATCGCCGCGCCAGTTGCGCACCTTTTCGGAGCCAACCTTATCGCGCTTCCCCCAGTTATCGAAGAACTCTTCCATCTCTGGGTCGGTTGGTTTAAGAGAGAAATAGTTCGCCATCATCAGGCACAAGTGCGACTTGCCCGTACCGAAGCTGCCGGTAAGCATAAAGACTTTTTCTTTGTTCTCGGCGCTGGGGAGCTGCGCTTGCGCCAACTGTAAAAACGCCTCGCGATGAGAACGGATTGGCACATAGCCGCGCATATGCTCGACATTGTCGTTGGGATTGACTTCGTTATAAAAATAAGCCACCAGACGCACTTGATCGCCGTAGGCGGTGTGGAAATTGACCAGGTCGAATATCTTTGTCATCGTGTAAAGCCCCTTATGCGTTAAACGGCATCAAACATGTTGAGCGCCAGGACGCGCGGCTCGCCATGTGTATTGCGAAAATCCGCTGTTGCAAGCACATTGTCATCCTGAATGATAAAAACAAAAATCTTTTCGGTGTCGGCTGGGGATCGCAGTCCAACCCGCACCCAATTCAACAGCGCCTGCTTCTCCGCTGCATTCCAGGTGTTCAACAGGAAATCGGAGTTGTCCACCAGGACGACAGCCTGGGGCACAGCGAGTGAAAGCAGCAAGCTGCGCAGCGCTTTGAAATCGAATTCGCTGACCGCCGGAAGGGAGGGGGTTGCGAGAAAGTAAGCCAACAGGTCCAGGTAGTAAATATCTGTGCGCACAGATTGCAGTTTGCGGGCAAACTGGCTCTTTCCGCTGCAAGCGGGGTAGTGAATGATAAAAGAGCGGCGATCTTCGCCCTTCTGGTGGTTGAGATAATCGGCGAAGTTCATGCCAGTTGCTCTCCTTGCAAGTGGCGAGCGGCGGCTGAGATCCAGGTATGCTCGCGCTTGAAGCGCACCTGATCCAGCCCGGAGCGGGTTTCCACCGTCAGCAGACCGGCGTTGTGCAGCGCGTCCAGCGCCCGGCGCACGCTCACTTCATTCTGGCGCAAGATACGTCCAGGGCTGTAGTGAGCCTTTGTGATCAAAGGAATTTCCAGCGAGGCGGCTCCAGCATAGTAACGGTCTCGGTATACCAGAATGGCGCTTAGCCAGATCAGATCAGGGATCACTCCTGTATTCTTGAAACTGATATAAGACCCCTTTTCAATTTTTTGAATCAATCCCAATCGGCTGAATAAGGCTTGTGTGTAGGTGTTGAAGATCGAATTTACCTCCAAAGGCAGCTTGTCAGTCAGGCTCTTTTCTGACCAACGCCCTTGTAACGCCCGAAAAAAATCTGTAATTTCTTGAATAGAAACTTCATCTTGCTCAAACAATATAAGATTGAACAAATTGCTCCATAAAACCAGTTGGGCATTGGAAGCCAGTAAATAATGTAGCAGCCACAATAAACCGGGGTCGTCCAGGTAAGGAGATCGAGCCCGCACCAGGGCACCCCAGGGCGTGATTTGATTTTTTGAGTCAATCAGCTCCAAGCGGCGCATCACACTGGCGGTGCCCTCCGCCTGAGCTTTGGTCATTGATAATCGCTGTCCGAGCTCTTCACGGGAGAAGGTGTGACCTGTTTCCCGATGATCCTCGAGCAGCCCCAGTATCCGGCTGACGTGGACCTCGCGGGTTTCATAGTGCTTGGTCACTTCGAGCACTGCGCCCTCTGGGATTAGATCGGGCAACTTTGCGCCGGGCTGGTCTTTATTTAATTCGATGGCGCTCAACTCCTGGGCAATTTCGTTTTGATGTTTGTCCGGTTTGGGCGGTTGGTCAAATAGACTTAGTTGTCCTGTCATGTTTTCCTCTCCACCTACTTTATACATCGTGGAGCATATCGATAGAATAAATCTGCACAGGCACACCTTCCCCGTGATGGATAAATTACCGATTTTGGAAGCGACCTGCTGAATGCGATCTTCATCCAGCCATTCAGGCGCTCCCTCTCATCTGCATATCCTGGTTGGACAGCTCCTTCTTGGATCTCAATAAATCGGCGCATGAAAAAACTTATAAAGTCCGCTACTTGGATTAAGCCAACCTCTTGGGAATCGACAAAGTATGGTACATCAATGACTTGATCTAACTTGGCTTGTCCAGGTTGACGAGAATAATAACTATCCGTCCAATCTGGAGGATTCTTAATTAAATTTGTAAACCTTTTTGCCTCTCGTTCTTCATTATCATAGATAAACACTGTATTTCCCTTGTTTTTAGTTACTGTTTGGCAGTGCCTTTGAATTGCCAGCACAGTATGAAGAGCCATGAAGCGCCAGAGGGAGCCGATATCGTCTGCTTGAGGTTCATTCCGAAAGTCTCTAGTAAACCTTTCCTTATCAACAGCAGCATATACGATATGGTGTTTTCTATCTCGAAGCCATTCAAAGATTGCTGAGATAATGGCTGCACGCTGAGGACCATCAATCCCACGCCATTGATTATTGCCAGCATAAAAATCTCGAGTATGAATTTCCGTGACTTGCCTTCCAACGATGGTGGACAAATCTTGAAGTAGTTCCTGCCAGTGGATCTTGCTTAGATGCATCCGTTGGGCATCGACAATCACCCCTACCATCACTGCATAGGGTTCATCGCCTGTTCCACTCTCATCCAAGTAACAAAATTTCATCGTGAATGGCCTCGTCTTATGCTAATTGAGTTTGGCTAATATTGCTCTACTCTTCATCATCTTCTTCTTCCTCTTCTTCTCCTGCCTCCACCACCAGCCCCTGCGCCGCCTCCTGGGCTGCAATCTCTTGATTCAGCGCCAGCAGACGGGTAAAAATCTCGCGCTGCGCCTCGCGGGAGGGCATATAGCGGATTTTCTTGCGGTCGTTGGGGTAAAAGTTGTGCTGCAGGTCAATGTCCTCCCAGCCGTAGCAAGCCAGCACCGCCCGGTCCATCTCGGCATGCAAGCGGCGCATCTCCTGGATATCCGCATCCTGGCAGTCTGGATTATGGAAGCGGTTGTAGGTTTTGGTCAAGCCCAGTTGGGTTGCCAGCATCACATTCTGGCGGTGTTCGTAATAAATCTGTCCAGCCTGCTCTGTTGCCATCCGCTGCGACTCACTCAGGCGCTGGGGAAAGGGGAAGGTTTGAAAGCAGTCTGTAGGTGTGTAACGAATGTCGGTACGCATGGTGGATGCCTGCCGGCGCAGCCAGACTTCGTGGATGTGGGATTGGAGGAGGGAGAAATGAAAGTAATCGTCATATGCAAAAACGACAGTAGCGTCACTGAAAATCATCCCCAAATCAACAAATGCTAACATGTTGTATTCACTAACTCGACTTCGAGTAAGCACTCGATTTAGTTTGGCTATTTCTTCATGAAGACCCTCATAATACCCCCCAAATAGCCACCATTTATCACGACGAGATGCCATTTTTAATTTATCACGCTGAGGTTTTACTCTTTCGCGAATTATCGCGATTAGGTCGCTATATGAACTAGCTTGTTTAAGATCCCAATCATGAAAACATATGACGTGCCGACTAGGTCTATGATTCGGGAATTCATTTATGTCTCGTCCTATTAAGTATGGGAATATGCAGTCTATGTTTCTTGGGTCATCGGATATTAATCTCTTAGCTTCATCATTTGTGAGAATAAAACCTGATCCACATACATAATCCCCAACAAATGCTCTGTTTAAGTTCTGGATTAATCTATTGGCTTTCAAATCAGGTAAATCGTCTAATCTGGAAGATATGTAGGGAACACTCCTACCATCTAATAATCTATTCAGTTCCCGTATACCCTTCGTTATAGCAACTAAATTCACTTCAACATTAGCGTCACCAGCCCACTTGACAAAACGATCAGCAAAATATATTTTGCCCCCTTTTCCAATAAGAAATTCCAAACCAGTTTCTCTAGTGTCGCCTTGGCCAATGGTGTTTGTGGTAACAAACCCCAAACGACCACAATTTTCATTGATTAGTTCATAGCCTCTTCGAAAAAAATAGGCACAAAGGTCAGTAATCCCACTCGCAGGTGAATAATGTGACTGAAGAAATCTCAAATAATCATCTCCCAATTCGGTGCTTATCTTTAAACCCCCGAGAAATGGCGGATTGCCAATAACAACATCAAACCCATCTTTTTTTTCACTATCGGCTAAAAGTATCTGGGGATAATCCAGCATCCAGTGGATACTTCTTTGACTACTCAATATTTTTGTGGCTCGGTTCAGAAACTCCCTCTGTTGATTGCTCAGCATTTCAATAGCCTCTGCCTCTAATGCAATTGCCAGCGATCTTAGATCCGAATCCTTTATCCCCCAGCCCATTTTTTTCGCGACAATTAGATCACCAATTTGCTTATACGGTTTGAGCAATGCCTGGATAGCTTCGTAATCCGCTTCCTGTGCTTCTACATCCTTCACTCGTTCCACCCGGCGGGCAGCAATGCGCGCCAGCAGTTCATTCGCTCGAGCTAATTTCTGCTGCACCTGAGGCAGCTCGCGAAAACCATACTGGCCGCGCGCTTCCGCAACGCGGGTTTGGCGCGTCTCCTGGTTGAAGGCGCTCTTTTCCAGCACGGCGGTGATCTCTTCCAGGCTCACCCCTAATAGGCTGTTGCCGCGCTTCAGGTGGTGATCCAGGAAGGAGAGCGGGCGTCCCAGTTGCATGGTCGCCAGCCACAGCGAGAGCTTCGCCAGCTCGACCGCCATTTCGTTGATGTCCACCCCGTACAGGCAGTTTTCCACCGCCAGCCGGCGCCAGGCTTCCGGGTCGAGATTGACAGCCGGGTTGTCCCAGGGCGTGCTCGAGAGCGTTTGCAGGATAAACGCTGTCAGCGTGTGGGCGATATACACCAGGAAATGCCCGCTGCCCATCGCCGGGTCGCAGATGCGCAGGCTGAGCACCTGCTGGCGCACAAAGCCCTCCAGCTCGCTGTCCAGGCGATTTTTCAGGCGCTGGCGGGCAGCTTCATCCGGCGCGGCTTCCACCTCCTCCAGCCATTGGTTGAATTGCGGCTCGAATGCCGCCCAGCGCTCATCCAGCAGCCGCTCCACGGTTTGCTTGACCAGCCTGGCGACCAGGTCCTCGGCGGTGTAGTGCGTGCCGGTGGCTTTGCGCTCGTGCGGGCTTTGGGCAAAATAGACTTTGCCGGGCTTGACCACTTCATCGTTGGGTTTTTGTTCGTTCTTGTCAGCCGGCAGATATCTGACTTTGCCGTCCTTGTCTCGTCGGGCGAGCAGCTCCTCCTCGGCAATGAAGAGCTGGTATTCGATCATGCCTTCATACAGGCTGCCCAGGTGGCGCACGGATAAATCCCGGTAATCGATTCGCTCCGCAGGCGCTTCACCCTTGGGGTCGGGCAGATAAGCCAGCTCGTAGAGCGCTTCAGCCAGGTAGATATTTTCAATGGCGTACTGGCTCAGGTAGGGTTTGTCTTTGTTCTCGAACAAACCGCCGTTGTAGGGCGGGATGCCCAGGTATTCGTCGCTGTAGTGGATGGCATTGAAGAGCGTATCCAGTTGCTCCCACAGGCTGGTGGGCTTTGCGCGCAGCAGGTCGGGATTTTGGCGCAGCCGGGCAGCCTCATCGATCATGCGCTGCAGGCTGACCGCCTGGTAATCCTGGCGCTCGATGGGCAGCAAGCCGCGCGCTTCGGCGTACAGGATAAATAGCAAGCGATACAATAGGTAGGTGGCGTCGCGGTAGATAGCGGCGCGCTCGCTCTCGGTAAAGCGGCGCGTGCCAGCCGGGTCTATGGCATGCACGATCCCGATGCACAACTGCGCCATGATGCCATCACCCCCGCCGGGCGTGTTCAGGTTATCGCTGACGGCTGTCTTGAGATACGCTTCGGTAGCCTGTGTGGCTTCGATAGACTGCTGAACGAAGGCGTCCAACCGGTTGACGCCGTTCTCGTCCTTTTCGAAGGACTCCTCATATCGAAACAGGCGGTAGAACAGGTAGGCAGCCAGGGCGTCGTCCTCGCCATTGAGCAGGCGGTACAGGTCAATCTCGAGATAGGCTTCGTAGCGCCGCAGCGCCTGCGCATCCAGCAGCCGCCACTGCACGCCGTTGGTCAGCACCGCCCAGCGTAGGGGTTTTTCTGCCTGGCACGCCAGGTTCACCGCCTGGATCATCCAGTGCTGACCTTTGGGCAAGGTTCCGTCTGGCGCGTGTCCGTCCAGCTTCGTGTCATGCGGAACCACATAACAGAGCGCCAAGGGGGTATCGCGATCCCACGGGGCGACGAAATACCAGGCATTACGGCGGGCTTCCCCACAAGACACCAGGTCTAAGGATTGCTGGTTGAGCAGGGGCTGCAGCCAAGTTTCGGCAATAGCTGCTGGCGAGGATAGATCAGCATTGCGATACCAGTCGCGGGCGCTCTCGTGCACCAGATAGCGCGCCGCAGCCAGCTCTTCTTCGGAAGGGGTCAGGTTTTTCAGGAAAATGTTGTTGAACAGCAGGTAATTCGAATAGGCCATGCGTTTCTCGATGAGGCTTATTGCGGAATATTGTATTTACGGGCGCGCAGCTTGTAGGGCTCGTTGCCACCTTCGAGGTGCTGGACGACAGCTTCGCGCACATCCTGGCGATCGATGGCGCCGGTAGCGATCACTTTTCCGGTCTGCGCGCCGGCTTGTAAGACGATGAACTGGTCCGAGTCACTGCCGACTGCCACGCTGGAATTGTGCGTGGTCAGGATAAACTGGCGGTTTTCCTTCCCTCGCCGCAATTTCTTGGAAATATCCTCCCATACCGAAGCGATATCCAGCGCATCTTCCGGCTGGTCGATGATGACCGGCATTGCCCCATCGCAAAGGGCAATAATCAGCAGAGCAGTGCATTTCTGTCCGACGGATAATTCACTCAGCTCATCGTACACCGTCTTCGATTTGCGGTAGCGGATAGAAGGCACGTCCTGGGGATAGCAGTTATGCTGGATAGCCAACACCTGGGTGAAATCATCTGCCGACCATAGCTTTTCGATAATCCGCTCAGCCCACATTTCCGAAACCTCAGCCTCGCTGGCGAGGTGAGGCACGTTACGGTCCAGCACGAGCTGCACCAGCCGGCGAGGCATCACATTCTGGGCAATTTTTTGCCGATCGGACACGCTGATGGGTGTTGCCCCGCCGCGCAGCAAGCCCACCAATCGCTCCTCGTAGGTCTGGCGATTTGCCGCATGTTGCAGGTCCAGGCGCAGCTTGCCATCAGAGAGTTCGGTCAGGTGCTGATATTTTGCCTGGCGCGCTTCGTAGTAGGCAAAATAAGCGCGCTCCAGTTGATCGAGCAGGTCATTGCGCTCTGTCAAAATGGCTTCCAGGTTGCGCAGCAAGGCTTTTGCTTCACTAGCCTGGCGCTCATACTCGGTCTTCTGCTCGATCAACCTTTGGCGTTCGCGCGCCTGCGCCTGGCGATCTCCCCCCATCTCTTGCAGCAGGGCTTTGTGTTCCGCTGCGATCTGGTCGAACTGCGGCATCCAGGCCATGACGGCGTCGCTGATGTGAGCTCGCTGACGGGTCAATTGATCCACTAAATCGGCTTGTGTTTGAATGGCGAGGCTGCGCGCCTGTAAAGCCAATTGTTGAACCTGGGCAAGATCAGCTTCACCAGCCGCTTCTGCGGGCAATTCGCTCAATTGCACACTTTTTAAGGTTGTTTGCAAATCTCGCACTTGCTCGATCAGATCATTGACAAATGTGTAATGCCGGTCAAAGAGAGCCTTCTTTGCCTCAGCCTGTTTCATGCGCTCGAAAATCGGGTGGTTTAGCAAGCGGTCGATCGCCAAGATGCGCGCCTTCAGAGTGTCCAGTTCTTTTTCAATACTCTCCAGCCGGTCGCGCGCCATGATCGCCGCATGCAGGCGCTGGTCATTTTGTTCCAATCTGGCACGCAAACCTTCAATCGCTTGTTCGAATGGGCGGGGATCGATAAAGCGGTCAATCAATTGAAGCTGAGCATTTTTATCTTCGGCGGTTTTGATCACTTCCGTCTGGCTGTAAGCCAGGATTGGCAGCAGTGAAGCGATATCCCCGCGATAGACTTCGCCGGTATCCAAATTGGTACAGGTCTCGTGTGTCTCGACGCGCCCTTTGCGAATATTGACGATCTCGCGTTCTAGCCTGTAACGAACACCATCGGCAGTCTGATATTCCACAGCGACGCGGTTGCCGATCCCAAGACGCTTCTCCAACTTACCGATGTGATCACTGTATAACGCCTCATCGCTGGGTGGCTGGCATAATCCAAAGCGCAAGAACTCAACCGCCAGCGATTTACCGACGCCTTTACCGCCGATGATGCTGTTTAAGCCTTCGTGAAAGGTGAACTTTTGAAAGCGTAAGAATCCTTCACCGCCAATTTCCAGGCTGGTGATGCGCGGCGCGCCTGCGTGCTGCTGCTGATCCATCCTATGGATGCGCACTTCTGGGTCGGCAAAACATTGGCGTAGACCTTCCAGGTCTATCTGATCCAGCTTGAACCAGCTGTACAATTCGCCGATGCCATAAAATGAATGTTTCTTTCTTTCCTCTGGGTGGGGGTTATCGGATGACTGGAAAAATGCAGGGAAACGTGTGAATTGGTGCTCTCGATCCAATCCATCGGGAAGACGCCCGTTTATGCACTCGACAGCATCATAAGTTCCTTCGTTGAGTAATTTTCTGACAGCCTGGGGGATGCTTAACTTGCCATTCTCATTGGTCTTTACTAGCTCAAAAAATACCCCTTTCGGCGCGTCGATATGTGCCAGGATTGCTAGACCGTTTCGCTCATGAATTTTTGCTAACACTTCACCAATATTTTTAGGGCAGATCGTTTCAGATTTTCCGTATTCCTCAGCTTTGATATCCAGTGAGCCTAAAAAATTTTCCACATCCTTTTGGCTTACGCTAGGGTCAAACAGTGCAACCACGTGGTACTGTTCCATAGAGATTTCAACCCCTGGAAATATCACCAACCCGGAATCCTTAGCTGCGGCTTTCATCTGGTCGATCCACTCTGCCGTGTTGTGATCCGTAATTGCGATCGCGGCTAAGCCTTGGTCTAGAGCAGCTTTAATAATTTGTTCAGGGGTATGAGTTTTATCGAGATAGCATTTTGACGCTGGGGTATGGGTGTGAAGATCGAGTTTGTAGAACTGCAATCCGGGCATTATCTTTCTCCTTGTCGGACCATGAATAAGGTCTTGTTAGATTGATTCAAGGGACTGCCCTCTCTCCTCAACATCGCTGGTCTTTGGCATGATTTGGTTTGAAGTTGGTACGAGCTGACCCTCGATATACATCAGGAGAACTTCTTTGACTTTTTGTGTCTTTGACTAGGGGTATTTTTGGAGGAATTCTGCTATTTTGACGTCCCCCTCATTGCTAAGATCGAACCGCATTTGGAAAGTTTTGGGAAGATCTTCAGCCATAAGTTTTATCCCACGATTAGAATAGGATGTTTCTCGGCTTACGAAACGCATGAAAGTTGCACTACAAAGATTTTATAGTAATTCCCCCTGGCTGGCAAGTCAAAACGGGCTAAGGTTTGTGCAAGGTGGGTGGATTCAGAGCTTTGCTGGCTGATAACCGGAGAAATATGGTTTTATTGGTTACATTGAGGTGTGAACTCCTGGGAGATCACTCCGTAAGGTCATTATTTGACTTGGCAAATCAAGAAGAATAAGGTTATGTCATGCTGTTGTTGGTCATCATTTTTACACGTTATCCATTACCCAAACACGAAAAATAAGCCTTCTATAAACAAACCCCGACCCACAAAACCTGTTGTGCGTCATCCTCCAACGGCACCTCTTCCCTCAAATATTAAGAGAATTTAAGCCAAACATGACCAATTCCCCTCTTGCATTGGATGCAAATTCTATGATATACTTTTGATCACAGTATACATAACACGCCTTTAATATATCATGTAGTAGCAAGGAAAAACGATGACTGACACGGCGATCGATTTCGCAAAGAAACTAAACACGCTTTTTGAGACGAAGACCAAACTGGATGGATCAAAGTATACACAAGAGGAGGTGATACAGGGAACAAATGGTGTGTTGACCCGAGCCTATCTATGGAAACTGCGTACCGGGCGCGCCAAGAATCCCGGATTTAACATTGTTCAGGCTTTAGCCGATTTCTTCGACATTGATATCAATTACTTTCGAGTTTCTGAAGACGAAGAAAAAGCAGTGCTCGAAAAAGCGCAACGAAGCAAACTCGTGAGCGAGGTTGCTTTACGGGCGAGCATGTATAGCGAAGAAACTGTGCTGGCGATTATTAATATGATGGAATACATTGAAAAAAACCGTTCAGAGAAAGGCGAATCACAGGAGACTTAGTGGTGAACCCCAGATTAAAATCCGAGAGAATTTTGGCAGATCTTCAATACAATTTCCATGACTTCACGATTGAACATTTCATCAAGTGGATTGGGGAACTGAAGGGTCGCCGGATTTTATCTTACCCTCTGAATATGTCGGCCGGGTTGTTTGGCGCCTGGTTGACGGATGATGAGGAACCGAATGAATATATTTTTTATCGCGCCGACGTCCCACCAATGCATCAAATCCACATCCAGCTCCATGAATTAGCGCATTTTCTATTAGGACACCCAACACTGCATATTACCCGTGAGTTACTGGCCGCTGCGTTAAGCGGGAAGGGGGAATTGCCGTTTAATGAGTTAGCCCGCCTGCGCTCGACCGTGAAACCGGAAGACTCACGATCAATTCGCGAGGTCGAGTCGGAGATCCTGGCCTCTGTCATTCAGGAGCAGATCATCCGACACTCACAACTTGATCAGCTAACTAGGGGAATCTCTTCCGATAAGAATATCGCCAATTATCTCGAACATCTGGGAATGATTTGATGAACGCGGCGATCGAGATTTCTTTATGCATTTTGGCCTGGTTGGTGGCATCAATTCGCTTGCCTTCCACCTTCCGTCATAAAGCATGGAGATCGGATCGCATCGCTTTCCGAATTTGGATCGCCACGTTTTTCTTCGCCTTGACCATGACCTTCCTGGTGACGCCGATAGGCGATACGATCAACCGCTTAACTGCGCCTAATTTTTCACGTCTGCTGGCCTACTGCTCGGTCTCTTTGACCCTGTATTTGACAGCATATTCCTTTATGACCACATTTCCCACGCCCAAGAATACACGCCAACTTCGCTATCTGAAACCTTACCTGCTGTTTACCCTTGGGCTGTTGACTATCGTTTATGTGTTTTTCGTCTCCCGCACTTCCCGCTGGGTGGAGGAGCCCATACCTGCAACGGCTGCAGAAATGGCTTTCAAGCTGACCCAGTTTTCGTATGCAACTATCCTGTGCATCCTGATGGCATTAGCCTGTTACCGGTATTTGGATCAGGAAACGGTTGCGGTTACGAAATACCGGATTTTCGCCATCATCCTGACAGCCTCAGGTGGCGCTGCGTTCTTCTTTACCAAAATGATCCTCGCGCTCGGTTATGTCTGGACGCCGCTTGGTTCTCCATCGATCCATACGATGTCCAAGGCTCTGATGACTGCCACTGCGATGTTGTGGGCTGGATCGTTTTTGCACAACAACGTCTATACTCGTGCGCTCTCAATCTTCCGCGGGTTTCGCTATTGGCTTGCCTATCAAGATCTTTCTTACCTGGTCAAATCCCTGGATCGTTACTGCCCTCCAGTGGCATTCATCGAAGAAAAGCCTTCTTTTGGCAGCTTCATACGCAGATCAGAGTATTACCTGTACCGGGCAACGATCCGGATTTTCGATGGGAAAGCATTCATCGGTGACATTCTGAATAGAGATAAAGGCAAGGAACTCCCCAAAGGGTGGACAGAGCTCACTGTCGAAGAGGCAAATCAGATCTTCCAGGCGTTGAAAAATATCTACGCCTCGGGGGATTTTTGGGACATCGTCCGCAGTTTCAGGATTGCGAGCAGAAATTTAGCGCGCTCCCGGTCTATTGGCGCTCAGGAGGCGTACGGTTGGCGACCGCAGTCATGAATGCCGCAAACGCCGATAAGCTCGCCGAGGTCGTCTCGTATGTGTTTCACCCCCTCCTCGTCGTCATCCCCACCCTGGTGATCGCCATGGTGCGCCTGGGCAGCACACTCGGGCAGGCAATCTTCTGGACCGTGTTATCCATTGCGATTGTGAACGTGCCCATGGCCTTGTTGCTGTTCTGGGGTGTGCGTTCGGGAAAATACAGCGATGCCAGCGTCTCGGTCCGCGAGCAACGTACCAGCATCTACGCTGTTGGCGGCGCCTGTTTGGTAATCCTGCTGGCTGTGCTGATCATCGGTAAAGCGCCGGTGGTTATCATCGCCTGCCTGATTTCGGCGGTGATTGCCACAGCCTTGGGTTACTGGATCAATCGCTATACCAAACTCAGCTTGCACTCGGCAGCGATGGCTGGCTGTACGGCGGTGTTGTTGTGGACCGCTCCTATGATCGGCGTGATCATGGCAGTTTTCGCTCCGCTGGTCGGCTGGGCGCGCATCCGCCTGAAGCATCACACCCCGGTACAAATATTAATTGGATGGATGGTTTCTATGATTTGTGTGTTTGTGGTTTTTCAACTGATGCTGTAACTCCGGCTTGAGCGCCGGATTAAATAAAGGACGGCCGCTAACTGGTCAAGGTCGCCGGCCGTCCGGGTGAGCAGGTTATCACGACGTTTCCGTCTGTGGTCGCTGCCCACTTTAATTATAACCGATTTGGTATTGAAACTCCTCTTATCAGGAGGCAGCGCATGGCAAGAAACAATCACGTATGGGTAAAAGGCGACATCACCGGGGATATCTATTTTGATATCCTGAAGCTGGACGGTAAGGAGGTCCAATACCTGCGCATGTACATGATGATTAAAGGCGTCAAGGGCGCCAATGGCGTCAAAGGCTTGCGCACCTGTGTGTACGGACCGCTGGCAGAGCTCGTTTATGGGCACGTCCGCAAGGGCAGCCGGATCGGGGTTATCGGCCATATCCAGCAGCGCAATCTCCGTAACGGTAAGATGGTGTTCGAGATCGTCGCCTCCGAAGTGGATTTTCTGCGCAATATCGAGTGGCAAACGGGCGAACGCGTGCGGGAAGACCTGGTCAAACGCGGCTTATTGCGCCCCTCCCACCGAGACGAAGACAACGGTGGGGGTGGGTACACGGACTATGCTGACCTCTCCGAGCAGCTAAGTGCTGCCATTCCGGAAGATCTGGTTGACGATGAACAAGCCTGACGAAATCTCCATCCCTATTTGGTCACTCGTCGTCCCTTTGATCGCGATTTTGCTTGGGATAGGCTGGTTTGCCTCGCCGCGCGATGAGAACAACCGCCCGCTGTTGCTGCTACCCGACGTCAAGGCCGTGGAAGAATACCGGCGCCTGGCGAACCACTGGCGGGATGAATTAAGACTCGTGGATGGCGAGATTGCTCTCACCCTGGCTGGAGATACATCCGATCTCTTTGGCCAATCACGCCAGGCGCAAAGTACCCTGGAGCATAATCTGCGCATCATCCAGGAAATCGACCATCACGACGCTCCCGCAACACTCATAGGTTTACAAGAAGAGCTCAAACTTGTTTCGCAGTCTTATCTAGAATCCTCGCGCCTGGCGCTGCGCTGGCTCAGCCTTCCTGACCAGGCCAATCTCGACAAGGCGCAAAACAAGCTGGTCGAGTCCCGAAACATGCTGATCGACATGGAGGCGAGCCAATGGCTGGAGAAGAGATCACCATAGATAACTTGCGCCAATTACTATCGATCCAGACTGATCTTCGCGAACAGGCTGAAACGCGCTGGCGCAAGGCTCAGCGTGTTTTGGTGTCGTTGTTGGAAACCTTTGCACCGGAAGAAGTGGATCAGCGCCTGAAAAACGGCCGCCCACTCGACCACTTGCCGGTGGATGAGTTGGAGCAGTTGGTGCGCCAGCAGGTCGGCAACCGATTGCACCATGTTCAGCGATTATTGAATGACAGCCAGGCTGCCCAGCGTGTTCAAAACCTGCGTGACCAATTAGAAAAATTGATTACACAAAATGAGGAACTCCAGAAAGAGAACAAGCAGTTACAAGACCGAATCAATCGACTGGAGGCTGAAAAGATCGATTTACTCGACCAACTTACGGCATTGCGAGCTGTATCTCAGGAGCAACGACAATCTAAGGCCGAACAAATATCGGACATTTCTACCCATGGTGAAAGCGATCCGCCTGAGCCAGCATGGATGGCAAGCTGGCGACAGGCAGAGACCTTCGAACGCGACGTCGGCATTCTGAAGATGATCGCCGAAACTGGACTAGCGCGCCGCCCGGTGATCGAAGCCCAGGCAGCCGAGCAGCTTGGCATTAAAAAAGCTGGCGGTAGCATCCAGGCTTTGATGACGCGCCTGGAGGATCTCCATCTGATTGAGAGATTCCGCCCATGGACTGCCGACGGCGCGGGCACCGGTGGAAGATTTCCGGACCTGGTGCGCTTGACCGATCAAGGCCGCCTGGCTTATTGGCTGCTTACCGCCCGACAGCCGCAGACAAACGAATACGAACTGCTGCTCGAGCGCCATGTATCGCCGGAGCATACCTTGCTCAACCTGCAGGCGGCCGATGTGCTCCGGGAGGCGGGTTACCAGGTCAATCTGACCCCGCCGGAGATTACCCTGCCAGATGGCGGCTTATTCCGTCCCGATCTAGCGATTGTTGATGACCAGGGGGCGACGCATTTCGTGGAAGTGGAGCGCGATGTGGACAAAAACCTCGAGCAGCGCCAGGCGAAATGGAGAAATTTTTATCAAGCCAGCGGTGGAAGGATGTTCGTGATTTGTGACAATCGATCTTGTATGAGGAATATCCGTAATGAGATCAACTATTGTTTAGGGAATAGGTCGTTGGTTGTTTCACTGACGAACCTGGCGGATTTACAGGCTGGAAAGCGCGCCAGGGGGGATAGTATTTGGCTTGAAGCGCGTAAGCGTGGGTAACTCTGTGGTAATAAAATTATGGGCTGGCTAACGATTTGCGCATCAGCCGCAGCGCCGGAGCGAGCGAAGCGAGCGGAAGCGCTGTCGGCTGGATGCGCTTGTTAGGCGGCTGAATGCGCTCTACCAAATCCCAGGTATTAGTCGATAGCGAACAGCCATACAGTAATCTGCATAGCCATCGAGATCTCTAAGAAGCACCTTCTCCTCATTGAGAATTCTGGCGACGAGAACGACCAGGAAGAGCGCAACTGGTATCAGTGCCCAATACGAGCCCAAGGCAAGCGGTGAGAACCCGTATATCAGAGTAACGGCAAGATACAGGGGATGCCGGACGAAAGAATACGGCCCTGTTGTGATCACTCTTTGCTGCTGCTCGACCTCAACAGTGCGTGACGCGTACTCGTTTTCCCTGAGAGTAAGGACAAAGAGGAGATAGCCCAGAAGGACAATGACGTCAGCAACGATGACGAGCCAGATTGGGACGGATGACCACCCGAACCGCTTGTCAAAGCCAGGGAGGAGAAATGCGGCGAGCAAAACCATCGTTGACACAGCGATGATCCTCTTCTGCTGAGGCTCCTTCTCTATCCTCTTCAGCCTGCGTTCCAAAAGCGCGGGATTGTACTTGAGCAGATAGGCTGCAAAGACGGACACGGGAATGAACAAGACCACCATGAAGGCCCAGGCTTCCCAGTAGAGGATCGTTCCTGCTGGCAGGAAAAACATCCCCCCAAGGACGAACACTGCTGCCAACAGTCGTCCAACAACCATCTTTCGCAATTGACGTGGAGATAAGGCTGTAGTGCTCATCAAGTACTCCTCCTTGGAGAAGGGGGAGATGTTCCCTTCAGCCGTCTAACTTTTGGCTCACCTGCCAAGCGGGGCTGGCGAGACACCTTTGCCAACCATAACCATTTCAGGCAAAGCGCGCCGCGTACCCTCCGAGCGAAGCGAGGTCAGGTGCAGCCGGTGTTGGGCTGTTTGTCTATATTGTTAAGGTATTTCTGTGGTTTGAACAGTATCAATTTCAAATCCAATAACCCAATATGGCCCTTGGCAATTCGGTGGCAAGTTCTGGAGTAATTGCTCGTCAGGATGTGTAGTTTCACCTCCACTAACACGAACTGTATCGCCGAAGCGCAGTACAATTTCACTGATGTTTCCTCTTTCAATACCTGAAATTATCTTGACCTCATCTCCTTCAATCGTTGCTGAAACATCTGGAGTCCAGACAATCGCATAATCAACAGCGTTTTCCCTATCTCGTATACGAATACATCCATCAACATTTATTAACTCTCCTATTACTTCAGCAGTCCAGGCTGTAACGACTACCTCTTGGGTGGGTGTGGTAGCAGTAATAGTAACTTCGGGTATTTTTTTTCCACATGCTGCAAGAGATATTAATAGACTAAAAACGATCACCAAAATTATTAATCGTATTCTCGACAAGCAGCGCGTACTCAAAGAGAAATTATATAACATATACTTCACTCCTTGCTGTTGAAAAAAGTTTGTTGTGTGTTCGGTTACTTAATGGCAATCGGCAGAAATACACGGTATGCTAATGTCAGCCCCAAGATGTCATGAATTATATCTACTGGGCCATAAATAGCACAAGGAGTACCGTCACCCAATTCACAACTATAAATTGTAGTTCCATAGGCCATATCCGACAAGAACCATGGACCACCGCTGTCTCCTCCTTCCACTGTCACATCGTCTACCCGGACGTTAGTTCCATTGACATATACTTCGGCGATGAGTCCACACTCTCGCCCCGTTGTTTTTCCATACTTGCAAACGAAGTCTCCAACTACTTGACTTTCTCGGAACTTTTCGTCAAGGATAGCTCGTCCGCCTAGTCCGTCCTCTATCCTGCCGACAACATTGAATGCATGGTCGCCTCTATGCCATTGAATGTCATAATCACCTCCAGTAGTACCCGCTTTAAAGGGGAGTAACACGCCATTATAATATTGCTGATTACTACAGTGCCCCGCTGTTGTTATACCTGCAGTTCCTTCATTGTCAACTACAGAGAATCCGCTCGTACAAGTCGTTAACGCAAGTCCACCATAGATATCTGTGACTTCATTTCCAATCTCATTAACTTTGATTATATGGGTATGTTCAGGCAACACAATATTCGAATCCCGAAAAAAGGTGGACACTTCTGCTGTATCGAGCACGTACACCTCTACTCTATTCTCCTTCACGTTGATACCCGTCCTAAAAGGAAAGTTTGATTGATTCATAATTTGAGTGGCTTGTAATTGTTCCAATTTGAGCTCTTCAAGGTTTATGTCCGCCATTCGCACCTCAACCAAATTATACAATGGTGTGTTTTGTATGTACGACTTGATAGTCGCACTACCATTGCTTGTAAATCGGGCAATTACCCGATATTCAGGCTCATGTTGAATCCATAACCCTGCAAACGTAGTGTTTTCGTTTGTTACCAAATTGGCATTTAGTTCCTCTACGATGCCTTGAAGTGTTAATCTCCTCGTAGCTTCATCAATACTAACGCCATACATAGAGGAATACGTTTCAGCATCTGCAAGCATTGCTTTCTTAATCTCTACACTTTCATTATCAGGTGGAGTGTTCCATATAGATACAGGTGGTGGATATGGAAATGATTGACTTGGCAAGGAAGGTGGAGGATATGGGTCTAGTTCCAATGCGTTATTAGCCGATTCTGGTGATGGGTACGGTACTTGTTCCGCTGCCACAGAGAACCAACTCTGAGGAAACAGAGAAGAACCAGCTACCAACACAACCAATAGCAAAATAAACAGAGATACTCGCAGTGAGTCTTTCATTTTTTCGTCTCCTTCTTGCGATAATGAGCGTGGATACAACAGCCCAACTATTAATTATGCGGAATCGTCCTTTTCCTTCCGAACTTCGTCTTAGACGGAAACCTTATATTCCTCCAAATCGTTGACTTTTGCGGAATTCCCCCGTATATTTCAATTATCATTCCTCTGGCGCCGAATTTCCTTTCTTGCTAATATTGTAGTAATTTTCTCTCCATTGTCAACGTCGTCTAATCGTATGGCAGCTCAAGCTTTGCCCCCACCCAGAAAGCTCCTCGATCAGGTGCGGGATACCCTGCGGCGGAAACATTATTCCTTACGCACCGAACAGGCATACGTGGATTGGATCAAGCGGTTTATCCTCTTCCATGACAAACGCCACCCCAATGAAATGGGCAGCGCAGAAATCGAAGCCTTCCTCACCCATCTGGCGGTGGATGAAGATGTGGCTGCCTCCACCCAGAATCAAGCTTACAGTGCGTTATTGTTCCTCTTTCGGGAGGTTTTGCAGAAAGAGTTCTCTTTTCCCCCACAAGCTCTGCGCGCTAAAAAGCCTAAGCGCCTGCCGACTGTCTTGACCAGGGATGAGGTACAGCAGGTTTTTGCCCATCTATCCGGCTTGTATCTGTTGATGGCGCGCCTGCTCTACGGCTCCGGCTTGCGCTTGATGGAGTGTCTCCGCCTGCGGGTGAAGGATATTGATTTTCATTACCGCACGATCACCGTGCGGGATGCAAAAGGCGAGCAAGATCGGATCACCATCCTCCCTGAAAGCCTGATCGAGCCGCTTCAAGACCATTTACGAATAGTCAAACGGACCCATGAGGAAGATCTGGCAAAAGGCTATGGCGCAGTCTACCTGCCCTATGCTCTTGAGCGGAAGTATCCCCATGCTAACAAGGAATGGGGCTGGCAATATGTCTTTCCAGCCCATCGCCTCTCGGTAGATCCGCGTAACGGCATAGTCCGCCGTCATCATCTGGATGAAAGCGGCTTACAGAAAGCGATCCGCCAGGCAGCGCGCCTTGCCGGGATCTCAAAGCCGGTCAGCCCGCATACCTTGCGCCACTGTTTTGCCACCCATTTGCTTGAGGCGCATTATGACATCCGCACCGTGCAGGAGTTGCTGGGTCACAAAGACGTGAGGACCACCATGGTTTACACCCATGTCCTGCAACGGGGCGGCTTAGCCGTGCGCAGCCCGCTGGATGAATAAGAAATATTTTCAATAATGCTGCCAAAATAGCGTGGTTCAAACCCCCTGGTATAAACCCCGAACACACCAGGTATAAACCGGGGTAACGGCTTAAGGAGGGATTGAACCAGTCTGGTAATTTTTACTGTGTTAAATCGGACGAACGTTGTTGACAATTGGTTGTAAAATTGATTTTTAGAGTTACCGATGATCCGTTCAGTTTTTTCTGCCCTTGGAATATTCGTCCGTTTGCTCCTGGCGCTTGTCCTGATCGCCGGGCTGGTTTTTGTTGCCTTCGTGGCGTACCGAGGCTCCCAGCCCATGCAGCTTGCCAGCGCGGACGGCATGACCTACTGGCAGTTCGTGCGTGAACGGATCGGCGCTATTCGCGATCTTCCAGCGAAGTGCCAGCAGATGCACTTCACCAGCTTTGCAATCGCGGTGCCGCTTTACCCGGCTTTGTACACCTACGTCGGCATCTACCCGGAGAGCTATCTCGCCAGGCATACGCAGCCGGATCCGTCGATCCCCAAGGATATCGGCTGGGTCGACGCGCCCGACGTCTGGTGGCGGCTGGTGGAGGATGTCTCCTGGGAAGCCTGGGTCACCCAACACCTGCCCACGGTCATGCCCGAGTGCAATCTGCCGGCACCATCCCTGTCTGCTGTTAGCAAACCTTAACCCAAACAAGGGTTGACAAATAGGCGAAATAGTGTAAACTAATAATCACAACGAAATAGGCCAGTTTTCGAAACGTTTGCCCTTCTGCCCTCGTGCGGGATGGCAAGGCCAGGGAGACTGAAGTAGTCTTTCTGGTAATCGTTGGTCGACCAATGCGCCACACGTGGCATTCGCTTGGGAGCGGATGCAGCGGTGGCGTTTTTTGTTTTCTAGCAAGACTGGAGGTGGCATCGTGAACGAAATCGTCATACCAAAGCGCTATATCATCCTCGGTCTGGTTTTGATTGGCCTGGTCGCGGCGGCGATCTGGTTCGCCCCGCAGCTCTACGGCGGTTCTCTGGCGCAGGCTGGTGAGGCTGTCACAACCACTTCTCCATCGGTTGACCAATCGGAAGCCGGGGATGCCGCAGCCAGGGATGCTGCTCTTGCCGGCGCCAGAGCATTTTACACAGTGGATTACGCAGCGGGCCAACAGCAGTGGCTGGATCGGTTGTGTTCAGTGAGCACCCAGGCCGGCTGTATCGTCTACCAGAATGTCATCGTTCCCAACTTGTGGAGCCAGCTCGAAGAGGGGAAGACCATTACCACCGTGGAAGTCTCCGCCCAGGGAAAAGTCCAGGAGCAGGTCGCCAGCACCCGCGATAATGCCCCCATGCAGGTCTGGCGCTTGACTATTCGGCTCTCGTCTCCCTGGCCGATGCAAAAAGAACCCATCACCGATTTTCCCGCCCTGGCTCTGGTGATCAAAGAAAGTGGAACCTGGAAGTTCGAGCGCTTTCTGACTGAAGAAGAGCTCCAGGCATTTTCGACAGACGGAGGCCAGCCGTGAAGACCATCCGTTTTCTCCTCCTGATTTCTTTCCTTGCCGCTCTGGTTGTGCCTACTCAGGCTGCCCAGGCGGATGAAGGCGACTCACCCTGGGGTGATTTCCTCAACCCGGATGGCTCGATTGCCTGGGACCAATTGACCGACCTCGGGACGGTTTCCGAGCCGGCGGATTGGATGGACATCACGCTGCCAGGCGGCCTGGTGATAGACCTGGACGCCACCTACCACCGCTACCAGACCCCCACTGGCAACATCGTCGTGCTGCCTTCGCCAGCTACATTGTTCTTCATGGCTATGAATCCGGTGGAGAGCGGCTTGACCAACGCCGAAAGCATGCTGGGAAATGGCGCTTCGGTCCTGGCAATGCTGGTTGGGCCTTCCTTGACCTCGGACCAGCTCGCCCAGTTGGTGTCGCAGGGCTATACCGATCCGGCAGAGTTCTTCCAGGCGGTGATCGACGGTCGGGAGGACATCTGGTCGATTATCAACCGCAATTTCTTTTTCGAAATCATGATCATGTCTTTCGATAGCGGCTTCCTCGTCAACGCCTTATTACTATACCTCAATGGCGTTGCCGATTGCGGAAGTATTCCCGGCGGCTGCGCCGGGTTACTGGCTGATTGTGAGGATGGCAATTGCCTGCCTGAGACCCCCATCTGCCCCGCGCCGACCATCACCCAGGCACCCGCCACCCTTACAATCCAGAAGATCGCCCCAGAGAACCCGTTGGTGGTTGGCCAGGATCCAGAAAAACGCGGTGCAGATATCCAGGCTCAGGCGAGTATCCCTCCTGTGATCTTCACCTGGTACGAGCAGATCCAAGATCCACCCACTTGTGAGTCCACCAATTCCGGTAGTGGTGGCGGTTGTCCCGGTCCTGGGAGCCGCTATGACAACAACTGGGACCCGTCGATGGAGAACAATTCGGGTTATGAGGTTGTCGATGGCGAGATCCATTGCATTGAGCACGTGGAAGTGCTGCCAGAAGCAATCACCGAGGTGCAGGCCAACGCCCAGCTCAGCCCGGAAAGCCGCTACTGGATTTTGAACGACCTGGCCAGCAAGTATTACGAAGCCTACATCCACCAGCCGCGCTTCAACCTGGTGCCGGAGATGGCTCAAATGAGCGACGGCTGCGGCGGAAACGGCGTCTGTACAGCCGAAACCCAGGTGCTCAACGTGCCCTTTGCCGATCCGGGCACCTTCAACTTGAGAATGTGGGTGTACACAGCCGGGACGTTCTTCAACTGGAACGGCGTATCCATCCCCATCACACAGCCCAGGGTGCTCTTCACCGAGGACGCCATGCAGGTTTACGTCACCCTGGTCACCTTGCTCCCGGCAGGCGCTCCATGAACGAGCTGGACCGCATCGGCTTATTGCTGACCGATTTGCCGGTGTACCTGGCTAACGGAGCACTGGTCATCCTGTACTGGCTTATTGCCCATATGCCTGCCCTGACCAGCCTGGTATGCGCCTTGCTGATGGCATGGCTGCCGGATGCTGAAATCCAGCAGCGCGCCGGTTTTCGGCCGCGTCGCAGTGAGCGCGGTTCCGCCGGCGACTCGAGTGGGAAGATGCCGCGCACAGCCCAGGTGATGACGGGCATGGTGCTGGCTGCCTGGATCATCGCCCAGTGGGACATGGGAGCGCCTGTGCCCTGGATCGGCGCAGCCATGTGGGTGGCTGGGCTAGCGGCTATCCTGGCATTATCAGCCCAGCGTTTCAACCTGTTGTGGTACGTCAAGGCCGGTATCGCCATGTATGCACTGGCGGTCATTGGCAGCCGCATTTACCTGGGATACACCGCTGGCCTGACCCCAGAGCAGTGGGCGGCGCTGATTGGTTCTTCCGAGAGTGCCGCGGTGGTGATTGCCAACACCCGCAGCAACGTGACCACCATTCTGCTGTGGGCTTTATGGCTGATCGTGCCTCTCGGCTATTTTTCGATGTTGGTTCAACAGATCTTTATCAACCCAATGTCCATGGTCAACCCGCTGGCCGGCGCACAGGATATGCTGCGCGCTTTGCGAGTACGGGATTCGCGTTGACCCTTTATTTTGTTTTGTAGAGCGCCACATGCCAGGAACGGAAATCCTTATCCCTTTTGAACCGTTTCCGCTCCCAGGATGTGTTGCTCTGCGCAGCCTTCGGGCTTTCAAAGGCAACACCAACGTCGGCCGGAAAACCGAACGTTGGAAACCAATCCCCACACGTTGGCTTTTTGTACTTACACGGAGGATTTTATGGACCCTTACACGATTGGAAGACTGGCTCTACCGGTGGTGATCGGAATCATGGCTGTGGCTGCTATCCTGACACTGGCGATGGGCATCTTCACGGCAGTGAAGACCATGACCAGCGTTCAGCGTTTCTTCCAGCATATGGAGGAGACAAGGCGAGCTGCGGTCACGATCAACATCTTCGGCGGCAGACGAACTTCCAAACCTCCCATGCGGACAAAGGAATGATCAATAACTGGACACGATCAGGCGTAGCATGGGTACGCCTGAACTTCCTACAGGTGAGATTGTGGCTTGATATCTGCGGGTGTACACCCTCAGATGTGAACCCATAATCCAAAGATTGCCAGCTAAGGACATGAACGATCGATCATTTCTCCACTCTATCAAGAAAGTCAGCGACTGGCTGCCGAACTGGTCAAGCTGGATAAATCCGCCTCGTAACGGGAAACCAGCGATTCCGGCCGACCTCGAAGTGGAGAAATCGGGGGTTTGCTTTATTGATGGACAGGATGAGTTGGACTATCTCTGGTATCGACTGCGGGAGATCGAGGGCGGGCGAGAGTACGCCGGTTTCCGGGTTGTGCGTCTGTTGCAGTTAAGTTTCTTGCCCCTGGAAGCCCGCTCTGACCCTGGGCTGCTGCAGAAGATGCGCACCGTCTTGCGCGGATTGTACGGGTCACAGGTTAGTTTTCTTTATCTGGCAGCTGGCATCTTCAATCACCAACAAGCTCCGGTTGGGATTATTCAGTGCTACGGCGTCTCAACGTTTGCCACAACCCTGGATGAAGCTTGCGCCCGGTCAAAGCGCGGCCTGGCAGCGCTGAAAGCAGCCATGGGGGGTACGTATCGCCAGATCCGGTTGGACCCCTTAAATGTCCGCCTGGCTGAATGGATTTTCCTGAGTTTCAACGATATGAAACATGTGTTGGTTACGGTCGGCCACACCGACCCGCGTGAAAACGCGCGTGGTGCCAGCAGCGCCTTGCTGCATAACCCTCTTACCGAGGCTGGCCCAACCGCCCAGCAATATACCCTCCAGCAAAACGAAATCCTGTTTCGCGGCATGAGCGACCTGAAGGAAGAATTCCTGTTCCTGGTGCTCACTTCGCCAGTGCAGCTTGCGGATATTACCGAGATGCTCACCGGCCTGGCAGAGAACACCTCCACCTGGGCAGCCTGGCAAAGCGGTGTGCGTGGTGTTTCGTTTGGTGTCAGCCTGCCGGCGTTACTCTCCGGATTGATGGCGCAGTCAGCCACCCTGGGATACAGCACCAGCGAGGGGGAAGCTCACAATGATGGCCAGGCGCACACCGACAGCCAGGCGCATACCGAAGGTCAGGCGCACACCCAGGGCGTGGCCGAGACGCAAGGCTGGTCGCATGTCGAAACAGACGCGGAGTCGCGATCGTTTGGTATCGCTCATTCCCAGGGTCAAGCGCATACCGAAGGCCGGGCCGTCACCGAAGGGACGGCGGTAACGGAGAGCAGTGGTCACGTCAGCAGCCGCGGTTCCGGCAGCAGCCATGTGAATAGCTTCAACTGGGGACTGCGCGGCGGCATCCAACCGGCAGGGGTAGGCATTGGCGGCAATGTCGGCTGGGGATCGGCGGATGGCGTCTCCAGCATGGCTTCAGAGAGCGACATGCAAGGCCATTCTGAGACAGAGAGCCATGCTGAAACGGAAAGCCAGGCGGATACCGTCAGCCAGGGTACCGTGGTCAGTGAAGCGTTGACGACCACCCATGCCGAGTCGAACGGTGTCTTTGGCAGCCACACCCGTTCCCAGTCAGATACAGTCAGTCAGGCGGACACGACTGGGCAGGCGGATACAAGGAGCTCTGCTGACAGCCAGATGCAATCCCAGACCGCCGGACAAGCGCTTGGCAGAGGGGTGTCGGCCGGGTTGGTGGTGGGCATCGCGCCTTCGCTATCAGCCTCGAACAGCTATCAGTGGCAGTTCGATCCGGCTATCCTGGTGACCCAGATCTTGCGTCAACAGCAGAACCTGCTCAATCTGGCCAGCAAAGAAGGAGCGTACTACACCGACGTTTACGCCATGGCGCGCACCGAGCAGGGCAAGCAAGCCTTGATGGGTTTGATACCGGAATCATTTCATGGGACAGCAGACGTGATTACAGGGGTGCAGACGCGTGACTTAACCCTCGAAGAGAGCGACTACATCGGTCTGCATGCACGCGCCTTCACCCCATCGACACGTGTGGAAACCATCCCGGAAGTCATTAGCGGTTACATGGACTCCACCCTGCTGACCATGCTGCAACTGGCAGCCTACACTGCTCCCGGGATGTTCGAGCAGGGCACTGCGCTGACGGTCCAAGAATCCACGCCTGATTTTGCCTTCAGGCCTGGTATGGCTGGAGATGTGATTATCGGCTGGCAGTGGAGCAGCGAGACCGGGCAGTTGACTCACACGCCGCTGCGCCTGAGTTTTGACCGCCATTTCCATACCGCTTTCTGCGGGGATACCGGCTTTGGAAAGAGCGTAGCCGCTGAACGGCTAGCTTACGAAACCACGCGCCAGTGGCACTTCCGCAGCGTGGTGCTGGATTTTGGTCAGGGTTGGCGACGTGCTCTGAACTGGTCCGGTTTGGATGGACGAGTGGATATTCGCCAGCTTTATCCAGGCGCTCTGCGACCGCTGCGCTGGAACATCTTAAAAGTCCCCCAGCGATTGTACCCTGGCCGCTATCGCACGCTGGTAAGCGAGCTCTTCGCCAACGCCGGGCGCATGGGACCACGTCAGCTAGGCTTCCTGCGACGCGCTCTCACCCAGGTCTACACCAATCTGGGCATCCTGACCACCGACCCAGAAGTGATTAACCACCAGACCTGGGGGCGCTTGCAGGACAGCGTTGAAATCGCCGTCATCCAGGAGTGGCGAGATTACAACCGGGTCTCTGGGTCGGTGTCTGTTGGGCATCCCATTTCTGACCTGCACCCAGGCGAATTGCAGAGCCTGGCAGTCTGGCGCAGCCAGCGAGCCGATGTGCGCATGTGGGTGGAACGACTGAAGAATTTCTACGCTATGCTGCCCAAAGGCGACCAGGCCAGCCGAGCCAGTTTGGAAGGTGTCTTGCTGCGCGTGGAGCAGTTCGCCGAAGGCCAGATGGCCTGGCAATACGGAGCCGGAGCAGAAAGCGTCCCGGTAGAAGATTTAGGGTTGCTGGGACCAGCGGAAGATCCCTGGGGACTTGTGATCGTTGAGGGCGGCGCGGAGATGGACGAATATCCTAAAGCCGCCTTGTTGGCGCTGCTCTCCAGCGTGCTGTATTTCGACAGTGTCGTTCGCCGGCGAGAAAGCCTGGCCGGGGCAAAATTCCCGCCCATGCAGATATTCTTCGAGGAAGCTAACAAAGTCCTGACCGGCGTAAGCGGCGCAGCAGCTGACCAGAACGTCTCCGCAGGCAGCGCTGAGCAAGTCAGCGAAGTATTCCAGACTTTCTGGAGGGATGGCCGCAAATATCAGATCTTCCTGCATTTGATCGCCCAGACGGTCAGCGCCCTGCCGGCAGGTATTTTGTCATCCTGTAACAATGGCTTTTTCTTCCAGACAAAATTTCCCCACGACCGTGACCTGATCATGGCGCACATCGGGCGCAGCGAGAAGGGCGTAGTCAACACTGAATACAAGCGCTACCTGGCGCGCATCCCAAAGCGCATGTCCATCGCAAAACTGGGTTACAGCGAGGATGTGGCCGAGTTGGAACCGATGCTGGTGAGTCCTTTGATGGTGCCTGGCAGCGAGCCATCCGACCAGGAGATCCTGGCGAGGCTTGGGCCTTATTAGATAAATAACCACAAGGAGGTTGCTCAAATGGAAAAACGACGTTCCCCCTGGATTGCAATCATTTTAGCCGTGGTTATCGGCTTGATGGTGATCGTGCTACTCAACGGCGTGATCCGGCCAACAACCGTCGTGGTGGCTAAAGTAGCCATTGCCCCCGGGACCCGCCTGACGGCAGATTTGCTCGAGCTGCGCACCATCCCGGCGCAAGCTAAGCCGAGAGACGCCTTTGAGAGGATCGAAGACCTGCAGGATAAGGTGCTTGCGGTGGGTCGTGCGTCTGGTGATTACATCGTCGCCTCCGCCCTGGGCGAAACCGCCCAGGCTGGCATCCCGGCTAACTTGCCAGCCGATCACCTGGCTGTGGCCGTCAAGGTGGATCTGGCTACCGGGATCGCCGGACTGTTGCGGGAAGGTCAGACGGTCACCCTGATCGGAATGCTCTCCCCGGATGTACTGCAAAGCGTCGTATCTGCCCCGATACCGATTAACTCATCTTTTCTAGCGGAGCCAACCGCAGAAGCCATCGTTGCCGGACTGCCCACCCCGACCCCCACGCCTACCCCGACTCCTGCCCCGCCAATGGCTCCGCTGGCGCGCATTGCCATAAGTGGCTTGAAGGTGCTGATGGTGCCGCAGTCGTTCCGCTATGAGGAGTTGCCTGGCGGTTCCACCCAGGAGCAGCTATTCGCCAGCGCCCGTACCGTATCGGCAGCCCAGGAGGGCAACGTGATCGTCCTGGATGTCCCCGCTACCCCAATCGAGATCGTACCTGGATTGCCGGTCAACCCCACCACGCTGATCGTCGCCTTGAGCAAGTACGGCAGCCTGTATCTGACCCTGGAGCCTGCCAATGGTTTTCAAGCGCCGGATATCCTGACCCTCAACCTGGCAGACCTGTACGATGCCATGAATCAAGATCGTGGAGGCAAGTGAGGCCATGGACAAAATGCCGATTGCCGAGCAAAAGGTGACCGTTATGCTGGCTGGACCTGGTCATGAGACGGTTTTCTACCAGATGCAGCCGCCTTTTCTCTCGGACACACGTTTCGTGATCAGCACACATGCCACGCAGTGGAGCAACTTTGAACAAAGCCTGAGCCAGATGCGCCCTGACCTGGTTGTGGTTCAAGTTGAGGTTGCCCCCGGCCCCGATGCGCTGATTCAGGTGCTGGCGGAAATCCAGGTGTGGCGCGGTGTCGCAATACTGATCTTGCCGGCCGCTATCCGTGAGTTGCGAGCGCAGTTCGAGAACGCTGCCATCGTGCGCGGGGTTTATATTGCTCCTGTGAATTGGGGCGAGATCGCCCAGGCCGGCTACGCCGCTGTCATTACCGAACGCGCTAAGGCAGCTGCAACAGCGCCGATGCAGCAAGCCTATCTCTCGCGCTCCGCCGGAGCAATACTTGGCACGCGGGTTGTGGCGTTTGTCTCAGCCACCGGAGGCACAGGCCGCTCTACCATCGCCGAAAGCCTGGCTTACGAATTGAGCGTGCGCATGAATGTGCGCTCGCTGCTGATGTCTTTCGACCTGCCCCCAACTGCCGCCCCGCACTTCAAACTGCGCTACGTCCCCAGCGCCATGGAGTATTTTGCCCGCCCAGGAGATGGTTTTGGGGCGTCGATCCAGTCCCGCGAAGGCATGGATGTGCTTTTGGCTCCAGAGAACTCAGTGGATTACCAGAAAGCGGCTGAGTATTCGATCTCTCACAAAACCGAAGCCGACAGCATCTACTCCCTGGTGATGGCCTCCTGGACGCGTAACTACGCCGCCGTGCTGCTCGACCTTCCAGCGGGAGAACAGCCCTGGAGCATGCAAGGGATCGCCGCAGCTAACACCGCGGTAATTGTCACCCGCTGCACACTGGCGGATATGACCGCTGCCCGCCACACCCTGATCTTGCTCCTCGAGCGCCTGATTGGCGAGCACCGCATCCCACGCGAATCAATCTGCCTGGTGCTCAACCAGATGACGGAAAACTCGATGATCTCGGTGCGCGGCTTTTACGATGAGCTGGTAGGTGGATACGGCTGGGCGCCGCCGGTTGCTGCCGTCATTCCCTACACCCCGGCGATCAGCCACGCGCAGGATCAACAAGTGCCGGCTGTCACGCGGGTCGAGGAACTGGCTAAAGGCATCCATAACCTGGCAGAGTTCCTTTTCCCCGGCGCAGTCACATCGATCCTGGACAACCGAAATGGGCGTGGTCATAAAAGCAAGCTGCGCATCCCTCGTTTCCGATTCACGTAACGCACTGAGGAGTAGCTAGCATGTTCAACGATGGTAACGGCAATGGAAAGGGATTGGCAGGCCTGTATGACCTCGGCCAGAGCACCAGTCGCCCGGTCGATGAAGCCTTGAGAGAAGTGGTTGCCAACGAAGTGATCGACCAGATCAACCGGGAGTTCCCGGTGGAAACCTTGCGTTCGCCTTCCGATGCTGACCGTCAGCGCATTCAAGAACGTATCAATTCCCTGGTAGGGGTGGCATTCAGGCGCAATAACACCTATTCCGGCTACCAGACCGACAGCGCCCTGGCGGCTGAATTAGGGCGGCGCTTGATGGGCTTGGGTTTTCTGGATCTGCTTTTGCCGCCGGCGCGCACCGACCTGTCAGAAATCTGCATCTACTCCAGCGGTCTTGTGCAGGTGATGAAGAAGAACTCCGTCCGCTGGGAGACGCTGCCTGAACTGAAGCCTGATCCCGGCGAGATCAACCGGGTGCTGGATCGTATCCTGGGTCCGCAAAACAAGAGCCTGAACGAAGCCAATCCCACGGTCAATGCCAAGCTTCCCGCCACGCCTC
>Ga0073932_1001436_pt1 | contig 44605 bp, 52 predicted proteins | sample DewCreD2012metaG_FD_76967 | JGI IMG/M metagenome (GOLD analysis project Ga0073932, IMG submission 76967) | Hot spring sediment bacterial and archeal communities from British Columbia, Canada, to study Microbial Dark Matter (Phase II) - Dewar... ...
CCTCTTGCGGATCGTGGGGGGTGAAACCTTTCCCCCTGCAGCGGCAGCGATTGCCAGCAATTTCTTCTTTCAGTATCCTCTTGCGGATCGTGGGGGGTGAAACCGCCAGGGGGACAAAGGATGAACTTGAAGCTTTGCTCTTTCAGTATCCTCTTGCGGATCGTGGGGGGTGAAACCAGGAGGATGAAAAATGTATGACACACCTTACACAATCGCTTTCAGTATCCTCTTGCGGATCGTGGGGGGTGAAACTGATTTCTCCATCCTAACCCCCGCAACAACAAGACCTTTCAGTATCCTCTTGCGGATCGTGGGGGGTGAAACTCGCAATTCCCGGAAGCAGCGATTGTCACCCTTGAAACTTTCAGTATCCTCTTGCGGATCGTGGGGGGTGAAACCTTATCGCCCGCCGATGCAGCGATTGCTAACAGCCGCTTTCTTTCAGTATCCTCTTGCGGATCGTGGGGGGTGAAACCATTTTCTACTCCTTTCTTTTTCTTAGTTTTTAACCTGGCTTTCAGTATCCTCTTGCGGATCGTGGGGGGTGAAACTATTGCCCAAAGCGACTGTTAGCAATCGCTGTCGCTACCTTTCAGTATCCTCTTGCGGATCGTGGGGGGTGAAACGGTTCAAAAAGCTTGGTTATCATTTCACACTCAACCACTTTCAGTATCCTCTTGCGGATCGTGGGGGGTGAAACCTCACCGCAATGAACGCACTGCAAACTGCTAAATTTCTTTCAGTATCCTCTTGCGGATCGTGGGGGGTGAAACAATGCCTTTGCCATGTCAGTATTACCGCTGAGATTAATCTTTCAGTATCCTCTTGCGGATCGTGGGGGGTGAAACGCTTGACAGAATAGCTGACAAATTAGAAGAATATGATCTTTCAGTATCCTCTTGCGGATCGTGGGGGGTGAAACCGCCAGGCTTCGGGGCAGTCAAGATATAAGTTGATGCCTTTCAGTATCCTCTTGCGGATCGTGGGGGGTGAAACTGTGTTCGATGGCTTAATCAAACCAGCCAAACTCTTCCTTTCAGTATCCTCTTGCGGATCGTGGGGGGTGAAACAAACGCAAAATCCAATGCTGGTCATGGATGGTAAGCACTTTCAGTATCCTCTTGCGGATCGTGGGGGGTGAAACATTGCCCATTCCATGACGATACGTCACCATCCATGTCTTTCAGTATCCTCTTGCGGATCGTGGGGGGTGAAACACCCCCTGACCGTATGGCACGTAACGTCAAATCAAGCTTTCAGTATCCTCTTGCGGATCGTGGGGGGTGAAACGAATCTTTTCCGTTTCAGTCACCTCCTTCTCCAAAAGCTTTCAGTATCCTCTTGCGGATCGTGGGGGGTGAAACCACGCGCCAACGCGTTTTTGGCGCGAGCAGAGCAGGGTACTTTCAGTATCCTCTTGCGGATCGTGGGGGGTGAAACTCAGTACTCAAACGCAGTTACGCTTTACGGCATATTCTTTCAGTATCCTCTTGCGGATCGTGGGGGGTGAAACACTGCAACGGCAACTGCGCAATATGCTCAGCATCAAGCTTTCAGTATCCTCTTGCGGATCGTGGGGGGTGAAACATCAAGCCCGGCGCGCGAGGTGAGGCAGTGATGACAATCTTTCAGTATCCTCTTGCGGATCGTGGGGGGTGAAACGCCAAAATCCTCGTCGAACAGCAGCAAGCGCTCGGTTCTTTCAGTATCCTCTTGCGGATCGTGGGGGGTGAAACAGCAACCTCCTTCTAGATTAAGTTAAATGCAAATTGCTTTCAGTATCCTCTTGCGGATCGTGGGGGGTGAAACGGGTTGGGAAGCCGCCGGCCGAGGGCGACCAGCATCCTTTCAGTATCCTCTTGCGGATCGTGGGGGGTGAAACATTGAATTGTCCAGCGCATCGGCCAGAATCCGACTACTTTCAGTATCCTCTTGCGGATCGTGGGGGGTGAAACAATGCGAATATTTGCCTCGATTTTATAACCATCGACGCTTTCAGTATCCTCTTGCGGATCGTGGGGGGTGAAACTCCGCCAGCACATAGCCGCAGCGGAGCGGGGCGCGGTAACTTTCAGTATCCTCTTGCGGATCGTGGGGGGTGAAACCGCAAGCTGGACGCCGAGGTCTTGCGCCGCTTCCTTCTTTCAGTATCCTCTTGCGGATCGTGGGGGGTGAAACTTAGAGCAACCAGACAGTGAGTTGTTGGCTTACTGTCCTTTCAGTATCCTCTTGCGGATCGTGGGGGGTGAAACCCCTGCGCGGTTCTGACTTTTAAGAACGTAACAATCTTCTTTCAGTATCCTCTTGCGGATCGTGGGGGGTGAAACAGGGCGGACGCGGTGGGGATATTTTTGTCCTGATCGACTTTCAGTATCCTCTTGCGGATCGTGGGGGGTGAAACCTACAGGCAGAACGTGTCCTCGGCGAGTACGAAAACTTTCAGTATCCTCTTGCGGATCGTGGGGGGTGAAACAGCTTTGCTCTTTCAGTATCCTCTTGCGGATCGTGGGCTTTCAGTATCCTCTTGCGGATCGTGGGGGGTGAAACTGGTCGTCTGGGCAATGGAGTCTTCCCGCTTCTTGACCTTTCAGTATCCTCTTGCGGATCGTGGGGGGTGAAACATGTCAAGCCCGGCGAGAGGATTGTTGCCCTCACCGACTTTCAGTATCCTCTTGCGGATCGTGGGGGGTGAAACAAGATGTCGAGGAAGCCCCCGGCGCGCTCTGGCGCCCTTTCAGTATCCTCTTGCGGATCGTGGGGGGTGAAACAGATTCCATTCTGGAAAGACCATCCTGATCTGTACGGCCTTTCAGTATCCTCTTGCGGATCGTGGGGGGTGAAACGGAAAGATTGAGTAATTGAGGATAGTTAATATACATCTTTCAGTATCCTCTTGCGGATCGTGGGGGGTGAAACACACAAATCCGTCTTTTTGGATTGATGCTGAGCACCCTTTCAGTATCCTCTTGCGGATCGTGGGGGGTGAAACTACCTATCAGCCAGAGCATAAGCGACTAATCATGCTCTTTCAGTATCCTCTTGCGGATCGTGGGGGGTGAAACCATGTACAACCAGTGCGGTCCGTCATGAATTTCTGCCCTTTCAGTATCCTCTTGCGGATCGTGGGGGGTGAAACCTGGATTTATTACCCCGCAACAAATGAGTTTTTCAGCTTTCAGTATCCTCTTGCGGATCGTGGGGGGTGAAACCCGGCGGGCACTTTGCTAACAAATCAAAATCTAGAGCTTTCAGTATCCTCTTGCGGATCGTGGGGGGTGAAACTGTTATCGATGCATGTGGTAACTATATCCCTGTTACTTTCAGTATCCTCTTGCGGATCGTGGGGGGTGAAACCCAAAGAGATGGGCATCATCCGCTACCGCACCTGGCCTTTCAGTATCCTCTTGCGGATCGTGGGGGGTGAAACATCTGCCGCTCATTTTATGCAGACCAAGCTCTTTGTCTTTCAGTATCCTCTTGCGGATCGTGGGGGGTGAAACAGCATAAGCGACTAATCATGCTCGGCATGATTGTACCTTTCAGTATCCTCTTGCGGATCGTGGGGGGTGAAACCTGTATTCTCTTTGCTGTGCAAGAATGGACTCTTTGACTTTCAGTATCCTCTTGCGGATCGTGGGGGGTGAAACGCTCTTTGGGAACAACAAGCCGGATACCGACTGGCCGCTTTCAGTATCCTCTTGCGGATCGTGGGGGGTGAAACCTGAAGGCGAGGTAATCATCGAAGCCATCGAAGCCCTTTCAGTATCCTCTTGCGGATCGTGGGGGGTGAAACGTGCTTTTGCCATGTCTGTGCCGCCGCCGAGATAAACTTTCAGTATCCTCTTGCGGATCGTGGGGGGTGAAACCGCAGTTTCCAGATGCCGCCGTGACATTGCTGGATGTCTTTCAGTATCCTCTTGCGGATCGTGGGGGGTGAAACCGCTGCTGCTTCCCATGGGTCAGAGACAGACAATGGCTTTCAGTATCCTCTTGCGGATCGTGGGGGGTGAAACTAATGTTGGTTGCATTTGACTATGTGAGATTAAAAACCTTTCAGTATCCTCTTGCGGATCGTGGGGGGTGAAACACGATACGCAGGATTGAACGTTGGATGCCGCGAAGCTTTCAGTATCCTCTTGCGGATCGTGGGGGGTGAAACAACAATGCGTCGCATTCGAAAAATGTTACGCCTGAGATCTTTCAGTATCCTCTTGCGGATCGTGGGGGGTGAAACGACCTTCTTTTTGGATTGATACTGAGCATCAGGTGTGCTTTCAGTATCCTCTTGCGGATCGTGGGGGGTGAAACGGAAACTGAATTACGTCCGGCATTGACCGACAGACAACTTTCAGTATCCTCTTGCGGATCGTGGGGGGTGAAACTTATGGCAGCTGCGGGTGGAAAAATACCCGCCACACACTTTCAGTATCCTCTTGCGGATCGTGGGGGGTGAAACGCCGCGAAGAGGCACAATCACTAACATATCGCGACACTTTCAGTATCCTCTTGCGGATCGTGGGGGGTGAAACGCTGTCAGTCTCCAAATCCCAATGCACAACCAGCTGACTTTCAGTATCCTCTTGCGGATCGTGGGGGGTGAAACGTTTGTAGCATGCCTGATACTGAGCAGGAGTACAAAAACTTTCAGTATCCTCTTGCGGATCGTGGGGGGTGAAACAGCTTGCGCGCCAGATTAACGATGTTCCTGACATCCCTTTCAGTATCCTCTTGCGGATCGTGGGGGGTGAAACCGAGTGCCGGGGGCTAAAGCAGTATTTAGTCTCCGGCTTTCAGTATCCTCTTGCGGATCGTGGGGGGTGAAACACGCTTGGCACTCTTGTCAAACGTGACCTTATTAACACTTTCAGTATCCTCTTGCGGATCGTGGGGGGTGAAACGATGCAGAGCTGCTTGTTGAGACTAGCTCATATAACAAACTTTCAGTATCCTCTTGCGGATCGTGGGGGGTGAAACACCGTGTCGCTAAGAGATTGGAGCAATACTTATGACTCCTTTCAGTATCCTCTTGCGGATCGTGGGGGGTGAAACCAAGAGCATTGATGAAGGTTGTTTTGCCAGCTTTTTCCTTTCAGTATCCTCTTGCGGATCGTGGGGGGTGAAACGATAGATGATCAGAATTCCCATGAAAGCAAGAATATCTTTCAGTATCCTCTTGCGGATCGTGGGGGGTGAAACACGGTCGTGCCCGAAAATCTGGGCGAGCTCTATAAACTTTCAGTATCCTCTTGCGGATCGTGGGGGGTGAAACAACACATCTGTTATAGCCGAAATCGTCTCGGCAGTTCTTTCAGTATCCTCTTGCGGATCGTGGGGGGTGAAACCGCCACCGGGGTCTCCCTCGCCGTGTACTCCATCACTTTCAGTATCCTCTTGCGGATCGTGGGGGGTGAAACTGCAACGTCTTTAGTGCCCGGCCGTCTTTGAGCATGGCCTTTCAGTATCCTCTTGCGGATCGTGGGGGGTGAAACATAAACGGCGTGACAATACTGATCTTCCAGTCGATCCCCTTTCAGTATCCTCTTGCGGATCGTGGGGGGTGAAACGCCGAATATGCCCCGTTAGGCGGGCTGCTTGAGAAGCTTTCAGTATCCTCTTGCGGATCGTGGGGGGTGAAACTCTTTCGGCGTAACGCTGGCTGCCGGCTTTTGAAAAACCCTTTCAGTATCCTCTTGCGGATCGTGGGGGGTGAAACCTTGTGTCTGCATTAGCCAACCCGTTGACTTTGATTTCTTTCAGTATCCTCTTGCGGATCGTGGGGGGTGAAACAACTGGCTATCATCATCGAGCGAGAGTCGTGGTGGGCTTTCAGTATCCTCTTGCGGATCGTGGGGGGTGAAACGGCGAATGGCTGCGGGTGGTTACGCCGGCTTATCGCCTTTCAGTATCCTCTTGCGGATCGTGGGGGGTGAAACATGAGATTGACAAGACAATTGAACATGGGAACTGGCGTCTTTCAGTATCCTCTTGCGGATCGTGGGGGGTGAAACATCTTGCGCGCCAGGTTGGTGATGCGCGTGACATCCACTTTCAGTATCCTCTTGCGGATCGTGGGGGGTGAAACAATGATCCGTAGCGCCGAGGTGCTTATTACCATTAGTCCCTTTCAGTATCCTCTTGCGGATCGTGGGGGGTGAAACCATCGAATATTTCAAACAGAAAGGAGCTACCAATGGCTTTCAGTATCCTCTTGCGGATCGTGGGGGGTGAAACACTTCTTCCATCACTCACCTCCGATTCGCTACGCACGCTTTCAGTATCCTCTTGCGGATCGTGGGGGGTGAAACCATGCTTCGCATTGTGTGACAAACGCCCATTTTGGACATCTTTCAGTATCCTCTTGCGGATCGTGGGGGGTGAAACTATAGTTCTAGAAGCGGCAAAAGGACATCCCAAACGCTTTCAGTATCCTCTTGCGGATCGTGGGGGGTGAAACCGCCAAAGTCCTCGTCGAACATCAGCAAGCGTTCGGTCTTTCAGTATCCTCTTGCGGATCGTGGGGGGTGAAACCGAGTGCTTGCAGAAGTTGCGCTTCGGCGTCTTGCTCCCTTTCAGTATCCTCTTGCGGATCGTGGGGGGTGAAACTTTTATCCGCTTGGTGATACTCAGCGTATTGCTAAGCCTTTCAGTATCCTCTTGCGGATCGTGGGGGGTGAAACTCCATCCTGTCCAGTATGAAGACATACTGCCTGTTGTAAAACTTTCAGTATCCTCTTGCGGATCGTGGGGGGTGAAACCCGCAGAGACTCAAGATGGCAAAGATGGTTTCTATTACCTTTCAGTATCCTCTTGCGGATCGTGGGGGGTGAAACAGTTGCAGACTATTGCCGTCTCTCCGCCAAAACCCGACTTTCAGTATCCTCTTGCGGATCGTGGGGGGTGAAACAATACTCGAATTCCATTTATTCGAGTAAATTACAGCGCTTTCAGTATCCTCTTGCGGATCGTGGGGGGTGAAACCAACTGCACCGTCCAGCGCATCTGCCAGAAGCCGACCACTTTCAGTATCCTCTTGCGGATCGTGGGGGGTGAAACTAACTCCAGCCCTGTTTCCGATTTCTTTTAGCAAATCTTTCAGTATCCTCTTGCGGATCGTGGGGGGTGAAACTTACGCTCTGCGGCGTTGCGATACTGAGTATTCCTGCTTTCAGTATCCTCTTGCGGATCGTGGGGGGTGAAACCGCCGTGGTCAGCGATGAGTCGTCGCAGAGATAGACCTTTCAGTATCCTCTTGCGGATCGTGGGGGGTGAAACGTATTGGGCGAATTTGTAAGCGTACTCCAGTTTGTCCTTTCAGTATCCTCTTGCGGATCGTGGGGGGTGAAACCCACTTATGGCCGTCGGCGTCAACCTCCCCGATACCCTTTCAGTATCCTCTTGCGGATCGTGGGGGGTGAAACAGAATAGCTGGCAGGTGTGTCTGTCAAACCAAGAAACGCTTTCAGTATCCTCTTGCGGATCGTGGGGGGTGAAACACGTTGACGTCCCCCCGCTCAAGTCTCCGTTGAGCTCTTTCAGTATCCTCTTGCGGATCGTGGGGGGTGAAACCGCATCCAGGCGCACATGTCCGCCAAGTGCAAGCCGCCTTTCAGTATCCTCTTGCGGATCGTGGGGGGTGAAACCTATCAGCTTATCGATGTCGTTTATCTCGGCGACACTTTCAGTATCCTCTTGCGGATCGTGGGGGGTGAAACAGCGGGATTGCGAGAAGTACAATCTGGCGACGCTGCTCTTTCAGTATCCTCTTGCGGATCGTGGGGGGTGAAACAACGACCGAAGTAATCACGGATATTCTGAATCTTCACTTTCAGTATCCTCTTGCGGATCGTGGGGGGTGAAACAACGACCGAAGTAATCACGGATATTCTGAATCTTCACTTTCAGTATCCTCTTGCGGATCGTGGGGGGTGAAACTTCGTTGGAGGCTTCGGGGTTCTCGCCGGCTGACTCTGCTTTCAGTATCCTCTTGCGGATCGTGGGGGGTGAAACACAATACAGCACCTGCTTTCTCTATCGCCAGCAATCTGCTTTCAGTATCCTCTTGCGGATCGTGGGGGGTGAAACTGAACGAAGCCATCATCCTCCAGCAGCTTCATTACCTTTCAGTATCCTCTTGCGGATCGTGGGGGGTGAAACGCCCTACGTCCGGCTCTTTGTGCAACGCAAGATATTCTTTCAGTATCCTCTTGCGGATCGTGGGGGGTGAAACCTAGAGCTCTCCCCCTCGACCCCGCCGGAGGCGGTCGACTTTCAGTATCCTCTTGCGGATCGTGGGGGGTGAAACTAAACTTGCGGGTTTTCGCCGAACTTCTGGGTGATACTTTCAGTATCCTCTTGCGGATCGTGGGGGGTGAAACGCTGATAGCCAAGCGCTGCCAGCGGGTCGTATTGCGCCGCTTTCAGTATCCTCTTGCGGATCGTGGGGGGTGAAACTTCAGGAAAAACGCGTCAAGCGGAGCGAAGCGCAGAACTTTCAGTATCCTCTTGCGGATCGTGGGGGGTGAAACAGAGAGGGTTGGCTTGTCACGCTGGATTTCGACTTCACTTTCAGTATCCTCTTGCGGATCGTGGGGGGTGAAACACATCTTGAGCGTCCACGGCTACGAGATGAAAATCTGCTTTCAGTATCCTCTTGCGGATCGTGGGGGGTGAAACGTCCATAGTCAACCCTAGAAATTTGTAGCGTAAAAACTTTCAGTATCCTCTTGCGGATCGTGGGGGGTGAAACCGCGGATGTGGCAAGATTGCCGTTTCCGCAAAAGCCTCTTTCAGTATCCTCTTGCGGATCGTGGGGGGTGAAACTGAACGAAGCCATCATCCTCCAGCAGCTTCATTACCTTTCAGTATCCTCTTGCGGATCGTGGGGGGTGAAACACCCCTACCTTTCCCTTATTTTAACCCCTTTTTCCCCTTTCTAAACGATTTTCTGCGCTCAAAAGCCGCTACATTGCAAGTTTTCGCGGTCACCAATCCATTTCAAGTCTGCCTCAAACCTTCGCGTCCGCAAATCCGCTTTTGCTTAAAAACGGGCAGGATTTGCGAAAACGGCTCTCAACCGCCTCAGACATCATTACAAAAACGGCGGAATTCACAACTCAGACACTTTGCCCGCTCTGGCGCAGGCGGTGGCATCTTCTCGCTGTGGATCATCTGATGCATCTCCTGCAGGGTCGTGTAAAAATTCTGGCGCAAATTTTCCGTAAAAGTGATCTCTTGAGTCCGTCGGAGAGGGATCAGATAAACAAAGCCCCGCCGCGCCGGCAGCCCGCTTTTTTCTTCTAACATTGCGGCATAAGCCAGCAACTGGTAATGGACCGCCTGCCCGACTTTGGATGAATTTTTATACTCGACCACAACCACTTCAGCGGGTTCTTCTTCGACCCAGATCACCAGATCCGCCTTGCCACGCAACCCCAGCCGTTCAGAGGCAAGCTCAACTTCAAATTCGCGCCGTCCATTGGGAATCCCGTAGCGACGGGTGCTGCGCCGCATCTCGCGCAAGATTTCTTCTTCGCCTGCCTGGCGACCGTAGAGCATTTTAAAAGTAAGTGGTCGGACATCGGGCAGACAAAAAGCATAATAGACGATGCGCCGGCAATAGAACCATTGTTTCAAATCGGTCACCCGCAACGGATAAATTGGATCCATCCAGAGCCGCCAATCCAGGCGGGCTTCATCGATTTGTTCTTCGTTCAGGTTGGCTTCCATTCTCATCTCCTTTCTGGTCAAGCACTTTGCGGCGCTGCCAATCCTTGAGGCAGATATTAAAGAGCTGAATGTTGCCGCTCTTCTTTCCTAAAGTTTTCTTCAATTTCAAAAACAATTCTTCCTGCTGGGTAGGCAACAGCCAGCCCAAAAAAGCGCTGAACTGAATGCGATCCAGACCATAATCCAGGCAGATATCGGCGATCTTATTCCGTTTTCGGTCGTCCTGGATATCGTAAATCACCAGCGTGTTGGGAACCCGGCTGTCTACCATAACATTTGGAAAGGTTCGTATTGCTCCCGTTCGCGGCGCAAAAAGGTTGCCAGATGGCGCGCCTGGCTCTGGATTACGGCTTGCAGAGGAAAACGCTTGCCTTCATAGGGGACGGAACTATCCAGACGTTCCTGGATTTTCTCAGCCAGCAGACGGCGTGTCTCGCGGGTCAGGCGCTGATGTTCATCGAACTCCACCTGAAAGCCTTTGTTAAACATGCCAATCACAGTGCGGTCAACCACAACCGGGCGAAATTCTTCGATAAAATCGAGGCAGAGGCTGGGCTTGCCCGGTCGGTCGACATGTAAAAAACCGGCGTAAGGGTCTAAGCCCGCCAGGACGAGACAGCGTTCAATCTGACCATATAAGATGCCATAGGCGTAATTCAGACAACTGTTAACCGGGTCTTTTGCGCCGCGGCCGATCCGTCCGGGAAACTGATGTTTTTCAGGCAACACTTTCTGGATTGCCTGCCAGTAAATTTGCGCCGCCTGACCTTCGATTCCCATCAATTCGGCGCGCACATCAGCCACCGTCAGGGTTGCCGCCGCATAAGCCGGGTGGTTGCGTACCTGTTCGAGCTTGATGATCTGATCGACGATCTCGTTCGCAGAGAGGCGCAGTTCCTGGTATAGCGCGGGGTCGCTTTCCTTGCGGTATTTGGCGATGTATTTAAGGAAATTGGACTGGTTCTGCAGTTTGCCAACCCCAAAGGCGATGACCAGATCAACCGCCCGGGTCTGGTTACAGGCTTCGAACTGGGCGCGGCGGGTGGCGACCGTGCCGATCAGTCCAGCGCTATACAGGCTGGCATAGGGGGTGCCACTACTGCTGATAAAGTAGATCGGAATGCCTCTTTCGGTGCACTCCCGCACGGCTTCGGCGCTGATGCTGACGCCGCGGTTGGCGATGATTACCGATTCCAGGTGCAGGAGAGGCGCGCTGATCAAGTCTTGTTCGCCTTTGGTGACGATCAGTCTTTCGCTGTGTTTGCCGATAAACGCGCCATATTGATCGACAATCAAGTGTTGGATAATGGTCATGGTGCTTCGTTAGACCTCCTCAGGGGTAGAAAGGTTTGATAAGTCCACGGGGTTGGATTGTGGGAGCAAACCAAACCCTTGCTGTTTGCCGGTTGCCCAGTTGCAGGGCAACTGAGATCAGCCGCCCTGCAACACTCTGCAAGCCTCCTCGCCTGGGCTGGTCAGGAACCAAAATATCTTTCCAGCCGCACCAGGCGCAGTTTTCCATCCGGCAGTTGCTCACAGGTATAGCGAACCTGGGTGCCCTTTTTCAGGGCATCCATGCCCAGTTGGCGCCATTCGATCAAAAACCGGCGCGCAGGCTGCTGGGCATCCACCACAAAGGTGCGATTGCCCTCATGCACCACCTTGCCGATGCCAGAGAAAGTTGAGGAAGGCGGCAAGGCAGAGGGGGCTTGAGCAGGAGTGGACGCCCTTTGCGTGGTCTCTGCCCCTGTGGCGGTGGTGGAAGCCGGCGGCGGAGTAAAAAAGCCGTAACCAGCGGCGGTTTTGGCGCCAATGCCGAGTTGGAGTAAGCCCTGGCGCAGAAATTCAACCGCTTTCTGCAGGTGAGTTGGTTCTCCCGCTCCGCGCCAGGCGACGGCGAAGCGGAATTCGGTTTGCGGGGCGACGGTGAGGAAGTAGATGGGCGTGGGGTTCTGCCAGTTGGTGGGAGGTGCGGTCTGACTGCGGTAGTAGTCGGGGTAATGCGGGTTCATCAGATCAATTTGCAGGTGGGGCTGGCGGGCTGGAATGGCTTCAAAGAAGATTGCCCGTCCGGCTGTGCCCGGCGTGCCAAAAATGGTGCGAAAGTCCCGCGCCTCAGCCAGGAAGGACTCGGCGGGGGCTGGAGAGAGGCTTTGCAACGCTTTTTCAAATTCGGCATCCTCTTCCAGGTTGAGGAGGTGATCCAGTTCGGCGAGCGAAGCGCTCCAGCCCGTTTCGGCGAGTTGATAAAAGGCAAAGGCCCGCGCCAGCCCTTTGACACTGCTGGCTGGCAGAACCGGGAAGCCAAAGCGGTTGAAGGTGAAGCCGATTTCCAGGGCGCCCTTGCGCCCCAAACCAGACACCAGGCGCCATTCGGTTTTCAGGCTGAAGGTTTGCGCCCTCAAAGCCTGCGCTGCAGCCTGCCAGCGCTGGTTCAGGGCGTCAAGCAAATTGTGGTCAATGGCTTTGGCCTTGTCCACGATTTCCTGCAAGGCTTCTTTGCGAGCTTCCTCGCGGGAGATAGGCAGCGTAAAGCGATCGAAGAGCAAGCCCGGATTGTGGGGAGCTTTGTCTTTGTACTGATCAAAGGCTTTGAGGGTGGCAGAAGGAAGCGGGCGTTGGTCGCTCATGTGGTTTTCTCCTGACTCAATTCGGCTTCGGCGAAGCGCTTCAGCCACTGCAAGAAGGCGATCGCCTCGCGGGTGGCGCGCCGATATTGGGGTGTGGTGGTGGTATCGGCCATGATCCATTCGAGCAGGCTTTGGGAATTCTGAATCCGCATCTGGCGCTTCACCCAATTTTGCAGGTTGTTATAGAGAACCGTGTGTTCATTGTCTGACTCCCCTTTGCCCTTGGCGCGCCAGAAGGCAACCGTTTGGGCTAAGCCGTTGAGCTGGATGTCGGCGGGTGCGCTGCGGGCGAGTTGGGCGTACCTGGAGGCAAATGCTTTGTTGCGGACGGCGTTGATGCACTGCCAGGCAGCTTGCATGCGTTCCTGTTCGAGGGAGCGTTGGCGGCTCATCGTTCACCTCCGTGGAAGAAGCGCAGGCTGACAATGCCCTGAGCGGTGGTCTCATCGCCGCCGAGCTGGGTGCGCTGGCGGTCGAAGCGGCGCATTTTCTCCAGCACCTGGGCGGCGGTGAGGGGGGTTTTTTCGGTGCGCGAGTCGGTCGCCAGCAGAGGGGCATAGAGCAGGCAATCGGCGGGCAGGCTTTCGGTGGTCCACAATGCGCCCGAGAGCACTGTTTTCTTTTGCGGGTCGAGGCGGATGTGGGTCTGGATTTCGGTGCCGTAGGTGACAAAATCCCGAAAGGCATTTTCGGGTAAGATGCACAGTTTTTTAGGCAGGGCAGTGCGCCAGTAGGCATAATCGGAGGAATCGAGCAGAGCATGGGCGGCGATCCACGTCCCGATGTCTTGCACTTTCTGGGCATGGGACTTATCGGGGTTAAAGCTGAACTCTTCCAGGACGAGCGAATCGCCGGCGATCAGGTCCTCCCCCGCCACCCAGGCGGTGCTTTCGTCGGTTGGTTCGGGAGGGATGGGAAAATCGTTGGGCAGGGCGAGGGCTTGCAAGGTGCGCTGGAAGCGTTGCAGAGCCAGGACGCTGGTGGTCCAGGCAAAGACGCCCGCCAGCGAACGCACCGGGAAGAGCAGCAAAGCGGCATCGCCGCAGGAAAGCGCGCCGGCGTGCTCAGAGGCTCCTTCGGTCTCCGGCCCGAAGATCGCCACCACCTCTTCTCTGGAGAAGCCGTTGTTGGCGTTCTGGTTCGAGCCTGCCAGGGCGCGCAGGCGGCCCTTCAGGCTGGAAGCCTGGATGAGAGGGTATTGGGTGATGCGTTCGCGCTGGATGGGTAAATCCACCGATCCCAGACCACGCCCTGAGCCGGCATGGAGGGGGGTTTCGACATAGATGAACAATAGGTTAGTTGCCTGGAACATCGTTTACCTCCTGAAGAAAGATTTGACCATAGCCGATGGCGGCGCCATCGTCTGAGAGGGCATTGGTTTGCAGGACAGAATCCTTGAGTCTGATGGGGGTTGCAGAATGAAAATAATACACGCTGCCGGCCGGCACATAGCGCCGGGCGGGTTTGTGGGTCTGATTTGCCCAATCGAAACCGCCCACGCTTTCGTAGCGGTTGAGGGCAGCCGCCAGCAGTTGGGGGGCGGGTTCGAAGAAGTTTGCCCAATCTTCGGGCAGCCAGCCCCGCTTGAAGAAAGTGGGGGTGGCAAAATAAACCTTGAAGGATTGGGGCAGGCGGCCGTCAGGGAAACATTCCGCCAGGCTGGGCAGGGGCGAGGCAGAGGCCAGGCGGGTGTACCATGCCCCACGCCCTTCGCCGCCCATGCGCAAGACGCCGGTTGGCGGCCAGTCTTCCAAACCCGCAACTTCCACATATAAGCCAACGTTTTCCCGCGGGCGGATGAATTCGGCTTCATAGAGGGCGCCTTCTCTGGAAGAGCGTGTGCGGTCATCGCGAGCGATGCCAAAGCGCGCTTCGCGCTCAAAGAGCTTGCTCTCCTCAACCGCCCTGACGCTTTGTCCGCCCAGGGCAGCCAGGAGGTCTTGTTCTGTAAGCCACCTTTCGCCAGGGCGCTTGGTGGGAGGCAGGTCGGAGAGCAGCAGGAAGGGGGTTGGGGCAGAGGTGAGCCGATCGCCCTGTTGGGCTTTTTGCAGGCGGAGAGGGTGATAGCCCCCCTCTGCCGGCGCCATGTCGGCCGGAACGGGGAAGTACCGTTGCAGGGTTTTGCCATCCCAGCAGGCGATGAAGGGGCCGCGCAGGCGCAAGCCTTTATAATCCTGCTCATCGCCAATAAAGGCGCGCACGGCTTCCCGATCGAAGACGTTGACCTGATCCTTGTGCAGGAAGAGGTGGTGGGAACGCAGGGTGCCCTGAATCACGCTGGGATAGGGAGGGAAGAGGCTGACGGCGCGATGATCTTCGCCAGCCGTAAAGGGTTTGCCGTTGCGAAACAGCCACACATCAAGAGGAGCCAGGAAAAGTTGCATCATTCTTGACCTCCTTGAGCGACAAAGCGCGCAAAGACCAGCCAGTTTGCCAGCGCTTCAGCGCCATTGGGCAGTCTGGCAGCCCATTGGGTGAGTTTTTCCGCCCAAAGTACCACGTCCGAGTCGGGAAAACGCTTTGCGTTGCGGTGGCGCAGGAGCAGGCGTTTGAGTTCGCTCTGCAGGGTTTCATCTGCCGCAGCGAAACAATACGCCTGGCGGGCAAACTCATAGGCAAAGCGGGAAGAGAGGGCGCTTTTGAGCGAACTGTCCTCCTGCATCAGGGCGACCAGGTCGGTGAACAGACTGCCCAGATCCTGCCAGGGGCTGGAGAAGCCGACTCGCTCTCCACTGCGCTTCAGGCTGATGACGCTGACGGCGTTTTTCCCCTTCACCTTTTTCGCCTGCTGTTCCGCCTGGCGGGCGGCGTTCAGGGCGGCATCGAGGGGGTAGAGGTGATGCGAAATGGCAATGCCGGCGGAGAGGCTGCAGGACTGGTCGGGGGCGGCGGGTTTCTTGACCGTTTCAGCAAAAGCCTGCGCCAGCGCCTGGGCGAGGGGGAGAGCCTGAGAGATCGGCGCCAGGGCAAGCACATCATCGCCGCCGTTGTAAATTCGCTGGGCGAAGTGGCGGTCTGCAATTTGTTGCACCTGCGCGGCAAAGTCTGCCAGTTGCTGACTGAAGTGGCGGTGCTGGTCGGTTGACTGGCAGGTTTGAATCTGCTCGCCCATGCTATCGCCATCCAGCAGCAAAACGGCATAATAGGGAGAGGGCTTGCCGACCTGGCGGTAGAGTTTGCTCAGGCATTCCCGGGCGGGGGCAAGGCGGCGAGGGTCGGTGATCTCCACCCCGTAACTGTCTTTCAGGCGGTTGGGGGTGAGGGTGTCGAGAAAGAGCAGATCGCCATCGTAGGGCCACAGGTCGTCCTGCCGCACCCGATAGAGATGCTCGCCCAAGAGCTCCTGCAGGGCGCGGCGGTATTCGCGCAAAAGCTGGATCTCTGCCGCCTGTGGATCGGCCGCGCTGAATTTCGCCAGGGTATCGGCAACAGCCACACTGCTGACCGAGGCAAAGGTTGCCTGCGTGGCGAGGGAGGCAAAGCGTTTGACGGCGCCCAGGGCATCCAGGCGTTCTTTGCCGCCGGGGCGCAATCTGGAGGGCGGCAGAGATTTTGCCAGACCTGCCCAGTATTTTCTTGCATCCGCCTCTGCCAGGCGCAAAGCCGAGCGCTGCCCGCTGAGGGTATCCTTGAGCCCTTCTTCGTGGGCCGGCGCAAAGGGGCGCGTGCGTTTGACCGCATCCAGGGCTGCGCTGGCGCGCTGAAAGGTGGCGGAATAGTCGCCATTGAGCTTTTGGGCAACCCAGTAAATTTCCCAAACGTCCTGACACTGGCGCTCCCAAATCTCCTGCCACAGGGCATCGGGTTTGAGAGGAAGCGCACTGAGGGTCTGGCGGGCGGTTTGGGCGATGGCCTGCCATTCCTCGAGCAGGCTCTGGCGGCATTGCTCAGCCAGGCTTTGAGCCTGATCAAAGGGGACGATGGCAACCAGCTTGTTGGGCATGTCGTCTGGATTGGGTTGGGCGGGATAGACCAGGCTGGCCTGGTCTGGTTGTAGCAGGGGCTGGGCGGCGGCATAAGCCAGACGGGAGAGGATTTTGCTGGCGGCAAACAAATCGCTCGCCCGGCGCGCCTCGCTGATGAAGGATTGAATGGGGCTGAAGGTGAAAAGCAAGACCGCCTCACGCATAGTTCACCTCCAGGAGGGAAAGCTGGCGATCTTTCAACGAGGAATGGGAAACAGTATCTTGACCCAGCAAAAAGGTTTCGATCAACTTTTCAGAGGGAAGCGGCCCAAGCGCTGCTTTTGACTCGCCTCTCAGGCGCAGTTTCTCGCCCTGCGGCAGAAATTGAGCGCGAAACCAGACCAGCACCACGGCGTATTTGCCTCCCTTAAGGGGAGAGAGATGAAAGTGCAGGGGCGAGGCGCGGCGCTCAAAATGCTGGCTTTGCAGGCTGGCGCCTCTACCACCTAGCGACCGGTAATAGAACTGAATGGGCAAACCAAAGGCTGCCCGCCCGACAGGCTTCTCCAACGCCTGACCGCTGGTCAGGGATTCTTTGACCGTGCGATAGTCGGGGTCACGACGGCTGCGGAATCTTTGATAGCTGGCGCCGAGCTCATGGAGGGCCTGCTGCCAGCTCGAATACGTCTTATTCAGGACAAAGATGCGGCAAACCTGGGGGTGCAAAACGTCAAAGGCGGAGGGAACGGCAATCTTGCCCTCCGAATAAACCCCCTGCAGGAATTGGCGCACCTGCACCAACCCCTTTTGAAGCTCCTGTCGCAGGGCGGAGGGAGTTTCAACCTGAATTTGCAAAGGCAACTCCGCAAGAGGAGTCGTGAGCACCTCGCGCACAGCCAGACAGCCGGCGCCGCGTCGCGCCCGGCTGCCCAGCGCGCCCAGGTTCAGCCAGAGCCACAGGGCAAGGTAGGCTTCTTTGAGCTTTTGGGCGCTTTCGGGCACGCCGGGGCGGATCTGCAGGGTGAGGTCGAAGCTGCCCTGCCAGGCAGTCCGTTCCGCAAACTCTTTCGACCCGCGGGCGGAAAACCAGAGGTAAGCCAGACCTGGATATTTAGGTTTTTGCCCGCCATCGGCGCCGCACAGGCGGGAAAAGGTGTTGGCCTGCGGCGCGGAGCCGGGCTTGAAGGCTGAGAGGCGCAGAACAACCGCCGAAGCGCCGCTCTGCTCATCGGCCGCCCCAAACAGGGCGCTTTCCAGCGCACTGAGGCGGGCAACCTCTTGATCGCCGATCACCCCTCCAAGCGCAGCGCGGTACCAGTAGCGCAAGGCGCCGCGAATGGAAGGCGGTCGAATTTCGGGATCCTTGCGCGGTTCCACCCCCGAAAACACAGGGGTGACCGTTTCGAGAGGTATTTTCAACACTTCCATAAGCTACTCCTCAAGGTTTGGATCAGGTTCGTCGGCTTCTCCTGCGCCCAATTTTCTTCGATCCGGAGCAGGACAAGCCATAAAAATCTTTGAAGCTGAAACTGACCGTTTTTCCGTAGCACCTCCTGAGTTGCATGAAATCCAGACTGAGGTAAAACCTGCGCCCGACTGCATGCGGTAACGCGCCAGTCGGGCAGGGTCAGGCACTGCACCAGTACCCTCCATTGGATAAACCTTCAATTTGAAAGACTCCGTTGCCCTTGGCAGTCAGTTTTCCAACCTGAACGCCCTGCCCGAGAATCAACCAGGGCAAAAGCGCATCCCAATGTCTGGAGCGATAGACCGCCTGACCGACAAAGCCGCCCATGGGCGTGCGTTGCCCGCGGCGCGAAGAAGGCGCCCAGACGTCAACCCAGTGGGTGTTGGTCTCGACCAGGCGCACCTGATCGGCAAGGGCGTAGAGCTGAGCAATCTCTGCTTCGCTGCGGCGCGGGGCACCGTTGTGCTGGCTGGCAAGCTGATCGATGCGCTCCAACAAACGACGGAAGAACACTCCAAAATCGGGCGCTTTGACCAGCTTTTCAGCCTCGATCAGGCGCGTGGGGGAGAGGAAGTTCAGGCGCAGTTGCCCTTCACCTGAGAAAGCCGCCGCCACCTGCTGCGCATCCTGCCAGGTGATGGGCAGGTTTTGCGGGCGGACAACCCGATCGGCGGCGCTCAGGATCAGGGCGCTTTCGTTCTTCAAGGGATGCACCAGATGGATGGCGTTGATTTCGAACTTTCCTCGTCCGGGTCCTACCCCCACCTCGCCCATTGCTTCGGCAGCCAGGATAAAGTAGGGCAGATAGCGATAACCTTCCCCAAACAGGGTGATGGTGAAGTGAAACTCCTGACCCACTTCCAGGCTGAGGATAGGTGGCTGCGGTCCGACCAGGCTATAGACACGGCGCACGCTGCCGGGGTCGGTCTCATAAGCCAGAAGCCAGCAAGCCGGACATTCGGCAGCATGTTCGGGGGTGGGTTTCTGGTTGCGGTAGGTCTCTGCGCAAACGGCGCGCAACATCACCGAAGCCAGCGCATCGCGCAGGCGCTCGGCGCCCTGATAGGTATCCAGGCGGATGGGGTATCTGGCACGGGCAGTGAAACGCAGGTGAGTGAACGTAAGAGGCGTCATGTTTCCTTCCATTTCAGCAGGTGATTGACACTGGGTGCTCCTTAATCCCATTCATCTTCAAAGGTGAGGGCATCGAAGGTGAGCCCCGTTTCAGAGGTGTAGGTCGTCTTAACCACAGGCGGAAAATGCCGATCGCCGGGCAGGATCAGCCCCTGGTTCGCCAGCATGTGGTATTGTCCCCAGCGCAGGGGAACGAGCAATTCTTCCGCCGTGATAGGCTGTTCTTCCAGGTTTTGCTGATACTGGTCATAGAGAGAAATCGGCAAGACTTCAATCCCATCGAACAAGCGATAGAATTGATTCTCGAGCATCCGAATCGAGCGAAAAGGACGCAAGGTTTGCAAACAGGCAAGGTCGAATTCCCGGGCTGCCTGACGATATTGCTCCTCCCAGCGCAATGCAACCGAATCGGCATAGATTTCATCCAGCCAGGCGTTGATGCGATCCTCCTGGATGGCGTTTTTATCATAAGAGCGTAAAAGTGACAATGTTCTGTGAATCAATTCGGCATCATACACCCGTTGTCCATCGGCGGGTTGACTGAAAACATACACCGGGGCTGTAGAACCTTTTCGGCCCGAGCGGTTCACCCGCCCAAAGCGCTGGACGAGGGCTTCCAGAGGCGCGGGGTCACTGAACAGGATATCCAGGTCTATATCCAGACTGACCTCCACGGCCTGGGTGGAGACAAGCGCCAGGGCGGTGGGTTGCCGGCTCTGGCTGCCAAAAAGTTCCTGAATGCGCTTCTCTTTTGCCAGGCGATCGCGCTGGTTAAAGCGACCATGCAGCAGCAGGATGCGCCCAGAATCGGGCAACCAGGCTTTCAAGGTATGATAAGCCTGCTGAGCACGCGCAACGGTGTTGCAGACGACCAGGACCGAATTCCCCTTTTCGAGCTCGGCGCGCACGCGTGGAAGTTGCTCCAGCAGATCGCCCTCCTGATAATGGAGAAGATGGCGCTGAAAGCGCCGATAAACCTGGGGTTCAGCCGTGATGAGAGCGATCTCCTCAACCGCCTCGGCAATCCAATTGCGGATCAGGGAGGGAAAGGTTGCCGACATGATCAAAAAGCGGCTGTGATAAGTTTGATGCAGATATTCCACCGTCTTTAAGATCAAAGCAAGACGGCTGACTTCATAGGCATGGATTTCATCCAGAACAAAGAGGGCTTGAAAATAATCCGCCAACTGGGCTTCATACCCCTTCAAACGGTAGATGGCTTTGAGCATTTGATAGGGGCTGAAGACGCGGATGGGTGGGATATTCAGTTCAGCCAGGTTTTTCATCCAGCGCGCCGTGCGGGCAGCCTGTTCCGGGCTGTAATCGCGTTCCATGAGATTGCGATAGAGGGCTAAGAGACCGCGCCCGTGTTGCAAACCAACCGTAAACTCACCGAACAGATCGCTGAGGCGGCGTTTCATGGCGTTCATGCTCGCCTGATAGGGCAAGGCATAGAAAAGCCGCCCTGCATTGGGCTGGTTGGCAGCCCACAGCAAGGCGGCTTCGGTCTTGCCACTGCCGGTAGGGGCAATCAGCATGGCGGAGCCGAGCTGCTGCGCTGCCTGACGCTGGTGAGGGTAAAGGTCTTGAGAGTCCAGATTGCGTTTGCGCAACAGACCCTGCGGTTGGAGTTGCAAGGGGGGCAGCGATTCCACATGGGCAGAAGCGCTATGGTCCGCTTGAAGCAGATAGCCCCGCAAGAGGGTAATGGCTGCCATCTGATGGCTAAAAGCCGGAGAATCTTCTAAGGATCGGACAAAATGCTGAAATTGGCGCAAACTGCGCTGGATAAAACTTAACCCCTGTTCTCGGAAGGAACGGATGGCTTGCTGAAGAGGCAGCAGGCTGAGCGGCTGGATTTGCGCGGCAGGCAAGGCGAGTTGCTCTATCCATGCATTTCCGCACGCATCCAGCCACCTCCATAACCCCTGCAAGGTTTCTTCGGGGAAGGGAAGCAGCAGGTCGCTCAGAGGGTCATCTTCCTCGTAGGGTTCGAAAAGGGGGTAAAGTTCGCGCAGTTCACCCGCTTCTTTGTGATGAGAGACGATGGCGGCGATCAGCCAGGTCGTCTGTTCTTCCTCCAGGGATGGCGAGAGCCAGAGCAAAAAGGGTAGCGAGAGGACTTCATGGCGGTGAGCGCCCCAGCGCTCTTTGGCTCCTTTTTCTTTGCGTAGAACGCCCTGGAAGTCTGCATGCGCTTTGCCAAAATCGTGCAAGAAGCCCGCCCAGTATAAAAGGTGCCATAAATCCTCTCTGCCCAGGCGCTGGGGGAGGGCAGGGCGAAGGCGAATGAGTTCCGAGAGCCGTGCCAACACCCGCCAGGTGTGCATTGCCAGGCTCTCTGGCTCGCCGCCTTCGCCTTTCTCAGGACTTTTCGCCCAGATCGTCTCCAACCAGATCGGGTAGGGGTCTGGTCGCTCAATCATCGCAAAACGAATGAAAGACAAGCCCCAAATGCCTGCCCTGAACCGCAGGCGATTGAGGGTCATACCAAAACACGGGCGTTTGCGCTTGCGTAAAGAAAAGCAAGTCATTGGGGCAGTGCAGGCGGTCGTGAACGATAAAGTATTTTTCAAAGGTCGGTCGCCGCCCGCGCTCATAATCAATCCAGCGCGGCATTAAAACCGCATAGCCACGGTGGGTCCATTGATGGGTTTCATAGGGCAACAAGGTGTGCTCCAGATAGACTTCTTTGGATTGCGCTAACTCGACGATTGAAACTTCTGTGTAGGTAAACAAATCCTGCGAACGCCCCAAAACCACCGCATAGCGGGGGCTGCGAAACGCCTCCAGCCAATCGGGACGATCCAGGTAGAGGATCAGACGCGGTTGGAACAGGAGGGTGCGCGAAAAAGGATTTAGCCCACCCTGCAGGACCGGCTCAAAAGGAATATCCTTACTTCTCGCCGGGTTGGGCGCGAGGAGAAAGATATGCTCCAGGTCTTCCACCTTTGCCTGATAGGTAAAGTGATAGGCAAAGCGCACTTCGCGCGGGTCGAACCATCTACCCAACGCCGAGGCGATGTGACCATAAATGGTGGCTGGTGGAGGCATCTCAAACGTTGGGTGGATCTGCATCATAAAGTGAGGATAGCGGAAGGAGGTAGTGACTCCCTCCGCAATCACCTTTAAAACCTGCATAGGATCCTCCTATTCTAACCAGGCTGGCTGTTGTTTCATGTCCTGGATTAGCTCCTGAAATGCCAGGCGAGGATGGTTGAGTTTGATTTTATGCTGGTGGGCAAATTCTTCCAGGCGGCTGCGTTCTTCGTCGAGGTAGCCCTTTGTCCAGCCGATATAAATCGGCGAGAGGATTTCCTGCCCAAACACTTCTATAGCCTGCTGAAAAGCCTCATCGTTGAAAGTGGGCTGACCCTTTGGATCGGCTTTGACGATATGCCCAAAGATGTGGTTGCCGCCTTTGGTAACCGCCATGACAACCACGACAGGCATGACATCGGTGTAATGCAAGGCTTGTTTTGCGCCTCCTTCGAGAAGCGATAAACCTTCAAAGAGAGCGCAAATCCGCTTGAGGCGCTCATCCTTGGGCAGGCGGTAGCATTTCTCATTTTCCAGGTGCTGCAAGCCCTTCTCTTGAGCCAGGCGAATGCGTTCGTCGTCCAGGTTGCGAAAGCCGGTCTTGCGGATATAGCTAAAGGTACCGGCGGCAGCCAGGTCAAGGGAAAACAAGCCCTTGAGGGTGGTGCGGTAGAACTGGTGCTCGAAGGGTACCGGATCACCTTCGTGGCGCGCCATGACGCCAAAATCCTGGGTTACCGCCACCGGCGCCAGCGAGACCAGGGTGCTGACGCGGAAGGGGGAGACGCGTGTGACGGTATCGGCGGTTGGGGTTTCTGAGGCACGGCTGACATCGGCTTCGCGGCCGGCCCTGGCAGAACCTTTGGTTGATTGGGCCCGCATATAACCAAATAAATCGTCGTCCCAATACAGGATGGGGTTGGCATCGGTATAGGCGACTTTTTCCTCCCGATAAATCGGGGCTGCTTTCCAACCCAGGTCGGATTTTTCTAAGGTAGTGCGCAGCCAGTAGCGAAATGCCTGGGCAGAGACGTAGGGGTATGAACCATCTCTGGCTTTGATCATCTTCACCCCACTGGTGTTATCCGTCCGTTCGCCGGGGATATTGCCCAGGTTATTCAGCGCCGAGGCAGGCGCATCAATGAGGAATAAACCGGTTACAAAAGCCATTTTGAAATTCTCCTTTCTATCTATTGGGTTAGAGTTAAGAAGCATTCTCAGCTTCGGATAGATCCGGCAAGGTCTGGGCGTGCGTCCCAAACCAATTAAGCTGGTACAGGCGTTCAACCATGCGGATCAGTACCAGATCGCGCGCCAGTTTCCAGTCAGCACTGGGAAGCTCATACCCCTCTTCAAAGACCTGGATGTAGGGGTCAAATTGAAGCAGGGGTGGGTTCCCCCGCCTGACATGGTTCAGATTGGCTTTGAGCAAGGCGTTACGCAAAAAGTCATAGCGATTCTGGGTATAGAACTCCCAGAAAAAGCGGCTGTCGTTCTGCTGACTGATGTAATCTGCCAGCGTGTCAGCCAGGGTGCGGATTTGTTCGATTTTTTCCTTTTCCATATTGAGTATCCTCCTTAAGAATTGAACAGTGATCTCCCAATTGACGGGTTCAGCTTGATTGCCAGACGCAGATTCCTCGGACGGTTGCAGAAAGGTGGTTGAAGAAGAAGGAATGACGAGCAAGTAACGGCGCAGAAACTCGGCCGCATTTTCAGGTAAAGAGAACAGGTCTTCATAGAGATAATTTTTTGGCGAGGTAGACGATTCGCCTTTACCTCCTTTCCTGGCGGGCGGTTGTTGCCAGGCGCGTTGGACGACCTTTGACCATGCATTTCGGTAACGGGCGGATTGCATCATCGTCAGGAATAACACAGTCTGCATGGGAAGGTGAAAGATTTGCAGGGCTGGGCCCTGACCGCTGTTGCTAAAGTGATAGGCGGTGACCGAGAAGGGGCGTTCATTCGATCGGCCTTCTTCCTGCGATTGGGTGGCTTCGACCAGAACCTCGATCAGCAGGGTGCGTTCGGCGCGAGGCACTTCAAGGGAGAATTTTTCTTTATTTTGGCGGGCGAGTTGAATGGCTTTCAGGTTCAAATCCAGGAACTTGCGGGCAAAATACAGGGTTACTTCCGGATTGTCGGAATGGACGGTGAGCAACTTGCCACCAATTTTCAGGCTGCCCAACGGAAATGCCTGAATTGCCAGCAGAGTCTCACCCGAAACCGGAATGCCTGCCTCGCCATAGGGGAAAAAGTTAATGACATCCTCGCCGGTCAACAGGGGGATATGCTGCCGAAAGGCTCGCCCTGCCATGGCACTGCCTTTTTCTTCCACATGGAAAGAATAATCGACCACCGGCAAACCGAGAAAGATGTCCTTTTCAGTCTGGCGCGGGACATCTGGCAAAAAGGCTTTGAGGACTTTTTGCGCATACATGGCTTTCTTTTCGGGAGTCTTACTATATCCGGGTTGGGTATAGCCGGCATTCATAGTAAAGACGATCGACAAATAACCCGACATACACGGATCCAGAAAGATATCGGCCAGGGTATCGGCGGCCTTTTCTAAATCCTCGAGGGATAATTGGTCGGGAGTTTTCTTGCCCTGTAATGCAGTCAAGGTGGCAAGCCCGACATCCACCAGTGGCTGACCACAAAAGTTAAGCATGTGCACCTCCTGTTTGGTATAAATTGAACATCCGCTCGGCTTCCCTGCGCAATTCTTCCCGCAGCCAGGCGGGCTGCAGGACTTCGACATCGGCGCCCCAACCTCGAATCCAGGGCAGCATTTCGATCGGTTCAGCTATTCGGGCGCGCCAGAGCAGGCTTCCATCCTCCTGGACGGAAACCTGCTCGGTGCGGTGCCAGCGCGTTTCCCCTACTCGACGAGCGACGCGCGGCTGAAATTTCAACACCACCTCTTGCGGTTCTTCATCGGTGTACCAGATTCCCCAGGCATATCGCAAAAGCTCCCCGACATCGAAATCGGCCGGAACGGTGTAAAAATCACCCGTCAATTCAATTCGCTCAATGCGCTCCACTTTATGCGTCCGTAAGGCACCCGGCGGTTCGCGATAGCCGATGGCGTGAACCGCCTGTCCCACTGCATACGGCTCAATGTAATAGGGAGAGAACAGACATTCGCCAATCTGATCACCTTCCTTGCGATACCAGAGGCGTACCTTGCGCCCTTCCGCCCAGGCCTGCGTCAATACTTCCAAAGAACGGATGAAATTTGGGTCTTGAAAACGGCGGCTATCGTCCATCTCATCCGCCGAGTAGCGCAGATGAGCACTGATCTGAGGAGCTAATTTTTCCAGAGCGGTCGCCAGCTTGCGCAACGCCCCGGCCGCATGAGGATTCTGACGTTCCAGACGGGTTGCCAGCAAACGAGTCGCTAGGTGCACCGCCATGGCTTCATTGAGCGTGAACCGAACGTGCAGTAAATCGGCGGTGCGATCGACCTTCCAGCGATGGTCATCTTCATCGTCCACGTAAATATGTTTGGGAAGATCGGGTAGATAGCGCCCGATGGTCGAACGGTGCACCCCCAAACGCCGCGCCAGCTCAGAGGCTGTCATCCCGCGCGGATGAGACAACAAAATCTGTTCGATTTGTAAGAGCCGTTCGGCTTTTTTCATGATCGAGTTCATCTCTCCCTCGTGTCGATAGAACCAAACCCTGCTTCTGTCGGAACGCCAATCCCATTACGAAACCTATGCTGCATTATACAGAGACCTGGTTGCAAAACCTGCAACATCCCTGCACCCTTGCAGATCTGTAAGCAATTTCCTGCTCCAAAGCCACCCTGGCAACAACAAAACAACACCGATCAGCCCCCTTTGCTCAGCAAGCCGGCAAGTGAACCTTTTCTCCATAGTGTGCGAATTTTTTCTGCATCTCCTCCTCTCTGTTTGAACAAAAACCAGCCCGGTAAAGATATTTTATGTTAAACTTTAAGCCCGGAGCAAGGCGAGCCCGGCAAGTCTTCCAGGGCTTATTTGCTTTGATTTTACATGAAAACCACGGAACCTCCATGAGTGAAATTCCCTATATTTCCATCGAACACGTCCTGAGCCACTATAACTTAGGTAAGTTGCTGTGCTGTGAACAAAACCTGCGCGGCTACTGCAACACCAGCTTTGCCATCCAAACGCTGATGGACGGCAAACCCACCTGGCATTTCTTACGCCGCTACAAAGCCAGCATTTGCGAAGAAGAACTCCTCTTCGAGCATTCCCTCATTCAGCATCTTGCCCACAACCACACCCTGCCGGTCGCCAGACTCTACCTCACCCGTGAGGGAAAGACTTACCTGATAGAACCTTGTGAAGGGACGAATCAAGCACCAACTTTTTTTGCCATTTTCGAATATCTGGGTGGTGAGGATCGCTACACCTGGATCAATCCTCACTGTAGCGACACCGAACTGCGCAACGCTGCCCTTCTTCTGGCCCGCTATCACCAGGCGGTGTGGAACTTCCAGCCGGCCGGCAGACGCGCCGAACCCGACATCCGGGGCTTAATCCCCGTCTTCCAGGCAAATCTCAACGCCTGCCTGGAAAAACCACTGCCGGCGGAACTGCACAATCCCCTCCAGGATTATGCCCCGTTCCTGAGGGCCAAATTCGAGCAACTTCAACGCCTGTTCGCCGATTCCCAAATGCAACATCTCCCCCGCCTGATTGTCCACCACGACTATCACCCCGGCAATTTAAAGTTCGAAGGGGAAAACGTGGTGGGGTTGTTCGACTTCGACTGGTCTAAGGAAGACTGGCGCGCCTTAGATGTCGCTCTGGCTTTGTTCTATTTCTCAACTGAATGGGAAGGCCAAAGCGATGGGCGCTTGCGTCTCGAAGAAGTGGAGACTTTTCTCTCTGCCTATCAGCAAAGCTTTGGCGGGACAACCGAGGGGTTTGCGCTCACCCAGAGCGAATTAAACCTGCTCTGGCCGTTCATAGAAGCAGCCAATCTCTATGTCCTGAACTGGACAATCGTGGATATCCTGAGCAAAGAAGTGGATGCGCAGGAATATGGGATGTATCTCTGGCATGGCTTGAATGCAGCCGTCTGGCTGGATCAAAACCCACTGCGCATGTAGCAATTTCCCCCCTATGCTCGTTGGGAATGCCCTCACCCCCGGCCCCTCTCCCGGGGGGGCGAGGGTAGACTGCCCTCACCCCCAACCCCTCTCCCACAGGGCGAGGGGGACTGCCCTCACCCCCAACCCCTCTCCCAAGGGGAGAGGGGAGATGGATTCCCTCCCCCTTAGGGGGAGGGTGAGGGATAAAACAATTGGGCGAGGGGAGAAAACCCTCACCCCCAGCCCCTCTCCCAAAGGGAGAGGGGAGATAGTTTTAACGTTTGGTGTAAGTAGGGGCTTTGCGAGCGCGCTTCAAGCCTGGTTTCTTGCGCTCTTTGACACGCGCATCTCGGGTTAGCAAGCCACCCTCACGCAGGATTTTGCGATAGTCGGGATTCATTAACAATAGAGCCCGCGCCAATCCCAGTTGCACCGCGCCTGTCTGGCCGGTCACCCCGCCGCCTTCGACCTTCACGGTAACATCCAGGGCAGAGGGATTTTCCCCGGTCACCTTAAAAGGAGCTAAAATTGCATCAACGTCGCCCAAACGGGTGAAATATTGTTCGATAGGTTTATCATTGACAATAAAACGCCCACTGCCGCGCATCAAGCGCACCCGCGCAGTAGCTTCTTTGCGGCGACCAATCCCTTCAAAATACTGTTCACTCATTCTTTATGCTCCTTTCGCCAGCGGTTTGGGTTTCTGGGCTTGATGAGGATGATCAGGTCCAGCATACACTTTCAGGTTCTTGATCAGGCGGCGGCCCAGGCGATTATGAGGTAACATTCCCCACACCGCAAAACGGATGACTCTTTCGGGATGTTTGGCAAGCAGATCCCGCAGGTTAATGGCTTTCAATCCACTTGGATAGTTCGAATGGCGATAATATATTTTTTCGGTCATCTTCTTGCCGGTCACCCGAATCCGCTCGGCGTTTACCACCACAACGCAGTCACCCATTTCTACACCCGGCGTATAGTTGGGTTTATGTTTGCCCAATAACAGGCGGGCAATCTGTGTGGCCAGGCGGCCCAAATTCTGGTCATTGGCATCCACCAATATCCACTCTTGCGTGATCTCTTGTGCTTTTGGATAATATGTCTTTTCCACAGGTTCTCTCTCCAATGTATAACAACTATCGTCAACTGGACTGTCCGTACAGTACTTCCATCAAAGTTAATCCTTGCGGTGGAGCCAACTCCACCTTTGGCAAAGCGTCCATACCTTGCAAAGCGCGTTGAAACTGCTCCAGGGTCAGGCGCTTTTGCCCAATAGCAACCATTGCCGCCACCAGCCGCCGCACCATGTGATATAAAAAGGCATTGGCTTGAACATCAAATTGCCAAGCGCTACCCACGCAGTCCTCCTGCCAGGCTTTCCAGTTGGCAAATTGCACCTCTCGTTGGGTGCTGCCTCGCCCAGACAACGGTGAACCAAACGCTCCAAAGTCATGCTGCCCAATGATCAACCGGGCTGCGCTTTGCATGGGCTCGATCTCGACCGCCGGCCAGACCCGCCAGGCATATCGTTCCAACAATGGCTGACGAGTTTCGGCACAAAACAAACGATAGCGGTAGCGTCGTCCCAGTGCCTGGTAGCGCGGATGGAAGGTGGAGGCGCACTCGCTCACCTTTTGAACGGCGATATCGTCAGGCAGGCAGGCATTCAACGCAGCTTGCAAAGCCTCGGCTGCATGACGCCATTCCAGGTCAAAAGCCACCACCTGTCCCAAAGCGTGCACCCCTCGGTCGGTGCGCCCGGCATAGAGCACTTTCTCGCCCCGCCAACCCAGCTTGCGCAAAGCTTCTTCGAACAAATCCTGAACGGTTGGCGATGGGTAAGTGCGCCTTTGACGCTGGAAGCCGGCAAAGCGGCTGCCATCATAGGCAAGGATCACTTGGTAACGTGCCATATCCACTGGTTCAGGGAAACGGCAATCGAAAATCGATTCGCCCTTAACCCTTCCAGCCCGTTCCTGATTACTCCTCAACCAGTTCTAAAATTACCATTTCGGCCGCATCACCCATGCGAGGTCCCAATTTGACTACACGGGTATAACCGCCCGGGCGATTTTCAAAGCGCGGCGCAATGTCATCAAAAAGTTTCCGAACCGAAGCTGCATCTCCAAGGCGGGCAGCAGCCAGGCGACGGGCATGGACTTGCTGGATTTCCGATGCCTGAAGGCCACGCCTGGCAAGGGTGATCAAACGTTCTGCCTGCCCGCGTACAGCATCGGCTTTCGCCCGGGTTGTCTGAATGCGACCGTGATCGAATAGTTCTTTAATCAGGTTGCGCCGCAAAGCCTTTCGATGATCTTTACTGCGTCCAAGTTTTACTCCGGCAACTTTATGTCGCATAGCACTTACTCCGCTGTAATTTCTTCTTCGTCTTTGAGATAGCCTTTTTCGCGCATCTTCTGGCGCAGTTCTTCCAGGCTTTTCTCACCAAAATTACGGATGGACATCATCGCCTCTTCACCCTTTTCCAGCAACTCCAACACCTCACCCACAGTAGTAATACCGGTGCGTTTGAGGGAATTAAATACCCGCACCGACAAATCCAGATTCTCTATGGGTGTCTCGATCATTTCGCTGGTCAGCCGTCCTCCTTCGGCATATTCAGCCTCCCGCAGGGCTAAGGATTCCTCACTCACCCCTGCCAGATGGCGGAATTGCTCGATCAGGAGTTTGGCAGCGGAGCTGAGGGCTTTCTCCGGGCTGAGTGTCCCATCCGTCCAGATTTCGAGCTTCAGGCTATCGTAATTGGTGCTTTGTCCGACCCGCGCGCTGCCCACCGTCCAGTTAACCCGTCGCACCGGACTAAAGATGGCATCCACCGGCAGTTCCCCAATGGGCAGTTTCCCAATCCGATCATCAGCTGGTGAGTAGCCACGCCCACGCTCAACGGTCATCTCGATATCCAGATCGGTCTTGCTATCATCCACGGTAAATAAATATAAATCTGGATTGACGATCTCGATTTCGGGCGGCGTAATAATATCCGCGGCAGTCACTGCCCCAGCGCCACGTACTTCCAGATGCAGGCGAGCGGTATCAACATCATGCATCCGCATGCGCAGTTGTTTGATATTCAGCATGATGCGGATAACATCCTCGCGCACACCTGGAATATCACTGAATTCGTGGTGGATGTCAGAAATACGGATTGAGGTCACCGCTGCGCCTTCAAGGGAAGATAACAACACCCGGCGCAACGAATTTCCAATCGTAATTCCGTAACCGCGCTCAAGCGGGCTAATGACAAATCTCCCATAATTACGCGCTTCTGCATCACGCTCGATTTTTGGCGTTACTAAACTCATATAGCCAATCACGCTTCACCTCATCTCCAGTCCCAAAAGGATACGCACCGGTTTTCCACGAACATTGCCAACACTTTTGTTCTCCATGGATAGCTTTCTATCGCGAGTAGTATTCAACGATGAGTTGTTCGTGAAGATTGCCATCGATTTCCGAACGTTCTGGCAAGCGCAGGACAGTTCCACTCAAGTTCTTGAGGTCACGCTCTAACCATGGCAGAACGGTGCGGGTTTCGGCAACGGCAGGTAAATCCTTGAAATACGTGCGTGAGCGTGAGCCTTCGCGCACCTGAATTTTATCGCCAGGGCTCAAGATCATGGAGGGGACATCTACTCGACGACCATTGACGGTAAAATGTCCATGGGTAACCAGCAAACGCGCTTGCGCGCGGCTATCTGCAAACCCCAGGCGATAGATAATATTATCCAGGCGCGTCTCCAGGATTTGCAAGAGATTGAAACCGGTCAAACCCCGCCGCTGAAGAGCTTCCTCGTAATAACGGCGAAATTGACGTTCAAAAATGCCGTAGATGCGCCGCGCTTTCTGCTTTGCCCGCAACTGGCGATTGTAATCCGACTCACGCTTGCGCTTGAACTGGGAACTTTTGCCATGTTGACCCGGCGCATAACCCCGGCGTTCAAAAGCGCACTTTGGGGTCATGCAGCGTTCACCCTTCAGAAACAATTTTTCGCCTTCCCGGCGGCACAATTTACAAACTGCATCACGATATTTTGCCATATCGACTTGAACCTTTTCCTTCCAAAAAGTCTGACAATCTTACACACGCCGTTTCTTTGGCGGGCGACAACCGTTATGAGGCACGGGGGTCACATCCGAGATCGAAAGGATTTTCAAACCCAGAGCCTGAACAGCTCGAATCGCCGATTCTCGGCCTGGACCCGGGCCCTTGACGATCAGATGAACCTCTTGCAAGCCCATAGCCTGAGCCGCTTTCAGCGCCTGTTCGGTAGCCAGACGGGCAGCAAAGGGGGTGCTCTTCCGAGAGCCCTTAAAGCCTGCCGATCCCGCGCTCCCCCAGGCAACTGTATTTCCGTTCAAATCCGTTATCGTGACGATTGTGTTGTTAAATGTCGCCAGGATATGAACTTGCCCGACAGATAACGTGCGTTTGATTTTCTTTACGCCCTTACGGCGAGTACTGCGTACTGTTTGAGCCATAACACCTCTCTTCGTACATTAACGCATTGAACTCTACCTTCGCCGAGTCGCTTCGCCGGTTCAGCCGCAGGGTGGAAGGAACCCAACCGGCAAAGCAACCCAACAGAAGGATTATTTCTTCTTCGCTCCACGGCGGCGGCCACGTCCGGCAACCGTCTTGCGCGGGCCTTTTCGCGTGCGGGCATTCGTACGGGTTCGTTGACCGCGCACCGGTAGATTGCGGCGATGACGTAAACCGCGATAGCAACCGATCTCGATCAACCGTTTAATGTTCATTTGCACTTCACGCCGTAGATCGCCCTCCACTTTATAATTTTGGGCAATATAATCGCGTAATAGTGCAATTTCCGCATCGGTCAAATCCTTTACGCGGGTATCTGGATTGATATTCGTGGCGCGCAAAATTTGTTGTGCTCTCGGTTTGCCAATACCGTAGATGTAGGTCAAGCCGATCTCGACGCGTTTATTGCGGGGTAAATCAACACCTTCGATACGAGCCATGTTTCACTATCCCTGTCTTTGTTTATGCTTTGGATTTTGACAAATCACATACAAGATGCCTTTTCGTTTGACAATCTTGCACTTTGCACAGCGTTTTTTAATCGATGATGACACTTTCATAGTTTATCTCCTTGAGTTACCTCGCGTCCGAACCTGGAACGCCATCCGAAACTGCCATTATATCCTAAGATAGCTCCTTCGTCTAGATTCACGGCACCGTCAAAATCTGCGGTCCGTCTTCTGTGATTGCAACTGTATGTTCAACATGGGCAGTCAAACTGCCATCCGCCGAAGCCACTGTCCATTGATCGGCAAGCACTTTGGTTTTTTCAGTTCCGACCAATACCATCGGCTCGAGGGCAATCACCATTCCTGCCCGTAAGGGGAGACCGCGCCCTTTTATCCCATAATTCGGCACCTGAGGTCCTTCCCACATCGAGCGGCCAACCCCATGTCCGGTATATTCTCTGGTCAGGAAAAATCCTTCCCCTTCCACATACTCCTGAATGGCAGCCCCTACGTCACCGACACGCTTGCCAGGTCGGAGTTGCTCAATCCCGATTTCCAAAGCCCGATATGTTACCTCGATCAACTTCTTTGCCAGGGGCGAAATCTCACCGACACCGACAGTGAAAGCCGAGTCGCCCACAAAGCCTTCAAAAATTGTTCCGCAATCCACCGAAACCACATCCCCTTCCTGCAAGCGGCGCTTCCCCGGGATGCCATGAACCAGTTCATCGTTGACGCTCACCGTCAGGGTGGCAGGATAGGGATAGGCGCCTAGAACGCCGATGAACGCCGGTTTGCCACCGTGTTGCCGAATCACCTCGTGAGCAATTTCATCCAACTCAGCCGTGGTCACACCCGGACGGATTGCTTCGCGCACGGCTTGTAAAGCCAAAGCATTGATGCGACCAGCCTGACGCATGATTTCTATTTCAGCAGGGCTTTTCAGGATAATGGCTCGCGCCCAGTTCATTGCACTCCTGCCAGAACAGCTAAGATTTCCTGCCTGACCGCATCAATGGACTTTGTGCCATCCACCTGCACTAAAACTTCCTTGTGGCGGTAATAGTCAATCAGTGGCTCAGTTTGAGCACGATATACCTCAATCCGTTGACGCACCGTCTCAGCCTGGTCATCCGGACGCTGAATCAAAGGCGTACCATCCACATCGCAAATGCCCGTTTGGCGAGGTGGGTTGTGCTTCTCGTGATAAACTCGCCCACAGGTCGGACAGGTCCAGCGTCCGCTCAATCGTTCCACCAGTACCTCAGCCGGTACTTCCAGCGAGATGGCCGGATTGACCTTTGCATCCATCTTCGCCAGCAGGTCATCCAGCGCCCGAGCCTGGGGGATGGTGCGTGGAAAGCCGTCCAACAACGCCCCATTGGCGCAATCGGGTTCTTTCAGGCGATCCCCAATCATGCGGATAGTTACATCATCTGGTACCAGTTGCCCGCACTTGATGTAACCATCTGCCAGTTTTCCCAATTCGGTTTGTTTGCTCAGATGCTCACGAAATATGTCTCCAGAAGAGACATGCGGAATACCCAATGCTTCGCAGATGGCTTTCGCCTGTGTCCCTTTTCCCGCGCCCGGCGGCCCCAGTAAGACGATAAAATGAACCATTCCCATCCCCTATCTAGCGAACAAGCAGCGTGTCCTGGTAACCGTGCAGCTTTAATTCTGCCTCAATGTTAAAGAACAAATCCCGTACCACACCGACCACAATCAACAAACCTGCTGAAGAGACCAGCAGCGGGTTTTGTGTGCCAAACCCAAAGATTAAGCTAATCAGATAGGGGAGGATGGCGACGATCCCCAGAAACAGTGCCCCTGGCAAGGTGATACGGCGTAAGACTTTCATCAAGTATTTCTGTGTGGGCGCGCCGCGGCTGACGCCTGGGATTTGCGCCCCAACTTTCTTCAGATTCTCGCCATAGTTCTGTTGTGAAAAAAGCACATCGGTATAAAAGAAAGTAAAGGCAACCACCATGATAAAGTACATGATGTAGTACAGGGATGTTTCACCGCCAAAGTTCCGTTGAATACTGCGAGAAAGGTTTGCCAACCACTCCACTTGCGAGGTGGCAAAAAAGCTGGCAATGATCGCCGGAAATGTCAGCAACGATTGGGCAAAGATCAAGGGGATCATTCCTGCCATGTTAATCATCAAGGGTAAAGTCCCTTTGACCGGCATGGACATCCGGTTGCCAACCCGCCGGCCGGGATACATCACCGGGATATTGCGGCGTCCCTGCTGGACAACCACAATGGCAAACACAATCAAACTGGTTATCACCACAATAAAGAACAGATTAAACCAGCGTCGTTCCTCATCTGCCATCAAGCGAATAAAACTCTGAGGAATTTGTGAGACGATACCCGAAAAGATGATCAATGACAAACCTTGATTGCGGATACCATATTCGGAGATTAATTCGCCCAACCAGATGGCAAACATCGTACCGGCGGTCATGCTGATAATGATCGCCAGGGAGGGCAATAACGCGTCCCCTCGAAAACCAAAGTTGCGCAAGATCTGCGTGCCGGCAAAACTGGAGAAGAGGTTAATTTGTCCGATCGCCTGCAATGCAGCCATCGGGACGGCTAACAGGTAGGTCCATTTTTCCATCCATTTTTGCCCCTGGCGCGGGTCTTCGGTCATCTTTTTCTGGAGCGACGGGATAATCGGCACCAGAAGCTGTAGAATAATCTGTGCAGTAATATACGGATAAACCCCCATCGCCATCACAGAAAACTGCGAGACCGTTCCGCCAGAGAGCAAATCCAGGAGGCTGACCAGGGTACCTCCGGCAGTTCCGCCAGCCATGATGGATGCAATCGCTTCGCGGTTCACGCCTGGCACCGGCACATGGGCAACCAGACGAAAGATGCCCAGAATCAACAGGGTGAACAGCAGCTTTCGCCGAATGTCCTGTGCCGACCATATATATCGCCAAGCCGATCGTTTCATTGTACAGGCTCCTTATCCTTTGTGCCCACAGTTATTCTTTGCTTTGGATCAGCTCAACACTGCCGCCCGCGGCTTCGATTTTAGCCCGCGCGCCTTTGCTGACGCGATGGACTTTCACTTTCAACGCGGTATGCAACTCACCATCACCCAGAATCACCACCGGATTTCTTTCATCCCGTAATAGACGCGCAGCAGCAAGAGTCTGCGGGTTAATCTCACTACCCTCCGGAAACTGGGTTAACTGATATAAATTGACTTCATTGTATTCGACCCGGTTGATCGGCGTAAAACCTTTACCGCGAATAAAGGGCAAGCGGCGAAAGAAGGGGAGATTTCCGCCTTGATGGTACAAACGCGTTCCACCACCTGAGCGAGCGCCTTGCCCTTTTGTGCCTCGACCAGCAGTCTTACCCTGGCCGGCAGCAATGCCACGACCAACACGTTTGCGCTCTTTTTTTGCGCCTTCTGATGGTTTTAACTCATGCAACTTCATGCCTCATTCCCTTCTTCTACATCAATGAGATGAGCAACTTTAGCGATCATCCCGCGCAGAGTCGGGCTATCTTGATGTTCTACGGTTTGATTGATGCGGCGTAACCCCAAGGCGCGAACGGTTGCCTTTTGGCGCTCCGAGTAGCCAATTGGGCTGCGTACCAATGTTATCCGGACGATTTTCGGAGTTTCTTCTTTCTTCTTAGGCATGCTTCCTCCTATCCCAGAACGGAGTGACATCCGCTACGCTCTTCCCGCGCCGAGCAGCCTCAGCTTGCGGATCTTTCAATTGGTCTAACGCCAGCATGGTCGCTTTGACGACATTGAGAAGATTGCTGCTGCCCAGGGATTTGGTCAAAATGTCCGAGATACCGGCTGCTTCCAGCACAGCGCGCACCCCGCCCCCGGCGATCACACCTGTTCCTCGCGAAGCCGGTTTCAAAAGGACTTTCGCTCCTCCGATCTTACCAATCACTTCGTGAGGAATTGTCGTGTCATAGAGGGCAATTTTGTGCATGTTTTTACGCCCGCGTTCGACCGCTTTGCGCATTGCATCTTGCACGGCATTGGCTTTCCCAACCCCAATGCCCACCTGGCCGCGGTTGTCTCCGACTACCACGGTCACCCGGAAGGCAAAGCGCCGACCGCCTTTGACCACTTTGGCAACTCTCGCAATCTCAACGATGCGCTCATCATATTCTGGTTCAAATTCCATATAATCCGTCATGATTTACTCCATAAAAGAGTCATCGAAACTTAAAACTCCAGGCCACCTTCGCGCGCTCCATCTGCCAGGGCTTTTACCCGACCAATGTACTTATAACCGCCTCGATCGAAAACAACCTGGCGAACGCCTTTGGCTTTTGCCCGTTCAGCGAGAGCCAGACCAACCAGACGCGCTTGTTCGGATTTTTTTAAGCCCTGCAGTTTTTCGCGCAACTCATGATCGATACTTGAAGCGGCAACAATTGTTTTACCCTGGGTATCGTCAATGATTTGAGCGTAGATTTGCGCCAAACTGCGAAAGACGTTCAAGCGAGGGCGGTCGGGCGTTCCACTGACCCGCTTGCGCACATGGAGATGCCTGCGAATCCTAGCTTCATTTCGTGATTTCGTAGCCATATTACTTTCCCTTACCTGCTTTACCAGTTTTACGGCGGACAACTTCGTCTATATAGCGAATCCCTTTCCCTTTATATGGTTCGGGTGGGCGCACACTGCGAACATCCGCGGCTACCTGGCCGACGAGTTGTTTATCGATTCCCATCACTTTAATCTGACGGGTCTTCGCATCCACATCAAAGGAGATTCCTTCGGGAGGATCCATGCGCACCGGATGCGAATAACCTACATACAAAACCAAGGTCTTCCCATCCATCTCGGCGCGGTATCCCACACCGTTGATTTCCAGCACCTTCTCAAAACCGCTGCTCACCCCGGTAACCATATTCTGAATCAAGGCGCGCGTCATACCGTGTAAGGCGCGATGCTGGTTTGTATCTGAAGGACGTTGGACGTGAATTTCGCTATCTGATAACGAAACCTTCATATCACCTGGAAAGACATAGCGAAGCTCGCCCTTCGGTCCCTTGACTTTAATCGAAGTGCCTTCAACGTGCACCTCGACCCCTTTCGGTACTGTGATCGGCATTCTTCCTATTCGCGACACGCTACTTTACCTCCTTCACAGGTGAAACCGGGTCTATACTCTGAATGCCCGTTCTCACCCATGGATTTATTACCATATTTTACAAATCACCTCGCCGCCCACACCCAATTGACGGGCTCGTTTGCCGGTCATCACTCCCTTTGGAGTGGATAAGATAGCAATCCCAATCCCGGATAATACCCAGGGGATTTCTTTCTTACCCGCATAGACCCGTCTTCCAGGACGGCTGACACGTTCCAGACCGGTAATTACCGGTTTACGATTGCGGCGCTCACCGACATACTTCAGGTTAATCCGAAGGATCTTTTGCCCGGCGCTCTTGCCATCGACGACCTCGTAATTGCTAATATAGCCTTCTTCCTGGAGGATTTTCGCAATGGCAACTTTCAACTTTGAACTGGGCAGCGCCACCAACGTATGACCAGCCAGAATGGCATTGCGGATGCGAGTTAACATATCGGCAATTGGATCATTTACACTCATCTTTCACACTCCATCCGTTTACCACGAAGACTTGGTAACGCCGGGGATTTTGCCTTGCAGGGCTATCTCGCGAAAGCAAATGCGGCATAATCCGAACCGTCTGATATAGCCTCGTGGCCGTCCACAAATTTTGCAGCGATTCCGCACCCGATTAGGGTACTTGCGGCGTGTTTCTCGAATCATCATGCATTTTTTTGCCATGTTCTACCCATCCTTCTTGAAGGGCATGCCCAATAATTTGAGTAATTGACGACCTTCTTCGTCCGTGCGGGCTGAGGTAACAATGCTAATTTCCAGGCCGCGCAGTTTGTCGATTTTGTCATAATCAATTTCAGGAAAGACCAGTTGCTCACGCAGACCCAGGGTATAGTTTCCGCGTCCATCAAAAGCGTCTGTGGGAACCCCGCGAAAATCACGCACCCGGGGTAGAGCAATGTTCATCAAGCGGTCTAAAAAATCCCACATGCGCTCACCACGCAAAGTCACCTTGACCCCGATTGCCCGACCCTCGCGAAGCTTGAAAGCAGCAATGCTTTTGCGGGCTTTGGTAATCACGGGTTTTTGACCGGTGATCTTGGTTATGTCCTCAACGGCTGCCTCCAGCGCCTTCGGATTATCTAAAGCTTCACCAACACCAACATTGACGACCACCTTCTTGATCCTTGGGACCTGCATCACATTCGTCAAGTTGAGGCTTTTCATCAATGCGGGTGCAACTTCTTTTTTATATCGTTCTCTCAAGTGATTCATACCTTACTCCCACTTGCGGATTAGTCAATCCACGCCTGACATTTTTTGCACACCCGATGCACTTCGTTGCCCTCACGGGCTACGCCAACTCGCGTGGGCTGATCGCATTTCGGGCAAACCAGCATCACATTGGAAATATGGATTGGCCCTTCAAACTCAACAATGCCAGGGGTAATGTTGCGTCGTCCTTGCGTCTGAACGGCGCGTTGATGCTTTTTCCGGATATTGACTCCCTGCACGACCACGCGCCCTTCATCCACCAGAACTCGAATTACCTCGCCTCGTTTGCCGCGATCTTCTTCTTTTCCGGAAATCACTTCGACTTTATCGCCTTTGCGAATTTTTACTTTCATCGCTACCACTCCTCTCCCTAAAGCACTTCCGGCGCCAAAGAGACGATCTTCATAAAACCTTTTTCACGCAGTTCACGAGCGACCGGACCAAAGATACGCGTGCCTTTGGGATTTTTACCATCGGTGTCGAGAATGACGGCAGCGTTATCGTCGAAGCGAATATAAGACCCATCTTCCCGCCGCCACTCTTTCGCACAGCGTACCACAACAGCCTTGACAATATCGCTTTTCTTAACCGCACCGTGCGGGGCAGCCGATTTGACAGTGGCAATTACTACATCACCCACACGCCCATAACGACGGGTCGAACCGCCCATGATGTGAATGACCAAAATTTCACGGGCCCCGGTATTATCGGCAACCTTCAAGCGCGATTCTTGCTGGATCATTGCTCACCTCCCTGAGCATGTTCTGGCATCTCAACCCCGATCTGATGGCGCAGAATCTCTTCAACCACCCACCGTTTGCGGCGAGAAAGCGGCCGGCTCTCAACAATACGCACCTGATCACCGATCTGGCAATTCTTCTCATCGTGCGCCATAAACCGTTTTTTACTTCGCACCACTTTCTTATAGAGTTGATGAATATAGGTGCGGCTGACCTCGACCACCACAGTTTTCTCCATTTTGTTGCTTACCACAACACCGGTCAATCTTCGACGGGTATTCATTTCTCACCCTCCCTGACGATAGAGAGTTGGCGTTCTCGTTGAACGGTCAACAGGCGCGCTAAATCTCGACGGGTTCGCCTGAGAGCAGAAGTATCCGTGAGGCTTCCCATTGCCAGTTGAAAACGCAAGTTCATCAACGCCTCTCGGGTATCGTTGATTTTCTTTACCAATTCAGCATCTGACAAGGCTCGAATTTCACTCACTTTCATGCCTCGCCTCCTGCTCTTTCGAAGCGGTTGACAATTTTCGTCTTAATCGAAAACTTGTATTGGGCTAAGCGGAGTGCTTCTTTTGCAACGTCTTCCGGTAATCCTCCGCCGACCTCGAACATAATTCGCCCAGGCTTAACCACCGCCACCCAATACTCGACATTTCCCTTACCTTTACCCATGCGAGTCTCAGCAGGTTTTTTGGTAACGGGTTTATCCGGGAAAATGCGAATCCAGATTTTTCCACGGCGGCGCATGGCGCGTACAATCGCACGTCGGGCAGCCTCAATCTGCCGCGCCGTCACCCAACCGGGCTCCAATGCCTGCAAGCCATAATCTCCAAACGCAATTTCTGCGCCGCGATAGGCTTTACCCTTCATGCGACCACGCATTTGCTTCCGCCACTTAACACGCTTTGGCATCAACATAATTGCACCCTCGGTTTCATCCTTGAATTCTCTGCCTCCTGTCCATCCAATCGGACAGGACAGCAAGTTGATTGACTATTCACTGACATACACTCCCTCGGTAGCTTCGACCATTTCCTCGGTTTCCAGCTTACCTTCACCGCGATAAATCCACACTTTGACGCCGATGATCCCATAGGTCGTCAAAGCCGTCGTTTTCGCAAAATCGATATCTGCCCGAAGAGTCTGGCGCGGAACCTGTCCTTCACGCATGTTCACCGTTCGGGCCATCTCTGCACCGCTTAAACGACCACCGATTTCGACCCGGATTCCTTGCGCTCCCTGGCGCATGGCTTGCTGAATGGCGCGCTTCATGGCTCGCTGATAGGAAATACGTCGTTCGAGCTGTTCCGCAATCGTTGTCGCCACCAGGTAAGCGTCCAGGTCGGGATAGGGAATTTCCTTGATCTCCAAATCGATCTTCTTCCCAACCAGTTGCTCTAATTCGGTGCGCATCTTCTTGACGCTTTCCCCTTTGCGTCCAATCAAGACGCCCGGTTTGGCAGTATTGACAACCACCTTCACCTTACCCGGGAAACGTTCAATTTCCACGCGTGAAACACCCGCTCGCGGCGCCTCGTTGTAAACGATTTGGCGAATTTGAAAGTCCTGATGAAGCTGGTCAACATACTCACTGCCTTCGGCATACCAGCGACCTTCCCAGGTTTTGTTGATTTTCAAACGAAAGCCAATCGGATGGACTTTACGACCCATAAACTTCTCCTTCCTGGATTACTCTTTCTCGCGCAAAATGACCGTGATATGGGAGGAACGCCGCAACCAGGGTTTAAACCGACCCCGCGCTCCGAACTTGCGCCACTTGCGGGTCGGAGCTTCATTTGCATAGATCGTGTGGATAACCAGATCCTCAACATTAAGGCCAAAATTCTCTTCCGCATTCGCTATCGCTGAATTTATTAATTTCAATAAAGGTGTTGCAGCCGCCTGAGGTGCAAAGCGGAGAATATCCTGAGCTTCTGTAGCTCGTTTCCCTCGCACCAGATCGACCAGCAAACGCACCTTCTGCGGTGAATGCGGGATATAGTTAGCATGAGCGCGAATATCCATACTCATTATTTCTTCCCTCGCTTCACTTTCTTTTCTGCCACATGACCGCGAAATGTCCGTGTTGGGGCAAATTCTCCCAACTTATGGCCAACCATATTTTCAGTGATGTAGATCGGTACATGGCGGCGACCGTCATGGACGGCAATGGTATGACCAACCATCTGTGGGAAAATCGTACTATCGCGGCTCCAGGTGCGAATCACCTTCTTTTCGCCTTTTTCATTCATCGCTTCAATGCGAAGAAGCAATTTTGGATCTACAAACGGGCCCTTTTTTAGTGATCGTCCCATTCCATCTTCTCCATTCGGTTTTTCATCCGTTTATTTCAGTTCAATTTAGCGTCGCTTCTTACTCCGCCGACGCACAATATACTGATCGGTTTGCTTGTTACGGCGGGTTTTATACCCTCGGGTTGGTTTACCCCAAGGGCTTTTCGGGCCTGGCATACCGATTGGTTGACGACCTTCACCACCTCCGTGAGGATGGTCGCGCGGACTCATCGCGGTGCCTCGCACCGTCGGACGAATGCCAAGGTGACGCTTCCGTCCGGCTTTGCCCAGTTTCACATTGCTGTGGTCAACATTGCCCACCTGCCCAATGGTCGCATAACACTGTTGTAAAACCAAACGCACTTCGCCAGAAGGCAAGCGAATTTGAGCGTAATTGCCCTCTTTTGCCAGCAGTTGAGCAGAACCTCCAGCCGCTCGAACCAGTTGACCACCTTTACCAACTTTGAGTTCGATATTATGAACCATCGTTCCCACCGGGATATTGGCAATCGGCAAACTGTTCCCGGGGCGAATTTCAGCTTCAGGTCCTGCCAGGACGGTATCACCAACTTTCAAGTCCAGTGGAGCAAGGATATACCGCTTCTCACCATCTGCGTAGTGCAAAAGAGCCAGGCGGGCAGTTCGATTGGGATCGTACTCAATGGCTGCCACCCGTGCCGGAATGCCGCGCTTATCTCTTTTGAAATCTACAATGCGAATAAACCGGCGATTGCCACCACCTCGATGGCGAACAGTAACCCGTCCATAAGCATTCCGTCCACCTTTCTTGCGCAATGGAACCAACAATGACCGCTCCGGGGAGGTTTTGGTGATCTCCTCGAAGGTATAGCCGGTCATGCCGCGTTGTCCTGGGGTTGTGGGTTTGTAAGTTTTAACAGCCATTACTTCACCCCTTCAAAAATGGGTATTGTATCTTCGGGAGCCAGCGTGACGATAGCTTTTTTGTAGCCACTGCGTCTGACCCTTAGCCGGCGGTTTCTTGCTCTTCGGGTTCGCTTGGCGGGAAGATTAATCACATTCACCCGCAATACATGGACATTGAAGAGCAGCTCAATGGCATCTTTCACCAAAGTCTTGCTTGCATCCGGAGCGACCTCAAACACATACTGGTGCAGATCGGAATTTAGATAATTGGTTTTTTCCGTGATGATCGGACGGCGTAATACATCATAAATCGTAGACATGTCTGCCTCCAACCTATCCTAAAAACGATACCAGCACATCCAAGGCTTTGAGAGGCATGACTACCTTGTCATACTTCAACAAATCCCGAATGTTCAGGTAATTTGCCAACAGAGTTTTTGCATCTGGCAGATTGTTGGTCGAACGGATAACCGGCTCATAAACCGCATCTTTTGAGGGAATCAAGACCAATGCACTCGAATCCCCAACCAAACGGTCAAGAGCTTCTGCCATCAGGCGAGTTTTCGCTTCGGGTAATGCCAGTTCATCCAGGACCACAATGCCCTGTCCGGCAGCCTTGATAGAGAGTGCCGAACGCAGCGCAGCACGACGCATTTTCTTTGGCATTCTCTGCTCATAATCACGAGGTTTGGGGGTATGTACTTTGCCACCTCCAACCCACTGCGGAGCGCGCCGCGAGCCTTGTCTCGCTCGCCCGGTACCCTTCTGCCGCCAGGGTTTTTGACCACCACCTTCAACCTCACTGCGCCCTTTGGTTTTATGCGTACCCAGGCGCGCATTTGCCATCTGACGAACATAAGCCTGATGCATCAAGCTAACATTCGTCGGCGCTTCAAAGATTGCTGCCGGCAGCTCGATCGTGTTTACTTTTTCGCCTTGCATATTTAAGACATCTACAATCATTCCATCGCTCCTCACTATTGCTTACGAGCTCCCTTGATCATCAATAAACCGCCTTTCGGACCCGGTACTGCGCCACGCACACCCAGCAGATTGCGTTCGGCATCCACGAACACAATCTTCAAATTCTGAACGGTGACCCGTTCATTGCCCATGTGCCCTGGCCCACGCGAGCCTTTGAAAACCCGCCCGGGGGTTGTACCTGAACTGCGCGCCCCAGGAGCACGCCAACGATCGGACTGACCATGCGTCTTCTTACCACCGCCAAAATGATAGCGCTTCACAGCTCCAGCAAAGCCCTTGCCTTTGCTGATACCGGTCACATCAACGAGTTCTCCCACGGCGAACACCTGGTCAACAGTCACTTTATCACCCTCGGACACTTCGGGTTGTTTTTCGCGAAACTCGCGTAAAAAGCGCAACGGAGGGAGATTGTTGCGCTTCAAGTGCCCAAGTTCGCCGCCGGTCAGCCGCTTCGGCTTAACTTCCTCAAAGCCTAATTGCACTGCAGCATAGCCATCATTTTCAACGGTTCGGATTTGAGTAACATAACAGGGTCCGGCCTCGATCAGGGTGACCGGAATGGCTATGCCCGACTCGTCGAAAATCTGAGTCATACCGACTTTTTTGCCAAGAAGCCCTTTTATCATCTCGATTGTCTCCTAATATCAAAATATCTTGCGGGACTGTCAGTCTGGGCACGACTGCATCATCCCTGACCGCAACGCAGTCATCCGATCTGCCGCACAACAACGCGAATTTTGGGTGCACGTACAGGATCGTTCTTGCGTTGCCTGTTCTTCTCAGCGAAAGGTTCGTACCCTTTCGCAATGTAAATTGTTAAATTTTGATTTCGATATCCACTCCCGCAGGGAGGTTCAATCTCATCAACATATCAATCGTCTTAGAGTCAGGATCTAAAACATCAATCAGGCGATTATGAGTGCGAATTTCAAAATGCTCATGCGAGTCCTTATCGATAAAGGTTGAGCGTCGCACCGTGAATCTCTCGATCCGAGTTGGCAGAGGGACCGGGCCGACAACCCGTGCACCCGTCCGCTCTGCAGTTTCGACGATTCGCTTCGCCGATTGATCAAGAACGCGATGATCGTATGCTTTTAAACGAATGCGTATCTTCTGTTTAGCCATATCCTACCTAGTCCAAGATCTTGGTGATCACGCCGGCGCCGACCGTCAAACCGCCTTCGCGGATGGCGAACTTTGAGCCCTGTTCCAGCGCCACCGGCACAATCAACTCCACTTCCAGGTTCACATTATCGCCCGGCATGACCATCTCCACGCCTTCCGGCAGCTTGATCGTCCCGGTCACATCCATCGTCCGAATGTAAAACTGCGGCCGA
>Ga0073932_1001448_pt1 | contig 44180 bp, 34 predicted proteins | sample DewCreD2012metaG_FD_76967 | JGI IMG/M metagenome (GOLD analysis project Ga0073932, IMG submission 76967) | Hot spring sediment bacterial and archeal communities from British Columbia, Canada, to study Microbial Dark Matter (Phase II) - Dewar... ...
CCCTGGCTGGGGCAGGTGGAGAAGCCCAACCTAGACGAGCGTCCCCCTTACGATCCCGCGTGTTACCTGTGCCCCGGCAACGCCCGCGCCGGCGGCGCCGTCAACCCCGCCTACACCGAGACGTACGTCTTCACCAACGACTTCGCCGCCCTGCTGCCGGACACGCCGGGCGACGCCATCGCGCCGCATCCGCTCCTGCGCGCCGAGGGCGAGCGCGGCACCTCGCGCGTGATATGCTTCTCGCCGCGCCACGACCTGCACCTGGCCCGCCTGCCGGTCGAGGCGCTGCGCCCGGTGGTGGACGTCTGGGCCGCCCAGATCGAAGACCTGGGCCAGCAGTACCGCTGGGTGCAGCTCTTCGAGAACCGCGGCGAGGCCATGGGCGCCTCCAACCCGCACCCGCACGGCCAGGTCTGGGCCGGCAGCGCCCTGCCCAACGAGCCGGCCCGGGAGCTGCGCGCCCAGCAGGCCTATTTCGGCGAGCAGGGCTCGCCCCTGCTGCTGGATTACGCCCGGCTGGAGGCCGAGCGCGGCGAGCGCGTGGTGGTGGAAAACGCGGACTGGCTGGTCGTGGTGCCGTACTGGGCGGTCTGGCCGTTTGAGACCCTGCTCCTGCCGCGCCGGCCGGTGCGCCGGCTGCCGGAGCTGACCAGCGGCGAGCGCGACAACCTGGCCCGGATCATCCAGCGCCTGTTGATCCGCTACGACAACCTGTTTGAGACGTCCTTCCCCTACTCGATGGGCTGGCATGGCGCGCCGACCGATGGCGGCGCCCATCCCGGCTGGCAGCTCCACGCCCACTACTATCCGCCGCTGCTGCGCTCGGCCAGCGTGCGGAAATTCATCGTCGGCTACGAGATGCTGGCGGAAGTCCAGCGCGACCTGACCGCCGAGCAGGCCGCCGCCAGGCTGCGCGGCCTGCCGGACGTCCACTATCGAAGCCGGGCCCCCGGCGAATAGCCCAACTGAGTCCGTTTCCCCGAGACCGCCCCTCGGGCAGCCGCGCGACGAGCTCTTCTTCGCGCCCTCCGCGCTCGCGTCCCGGCCGGCGTCACCCTCCGCGGCCGTGTCCCGATGCCTGTGTAAAAGCATTGGGGCGCACGGCCGTGCGCCCCTGCTGGTGGGGAATTACACAAAATTCGAAAAACGACCCCCTCCGCCCGCCTGGCCGTCCGGGCGACGCAACCCCGAAACCCTCCCTGCCGGGAGACGTATTATCAGTGAGTGGTGGGGAGTGGGCGTCAGACTGCCCCCGAGGACAAGAGAATCATGGACGCTACGCACCGTCTGGCGGCCGCCATTACGCGCGCCGCCAGTCTGCAAACGCACGTCACCATCCAGTGCCTGGTCGACCGCGGCCGGGTCCCGGACGCGTTCCGGGCCTACGCGTATTTCCGCTGGGTGGACGACCGGCTCGATCAAGGCCAGATCACGCCCTCGGAACGCCTGACTTTCCTAACACGCCAACAGGCGCTGCTGGAAAACGGCTATCGAGGCGCGCGGCCGGAAGACGTCAGCCGCGAGGAGTGCATGTTGCTGGAACTGATCCGTTCCGACACAGAGGCGAACAGCGGCCTGCAGCTCTATTTGCGCCAGATGATGACCGTGATGGCTTTCGACGCCGAGCGGCGCGGCCGGCTGGTGTCGCAGGCCGAGTTGAACGAGTACACCCACTGCCTGGCGACAGCCGTGACGGAGGCCCTGCACTATTTCATCGGCCACGACAGCCCTCCGCCGCGCAGCGAGGCGCGCTACCTGGCCGCCGCCGCCGCCCACATCACGCACATGCTGCGCGACACCTACGAGGACACGGCGGCCGGCTACTTCAACATTCCACGCGAGCAGTGCGAAGCCGGTCTGGGCGCCGCGCCGGACGTAGACAGCGTCCCGTATCGGGCCTGGGTCCAGAGCCGGGTCCACCTGGCGCGGGCCTACTTCGCCGCAGGCAGGCGCTATCTCGCCCGGGTGGAGAGCCTCCGCTGCCGGCTGGCCGGCTATGCGTACATCGCCCGCTTTGAGGGGTTGCTGGACACTATCGAACAGGAAGGCTACCGGCTCCGGCCTGAATACTCCGAGCGCAAAAGCCCGCGCGGCGCGCTGAGCCTGGTCGGGTCGGTGCTCCAATCCTTGTCCGGGCCGCGTGCGCCGCGGGCTCTGCCGCGCGCGTTGCCGGTCGGCCCCCATTCGACGAGGAAGCCATGAACTCCCCTTCCGTCATCGTGATCGGCGCCGGCATTGGCGGGATCGCCGCCGCCGCGCATCTAGCCCGGCGCGGGCTGGCCGTGACCGTGGTCGAGAAGAACGCCGAGCCGGGCGGGCGCTGCGGCCGCTTCACGCGCGCCGGGCACTGCTTCGACTCCGGGCCGACGCTGCTCATCATGCCCGACGTGTACGCGGCGGAGTTTGCGGCCCTGGGAGCCGCGCTGCGCGACCGGCTGGACCTGCGGCGCGTGGACCCCACCTATCAACTCGTATTCGACGATGGCAGCCGGCTGGCGCTGACTTCGGACCTGAAGGCGATGCAGGCGCAATTGGACGCGATCGAGCCGGGCAGTTTTGCCGGCTTTCTGCGCTACCTCGACGAGGGCCACCGCCATTACCACCTGGCCATGGAACGGCTGGTGAACCGGGATTTCCGCGCGGCCTCTGATTTCTTCAGCCTGGGCAACCTGCCGCTGCTCTTCCAGTTGAAGCCGCTGGCCCGGCACTACCGGCACATGTCGGCTTTTTTCGACGAGCCGCGCCTCAAGGCGGCTTTCACTTTCCAGGACGTGTACATGGGGCTGAGCCCGTTCGAGGCGCCGGCGACGTTCTCCATGATGCCGTACACGGAGCTGGCCCACGGCGTGTGGTACCCGGCCGGCGGCCTGTATCGCGTGGTGGAGGCGCTCATGGACCTCGCTCGCCAGGCCGGCGTGGACTTCGTCTTCAACGCCGCGGTGGAGCGGATCGACGTGGTCGGCGAGCGTGCGCGCGGCGTGACCCTGGCCGGCGGGCAGCGGCTGGAGGCGGAGGCGGTGGTGGCCAACGCCGATCTCCCGTACGTGTACCAGGACCTGTTGCCGGCCGACGGCCGCGCCGAGCAACTGGCGCGCAAGCGTTTCTCCTGTTCGGTGATCAGCTTCTTCTGGGGCGTCGCTAAGGCCTACCCGCAGCTCGGTCCCCATACGCTCTTCCTGGCCGACGATTACCGGGGCAACTTCGAGAGCATCACGCGCAACCTCCCCCTGACCGATAACCCCAGCCTCTACCTTCACGCGCCGGCCCGCCTCGATCCCGCCATGGCGCCGCCCGGCCAGGACACCCTGATCGCCATCGTCCCGGTCGGACACCTGACGGACTCCGGCGAACAGGACTGGCGCGTCATCCGCGACCAGGCGCGGCAGGCCGTGTTCAAGCGGCTGGCGCTGTTGGGGATCACGGACCTGGAAGCGCACCTGAAGTTCGAGGTCGATTACACGCCCCTTTCCTGGCGCAAGCGCTACAACCTGATGAAGGGCGCCACCCACGGGTTGTGTCACAACCTCACGCAACTGGGCTACTTTCGGCCCGGCAACCGCCATCCTCGCTACCGCAACCTGTATTTCGTCGGCGCGAGCACCCACCCCGGCACCGGCATGCCGACCGCCCTGATCTCGGCCCGGCTGGCGGCGGCCCGCTTGTTAGAAGAGACGCCGGGCCGGTAACGGTATCCGCCGGCCCGCGCGGGCCGCGCCGGAATAAACCCCGCCTACATCCTTCCGGGCATGACACGCCGCCCAGCCTGGGGCTAGACTGTGAGCAGCATGGTCAAGTTCAGGCAGCCGCAGTTCATCATAGGCGCCGGGAGGCTGGCATGATCGCCGCGTCCGCGCCGGACGATCCGGACACCGGAAGCGCCCTCCAGGTATGGGCCGTCTTTTTCGTCTGCGCAATCCTGGTCAACGGCACGCTGCCCTTCATACTGGGCGCCGACCTGCGGGCGTGGACGGAATCGAGCGCCAAGGGCGTCCTCTTTCACGGCCTGATCTACGCCGGATTGTTCCTGGCCACGCCGCTGCTTCTGGCCAAAGGCTGGCGGACGGTCTCGCAACCATCGTTCTGGCTGCCGGTGCTCGCGGCGGCGGTCGCGCTTGCCCTACGCCCCATCGTCGGGCGGGCGATGGCCGGCCTGGTAATCCCGCTGCTGGCGTATCTCCACTGGCGCTTTGATCTCTCCAGCCTGGGCTTCCGGTCGCGCAGTTGGAAGGGCGATCTGGCGGCGGCCGCCCTCCTGAGCCTGCTGAATGCCGTCCCGGCGTTTCTCCGGCCCGACCTGCCCTCCGGCGCCTTCGGCCCGGCCGCGCTCGCTGGCCTGGACCGCCTGCTCGCCAATCCCGCCTCGACCGTCGAGAACCTGTTCTACTTCGGTTTCCTGGCGGAGCGGCTAGCGCCTCGGGCCGGGCGCTGGCTGACTCCGGTGATCGTCGGCGCGCTCTACACGGCCCATGAGATGACCAATCCGGAATACTGGTATGCGGGGATGTCTTTTTTCCTGGTGTTCGCCGGCGTCACGCTCATGGCCGCGCTGTATCTGTGGCGGCGTAACGTCGTGGTGATCTGGCTCGGCGACGGGCTGGGCCGGCTGGTCGGTCAACTCGTCTGACGGCGCAGAGTCCCAATGAGGGAGGGTCACTATGCGACGGCATCCGCTCCCCGCTTTCTTCATCCTGGCCTACGCGCTCACATTTATGCTGTCGGCGCTGGCCACGCCTGGCCGGCTGCCGTGGAGTCTGCCGGCCGGAGCGCGGCTGGCCGCCCAACTGCTCGCCCACTATGGACCGGCGGCCGCCGCCGTCATCGTCGCGCTCGCCAGCGGCGGACCGGCGGGCCTGCGCGACCTGCTGCGGCCCCTGGGCGAGTGGCGCGTGGGTTTGCGCTGGTATCTGTTCATCCTGCTCTACCCGCTGGCGACCAACCTGATCGCCGTCAACGTCAACGTCTGGCTGGGCGGCGCTCCGCCCATCTACTTCGACGCGGCCAGCCTGGGCCTCGGCCCCGGCCTGAACGTCAGCCCGTTACTGATCTTGCCCGTGGTGTTTCTGGCGATCCTGCTCCAGGCCGGCCTGGCCGAGGAGATCGGCTGGCGCGGTTTCGCGCTACCCCGCCTACAGGCGCGCTATAGCGCCCTGGCCTCGGCCCTGATCCTGGGCGCGCTGTGGGCGCCCTGGCACTACCACCCGGCGCAGTGGGCGGCCGTCCAGCCGTTCGTGGGCTGGCACATCGTCGCGGTGGTGATGATGAGCGTGCTGATGACCTGGGTCTACAACCACACACGCGGCAGCCTGCTGATTGCGATCCTGTTCCACACCTTCAGCAACCTGGCCGACTGGGTGATCCCCGTGATGCCCGTCGGCACCGGCGCGGATCCGCGACCGTTCGCAATCCTGACCTTGATCAACGCGCTCGTCGTTGGCTTGATCGTGGCCGTCTATGGGCCGCGCCATTGGCGGCGCGAGCCGGTCCCGGCGCCCGGCGCCATGCCGGAAAGGAGTCTCGCACCATGACGCCCTCCCTCACCTCTACACCGAAACCGCGCTCTCTCTTCGTCTTCTTCGCTCTGGCCTTCGGTCTCTCGTGGGCAGCCTGGATCCCGCTGGCCCTGGCCTCGCGCGGCCAGCTTGTGATCCCATTCGACGCGACGCTGCTGACCCTGCTGGGCGTCTTCGGACCGTGCCTGGCCGCCTTGATCACGGCCGCCCTGTTCGACGGCCGGGCCGGGCTGGGCGATCTGCTGCGCCGCTTCCTGATCTGGCGCGTCGGTCTGGGCTGGTACCTGTTCGCGCTGGCCTGGCCCGTGCTCCTCTCGCTGGCCACGACCGGCCTGCACGTCCTGTTCGGCGGCGCCGCCCCGGATTTCGCCCGGCCGCCGTTTCACCAACTCTATCCGCTGCCGCCTGAGCTTAAGGCCGTCAGCCCGCTGGCGTTCCTGCCGGCCGTGTTCCTCCAGCAGATCCTGATCGGTAGCTCGATGGGCGAGGAGCCGGGCTGGCGCGGCTACGCCCTGCCCCGCCTGCTCGGGCGCTTCGGGCCGCTGTGGACCAGCGTCCTGCTGGGCGCGCTGTGGGCGGTCTGGCACCTGCCGCTGTCCTTCACCGCCGGCGACGCGCGCGAGGGCAGTTTCACGGTCTGGATGGCGCTCGGCGCCATTGCGACCGCGATCCTCTTCACCTGGCTGTACCAACACACGCGCGGCAGCCTGCTCCTCGCGCTGCTCCTGCACACGTCCATCGCCGTCACCGGGTTGTTCCTGGCCTCAGCCGACGCGCACCCGGCGGTCGGCGCGCTGCTGACGTGCGGCGTCGCCCTCCTCATCGCCGCCGCCTCCGGCTGGCTGCGCGTGACGCCGGGCTGGACGACGCCGGCCTCCCGGCCGACCACGTGAGGCGCGCCCACCGCCCGCTCGCCGCCGAGGAGGCCCCCGATGACGTCTGTCCCGGCCGACATGTCCCGCCCGCGCTTCTGGCCGACCACGCTGGCCTTCAGCCTGCTCCATTTCTCCATCATGTGGCTGGGCGTCCTGCTGGTGGAGCCGTTCTCCGGCGGGTGCATGTTCATCGTCCCGGCCTACTTCATCGTGCTGGTCGTCGTCCTGCCCATCCTGAAACTGCGGCGCTTCGGCGCAGGCACGGCCGTCTTCGCCCTCTACTTCCTCGGCGGGCTGTATCCCACTTACTACTTCGAGTGGCAGATCTCGCGGAACCTGATCAGCCCGTGGGGTGTCCTGGCCTGGTGCCTGGCCGGCCCGCTGGTGGGCCTCGCCGCCGACCTGACGTTCAGGTTTCTGCCGCGGGCGCTGCCGGAGAAGTGGCGCGGCACCGCCGTGGGCCTCGCCGCCGGGGCCGCGCTCTACCTGACCACCTATCTCGCGCTGGCCACGCTCTACCGCGATCCGGCTGCGGGCCCGCACTTCCGCTTCTTCACCGAAGGCGTCCTTTTCACTTTGCCCTGGCTCGTCGTGAGCGGCGCGTTCGCGGGCTACACGGCCCAGGCGTTGACGACGCCAGCCTGAAGCGTGAAAGGCACACAGCCCATGAAGCCTCTGCCTCAACGCCTGCCCATCCTGGCTCTGAGCGTCCTCCTGCTCGCAGCCTGCGCCGAGGTCAAAGCGACCCCGGCGCCGCCTCCCGCCGCCTGGTGGTCCGGCTGGACCTATGACGGCGCGTACGCTGTGGAGGCGGATCAGCCCGTCGCGCTGGTGGACACGCCGGTGTCCATCCGCGTCACCGGCCTGCAGTCCGATCAGCCCGTCGTCGTGCGCGCCCGGATGGCGCTGGGAACGCGCACGCTCGAGTCCTTCGCTGCCTTCACGGCAGACTCAGACGGCGTGGTCGCGCTCGGCGAACTGCAACCGGTCTACGGGACTTACGCGACCGCCGACGCGATGGGGTTGTTCTGGTCGATGCAGCCAGTGGAGACCGAGGCGACCGGCGCGGCCGCCTCGCCGCTCGGCCCGCTCACAGTGACGCTCACGGCCGAGGCGGACGGCCAGGTCCTGGCCGCGCAGACGCTCCAGCGGTTGTTCTACGACGAGGCGCGGGTGGCGCGCGAAGAGATCAACACCGAAACATGGGTCGGGACGTTATTCACACCCGCCTCGCCCGGCCCGCACCCGGCCGTGCTCTGCCTGGGCGGCTCGGGCGGCGACCGGGCGGAGGGTTTCGCGGCGCTGCTGGCCTCGCGCGGCTACGTCACGTTGGCGCTGCCGTTGTTCGGCGTGGACCCGCTGCCGGCAGAACTGGTCGAGGTCCCGCTGGAACATTTCCAAGGCGCGCTCGACTGGCTCACGGCGCAGCCGGATGTGGACCCCGGGCGCCTGGCCGTGCTCGGCGGCTCCAAGGGCGCCGAGGCCGCTCTCCTGCTCGCCGCAGGCTATCCGGACGACCTGCGCGCCGTGGTCGCCTACAAGCCGAGCTCGGTGGTGTGGATGGGCCTGCCGCGCAACCCGGCCGACAATTTCGCCGGGCCGAAATCGTCATGGACTAGAGACGGCCAGCCGCTCCCGTTCGTCAGCGGGGCGCTGACGTTGGATCTACTCAAGGTCATGGCCGGCCGCCCGGCCTCGCTGGTCTCATCCTACGAAGGCGGGCTGAAGGACGCCGAGGCCGTGGCCGCCGCCGCCATCCCGGTCGAGGCGATCCGCGGTGCGGTGCTGCTGATCTCCGGCGGCGACGATCAGCTCTTCCCCTCGGCGCAGATGGGCGAGATGGTGATGGCGCGGCTGGCGGAGCACGCTTTCGCCCTCCCCTACGAACATCTGACCTACCCGGACGCCGGCCACAACCTCTTCGCACCCTACCTGCCTACCACGCTCGCCAACAGCGGCGTGACCCGTCTGGGCGGTACGCCGGAGGCCGACGCCCTGGCCAATGCCGATGCCTGGCCAAAGGTGCTGGCGTTTCTCGAAGAAGCGCTAAGGGCCAGGCCATGACGTCGGCCGATCCCGCGCGCTACGTGATCCGGGTCCAGGGGCTGCTCGACCCGCGCTGGTCGGAGTGGTTCGAGGGGATGACCGTCACACCCACCGAGGCCGGCGACACGCTGATCGCCGGCCCGGTCTCCGACCAGGCCACTCTGCATGGCCTGCTCGCCCGAGTGCGCGACCTGAACCTGGTCCTGCTGTCCGTCTGCCAGCAGGGGCGCGAACCCGGGCCCCACGTATGACATCCGGCACTAGACAGCCCTGACCGCCCCAGCTAAAAAGCAAGAGCCCGTCTCGCACGATCGTCGGTCCTTGGTCAGCGCGCGCAAAGGCTGCCCGTGCCCGCGTCGCTCCTCGCCACCAAGCTCTACCTCCCGCCCGCGCGGCCGCAACTGGTGCCGCGCCCGCGCCTCGTCGCGCGCCTGCAAGCCGGCCTGAATTGTCCGCTTACGCTGGTCTCGGCGCCGGCCGGCTTTGGTAAGACCACGCTGGTGAGCGAATGGCGGACCGGCGCCGGGCGCGGGTATCCCACGGCCTGGTTGTCCTTGGAAGAGGAGGAGAACGACCCGGCCCGCTTCCTGACCTACCTGGCCGCCGCCCTGGCGACGCTCCGGCCCGGCCTGGGCGATGCGGCGCTGGCCGCGCTCCAGACCGCGCAGCCCCCTCCGCCGCAAGCCGTCCTGACGACGCTGGTCAACGACCTGGGCGCGCTGACGAGGCCGTTCGCGCTCATCCTGGACGACTATCACGTCATCACGGCCTCCCCCGTCCACGCGGCGTTGACCTTCCTGCTGGACCATCGTCCGGCGCCGATGCGCTTCGTCCTGCTCACCCGCGCGGATCCCCCGCTGCCTCTGGCGCGGCTGCGCGCGCGAGGCGAGTTAGCCGAGATCCGCGCCGCCGATCTGCGTTTCACGCCCGACGAAGCGACGGCCTTTCTGAATCAGGCGATGGCGCTGGGCCTGGCCGCGCCGGACGTCGCGGCGCTGACGGCCCGGACCGAGGGCTGGATCGCGGCGTTGCAGCTCTCCGCCCTGGCGGTGCAAGGCCAGGCCGCGCCGGGCCGCGCGGATTTCGTCGCCCACTTCAGCGGCAGCCAGCGCTATATCGCCGATTATCTCGTCGAAGAGGTGCTGGACCGCCAGCCGGAGGCGGTGCGGGCGTTTATGCTGCGCACATCCATCCTGGACCGGCTCTGCGGGCCGCTGTGCGATGCAGTCCTGGCCGCGGACGAGGCGCCGGCGGCGGCCAGCCTGCTCCGGCGCCTGGAGCAGGCCAACTTGTTCCTCATCCCGCTGGACGACGAGCGGCGCTGGTACCGCTATCACCACCTGATCGCCGATCTCCTGCGCCGACAGCTGGCGGCCTCGCCGGCCGTGGATGTCCCAGAATTGCACCGGCGCGCCAGCCAGTGGTATGAGCAGCAAGGCTACGTCGACCAGGCCATCCAGCACGCTCTGGCGGCCAAAGACTGGCCGCGAGCGGCGGCGCTGATCGGACCGGCCAGCCAGGCGGCGCTGCACGCCGGGGAAGCCGCCAAATTGAGAGGCTGGCTGGAGGCGCTGCCTCCGGCTGAGATCGCGGCCCTACCGCAGTTGAGGGTAGCCCGCGGCTGGGCCAGCGTCCTGGCCGGCGAGTTCGACGAGGGCGAACGGTTCCTGGCCGAGGCCGAGCCCTTAGTTCAGAACGACCCGGCCTTGAAAGTGCATTGGCTGGCGGCCCAGGTCTGGAGCGCCCGGGGCCGCGGCGAGCTGGGTCGGGCCGTGGAACTGGCCCAGCAGGCGCTGGCGGTCGCTCCTCCAGCTCCGTTCGGAGAGGACGACGCCCGGCCGCGCTGCCTGCTCATGATGAGCCTCAGCCTCGCTTATTGGCACCTGGGGATGATCCAGCCGGCAGCCGACGCCGCGCGCGCCGCCGTCGATCTGGCTGAACGGACTGGCAACTGGCACGCACGGGCCATGATGCTCTCACGGGTCGCTCTGGTGCAGGCGGCGCAGGGCCGGCTGCGCCAGGCCGAGCGGACCTACCGGCAGGCGCTCGAACCGCAGCCTCAGGCGCCGGCCTGGGCCGGCGGCGGCGCGCCGCACCATTATCTGGCCGCCCTGTACTACGAGTGGAACGACCTGGACCAGGCCGGACAGTTGGCGCAACTCGGCCTCGAATACAGCCAGCTCACCGGCCACACCGAGTTCCACATCAACAGCTATCGCCAGCTCGCTTACATCCATCAGGCGCGGGGCGAGCCGGGCCGGGCGCTGGCAATGCTGGAGCAGGCGGCGCAGATCGCCCGGGAACGCCACCTGCCGCATATCCTGTGGGGCCCACTCGCCGCCACGCACGTCGAGATTGCGCTGGCCCAGGGCAACCTGGACGAGGCCGCGGATTGGCTGGCGCGCGTCCCGGGCGGCTACGGAGGCGCCTTTCACTATCTGAAACTGCCGCTGGAAAACGCCAAACTCGCCCTGGCGCAGGGGGACCCAGGCTCGGCCGCATCTCAATTGGACGCGGCCGACGCAGTCGCGGCCGCGAGCGGTCAACGCTACGCCCAGATCGAGATCCGCATCCTGCAGGCCCTGTGCGCCGGCAGCCAGGCCGAAGCGCTGGCGCGTCTCGGCGAGGCGCTGGCCTGGGCGCAGCCGGAAGGCTTTGTCCGCGTTTTCATCGATCAGGGGCCGGCGCTGGCGCCGCTGCTGCGTCAGGCAGCGCTGCATGGCCTCACACCTGGCTATGCCCTTCAACTGCTGGAGGCGCTGGCCGGCGGCTCAGACAGCGCCGACCGCTCGTCGCCGCTCTTGATCGAGCCACTCAGCGGGCGCGAACTGGAAGTTCTCCGGCTTCTGGCCGCCGGCCGGTCCAACCGGGAGATCGCCGGCGAACTCATGCTGGCGACCGGAACCGTCAAGAAACACCTCAACAACATTTTCGGCAAGCTGAATGTGAGCAGCCGCACGCAGTGCGTGGCGCGGGCGCGCGAACTACACCTGGTGTAGCCCGGCCCCGGCGGGCGCCAGAAGGTGATAGGATCACAATGGGTGCAATCCGTGCGCGCTGCGACGGCCGAGGAGATGAGCCCCGGCCTGCTACGGCTGGCGCGCCGGCCGCGCCTCCAGCTGCTCGAACAATCGCCGCGAGGCGGCCGCGATCTCGGCCACCGCCGCCTCGAACGCCGCCCGGTTCGCGCGCGAGGGGACACGGTAGCCGCTGATCTTGCGCACGAACTGGAGCGCGGCGGCGTTGAGTTCGTCATCGGTCGGCGCCCGCTCCGGCTGGCGCAGGGTCTTGATGCTCCGGCACATGTCGGCCTCCTGATGAATCGGCGCTCCGATTATACTCAGGCGTCTGGCACAAGGCCTTCGCGCCGCTTCGTGTTCCTTCGTGGATCGACGTGAATCTTCGCCGTCCTCACATCGGCCAACTGCGCGAGACCGCGCTGCACGCCGCCCTCAAACGGCACCTGGCCCGGCCCGGCGACCGGCTCGAGGTCCCGGTGGACGGCTTCGTGGCCGATATCTTGCGGCCCGGTCAGCCCGAGCTGGTCCTCGAGGTCCAGACCCAGGGCTTCTCGGCCCTCAAACGCAAACTGCCGCGCCTGCTCGAGCAATACCGCGTTCGGCTCGTCCACCCGATCGCGCTGGAGAAGTGGATCGTGCGCGTGGACGCCGCCGGCCGGCCGGTGAGCCGCCGCAAATCGCCCAAGCGCGGCGCGCTGGCCGACCTGTTCTGGGAGCTGGTCAGCCTGCCGGCGCTGATGGTGCACCCCAACTTCGCGCTCCAGGTATTGCTGATCCGCGAGGAGGAGGTCCGCGCGCCGGCCAGCCGCTCGCGCCGGCGCTGGCGCCGCGACTGGCGCGTGGCGGACCGGCGCCTGATCGAGGTCGTCCAGTCCGCGGAGTTCCAGACGCCGCAGGACTTCCTCGCCTTCGTCCCGGTCCGTCTGCCGCAGCCCTTCACCAGCCGCGCCCTGGCCGAGGCGCTGGGCGTGCGGGTGGAACTCGGCCCCAAGATCACCTACTGCCTGCGCCACATGGGCCTGCTGGCCGACCTCGGCCGCGCGGGGCGAGCGCGGCGGTATCAGGTCGTCGCGGGAATAGACGACTAACTCAGAGCCACCGAGACGCGCAGGCCGCGGATTACGCCGATTGCCACAGATTATGCCGATGAGAGACGCCGCCGCTCGAATTCCCCGCGCGGCCAATCCGCGCCATCCGCGGCCAATCAGACTCCGGTAAAATCATGGCGTGGACACCCTCACCGGCGTCGTCGAGCGCGTCACCTACTTCAACCCCGACAACGGCTACTCGGTCCTGCGCCTGAGCGTCAAAGGCTACCCGGACTTCGTGACCGTGGTCGGCAACCTGCCGGAAGTGACGCCGGGCGAGAGCCTGCGCGTCCTCGGCCAGTGGGCCATGCACGCCGACTACGGCCGCCAGTTCAAGGCCGAGCGCTGCGAGCAGGTGCTGCCGGCCACGGTCGAGGGCATCCGGCGCTACCTGGGCTCCGGCCTGATCAAGGGCATCGGCCCGAAGACGGCCGAGAAAATCGTGGACACCTTCGGGGCCGAGACGCTGACGGTCATCGACTCCCAGCCGCACCGCCTGCGCGAGGTGCCCGACATCGGCCAGCGCCGCTACGAGGCCATCACCAGCGCCTGGGAGCAGCAGAAGGCCATCAAAGAGGTGATGGTCTTCCTGCAGAGCCACGGCGTCAGCGTGGCGCTGGCGGTGAAGATCTACAAGCAGTACGGGGACGAGTCGCTCAAGGTCGTGCAGACCGACCCCTACCGGCTGGCGCGCGACATCTGGGGCATCGGCTTCCGGACCGCGGACAAGATTGCACGCGCGCTGGGGATGCCGGCCGACGCCCCCTCGCGCCTGGAGGCCGGGCTGGTCTTCGCCCTGAGCGAGCTGGCCGACGAGGGCCACGTCTTCGCGCCGCAGCCGGAGCTGCTCCGCGCCGCCGCCGAGCTGCTCGAGGTCCCGGCCGAGCAACTGCCCGCCGCCCTGGACCGGCTGGAGGCCGACGAACGCATCCGGCGTGAGGCGCTCGCCCAGGACCTCTCCGCCGTCTACCTGACCCCGTTCTACCAGGCCGAGGTCAACGCCGCGCGCCGGCTGCGGGCGCTGATCGATTCCCCGGCCACGCGCCTGACCGAGTTCAAGGCCGCCGACTGGGACTGGCTCTTCGCGCAGGCTGTGGACAAAGACTCGCCCGTGGCGCTCTCCGACGAGCAGCGCGCGGCGGTGAAGACCGCGCTGACCTCCAAAGTCTGCGTGCTCACCGGCGGGCCGGGCGTGGGCAAGACGACGACCCTGCGCGCCGTGATCCGTCTGCTGGAGGTGAAGAACCATCCCGTGGCGCTGGCCTCGCCGACCGGGCGGGCCGCCAAACGCCTGAGCGAGGCGGCCGGCCGCCCCGCGCAGACCCTGCACCGCCTGCTGGGCTTCTCGCCGGCCGAGGGCTTCAGCGTGAACGAGCACCAGCGCCTGCCCGCGCACATGGTGATCGTGGACGAGGTCTCCATGCTGGACCTGGTCCTGTTCAACCATCTGCTCAAGGCCGTGGAGCCTTCGGCGCACCTGCTGCTGGTGGGCGACGTGGACCAGCTGCCGTCGGTGGGCGCCGGCAACGTGCTGGGCGACCTGGTCGCCAGCGGGCGCGTGCCGGTGGCGCGGCTGACGACCATCTTCCGCCAGGCCGCCGAGAGCCACATCATCACCAACGCCCACCGCATCAACGCCGGGCAGCCGCCGGTCTTCGCCAAAGACGCCCGCGATTTCTTCCTGTTCGTCGAGGACGAGGCCGAGCCGGCGGCCGAGCGCCTGGTGGATGTGGTCGCCCACCGCATCCCGCGCCGGTTCGGGCTGGACCCGCTGAGCGACGTGCAGGTGCTGGCCCCCATGCACCGCGGGGCGGCCGGCGTGGCGGCGCTCAACCAGCGCCTGCAGGCCGCGCTCAACCCGCCCCGGCCGGGCGTGCCCGAACGCGCGCTGGGCGGGCGCGTCTTCCGCGCCGGCGACCGCGTGATGCAGGTCCGCAACAATTACCCGAAGGAGGCCTTCAACGGCGACATCGGCCGGATCAAGGCCATCGATCTGGAAAACCAGACGCTGACGGTGGTCTTCGACGGACGCGCCGTGTTCTACGACTGGCTGGAGGCCGACGAATTACAGCACGCCTTCGCGGTCAGCATCCACAAGGCCCAGGGCTCCGAGTTTCCCGCCGTCGTCGTCCCCATGCTCACCCAGCACTACGTGATGCTCCAGCGCAACCTGCTCTACACGGCCGTGACGCGCGCCCGGCAGTTGTGCGTGCTGGTCGGCAGCCGCAAGGCCATCGCCATGGCGGTGCGCAACGCCCAGCAAAGCCGGCGCTGGAGCGGGCTGGCGGACAGGCTGAGGCGCTGATGCCGATCGCTTACTTCGTCTCGTCGCACGGCTTCGGGCACGCGGCCCGTTCCGCGGCCGTCATGACCGCCGTCCACGCCCGCCGGCCGGACGCGCACTTCCACGTCTTCGGGCAGACGCCGGCCTGGTTCTTCGCCGACTCGCTGGCCGGGCCGTACACCTATCACACGGTCCAGACCGATGTCGGTTTCGTGCAGGTCACGCCGATCCAGGTGGACCTGGATGAGACGCTCCGCCGGCTGGAGGCGTTCCTGCGGTTCGAGCCGGGCCACGTGGCGCGGCTGGCGGAGCAATTGGTCCGGGCCGGCTGCCGGCTGGTGCTGTGCGACATCTCGGCGCTGGGGCTGGCCGTCGCCCGGGCCGCCGGGCTGCCGTCCGTGCTCATCTCCAACTTCACCTGGGACTGGATCTACGCCGGCTACTTCGACCAGGCGCCGCGCCTGCGCGCGCACGCCGAGGCGCTCCAGCGCCTGTACGCGTCCGCCACCTATCGGGTGCTGACCGAGCCGTTCTGCCAGCCCGGCCCGGCCGATTTGGTGACCCGGCCGGTGGCCCGCGCCCCGCGCGAGACCGTCCTCGCCGTGCGCCGGCGTCTGGGCCTGCCCGCGCAGACGAAGGCCGTCCTGATCACGATGGGCGGCGTCCAGCCGCGCTACGATTTCCTCGGCCGGCTCAAGGCCCATCGCGGCGTGTGGTTCGTGATCCCGGGCGGCAGCCAGCGCTGGGAACAGGACGACAACCTGGTGCTCCTGCCGCACCACTCGCCCATCTATCACCCGGACCTGGTGAACAGCTGCGACGCCGTGATCGGCAAGCTGGGCTACAGCACGCTGGCCGAGGCCTATCACGCCGGCGTGCCCTACGGGTTCATCCGCCGGCCGGGCTTCCGCGAGTCGGACGTGCTGGGGGAGTACGTGATGGCGCACATGCCATCGGCCGACGTTCCGGAGGCGGCCTTCGAGGCCGGGGAATGGGGGACGTTCCTGCCGGGCCTGCTGGCCCAGCCGCGCCGCGCGCCCGCCGACCGCAACGGCGCGGAGGCGCTGGCCGACTTCATCCTGCAACTCGGGCCCTGACCGCTCCTCGTTCAGGCCGGCGTCGTGGTCCTGGCGTGACGCGGCTCCTTCACCCGCCAGGCCAGCAGCCCGCCGCCCGCCAGCGCCAACACGAACGAGACCACGAAGAGCGCCGGGTAGCCCCAGACCTGCGCCAGCCAGCCGCCCAGCACCGGCGCGATGAGCAGGGCCGGGCCGGTGACCGTGCGCGTCAGGCCAATGTAGGTGGGCCGCTCAGCTTCCGGCCCGAACTCCATCGCCAGGTTAAGGTCGGACAGCGTGCCGGCCGAGCTGCTCAGGCCCAGCAAGGCGAAGACCGCGTAGAAGCCCCACACCTGATCCGCGCTCAGGGCCGCGCCCAGCGCCGCGAGCCAGAGCACGACGGCCAGCGTCATGACGCGTTTATGCCCGTAGCGGTCGCCCACCGCGCCCCACAGGCCGTACCCGATCACGCCCGCGCCAAACAGGATGCCGGTGAAGACCGCGGCCACGTCGTCGCCCAGCCCGAAGCGTTCGACCGCGTAGACCGCCAGGAAGCCGGTGGCCATGCCGCCGAAATAGCTCAGCCAGCGGCTGACGAGATACAGGCGGAAGTTGGCGTTCCCGGCCAGGATCGCGCCCAGCCGGCGCAGGTAGGCCCGGTCCAGCGGCGAGGCGGCGGCGTTGCCCGGCGGCGGCAGGGCCGGCTCGCGCGTGAACAGCAGGAAGATAAACGACAGCCAGATCCCGGCCGCGCCCACGGCGAAGCAGGCGGCGAAGTTCTGCGGATAGGGCAGCCGGGCCAGGAGCAGGGCGGCCAGCGCCGCGCCGCCGATGCCCAGCAGTTGCCCGAGGAAATGCGCCAGGCCGAAGAACCGGCCGCGGTGCGACACCGGGATGACCTTAGCCATCAACTCCTGCCAGGGCGTGGCCACCACGCCGCTGCCCAGCGCGCGCCAGGCGATCAGGCCCAGGAAGACCGCGATCCCGGCCCCGGACGGCAGCGACGGCAGCCACAGGGCCATGAACGGCATCAGCGCGAAAGGCACGCGTTCCAGGGCGCCCAACCAGAGCACCAGCGGCAGCTTGCGCGGCAGGCGCTCCACCAGCGGCGCCAAGAACAACTGCGGCAGGAACCAGCCGGCGTCGAGCAGGGCCGGGATCAGGCCGATGATGATCGGCGACCCCGTCAGCCGGCTGACGAAGACCGGCAGGATGGCGCTGACCGACATGAAACTGACGCCGAACAGCCAGGTGGTCATATCGGCCACGTTCGCCAGGAAGTTCCGCCGGAAATGGCGGACGAGGTCCGGGTGCGCGGCGGCGTCGGCGGGCAGCGTGAAGAACCGGTCGAGTCGAGCGCGTAAGCGTGGGAGCATTGCAGGGAAAGTGAGGGCGGTTTGAGAGCCACATGGTAACACACACGGCGCAGAGCTTAACCGCCAAGAGCGTCAGGCACGCGAAGAACTTCGCAAAGGTCTTGCGCTCTTCGCGCCCTTCGTATCCTTCGTATCCTTCGTGTTCTTCGCCATTCTTCGCTATTCTTCACCATTCTTCGCTATTCTTCACCATTCTTCGCGTGCTTCGTGCTCTTCGCGTGCTTTGTGCTCTTCGTGCTCTTCGCGTGCTCTTCGCGTGCTTCGTGCTCTTCGCGTGCTTCGTGCTCTTCGCGTGCTTCGTGCTCTTCGCGTGCTTCGTGCTCTTCGTGGATTCCTCTTGACCCACCCAGCCTGTCTCACTACAATCACACCCATTCTCAGCCGAGCCTGCTATGAGCGACACCATCCTGACCCGCCACCCCGACCGAGACAAGCAGGGCGTGCGGATCAGCCGGGCCAAATATGCTCAGGTGCGCGCCGCCATCCTGGCCACGCTCAAGGCGCGCGGCGAGATGACGTTCGGAGACCTGGGCCGGGCCGTGGAGCAGAGACTGTCGGGGAAGTTCGAGGGCTCGGCGAGGTGGTATTACACCACCGTCAAGCTGGACATGGAGGCCCGCCAGGAGCTGCTTCGCGTGCCCGGGACCCGTCCACAGCGCGTCCGGTTAGCGGCCTGAGCGCCGGCGCAGAACGCCCGGTTCAGAAGTAATCGCCACAAACGCACAGGCCGCGCCCTTCGTGGTTCAAACAAGACGCCCCAGCTCAGCGCCAGGGCGTCTTGGCCGCTTTGCGCCTCGGCGCGCTACCTCGCCAGGGCCAGCACCGACCGCTGCGCCAGGTCCAGCAACGGCCCCGGGATCAGGCCGATCGCCAGCGTCGCCAGCGCCGTCAGGCCGACCGCCAGGTTGAGCGTCGGCTGCGAAAGCGCCCGTCCCTCGCCGGGGCGCATGAACATCAGCACCACGATGCGCAGATAGTAGTAAGCCGAGACCAGTGAGGTGACCACGCCGATGAGCGCCAGCCACAGATAGCCGGCGTCAATGGCCGCCCGGAAGAGCGAGAACTTGGCGATGAAGCCCGAGGTCGGCGGCAGGCCGGTGAGCGAGAACATGAAGAGCGCCATAGCCAGCGCCAGCCCGGGCTGCCGCGCGGCCAGGCCGGCGTAATCGTCGAGCGCCAGGCCGGAGCCGGCCGGGCCGCCCTCTCGGCGCTCCACGGCGATCACCACCGCCCACGCGCCCAGGGTTGTCAGGGCGTAGGCCAGCAGGTAGAACAGCGCCGAGCCGATGGCGTTGTCGCGCTGGCCGGCGAAGGCGGCGCCGGCGGCCGGGAGCGCCATCAGGATATAGCCGGCGTGCGCGATGCTGGAATAGGCCAGCATCCGCTTGACGTTGCCCTGCGCGATGGCGGCGAAGTTGCCGACGATCATCGTCAGCGCCGCCAGGGCCGCCGTCAGCGCCGCCCATTGCGCCGACAGCTCCGGGAAGGCGGTGACGAAGACGCGCAGCAGCGCCGCAAATCCGCCGGCCTTGGCGCCCACCGCCATGAAGGCCGTCACCACCGACGGCGCGCCCTCATAGACGTCCGGCGTCCACATATGGAACGGGACGGCCGCCACCTTGAAGCCCAGCCCCACCAGGATCAGGGCCGCGCCCGCCACCAGCAGGCCCGGCGCCGCCGGCTGGCCGTTCGCCATCAGGCCGCTCTGCGCGGCGGCCACGATCGCGTTCAGGTTCGTCGAGCCGGTGGCGCCGTAGGTGAGCGCCACCCCGTAGACGAAGAAACCGGAGGCGAACGCGCCGAGCAGGAAATACTTCATGGCCGACTCCTCCGAGTCGGTCCGCGGGCGCGCCAGCCCGGCCAATACGTAGAGCGGGATGGAGAGCAGTTCCAGCGCCAGGAAAACCACGATCAGGTCGCCGGCCTGGGACATCAGCAGCATCCCGCTGACGGTGAACAGCACCAGGACGTAGAACTCCCCGCGCTCGAGGCCGGCGCGGGCCAGGGTGTTGACGGCCAGCAGGATCACGATGGCGGCGCTGGCCAGGAAGAGCAGGTGCAGGAACAGCGCGAACCCATCCGCCGCCACCATCCCGCCAAAACCCGTCAGCGACCCGCCGTTGGGCCACGGGAGCAGGCTCAGCGCCGCGCCGGCCGGGCCGACCAGGGCCAGCCAGCCGGTGAGCGCCTTGCGCTCCGCCGGGATGAACAGGTCCGCCAGCAGCAGGACCAGCGCCCAACCGGCCAGGAACAGGACAGGCAGCAGCACCACGAAGTCGGTTTGAGTCATAGCATCATCCGCAGCAGCGTCGGCGTGATCGGCGGGTCGCCCCAACCATGATCCAGAGAAGCGCGTTTATCGCGCCGCCAACGCCGCCGCGTTCAGGTTGGCAGCCAGCGCGTCCACCGCCGGCGCCATCAGGTTGAAGAACGGCTGTGGATACAGGCCGATCCACACGATCAGGACCAGGATCGGGACCAGCAGCGCGACCTCGCGCCGGCTCAGGTCGGGCAACCTTTGGTTGGCCGCGTGCGTCACCTCGCCCTGGAACATCTTGAAGAAGAGCCACAGCAGGTAGACGGCGGCCAGGATCACGCCCAGGGCGGCCGCGGCCGCGAAGCCCCAATGGCCGTACGCGCCGCCCCACGCGCCGAGCAGGATCGTGAACTCGCCCACGAAACCGTTCAGGCCCGGCAGGCCCGCCGACGACAGGAAGACCACCAGCGACAGCGCCGCGTAGACCGGCATCACCTTCCACAATCCGCCGAACTCGGCCAACAGGCGCGTGTGCCGGCGCTCGTAGATGAAACCGACCAGGAGGAAGAGCGCGCCCGTGGACAGGCCGTGGTTGACCATCTGCAGGAGCGCGCCCTGCAGGCCGAGCGGGTTGAGCGCGAACAGGCCGAGCATCACAAACCCCAGGTGGCTGACGGACGAGTACGCCACCAGCTTCTTGGCGTCGGCCTGCGCGTACGAGACCAGCGCGCCATACAGGATGCCGATCACGGCCAGCACGCCGAAGAACGGCGCGAACTGCACGGCCGCCTGCGGGAACAGGCCCAGGTTGAAGCGCATGAAGCCGTACGTGCCCAGCTTGAGCAGGACGCCGGCCAGGATCACCGAGCCGGCCGTCGGCGCCTCGACGTGCGCGTCCGGCAGCCAGGAATGCAACGGCCAGACCGGCACCTTGATGGCAAAGGCGATGGCGAAGGCCAGGAACAGCCATGTCTGGACCCCGGCCGGGAAGCCCTGCGCCAGCAGCGCCGTCACCGAGAAGGTGCCGTAAGCCAGGCCGATCCAGATGATGGCGACCAGCATGAAGATCGAGCCCGCGAATGTGTACAGGAAGAACTTGACCGCCGCGTACGTCCGGCGCTCCCCGCCCCAGATGCCGATCAGGAACAGCATCGGCAGCAGCGTGAACTCCCAGAAGACATAGAACAGGAACAGGTCCAGCGCCAGAAAGACGCCGACCATACCCGTCTCCAGGAGCAGGAAGAAGATCATGAACTCCTTCACGCGCTCCTGCACGGCCTCCCAGGTGGAGGCGATGGCGATGGGCGTCAGGAAGGTGGTCAACAGCACCAGCAGCACGCTGATCCCATCCAGGCCCAGGTAAAAGTCGGAGACGAAGTCTCCGACCGCGAACCACGGCGCGCGGACCACCAGCTGGAAGCCGGGCGCGGCGGCGTTGAACTGCGCCAGCATCAGCAGCGACAGCCCGAACGTGATCAGCGCCGTCGCCAGCGCCGTCCAGCGCAACGTCGTCTTCTGCTCCGGGCTCACGAAAAGGAGGATCGCGGCGCCGGCCAGCGGGAAGAAGGTGACGAGCGTGAGAGTGGAAAAGAGAACGTCCATGGATGTAAGCTCGCCCGCACCTGACCCCACCCGGCCTTCGCCCGCAGGCGGGCGCGGCCTCCCTCCCTTCCCTCTCCCTGAGGGAGAGGAAGGGGAGGGTCGGGGTGGGGAGGGATGAAGTCAACGCGCCATCAAGAAATACACCAGCACCGCCACCGCGCCCGCGAACATCACCAGCGCGTAGCGGCGGGCGTATCCGAGCTGAAAGCGGGAGAAACCGGCCGCGGCGGCGCGGGCCAGCTCGCCCAGGTTGTTGAACGTCATATCGACGCCGCCCAGGTCCAGCGCGCGGGCCGTCACCTGGCTGAGCGTGTGGAACGGCCTGACCACCAGGCGGCCGTACAACTCGTCCACGTACCATTTGTCCCGCAGCCAGGCGAAGACCGGGCCGAGCAGCCCTTGCAGCGGGTCGCGGTCCTGCGCGCTGGCGTACGCGCGGCTGTAAAGCGCGTAGGCCAGGCCGAGGGCCGCCAGCGCCAGCGCCGTGGCCAGGCCGGCCACCCCCCAGTTCAGCGGCAGCGCTTCGGCCTCGAGCGTGTGGCCGAGGAACTCTTTGAAGATCAGGGCCCCGGCGTAGCCGTGCTCGTCAAACGCCGGCAGGTTGAGCAGGCCGCCCAGCGCCGACAGGATCGCCAGCAGGACGAGCGGGGTCGTGACCACGGCCGGGCTCTCCGTGGCGTGCGCGGCGCCCGCGCTGCGCGGCCGGCCGAAGAACACCATCAGGACCTGGCGGCCCATATAGAAGGCGGTCAGGAATGCCGCAACGCTCAGGACCACATAGATCACCAGGTTATGCGCGAACGCGTCCAGCAGAATTTCATCTTTGGAGAAGAAACCCGAAAGCGGCGGCAGGCCGGCCAGGGCCAGCGCGCCGATCAGGTACACCCACCGCGTCACCGGCAGCCTGCCCCACAACCCGCCCATGTGGCGCATATCCTGCGGATCAATAGGCGCTTCACCACTCTGGCCGCCGTGCGCATCGGCATGCGCCCCCCGTTCCAGGGCCTGGATCACCGAGCCGGCGCTGAGGAAGAGCAGCGCCTTGAAGAAGGCGTGCGTCACCAGGTGGAACATCCCGGCCACATACGCGCCCAGGCCCACGGCCGCGACCATGAAACCCAGTTGCGAGATGGTGGAATAGGCCAGCACGCGTTTGATGTCGGTCTGCGCCACGGCGATGGTGGCGGCGAAGAGCGCCGTGGCCGCGCCGATCCAGGCCACCACCTCCATGGAGAGCGGCGCCAGCGCGAACAGCGGGTGGGCGCGCGTGATCATGTAGATGCCAGCGGTCACCATCGTGGCGGCGTGGATCAGGGCCGAGACCGGCGTCGGGCCGGCCATCGCGTCCGGCAGCCAGACATACAGCGGGATTTGCGCGCTCTTGCCGGTGGCGCCCAAGAGCAGCAGCAGCGTGATGGCGACGACGATCCACTGCCCGGCCGCGTCCAGGCGCACGGCCTCGAGCCGCTCGAACAACTCGCCGAAGGTCAGCGTGCCGAACGTCCAGAAGATCAGGAACATGGCCAGCAGCAGGCCGAAGTCGCCGATGCGGTTGACCACAAAAGCCTTCATCGCCGCGCGGGCATTGCCGACGCCCCCCTCGCCCTTCTCAAACCAGAACCCGATGAGCAGGTACGAGCACAGACCCACGCCCTCCCAGCCGACGAACAGCATCAGGAAATTGTCCGCGCCGACCAGGGTCAGCATGCTGACCAGGAACAGGTTCATGTACACGAAGAAGCGCGTGTAGCGGCCCGGGTCGCCGTTGTGCTCCACGTCCGCGCGCATGTAGCCGAGCGAGTAGATGTGGATGAGCGTGCCGACGCCGGAGACAACCAGCATCATCGTCGCCGAGAGCGAGTCGATCTGGAAGGCCCAGCGCACGTGGAAGTCGCCGAGGCGCAGCCAGTCGGCGACCGGGACCGTGGCCGGCTGAAACCCGTTGCCGGCCAGGGCGGCGAGCTGCAGGACGGCGACCAGGAACGAGGCTCCGGCGGCGACCACAGCCAGCAGCCCGGATTGTTGGGCGCCGAGCCGTCGCCCGAAGAAGAGATTGGCCAGGAATCCGGCCAGCGGGAACAGGACGACGAGAGGGGCCAGCGAGAACATGAGCGTTTGCGCGTGTCACTGGGCCGGCGGCCGGCGGGACGGGGCCCGCGCCGGTCCGGCATTCGATTGAGCCGGCGGCGTTATCCCTTGAGTTGGTTCAGGCTGTCCAGGCTGATGCTCTGCTTGCTGCGGAAGATGGCCACGATCAGCGCCAGGCCGACCGCCACCTCGGCCGCCGCCACCACCATGACGAAGAACACAAACACCTGGCCGGACAGGTCCAGGAACTGGCGGGCGAAGGCCACGAAGGCCAGGTTGGCCGAGTTGAGCATCAGTTCGACCGACATGAAGACGATGATGGCGTTGCGCCGCGTCAGCACGCCGGCCACGCCCAGGGTGAAGAGCAAGGCCGAGAGGGCCAGGTAGTAACTGGTAGGGATCATGGTGTGGAAGCTCCCCACGGATGACGGCTCACTCCCGCGCCTCCCGGAGTGAGCCGTGAGCAGTGCTCAGTGTTTTTTCTCGTCCCGCGTCAGCACCACGGCCCCGATCATGCCGACCAGCAGCAGGAGCGACGTGATTTCAAAGGCCAGGACATAGTCCCGGAACAGGGTCTGCCCCACCGCCGGCGGACTGCCGAACTCGCGCGCGGCCTCGACGGTCGTGAACGCCGGCGGGAGCGCCGCCAGCCCCAGGCCCGGCCCGGCGTTGAGAACGTACAGCCAGACCACGCCGACGAACAACACCCCCAGCAGGATCGTCAGCGGCGGCTGCCAGGGCAGGATCGCGCTCGGCTGACGCAACAATTCGGCGCCGAGCAGCATGATCACGAACAGGAACAGCACCATGATGGCGCCGGCGTAGACGGTCACCTGCACCATGGCGATGAAGGGGGCGCCCAGGAAGAGGAAGAAGAACGCGACCGTGGCGAAGTTCAGCACCAGGAACAGCGCCGAATGGACCGCATTCTTGCTGAGCAGCATCCCCATAGCCGAGACGACGGCGATGGCGGCCAGGAGGAAGAACAAGATGAGTTCAATCGTCATGCGCAGTCTCCAATCCCCGGTCCCCGGCGCTGACAGCCGGAGACGGGAGATTGTCTCAGTCCGGATCCTTCATCTCCGGCACGGCCCGGTCGAAACGGCCGGGCGGCACGGCCTGCGGCGTCGGCTTCCCGCCCTCCGGCACCGCCACCAGCAACTGCTCCTTGGTGATGATCGCCGAGCGCCGGTCATAGTAGGCCAGCTCGTACTGGCTCTCCAGCACGATGGCCTCGGTCGGGCAGGCGTCCTCGCAATAGCCGCAGTAGATGCAGCGCAGCAGGTTGATCTCGTAAGTGCTGGCGTAGCGCTCGCCGGGCGAATAACGGACCGCGTCGGTGTTCTCGGCGGCCTCGACGAAGATGGCGTCCGCCGGGCAGGCCGCCGCGCACAGCGCACAGCCGATGCACTTCTCCAGGCCGTTGTCGTAGCGTTTCAGCTCGTGCCGGCCCTTGAAGCGCGGCGCCACCGGGCGTTTGACCTCGGGGTACTCCGTGGTGACGCGCGGCTCGAAGGCCTGTTTCCCGGTGGTGAGGTAACCCTTGATGATCTCAGAGAACATGGCTCACTGCCTCAATCGGCCGCGCCGCGCCCCGGCGCCGCCGGAAACGGCCGCGCCGCCGGGGCCGGACGCCGGCGGCGCGAAAACGCGTAGAAGATGACCAGCAACACCACCACCCCCAGCGCCCCCAACACCACCGACAGGAGCACGGCGTCGCCGAGCAGCGCCGCCGCCGTCACCAGCACGTTGACCAGCGCCGCCGGCAGGAGCACCTTCCAGCCGAAGGCCATCAGCCGGTCGTAGCGCAGGCGCGGCAGCGTGGAGCGCGTCCAGATCATGAAGACCAGCGAGGCGATGACCTTGCCCCAGAAGTAGACGATGCCCAGCCACGGGAACTGGTACACGAACGGCCCCTGCCAGCCGCCCAGGAAGAGCGTGGCGAAGATGGCGCTCACGCCGATCATCTTGATGTACTCGGCCATGAAGAAGAGCGCAAACTTCATGCCCGAATACTCGGTGTGGTAGCCGGCCGTCAGTTCCTGCTCGGCCTCCGGCATGTCGAAGGGCGCGCGGTTGACCTCGGCCAGGCCGGCCAGGTAGAAGATCAACGCGGCCAGCGGCTGGACGAAGATGAACCACGGCCACTGCCCGGCCCGGAAGCTCTGCGCGTCCGCGATGTCCAGCAGGCTCATCGAGCCGGCCAGCAGCAGCGGCCCGACGACCGACAGCCCCAGCGCCAGCTCGTAGCTCACCATCTGCGCCGCCGAGCGCAGGCCGCCCAGCGTGGCGTACTTGTTGTTGGACGCCCAGCCGCCCAGCATCACGCCGTAGACGGCGATGGACGCGACGGACAGGATGTACATCATGCCGACGTTCAGGTCGGCGATCCCCAGCGGCAGGTCCTGGCCCGGGCCGTAGAAGTTCGGCACCGGCGGCCCCCACGGCACCACGGCCAGGATGATGAAGGCCGGCACCACGGTGATGACCGGCGCCAGCAGGAAAATGAGCTTGTCGGCGCCGCCCGGGATCAGCTCCTCTTTGAAGATCAGCTTGATGCCTTCGGCCACCGGCTGCAGCAGCCCGAACGGCCCGACGCGGTTCGGCCCGATGCGGGTCTGCACCAGGGCCGCCACCTTGCGCTCGGCCCAGGTCATGTAGGCGAAGCCGGCCAGCAGCACGGCGGTGCTGATCACGGCTTTGATGATCCACTCGACCCAGCGGTACCACTCGATGGTCATGGCGTTCTCTCGTCCTCAATCCGCGGCGAGCGGCGCGGGCTGTGCGGCGCGCTGGATCAGCGCCGCGGCCGGCCCGGCGGGCGTCGGCACACCCAGGCTCTCCGGCAGCAGCGCGACCCCGGCCGGCACGCGGCCGTCCAGCCGGGCGGCCACCGTCACCGTCGAGCCGTTCACGCTCACGTTCACCGCCTCGCCGGCCAGCACGCCCAGCGGCTCGGCGTCGGCCGGGTTGAGCGCCACGTACGGCGCCGGGACGCGCGGGCGCATCAGGCGCGACGGCGCAAACGTCGCGCCCCGATCGTAGAGCAGGACGACCGGCACCAGCCGCAGGCCGCTGGCCGCGACGTGCGGCACCTCCACCGGGTGAGAGGCCACGACCGCGCCGCGCTCTGCCCCGGATTTGAGCTGCACGCCCAGGCCCTGCTCATTGGCGGCCGACGCGCCGCCGTAATACAGGTCGCGCCCGCCGACATCCGGGAACTGCTTCTCCACCTGCGCCAGCGCCGGGTAGTCGAGGCCGGCGTAAGCGGGCACGGCCTGCGCGATCTCGCGGAACACCTGCGCCGCGGACTTCGGCAGTTTGACGCCCAGGCGCTCGCCCAACTCGGCCGCGATCTGGAAATCGGGCCGCCCCGCGGCCGGCACGGCCGGGTAGAAGCGCTGGACGCGCCGCTCGCCGTTGGTGTAGGTGCCCTCGCGCTCGGCCCAGGCCGCCGCCGGCAGCACCACGTCCGCCGCCCGCGCCGTCTCGGTCAGGAAAAGCTCCTGCACCAGGACGAAACCGGCGGCGCGCAGATCCGCCGCGCTCAACGCGCCATCGCCGACCGGGTCGGCGGCCACGATCCAGGCGGCCCGCGCCTCCGCCAGCGCGTCGCGCCCGGCGCGCCCGGACGCGCGCACTCCCAGGTCCCATGCGCCCTGCGTGTTGGCGCGCGGCCAGACGCCGATCAGGCCGTTGTTCGGGCGGCCGTAGTGGTGGGTGGCGATCAGCAGGTTGGCGCAGGCCTGCGCCAGGGCCGTCGAGCCGGCGAAATCCAGGCCCTCGCGCCCGAACAGGATCACGGCGTCCTCGGCCCGGGCGAAGGCTTCGGCATACTCGCTTGAGCCGGCCACCAGCATCCCGAGCACCGCCGCAACGGCGTGGCCATACTCGTAACGGACCGTATAACGGGCGTAGCGGTCGAGCCGGGTGGCGCGGCCGTTGGCGACGATCAGGGTCGCGCCGCGTTCGGCGGCCTGCTTGACGCGCAGCCACCACAGCGGCGCCGCCTCCTCCAGGTCTGCGGCCACCACCAGGATGGCCGCGCCCTTGCCCAGCGCGCCCAGATCGGTGCCGGCGCCCACGCCGACAAGCTGGACCTGCTCGCCGCCGCCCATGGTCGAGTTCAGCTCGACGCGCCCGCCCCGGCCGTCCACCACCTGCTTCACGGCAAACAGGTCTTCGTTGCTCAGGCGGTCGCCCAGCAGCGCGGCCAGGCCAGCGCCGGCGGCCTGGAACTTCTCGGCGGCCAGGGCCAGGGCTTCGTCCCAGGTGCTCTCCACCAGCCGGCCGTCCTTGCGGACCAGCGGGGTCGTCAGGCGATCGGGGCTTTCGACGAAGTGGTAGCCGAAGCGGCCCTTGTCGCACAGCCAGATCTCATTGACCTTCTCATTCTGGCGCGGCAGGACGCGTTTGATGACGGGCCGGCCGCCGGACTTGGCCTCGCGCCGGGTACTGAAGGTGAGGTTGCAGCCGACCGGGCAGTGGTTACAGAGCGAGGCGGCCGGCGTCAGCTCCCACGGCCGCGCCCCGAAGCGAAAGTCGGCGGTGGTCAGCGCCCCCACCGGGCACAGGTCGGTGGTGTTGCCCGAGAACTTGGAGTCGAAGCCCGGCTCGGAGAACGTGACGATCTCCAGCCGCCGGCCGCGCTCGTAGAAGCCGAGCACGTGGTCGTCCACCACCTCATCGCAGAAGCGCGTGCAGCGCGCGCATTGGATGCAGCGCTCGCGGTCCAGGTAGATCAGGGCCTCATCCGGCTTCCCGAGCGGCACGTGCTTCTCGAAGCGCATCTTCTCGCCGAACAGGAAGCGGCTGACGCCGGGGCCGTGGCGCAGGGTCAGGTTCTGCAACGGGCACTCGCCGCCCTTGTCGCAGACCGGGCAGTCGAGCGGGTGGGAGGTCAGGATGAACTCGAGGATATCATCGCGCGCCTCCTGGACCTTGCTGCCCGCGCCGACCACGACCATGCCGTCCTCGACCGGCGTGGTGCAGGCCGTCTCCAGTTTCGGCCCGAAGGCGATCTTGGGCTGGCCGGCCTCGTCCAGGATCGCCTGGCCGGTGGCGCGGTCGCGCTGGACGCGGCCGACTTCCACCAGGCACATCCGGCACATGCCCACCGGCTTTAGCTTGGGGTGATAGCAGAAGACCGGGATGTCATCCCCGAGGCGCTTGGCGGCGTCCACGATCAGGGTGCCCCGGGGCACCGAGACCTGCACGCCGTCAATCGTCAATGTCACCAATTCAGCCATAAGTGTCTTTCGCAGCGAACTCCGCGATGGATCCCGCGCAACGCGCCGGGTCAGCGACCGTTAATCGCCGGCCGGGAGCGGCGCGGCCTTCGGCGGCGCGGGCCTGGCCGCGGCCTTCTTGGGGGCGCCGTCCCGGGTGTGCGCGTCGAAATCGGCCCGGAAAGCCTTCAAACTGGAGAGCACCGGCGTCACCGAAAACTCGCCCAGCGGGCACAGGCACTTGTTTTGAATCTGCAACGCCACGTTCTGCAGCAGGTCCACGTCGGCTTTGGCCGCCTGGCCCTTGTTCACGCGCTCCAGGATATTCAGCATCCAGTAGGTGCCCTCGCGGCAGGGCGTGCACTTGCCGCACGACTCGTGCTTGAAGAAGCGCGTGGTCTTGAGCGCCACCCAGGCCAGGTCCACCGTCTCGTCCAGCACGATGACGGACGCCGAGCCGAGCATGGCGCCCCGGGCGGCCACGGACTCGTAGTCCAGGGCCATGTCCAGGACCGAGTCGTCCACGGCCAGGACGACGGACGACGCCCCGGCCAGCATCACGGCCTTCACTTTCTTGTCGCCGGGCACGCCGCCGCCGTGGGTGTAGATCAGCTCGCGCAGCGGGATGCCCAGCGGCAGCTCGTAGTTGCCGGGCCGGTTGACGCACCCGGACAGGGAGAAGATTTTGTGGCCCGGGCTTTTCTCGGTGCCGCGCTTCTTGTACTCGGCCGCGCCGTGCTGGAGGATGAAGGGCACATTGGTCAGCGTCTCGGTGTTGTTGACCACCGTCGGCTTGCCGTACAGACCCTTGTCGGCCGGGAAGGGCGGCTTGAGGCGCGGCTGGCCCAGCTTGCCTTCGATCGACTCGAGCAGCGCGCTCTCCTCGCCGCAGATATAGGCGCCCGCGCCGAGGTGGTTGTGAAACTCGACCGAATAGCCGCTCCCGAAGAGATGGCGGCCGATGAAGCCGCGCGCCCGGCACTCGTCCAGGCAGCGGTCGAGCCAGGCGGCCGCGTCCCAGTACTCGCCGCGGATATAGTTGTAAATCACGCCGGCCTCGGCGGCGTAGGCGCAGATCAGCGCCCCCTCGATGAACTGAAACGGGTTGCGCTCGATGATCTCGCGGTCTTTGAACGTGCCGGGCTCGGACTCGTCGGTGTTCACCACCACGTAGCGCGGGTAGACGCCCCGGGTCAGGAAACTCCACTTCAGGCCGGTGGGGAAGCCGGCGCCGCCGCGCCCGCGCAGCCCGGAGGCCTTCACCTCGTCGATCACCTGCTGCGGCGTCATCGTCGTGACGGCCTTCTTGAGCGCCTCGAAGCCGCCGTGCTGCACATACACGTCGAGCTGATGGAGGTCAGGGATATCGCGGTGTCTCAGCAGGATGTGCTCGGTCATCGGCTTTTCAGCTCGTTCAGGATGGCCAGCGCCTGCTCCACCGTCATCGGCCGGTCCGGCGCCGCGCTCTGATGGAAATGGATCCCGGTCTCGTCCTGGACCTGGAAGACCGGCGCCCGGTCGCACGCGCCGACGCACATGACGTGCTCCACCGTGAACTCTCCGTCGGCGGTCGTCTCGTCCCACTGCACGCCCAGCGCCTGGAGCAGGTCGGCCGCGAACTTGTCGGCGCCGCGCAGCGCGCAGGGCAGGTCGGTGCAGACCTGCACCCGCCGCCGGCCGGCGGCGCGATCGTGATAGAGCGAATAGAAGCCCACCACGCCGGCCACCTGGGTCGGCTCCAGGCCGCACAGCGCGCCGACTTCGGCCAGGGCCGCCGGGGTGAGGTGCCCGTATTCCTTCTGGGCCAGGTAGAGCAGCGGCATCACGGCCGAGCGCCGCCATTCGGCGGGATACCGGCTCAGGATTTTCTGAATCTCGTCGGCGTACTTTTCAGCCAGCACAGTGTGTGATCCCTGTTGCGTCGGCGTCTCGCGCCGGGCAATACCGACCCGGCCATGCGGTTTACCGATCCACATCCCCCAGGACGATGTCGATGCTGCCGATGATGGCGACCACGTCGGCGATATAGTGGTTCCTGGACATCAGCGGCGTCGCCTGGAGGTTGACGAACGACGGCGTGCGGACGTGGACCCGGTGCGGTTTGGGGCCGCCGTTCCCCACCAGGTAAAAGCCGAGCTCGCCGCGCGGCGACTCGGTCGGCACGTACACCTCGCCCTTCGGCGCCGAGAAGCCTTCCGTCCACAGCTTGAAGTGGTGGATGAGGGCCTCCATGCTCGTGCCCAGCTCCGAGCGCGGCGGCGGCGCCACCTTGCGGTCGGCGGTCATCACCGGCCCCGGCCCGATCTTCTTCAGCCGGGCCAGCGCCTGGTCGATGAGGCGCATGGACTGGTAGAACTCCTGCATGCGCACCCAGTAGCGGTCGTAGACGTCGCCGTTCTCGCCGAGCGGCACGTCGAACTGGTACTGCTCGTAGCCGCTGTATGGCATGGCCTTGCGCACATCCCAGTTCACGCCCGAGCCGCGCAGCGAGGCGCCGGTCAGGCCCCAGGCCAGGGCCGTCTCCCCGTCGATGACGCCGATGCCTTTGGTGCGGTCGAGCCAGATCGGGTTGTTCTTGAGCAGCGCCTCGTAGTCGGCCAGACGGCCGGGCAGGTAATCCAGGAAGGCGCGCACGGCCGCCTCAAAGCCGGCCGGCACGTCGCGCCACAGGCCGCCGGGGCGCAGGTAAGACGTCATCATGCGCTGGCCGGAGATCATCTCGAAAATCTCCAGGATGTACTCGCGCTCGCGCACGCAGTAGAAGAGCATCGACTGGGCGGCCAGGTCGTTGCCGTGCGTGCCCAGCCAGATCAGGTGCGAGGCGATGCGCTGCAGCTCGGCCAGGATGACGCGGATCACCTGGGCCCGCTCCGGCACCGTCACGCCCATGAGCCGCTCCACCGCCAGACAGTAGGCCAGGTTGTTGCCCAGGTTGTTGAGGTAGTCCAGGCGGTCGGTCATGACCAGGGCCTTGAGGAAGGTCTTGGCCTCCATGTTCTTCTCGATGCCGGTGTGCAGGTAGCCGATGTCGGGCACGGCGTTGACGATGGTTTCGCCGTCCAGCTCGACGATCAGGCGCAGCACGCCGTGGGTGCTGGGGTGCTGCGGGCCCATGTTGAGCACCATCGTCTCGCCCGTCTGCGCGCGCGGCGAGAAGAGGTGTTTGAGCTCGTCCAGGGTGGCTTCAAGCAGTTGGGTCTCTTGGGCGGGCATGGTGGCAACCCCTACTCCCGGGCGTACGGCTTCTTCCGGTCGATCTCGTCGAAGTTGAACGTGAACTGGACTTCTTCGTAGCCGAGCGGGTAGTCTTTGCGCAAGGGGTGGCCCTGCCAGTCGGCCGGCATCAGGATGCGGCGCAAATCAGGGTGGCCGGTCAGCTGCAGCCCGAACATGTCGAACAGCTCGCGCTCCGGCCAGTTGGCGGCCGGGTAGACGCCGGTGACGCTGGCCAGCGTGGGATCGTCGCCGTGGACCGCGCACTTGACGCGCAGGTTGACGGGGCCGAGCAGATTGCGGAGCTGGTAGACCACCTTGAAGCGCGGCTCGTCCGGCCAGTCGTCGTAGGCGGTCAGGTCGGCCAGGAAGTTGAAGCCCAGCGCTTCTTTGAGGAAGCGCAGGACCGCCACGTTGGCGTCCTTGCGGATAACGACGGTGGTCTCACCGCGGAACTCCACGACCTGCTCGAGCGCGTCGCCGAATTGGTCTTTGAGGGCCGTCAGGGTGGTTTCGAGGGAGGACATTCTGATGGTTGCCTGTTGATGGCGGGTCAGGCCCACTGCACGAGTTTTTCGTTCTTCACCTTGGCGTGCAGCGTCAGGAGGCCGTGCATGAGGGCTTCGGGGCGCGGCGGACAGCCGGCCACGTAGACATCCACGGGCACCACTTCGTCCACGCCCTGGACGATGGCATAGTTGTTGAAGATGCCGCCGCAGGAGGCGCAGTCGCCCATGGCCACCACCCACTTCGGGTCCGGCATCTGGTCGTACAGACGGCGCAGGACCGGCGCCATCTTGCGCGTCACCCGCCCGGCCACGATCATCAGGTCGCTCTGGCGCGGCGAGGCGCGCATCAGCTCCATGCCGAAGCGCGAGAGGTCGTTCTGCGGCGCCCCGATGGTGCTGATCATCTCGATGGCGCAACACGCCAGGCCGAAGAGCATCGGCCACATCGAGCCGGTGCGGCCCCAGTTGACGGCCTTCTCCAGAGTGGTGGTGACGATCCCCAGGTTGCCTAATTTCTGTTCGATGCCCATACCACACCTCTCGCTCCGGCTACATACGGGCAGGCCTAAGACCTGCCCCCGGCTACTCCCACTCCAGCGCGCCCTTCTTCCATACCCACACGTACCCGGCCAGCAGGATGCCGACGAAGACCAGCATCTGCACAAAACCATAGACTCCCAGTTGCCGGAATGTGACGGCCCAGGGGAGGAAAAAGACGACCTCGATATCAAACAGGATGAACAGGACCGCAATCAGATAGAAGCGCACCGGCATGCGCCGGACGGAAGGCCCGATGGTGCGCATGCCAGACTCGTAGGCCTCAAGCTTGCGCCGGGTGGGTCGGCGGGGCCCGAAGGCGTGCCCAATTATGATGACCAGGACCGCCAGGACTACGGCGACGGCCAGCAAGACCGCGATCGGGAGGTAGTCAGTGAGCATCAATTTCTCCGATGCTTTTCTGTTTATTCACGACCCTGAATATGCGAATTTTATCACAATCAAAGGCTAATCCGCAATGCGAATTAGCGCAATCCGGCCAGCAGATCGGTCTCTTTGGCGCCGTCGTCCACCGGAGGCGCCAGCCGGGAGCGGGCCAGCACAAAACGCTCGTAGCCGAACAGCTTGAGACGCTCCGCCTCGGGCACGGAGGTCGAGAACGTCTTGGGTTCGCCGGTCTCCGGGTCGAAGTCAAACTGGGAGCGATGGCACTTGAGGGCCTCCAGCTTGCGGCGGAGCCAGGCTTTGATGTCAACCTGGGTGGTGATCGCGTCGTCCGGCACGCCGACGAACCCCAGCACCTGTCCGCCGATGTCGGCGCGCCGGTCGCGCAGGGCCGGCACGATCTCCTTGAAGCTGCGCGGGATCGCGAAGTAGTAGAGCTTGGCGGGCGCGAAGGGCGGCAGGCCGAAGCCGCCGTCCGGGTCGGCGGCGAGGTCGAAGGCGCGCGTCACGAAACCGCTGACCGCGATATGGTCCGGGTGGCCGTAGCCGCCGAGCGGGTCGTGCGTGATGACGATCTGCGGCTGGAGGGTCAGGATCAGGCGCGCGACCTGGCGGGCGGCGGTCTCGACCGGCACACGCGCCACGTCCCCGTCCGGATAATCCAGGAAGAGCGGCGGCTGCGCGCCGAGCGTCTGACAGGCGCAGGCCAGCTCCTGCGAGCGCACCTGGCCGAGCGTCGCGCGCGTGGCGGCGTCGTTCTTGATCTGGGCGTCCGGGCCGTCGCCGCGTGTGGCGCAGGCCACAAAGACGCGCGCGCCCTCGGCCGCATAGCGCGCCAGCGCGCCGCCGCACGAGCCTTCATCATCCGGGTGAGCGACGACCGTCAGGAGGGTGATTTCGGTCATACCCAGAAACGCGTGATCAGTCACCAGTGACCGGGAGCCGGCTGATGACTGATCACTGAGCACGCCAACCGACTGCGCTTGAAGGTTAACCCAGATAGTCGCGCAGGGCGCGGCTGCGGGTGGGATGGCGCAATTTGCGCAGGGCCTTGGCCTCGATCTGGCGGATGCGCTCGCGGGTGACGCGGAAATACTGGCCGACCTCTTCCAGGGTATGGTCCTGGCCGTCCTTCAACCCGAAGCGCATCTCCAGCACCTCGCGCTCGCGGTCGGTGAGCACGGCCAGGGCGTTACGCACCTGCTCCTTGAGCAGTTGCTGGGAGGCCGCCTCGGCCGGCGCCGGCACCGACTCGTCCTCGATGAAGTCGCCCAGCAGGCTGGACTCCTCCGCGCCGACCGGGGTCTCCAGGCTCATCGGCTCCTGGGCCACGCGCAGGATGCGGCGCACCTTCACCGCCGCGCGCCGCCACTGACGGTCCAGCATCGGGTCCAGGCGTTCGCCGCGCGCCAGGGTCTCGCGGATGGTGGCGACCTCCTGCGGCGTGAGCAGGTCCAGCTCCAGGGCCACGTCCTCGGACGTCGGTTCGCGCCCCAGCTCCTGTTGCAGCTGGCGCTGGACGCGCATCAGGCGGTTGATGGTCTCCACCATGTGGACCGGGATGCGGATGGTGCGGGCCTGGTCGGCGATGGCGCGGGTGATGGCCTGGCGGATCCACCAGGTGGCGTAGGTGCTGAACTTGTAACCCTTGGTCGGGTCGAACTTCTCCACGGCGCGCAGCAGGCCGATGTTGCCTTCCTGGATCAGGTCCAGGAAGGAGATGCCGCGCCCGATGTAGCGCTTGGCGACGCTGACCACCAGGCGCAGGTTGGCGCGGATGAGGGCCTTGTTGGCCTCGTCGCTGCGCTGGGCGATGACCCCGAACTCCTCGCGCAGGACCTTCTCGTCCGGCAGCCAGGTGCGGAAGGTGCGCTTCTGGGGCAGCTCCACTTTCTTGGAGCGTTTGTGCTCGTGCTTGCGGTGCCAGTGCTCCAGCAGGCGGGCCTGGGTGGGCGTCGGCCACAGGTAGACGATGATGAAGAGATGAAAGGCGCTCTGGGCGATCTTGTCCCAACTGCCGTCCCGGCCCCACTGGCCGCTGGACATGAGCCAGCCGCGCAACGTCGAGGGTTTGTCCCCGTTCCAATCCCGGCGCAGCGCCTGGGCCTCTTCCACCAGCGCCACCAGGTCCAGCGGGGGCATTTTGTGCTTGTGGGTGTCGGTCAGCAGCCGCGACCAGGTCTCCACCAGCTCGTCATACAGGTCCAGGCAGAGCGCCTCGTCGGTGGGCAGGTGCCGGGACTTGGGGTTCGGCTCGCGGTTGATCAGCGTGTGCAGGTGGCGCTCGGCCATCATCTGCGCCGCCAGCCAGATCTCCTGGTCCGGGCCGAGCAACGGCACCTGGCCGATCTCCTTGAGGTACATGCGGACCGGGTCATCGGCCAGCTCGGCCAGCGAGATCGTGGCGCTGTCCAGCCCCTCTTCCTCGATCTCCTCCAGCTCCTCCTCGCCGGGCTCGCCCTCTTCGCCGTCGAAGCCGGTATCCTCCAGGTCGAGGTCGTCCAGCTCGACCGCGGCGCCGCCGAGCTCGTCGTCGCCCTCGGCCAGATCGTCGGCGGCCTCGCGCGGCTGACGCGCGTCTTCGGCGTCTTCGAGGCCGGACGGTTCGTCGGCGAACAGGTCGTCGCCGCTGGCGTCTTCAGAGGGGGCAGCTTTGCGCTTGGGCATGTCTACGTCTTCGATAACGGGCCGGAAACGAGCGTCCCGAATCTTACCATCACCCCGGCGTCATCCCGGAAAGCGGGTCGGCGCCGCGACGCCGCGCCGGGAGCGCGGCGCCAGCGCCAGGTCCACCCGGGCCCGGGCCGCCGCCAGCCGCGCGATCTCCGGCTGGCAGATCTCGGCCAGGGCGTCGCCCTGCTCCCGCGCATCTTCGGCCAGAAAACGGAGCTGGCTGAGTTGTTGCGCCAGCGCGCGCTGACGCAGCCGCAATGCGATTGTCAACAGGTCGTCGTCTTGACGAGGCAGGTGGGCCGCGCGCGGATGGCCGCGCAGCAGGTCGTCCAGCCGAGCCTGGAGCGCCGGATCAAGATTATGCCGCAAATAGTCTGAAGGTTCAACATCCACCTGCGCCTGCGCCGCCGTCAGCGCCCGGAACAGGAGTTGATGCTCGACGCTGGCGAAGTCGTCGGGCGCCAGTTTCTCCAGGCCCAGGGCCTGCAGGTCGCGGTCGAGGCGATAGAGCCGGTCCGGCTCCTGGAGCAGCGCCCGCAAGCCGTGCGCCTCGAGCTGGCCGAGGCCCCCGGCCTCGGGCGGGCGCGGGCGGGCGGCCGGCGCGGGGGCCGGCGCCGCCGGACGCCGGGCGGTCTGGGGCGGGCGGCGCCGCGCGGCCAGCACGGCCTCGTCCACGCGCAGCGTGCGCGCCAGCTTCTGCCGGTAGGCGTCGCGCTCGATGGCGTCGGCCACCTCGTCGATGAGTGGCAGGATAGCGTCGGCCACCTCGGCCTTGACCTTGGGGTCGTCCAGGTCGCGGCCGGTCGTCAGCACACGGATGACGTACTCGACGATCGGCTCGGCGGCGTCCACGCGCCGGCGCCACTCGTCCGGGTCGCGCCGGATCACGTCGTCCGGGTCCAGGCCGGGCGGCAGCGTCATCACGCGCACGTCGGCGCCCAGCCGGCTCTCCACCCGCACCAGCCCGCGCGGGTCGAAGACGATGTCGCCTTCGCGGTCCAGCGCCTCGCGCGCCACCATCAGGCCGCGCAGCGTGGCGGCGTCGCCGGCCTCGTCGGCGTCCAGCGCCAGCAGGATGCGCCGGGCGTGCTTCTTGAGCAGGCGCAACTGGTGCTCGGTCAGCGCCGTGCCCTGCGACGAGACGACGTTGACGAAGCCGGCCTGGTGCGCGGCGATCACGTCCAGGTTCCCCTCGACGACGACGGCCGTGTTCGCCTCGCGGATGGCGCGGCGGGCGGCGTGCAGGCCGAAGACGGTGCGGCCCTTGTCGAACAGCGCGGTCTGCGGGCTGTTCATAAATTTGGGCAGCTGGTCGTCGCGCAGGGCGCGCGCCTGGAAGCCCGTCATCCGGCCCTGCTCGTCGCGGACCGGGATCATCAGCCGGTGGCGGAAGCGGTCAAAGTGGCGCAGGGCCGGCGGCAGGGGGCTGTCCGATTTCTCCGACGCGACCTCTTTGGCGACCACCAGGCCGGCGTCGAGCAGGTCTTTGACCGGATAGCCTTTGCTGACAAAGTACTTCAGGCCGGCGTCCCAGCTGTCCAGGGCGTAGCCGAGCTGGAAGGCCTCGACGGCCTTATCGGTCAGGCCGCGGCGGGCCAGGTGGTCGCGGGCGGGCTGGGCCTGCGGCGCGTTCCTGAGCAGGTGATGATAGTAGTTGGCGGCCGTGTCCAGCAGCTGGCGCAGGTGGTTGAGGTGGTCGTCCTGCTCGATCTGCTGCGACGTGCGCGGCTTGAGTTCCACGCCCGCCAGCCGGGCCAGCATCTCCAGCGCGCCGGAAAAATCCAGGCCGTCGCGCTTCATGACGAACTTGAAGATATCGCCGCCCTCGTTGCACTGCCCGAAGCAGCGCCAGGTGCCGGTCTCCGGCCAGACGGCGAACGACGGCGTGTTGCTCTTGTGCGCGTGGAACGGGCACAGGCCCATATAGGCGCGGCCGGACTTGCGCAGCTTGACGGTCTGCGAGACTACCTCGACCAGGTCGAGGCGCGTCTTGATGTCGTCGATGACCGACATGAGGTTGAAAGCCGGGAGACAGGATCGAGACCAGGCGCGAAACCCGAACGCCGCCGACTGAGTGCGGGAAATTATAGACGGCCAGTGTCCGAGTCAACAAGGGCCGGGGCAGACTTTAAGTGTCGGCGGCGGCGCGCTCGCATTCCTGCAGCACGGCCTGCGCGCGGGCCATCTCCGCCGAGGGCAGCTTCTCGAAGATCTCGATGGCGCGGCGCGCGTAGGGCCGGCCCTCGGCCGGGCGGCCGCGCCGGGAGAGGGCCAGCGCCAGGCGCCAGCAATTGTAGGCGATGAACAACTGGTGGCCCATGGCCTCGGTCAGGCGCAGGGCCTCGCGCGCATAGACCTCCGCCGCCGCCCAGTCCTGGCGTTCCAGCGACAGGTCGCCCAGCGTGCCCTTGTTGGTGGCCACCCCCTCTTCGTAGCCGATCGACTCGGCCAGGGCCAGGGCCTGGCGGTAGTGGCGTTCGGCGGCGTCCAGGTCGCCGGCCTCCTGCTCGGCCCAGCCCAGATCGTTGAGGCCGATGGCGACGTTTTCGTTGCCGGCCGACTCGGCCCGGGCGAAGGCGATCATCTCCTGAAAAGCGGCGATAGCGGCCGGATAGTCGTGGGCGAGCTGGTGGCCCTTGCCGCGCAGCCGGATGGCCAGGGCCATCTCCGGCGATTCGCGCCGGGCCCAGTGCGCTTCGGCGCGGCGCGCGCACTCCAGCACCGCGTCGGCCTGGCCGCGCAGGCGGTAGACCCAGCCGGCCGCGTACGCGCGCCGCCCGGCGCTGGTGTCGTCGCCCTCCTGCGCCGCGCGCTGTTCGGCCTGCAGGCTGAGGGCCAGCCAGTCATCCCAATAGCCGGCAAAGGACAGGAACCGGTTGAGCGCGTCGCACAGCAGCTGCAGGCGGGCGTTGCCGCCCTGCAGAAAATGCGGCAGCGCGGCGGCGATGAGCGGCCACTCGTCGGCCAGCATCGGGAAGCGGCGGTAGTTGCGGAAGTCGCGCAGGTCGCCCTCCAGCACCAGCAGAAAGACGTTGTCCATCAGGCGCTGGGCCGTCTGCGTGATCAACTCGGGGCGCCTGCGGCGCAGGAACACGGCCACCAGCGGCATGAGGAGGAACTCCTGCGCCAGGTCGTCGCCGAGCAGCAGCGCCCGGTCCAGCAAATCTTCCAGGCAGGTGCGGGCGGCGGCCTCCGTGATGCCGGCCGTCTCGGCCACCCAGCGGATGCGCGCCGGGTGCGTGAAGTGCGAGACGGCCGCCAGCACCGCCGCCTCGTTCTCGGTGAAGGAGTTGAACAGGTCGCCGAAGATGTGCTCGAGCGGGTCGTTCTCGGACGGCGCCAGCTCCATGAACCGGGCGGCGTCGGCCACGGTGCGGCACTGGCTGCCCGGCCGCCCCAACTGCCCGGCCAGCCACTCGATCAGGAGCGGGTTGCCCTGGGTGATCTCGTAAAGCTGCTGGCGCTCCCGGTCGCCGGCGCGCGCCAGGAACCGGTTGCGCTCGGCCAGCTTGGCGATGAGCTTGTGAGCGTCCTCGGGCTTGAGCCGGTCCAGGTGGACGACCTCGGCGGCCACATCCATGCGGCGCCGGCTGGTGACGATGGCCTTGCACGAGCGCGGCAGCCAGCGCAGGAACTGCATCAGGCGCTCGCGCTCCTGGTCGTCGAAGGTCTCGACGTTGTCGAAAATCAGCAGCGCCTGGCGCTTGAACAGCGCGCGGCGCACGGCCTTGGCGCGCTCGCCGGGGTTGCCCTTGGCGATCTCGTCTTCGCCCAGCTCGCGCGCCAGCTCGGCCAGCAACGCGTTGTAATCGGTGAGCTGGAAGTCCTCCAGCAACTGGACGCCGGCCGAAGTGAGGTCGCGCTTCTTGGCCGAGAGGAAGATCTTGGTCGGATAGTGCTGCTCGGGCGCCAGGTGGCCGGCGCGGATGGCCAGCGCCGTCTTGCCGATGCCGCCGGCGCCGTCGATGAGCACGCCCCAGCCGACGCTCTCCGGGTCCAGGGCCTCGGCGATATGCGCCAGCTCCTCCTCGCGGCCGAAGAAGTACGGCTGGTGCGGCAGCTCGGATTGCGGCAGCGCGGGCGCAACCGGCCGCTCGATCCGGATGGTGGTGTTGATCTGGTCCCGGCCGACGACGCTGCCGCCGATGGCGGCGTCGCCGCCGGCGGCCAGGTCGATCCGGGACGCGGGATGGTCGTCAGAGGCCATGCGTTTCTCGGCGGGCCAGGTTGACCTGCCCCTGGCCCAGTATGCCCCGGGCCGGCGCGCCTCGCCAGATCCCCGCCGTTAGAAATCCCGCGCCAGCGCGGGAGGCGCGATGCTCAGCCTCGGCCCGGCCGGCGATGCCAGGCAGGGGAGACGATCTAAAAACCCTCCAGCTTGCTCAGATCGGCCACGCCGCGCGCCAGGCCGGCGATGCGCTGCAGCAGGCCGAGGCGGTTGGCGCGCACGGCCGGGTCGTCGGTCATCACCAGCACCTCATCGAAGAAGCGGTTGATGGCCGGGATCATGGGCAGCAGTTGATTGAAGAAATCGTCGACCGAGCGCGCCGGTTGGGCCGCCTGAGACGCGGCGTCCAGGGCCTGCTCGGCCGGCTCCACGAACTTCCCGCTGTCCACCGGATACCGTTCACTTTGATCCCGCGTGATACGCACGCAACGGGCGTAGGCCGGCAGTATCTGCGGCCAATCCGGGCGGGCCGCCCAGGCCGAGAGCTGTTGCACGGCTTCCGCCGCGCGGTGCGGGTTGTGGGCCTGCTCGGCCAGGACCGCGTCCACCACATCGTACCGGTAGCCCCGGTCCAGGAGCTGGCCGCGCAGACGGCCGGCGAGAAAGGCGAGCAGATCGGCGAGCAGAGAAGCGGAGATGGGGCGGACCGTGTCGGGCAGAAGGTCAACAGCCGCCTGCAGCGCCGCGCGCAGGTCGAAGTCCAGGCGGTGCGCTATCAGCATCTCGTTGACGCCCAGCGCGGCGCGGCGCAGGCCGAACGGATCGGCGGAGCCGGTGGGCGCCAGGCCGGCCGCGAACAGGCCGGCGAGCGAGTCCAGGCGGTCCGCCAGCCCGACCACCAGGCCGGGCCGCGTCGCGGGCAGGCCGTAGTGCTCGCGGATGGCGACCGCGACCTCGCGCGGCTCACCCGAGGCCAGAGCGTACTCGTAGCCCATCACGCCTTGCAGGGAGGTCATCTCCACCACCATCTGCGTGGCCAGGTCGGCTTTGCACAAGTGGGCGGCGCGCCGCGCGACGGCGGCCTCGGCCTCGTCCAGGCCGAGCCGGGCCGCCAGGGTCGCGGCCAGCTGCTCGACGCGCTCGGCCTTGTCCAGCATCGAGCCCAGCCTGGCCTGGAAGGTGAGCGTCGCCAGCTTCGGGCGGAACGCCTCCAGCTTCCTCTGCCGGTCTTCGCGCACGAAGAAGCTGGCGTCGGCGAAGCGGGCGCGGATGACGTGCTCGTTGCCCTCGCGCACCAGGTCCAGGCGCCGGCTGTCGCCGTTGCGGACGGCGATGAAGAACGGAAGCAGGGGACCCTCCCCCTCCGCCCCTTCCCCGGCGGGCGAGGGACGCGAGACCGGGAAATAGCGCTGGTGCTTCTTCATCACAGCGATGAGCACCTCGCGCGGCAGGGCCAGCGCCGCCTCCGAAAACGAGCCGAGCAGGGCCGTCGGGCGCTCCACCAGATGGGTAACCTCGTCCAGCACGCCTTCGTCCGCCAGGACGCCGCCGGCCTCGCGCGCCAGCTTGCGCGCCTGCCGCAGGATCGCGGCGCGGCGCTTCTCCGGGTCCACCTCGATCCGGGCCCTGGCCATCGCCTTGAGATACTCATCGGCGGAGCCGATGACGATCGCCGGCGAGCCCAGCGGACGCAGGCCGCGGCTGACATTGCCGGAGGCCAGACCGGCGTAAGTGAACGGCACGACGGTTTCGCCGAGCAGCGCCACCAGCCAGCGCACCGGGCGCGAGAAGGCGGTCGGGTCGCCGGGGCGCCAGCGCATGGTCTTCTCGAACTTGAGCGCCGCCACCAGCCGGGGCAGCAGCTCGCGCAGCACCTCCAGAGCCGGCCGGCCTTTTTCCGTGACGACGGCGACGACATACTCGCCGCCGTCCATCGCCCGTTTCTCCAGCGCGTAGACCGACCGGTTATGCTTGCGCGCAAAGCCCTCGGCGGCGGGCGTGGGGGCGCCGGTCGGGTCGAAGGCGCGCGCGGCGGGCGGGCCTTTCACCACCCGCTCGCGGTCGGGCTGGGCGGGCGCCAGGTCCCGCACGAGGACGACCAGGCGGCGCGGCGTGCCGAACACCTGCAGCGCGCCGTGGGCCAGGCGCGCCTCGGCCAGCATCTTCGGCGCCAGCTCGCGCAATTGCCGCAGAGCCGCTTCGACGTCCGCGGCGGGGAGTTCTTCGGTGCCGATCTCGAGCAACAGGGACGCCGGGCCAGGGACGGAGGACGCCGGCTCGACGACGGCGCTGGTCATTCGGCCTTCGTCTTTTGTCGCCGGCAGGAGCGGGTACTCCAGTTGCCGGCGCCGCTCCAGGTACGCCTCCGAGACCTTCCGCGCCAGGCCGCGCATCCGGCCGAAGGCGGCCTGACGCTCGGTGACGCCGATGGCGCCGCGCGCATCCAGCACGTTGAAGGTGTGGGACATCTTCAGCACGTAGTCGTGCGCGGGCAGCACCAGGCCGGCGGCCAGCGCGGCCTCGGCCTCCGCCGCGTAGTGCGCGTACAGCTCGCGCAGGCGCTCGACGCCGGCGATCTCGAAGTAGTATTTGCTCTGCTCGAACTCGTTCTGCAAATTGACGTCGCCGTAGGTCACCGGCGTCCCGTCCGGGCCGCGCGTCCAGATGATGTCGCGGAAGCTCTTCACCCGTTGCAGGGCGATGGCGATACGCTCCAGCCCGTACGTCAGTTCGACGGACACCGGGTCCAGCAGGACGCCGCCGGACTGCTGGAAGTACGTGAATTGCGTGATCTCCTGCCCGTCCAGCCAGACCTCCCAGCCCAGGCCCCAGGCGCCCAGCGCCGGACTCTCCCAGTTGTCCTCCACGAAACGGATATCGTGCTCGCGCGGGTCGACGCCCAACGCGGCCAGCGATTGCAGATACAGCTCCTGCGGATTGCCGGGATCGGGCTTGAGGATGACCTGGTACTGATAGTGCTGCTGGAGGCGGTTGGGATTTTCGCCGTAGCGACCGTCGTCCGGGCGGATGGACGGCTCGACGTAGGCGACGTTCCACGGCTCCGGGCCGAGCACGCGCAGGACCGTGCCCGGGTTCATGGTGCCGGCGCCGACCTCGGTGTGATGCGGCTGCCAGATCAGGCAACCCTTTTCAGCCCAGAATCTTTCCAGCGTCAGGATGATTTCTTGGAAGGTGAGGGGTGATTGCAACTTCATAAAGCGACTCTGTGGTTATCCACGAAGAGCACGAAGGCTCACGAAACGCGCGGTCCTTCACGTCTCTCCGTCTCCGGGGCGCGACCACGGCCCGCCCCCGGCGGCACGCCGCCTCCGGCGCTCACGAAACGCGCGGTCCTTCACGTCTCCCCGTCTCCGGGGCGCGACCACGGCCCGCCCCCGGCGGCACGCCGCCTCCGGCGCTCACGAAACGCGCAGTCCTTCACGTTTCTCTTTATCTCTCCGTATCCCTACTCGACTCTTCGCACCTCTTCGTGTCTCTTCGTATCTCTTCGTGCCTCTATGTGCCTCTTCGCATCTCTTCGTGCCTCTTCGTGCCTCTTCGTGGACTCCCTGTGCTACTTCATCAGCGCCTCGCGCCGGATGAGCTTGAGAAACTCCACGCTCTTCAACTGTCGCTCCAGCAGATACACGATATAGCGCTGCAAGACGTGCTCCATATCCGCCAGGACGCCCGGCGCCAGTTTGAGCCGCGCAATCTTCTCATAGGGTTGGGCCTGGAAATAGCGCAGATACTTGAGCGTCTCCAGGCTGACCGGGGTCAGGCCGGGCCGTGCGCCCTGGCCGCACCGCGCGCACACCACCCCGCCCTGCGCCGCCGAGAAGAACTGGTCCTCGGCCACGATGGCTTCGCCGCCGATCACACACCGGCGCAGCTCGGGTTGAAACCCGGCCAGCGCCAACACCTGCAGCTCGTAATAGCGCGCCGCGGCGGCCACATCCGGGACCGCACACAACCGGCCCAGCGTGGCGGCCAGCAGGTCGTACAGCTCGCGGCTTTCCTGATGGTCGGCCGTGAAACGGTCGAGCAGCTCCACCGAGTAGTGGGCGTAGGCGCCGCGCAGCAGGTCCTCGCGCAGCGGCCGGTAGGCCTCCACCGTCTGGGCCTGTGTCACCTGGTCCAGCTCGCGCCCGACGGCCAGCAGCAGACTGGCGCGCGTGAACAACTCCAGGTGCCCGGCCTTGCGCGAGCGCACTTTGCGGATGCCCTTGGCCACCACGCGCAG
>Ga0073932_1001457_pt1 | contig 43925 bp, 29 predicted proteins | sample DewCreD2012metaG_FD_76967 | JGI IMG/M metagenome (GOLD analysis project Ga0073932, IMG submission 76967) | Hot spring sediment bacterial and archeal communities from British Columbia, Canada, to study Microbial Dark Matter (Phase II) - Dewar... ...
AGGCTCAAATTGGTCCCCGGGCGTGATGGCCATGAAATCAGAGCCTCCTTACGTCGGCTCCTACGCGGTTCAGGGGTGGCAAGGCGCGAAACCGGTTTTCGGGGAAGTCTCTCCCTGAGGGAGTGGGCAGGGTGGGGGGGCGCGTGTCGTTTATTCCCAGCACTCATGAGCAAGCCGATGTCCGTCAATCCCGGCCTTGGCCGCCAGCCCATGGTTTTGGCGCGCCGGCGGGCTAAAGCGTCACCCCGTCCTTGAAGATCGCGATTTCGCGGCAACCGTTGATTTCGTTGCGGGCGCGCCGGCGTCCGCTGGCAATCTCCAGCACTAGTTCCGTCAAACCCGAGCGCAGCGCGCGCATGGACGCGCCGGCCAGCAAACGGCCGGCGTCAAAATCAATCCAGTGGCTTTTGCGCAAGGCTAAAACCGTTTGGGAGGAGATTTTGAGGGTGGGGACCGGGCCGCCCAGCGGCGTGCCGCGGCCGGTGGTGAACAGGACCATTTGCGCGCCCGCCGCGGCCAGGGCGGTGACCGACACAATGTCGTTTCCGGGGCCTTCCAGCAGGTTCAATCCCGGCCGCGCCAGGCGCTGCCCGTAAGCCAGCACGTCCGCCACCGGGCTGCCGCCGGCCTTCTGCGTGCAGCCCAGCGACTTTTCCTCCAGCGTGGTAATGCCGCCTTCCTTGTTGCCCGGCGAGGGATTTTCGTAGATCGGCTGGCCGTGGCGTAAAAAGTATTGTTTGAAACCGTTGACCATCGCCACGCATTTATCGAACACCTCGACGTTCGCGCACCGGCTCATTAACAGGTGCTCCGCGCCAAACATCTCGGGCACTTCGGTCAGAACCGTCGTGCCACCCCGCGCCACCAGCCAATCGGAAAACGCGCCCAGCAGCGGATTGGCGGTGATGCCGGAAAAACCGTCCGAGCCCCCGCACTTTAGGCCCACCCGCAGGCGAGCCAACGGCAAGGGCTCGCGCCTGGCCCGGCCGCAGGCGGCGGCCAGTTCCTCAAGCAGGCGCAATCCCTCGGCTTCCTCGTCCCCGACTTCCTGCGTCACCAGAAAGCGATACCGTTCCGGGTCCGCGTCCCCCAGGCCCTGCCGGAATTCGCGCATGGTGTTGTTCTCGCAGCCCAGGCCAAGCACCAGCACCCCGCCCGCGTTCGGATGGCGCGCCAGCGCCGAGAGGATTTGCCGCGTGTGCTTGTGGTCGTCCCCCAGTTGCGAGCAGCCGAACGGGTGTGGAAAAGCCCAGACGCCCTCGACCGAACCGGGCAGCGGGCGCTCGCGAAAGCGCCGGGCCAGGCTTTCGGCGACCGCGTTGACACAGCCAACCGTCGGGATGATCCACAACTCATTGCGCACCCCCGCCTGTCCGTCGGCCCGCAAGTATCCGTCGAACGTGGCGGTATCGTCCGCGGCTTCCAACGGGTGGAACTCCGGCGCATAGCGGTATTCATCCAGGCCGGCCAGCGCGGTTTTCAGGTTGTGCAAGTGGACCCACGCGCCGGCAGGGATGTCTGTTGTGGCGACGCCGATCGGAAAGCCATACTTGACGATCCGTTCCCCCCTGACAATCGGGCGCACGGCCAGCTTGTGTCCCAAGGCGACCGGCTCCCGCGCCGTGACCACGCCGCCCGCCAGCGGCAGCGCGGCGCCCGGCGCCAGCGGCGCCAACGCCACAGCCACATTGTCGGAGGGATGAATTTGCAAAAGGAGGTTCTGCATGTGCTTATTCAGACTGAGCCATCAATTCCTCCAGCGCCGCGCGCGCGCCGCGGACGATGATGGAGCGAACGCCTCGCACCACCGCCGGGGTCAGCCCGCTGAGTTCGTTCAGGTCGCAGCCCCAAAAAGGCGCGTGCGCCAGGATGGCGCGCGCCAGGTCCTCGGCATCTTTAGGCGTCGCGAACCGCCGCCAGGCTTGCTCGAACACCGCGAGCGCCGACGCCTCGTCGCGGAGGGGATATTCCGCGCGCGCGCCGCCGCCTTTCCATTCGCCTTTTTCGCGCACAGTGGGCCGGTAGAAACAAATCAGCGCTGCGAGAGAAAAAGCCAGCACCGGCGGAGGCCGCCGGGTGGCGGCCAGGCCGGCGATCAGCGACGGCAGCACCCGCGTCCGCCACTTGGAAACGGAGTTCAGCGCAATACTGAGCAACTCGTGGCGTATGTGGGGATTGGCAAAGCGATCCAGCACGGCCTCGGCGTATTGGCGTTTTTCGCCCTCCGGCAGTTGCAGGTTCGGCAGGATTTCCCCAAAGACCGCCTGTCGCACCACGCGGCCAAGGAGCGGGTCCAGCATCATCTCCCGCACCGTGCGCGCCCCGGCCAGAAACGCCGCCAGCGCGCCGGCCGTGTGCGCGCCGTTGAGCACGCGCACCTTGCGGGTGCGATACGGTTCGAGGTCCGCGGTCCAAAGAACGTTCAGCCCCGCCCGGTGCAGCGGCAGTTCCTCCGCGATCGCCGCCGGCCCTTCAATGACCCACAGGTAAAAATGCTCCCCGGCCACCAGCAGGCGGTCGGTGTAGCCGAGTTCCTGCCCAAGCCGGTTCGCCTCGTCCGCCGGATAACCCGTCACAATCCGATCCACCAGCGTGCAAAGGAAATGGTTGTGTTTCTCCACCCATTCGTCCAACCCGACCGGCAGATTTTTCCCGTTGTGAATGTGACGCCGCACCGCTTCGCGCAGATGGTCGCCGTTGCGGTCAATCAGCTCGCACGGCAGGAACACCAGCCCCTTGTCAGGCGCCCCGTTCCAGGCCCGGTGGCGTTCCGCCAGCAAGGCGGCCACCTTGGCGGGGAAAGAATCAGGACAATTCTCCGTCCATGGCTCCTCCGCATAGACAATCCCGGATTCGGTGGTGTTGGAAATGACAAAGCGCAATTCCGGCCGCCGCGCCAGCGCCAGCACCTCGGCCCATTCGGCGTAAGGATTCAGCGCCCGGCGCACCGACGTCACCAGCCGGCGCGCTTCGACCGGCCGGCCCTGTTCCATTCCGCGCAGCAGCACGGTGAACAGCCCCTCCTGCTCGTTTAAGGCTTGGGCCAAACCTTGGCGGATGGGCTGCACCACCGCGACGTCGCCGCTCCATGCGCCCGCGCTATTCAACCGGTCCACCATCCAATCGGCAAACGCCCGCAGGAAGTTGCCCTCGCCAAATTGCAAGATCCGGATGGGCCGCTCGGCCAGCGAGCCCATTTCCAAGCCCGGCGGCGGCTGGTATCCGCCGCGCAGCAGTCGGCGATTCAATGGCGGAAACTCCGCGTTCATGTGGGCGTTCCAGGCCGATTGTGTTTGGAGGTGATCACGGCGGGATGGGTGGGAAGTCGAGCCGCCTTTGGGCAAGGGAATGTTGGACGACGAGTTTTTGGTCAGCGTCAGGGGGAGCGGTTCCCCACTAATTCCTCCAAAATCTCCGCGGCGGTGGCGACATATTTGGGGCATTCGTTGACAAACAGGCTGTTTTCCCGGGCGAATTGCAGCCCGGGTCCCGTGCTGATATCACAGCCCAGCAGTTCGCGGCAGAGAATGGATTTGTGTTTTTGGGTGAAGCGAGCGACGAACTCGCGGGACACCTGGTAGCTGCGTTCTTTGGCTTCCGCTGGTCCCGGCTGCGTGGAACCATAACGCAAGCCGATGACCATCAAGGCGCCGGTGACGACCCCGCAGGTTTCGCCTAGTCGCGCCATGCCGCCGCCAAAGGCGGAGGAAACCTTGAGGCACAGCCTGTTTTCCAGACCCAGCTCCGGGCCGAAAGTGGAAAGAATGGCTTGGGAACAGGAACATCCCTGTTTGAAACAGTTCACAGCGGCTTCGGCTTTGGTCATAAGGATGGGGGTTACACCGGGGACCCGAATCGGCGTTCGTTTGCCGGTCGCGCCCCGGACGTCGGGTTATTGGCCGGCGATGATCAGGTCCAGCCGCTCGCTGTGTTCGGCCATCGAGAGTTTGCCGCCTTCGATCGTTAGCCAGCCGTTATGTCCGACTTTTTCAATGGCCTGGCGCACCACCGGCCAGTTTACGTCACCGTCGCGGATGTTGACAAACTCGCCGCCGCTCTTGGACTCACGGTTGATCTTGAAATCCTTGGCGTGCAATTTCGCCAGCGAGGCGCCCAAGGCGGTGATCCAGTCCTGCGGCGGCGCGTATTTCACATGGTTGCCGATGTCGAAATAGGCCTTGATCCAAGGGCTTTGGAAGGATTTCACGAAATGGGCGAAATGCGCCGGTTTGACCCAGAGGTTGTTCCAGACATTTTCCAGCGCGATCACCACCCCGTTTTTTTCGGCGAGGGGGATGAGTTTTTCCACCTGTTCGCGCGAGGTGTCAATGGCGTGATTATGGGCTTTGAGGTAATCGGCATACGCGGCGTTGTCGCCCTTAACAACCTTGGTGAGGTGCCCGGTCTTGTCGTTGAATTCGAGGTCGAAATCCCACGGTTGCGGCATGGCCATCCCGCCAATCCGGCAGGGCACCAACAGCACCGCGTCGGCGCCGAATGCGCGGGCGGTTTCCAGGGCCAGCACCGTCTGGTCGAAAGTCGCTTTCACTTTGGCCGCGTCGGCGCTGTTGAACTCCGCCCAGCCGCGGATGACGGAGTGAATGCGCAGGCCGAACTTTTCGGCGGCCGCGCGGGACTTCTCGGCTTCCTGCGGGCCGATGACGCCGCCTTCCATGCCGTGATAGCCCGCCTCTTTGAGCTTGGCGCAGACGGCTTCATCCGGCTTTTGAATAATCAGGGCCTTTTGCAAGCGGGTTTTGAAGGGGCCGGGCTCGGTGGCGGCGAAGGCGCGGGAGGCCGCCCCCAAAGCCAGGCTGGCGGTGGCGCCTCCGGTCAGGGCCAGAAAATCACGGCGGGTTTTCATGCTTTTCATGGACGGCATAATGCAGCGTTTGACGCTTTTTTCAACCAAAATTGCTGGCAGCCCAGGCAGCCGTCCCTTACAGTCTTCCAAGCTAAGATGAATACCATCAGGACATCGCGCCCGAGCCCGCTATGGCGGACTGTGTTTCTGGTCATGGCCGCGCTTCTTCCCGCCATGGGGATGGCGGCTGAGAAGCAAAAAGACCCGGCCAGGGAAAAGCCCGTGAAAAACAACCGCGGTTTGCCCCAGGACAAGGGGCGGCCGGTCAAGGTGGGTTTTCGCGAGCTCGACTTTGAGGCTCTGCGGCTCGCCATCGAGGACTTGGGGAAGACCTTTCCCGACCGCTATCCCAAAGGCGCCGAATACCTGGCCAGGCTAGAGGCCTTGCGGCGGGAGGCCGAAGGAGGGGCGACTGCGCCCGCGGCTGAGCCTTCCCTCACCAACCGCTTCGCCAAATTGCGCGACGAAGCGATGCTGGCCAATCCGCTGCTGGACTTTGAGCGTTTGCTGCTGATCAAACGCTCCCCGGACAAGGGGAAGAACCTGGGCCTGCCGCAGAATTGGCAGGGAAATTGCGCTCTCTCTCGCAGCGGTTATGAAAATGAAATCGCGGTTCTTTCCCCGGTCCGCCCCGATGGCCGCCTCACCACCCTTTACAAGCCCTCGGCCGCGGTTTTTGTCGGCGACCTGGATTTGCACTGGGACGCCGGCAAGCTGTTGTTTTCCTCGATCGGCCGCAGTAATCGCTGGCATGTCTTCGAGATGGACGCCGCCGGCAAGGAGGCGCGGCAGCTCACCCCGGATGAGCCCGAGGTGGATTGGTATGACGCCTGTTACTTGCCGGACGGTCAGATTATCCTGGCTTCGACGGCCGCGTTTCACGGCGTGCCGTGTGTCGGAGGCGGCAACACGGTCGCCAATTTGTTCCGGATGAGCGGCGACGGCCACAGTCTGCGACAGCTTTGCTTTGATCAGGACCACAACTGGTGCCCGACTGTCTTGAATGACGGCCGGGTGCTTTACTCGCGTTGGGAGTATTCGGACACGCCGCATTATTTCACCCGCCTGTTGTTCCATATGAATCCCGACGGCACGGGGCAAATGGAGCATTACGGCAGCGGCTCCTACTGGCCGAACAGTATTTTCTACGCCCGGCCCGTGCCGGGGCATCCCAGCAAACTGGCGGCGGTCATTTCCGGCCATCATGGGGTGCCGCGCATGGGGGAATTGGTGGTGTTTGATCCTGCGAAGTCGCGCTTTGAAGCCGCCGGGGCCGTGCAGCGGATTCCCGGACGCGCGCAGGTGGTGCCGCCCGCGATCGCGGATCAATTGGTGAAGGATGCCTGGCCGAAATTCCTGCATCCGTGGCCGCTGAGCGAAAAATACTTTCTGGTTTCCATGCAAATGACGCCGCAGTCCCTCTGGGGCATTTACTTGGTGGACGTGTTTGATAATTACACCCTGATCGCCGAGGCGAAGGGGCAGGCGCTGCTCGAACCGGTGCCTTTCCGCGCGCAGCCGCGCCCGCCCCTGATCCCCGACCGTGTGAAACCGGAGAGCCGCGAGGCCGTCGTGTATCTTTCCGACGTTTACGCCGGGGATGCGATGGCCGGGGTGCCGCGGGGCACGGTGAAAAAGTTGCGCGTTTACGAGCCGCACTACGCCTATCCCAAAATGGGCGGGCATATCAACATCGGCGTGGACGGTTCCTGGGACGCGCGGCGGCTTCACGGCACGGTGCCGGTCTATGAGGACGGCTCGGCCAACTTCAAGGTGCCTGCCAACACGCCGCTGGCCTTGCAACCGCTGGATGAGGAGGGCCGCGCGGTGCAGGTGATGCGCAGTTGGTTCACCGCCATGCCCGGCGAAGTGCTTTCGTGCAACGGCTGCCACGAGCCGCAGAACTCCACGCCCGCCCGCCTGCAAACCATCGCGGCCACGAAGGCCCCCGCGGACATTACGCCCTGGCGCGGCCCGGCCCGCGGCTTCAGTTTCAAGCGGGAGGTCCAGCCCGCGCTGGATAAATACTGCGTCGGCTGTCACGACGGCGGACCGTCCAAAGATGGCCGCACGCCGCCCGATTTCTCGGCCCAAGCCAAGGCCGGCTGGCGCAATTTTACTCCTTCCTACCTGGCGTTGCATCGCTATGTGCGCCGCCCCGGGCCGGAGAGCGACTACCATGTGCAAGCGCCGATGGAATGGCACGCGAGCACCAGCGAATTAGTTCAAATGCTCCAGAAAGGTCATTATAACGTAAAACCCGACGCGGAGTTTTGGGACCGGCTTTACACATGGATTGACCTTAATGTGCCGGATCACGGCACTTGGGGCGAGCATCGGGCCATCGCCGGCAATTACCACGACCTGCGACTGGCCATGCGGACCAAATACGCCAATCGCCCGGAGGACCCCGAAGCGCTGCCGGACATTAAGCCCGCGCCCGTGACCTTCGTGAAGCCGGCGCCGGTGGCTGAGTCCGCCGCGGCCCACCCACGCGCCGCAGGCTGGCCGTTCGACGCCGCGGAGGCCAAACGCCGGCAAGCCGCCGCTGGCTCCGAGCCCCGCCTGAAGATTGACTTGGGCGAAAACATTTCTCTCGATCTCGCGCTCGTGCCCGCCGGCGAATTCGTCATGGGCGATCCCGCCGGCGCGCCGGACGAGCAGCCCGCCAGCGCGGTAAAAATCGCCAGGCCTTTTTACCTCGGCGTCACGGAAATCACCGTCGAGCAGTTCGCGCGGTTCGACCCGCAGCACGACAATGGCGTCATCAGCGCCTTCAACAAGGACATGTCCACGCGGGGCGAGATCGCCAACCACCCGCAGCAGCCCGTGATTCGCGTCTCGTGGCAGCGCGCGATGGATTTTTGCTACTGGCTCAGCCAAAAAACCGGGCGCCGCTTTTCGCTCCCCTCCGAGGCCCAATGGGAATACGCCTGTCGCGCGGGCACGGACACCCCGCTGAACTACGGCCCGAGCAGCGCCGATTTCAGCAAGTTTGCCAATCTTGCTGATGCCCGGTTGCTGCAACTCTGCCGGCGCGATTCCCCCAAGTGGATTCCCGTCGTCACCAATTGCAACGATGGCGCGGTGGTCGCGGCGGACGTCGGCAAATATCCGCCCAACGCCTGGGGCCTTTGCGATCTTCACGGCAACGTCTGGGAATGGACCGCCAGCGATTACCTGCCGTATCCCTATGTGGAGGCCGCCCCCGGCGCCGCGTCCAACCCCGACGGTTTGAAGGTGGTTCGCGGCGGCTCGTTTTACGACCGCCCGGCGCGCGCCCGCAGCGCCGCGCGCCTGGCTTACCCAGCCTGGCAGCGCGTCTTCAACGTCGGCTTCCGCGTCGCCTGCGAGGCCGGGCTGCCCGCGCCCGCCGGCGCCCCGGCGGTGTCCGCCAAGTGAAAGCTTTGGTGTTCGTGACAAGCGGCCTTCGACCTCAGGCGGCGTTGCGGCGATTGGTTGTTTGTCCCTTGCTTCTGCTGGCCATGGCCGCCAACAGCGCGGTTGCCACCGGGACCGCCAAGCCCCACATGGTGGTCTTTCTTTCGGCTGATCACGGACTCTTGGACTCCACCCCTTACGGCGCTGCAGATGTGCGGACCCCCAACATGCAACGGCTGGCTCTGGCGACGGCTGGCGTTACTTCCGCGAGTGGGTGTGGTCAGCCGAGACTAACGCGGCGGCCGCCGCGGCCGTGCGGCGCTACCACGCGCGCCCGGCGGAGGAGCATTACGATCTGCGCGCCGACCCGCACGAGCAGCGCAATCTCGCCGGCGAGCCGGCCGCCTACGCGCCCGTGACCAACCAGCCCCCGGCCGGCGCGCCGAAGTCCGGCCCCAAGAAAAAATCTCCGGCAAAAAAGGAATAAGGCTCCGCGCGGCGTGTCCAACTTGATTTTTCGCGCTTTCGCGCTTTCCAAAGGGGGCGCGGTTTGGTAAGCACGGCGCGTGATTAAAGCGGACCCGAGCTTGTTGCTGCTGATCCCCGCCTATAACGAGGAGCGGCGGATCGGGCCGGTGCTGCGCGGCTACGCCGCGTGGTTCCGTGAGCATTATCGCGGGCCGTTCCAGTTGATGGTGGTGCTCAATGGCTGCCGCGACAACACGCTGGGCGTCGTGCGCGAGGTGGCGCGGGAGTTTCCCTCAGTGGGCTGGCTCGATTTTCCCGAGCCGATCGGCAAAGGCGGCGCGTTGATCGAGGGCCTCAAGCTGGCGAACCAGGCGGACTTGATCGGCTACGTGGACGCCGACGGCGCGACCAGCCCGGCCGCGTATTATGAGCTGGTGCGGCATTCGGACGAAGCTGAGTGCGTCATCGGCTCGCGTTGGCTGCCGGGGGCGACGCTCCACCAGGTGCAAACCGGCCAGCGCCGCTTCGCCAGCCGCGTGTTTCATGGGATCGTGCAGGGGCTTTTCTGGATGGGCATCAAGGACACCCAGTGCGGCGCCAAGGTGATGCACCGCCGGGCCGTCGAGAAAATTCATCCGGCCTTGCGCATCGCCGACATGGCGTTCGACATCAACCTGCTCTACGCCCTCAAGCGGGAAGGCTTCCGCATCCTCGAACTGCCGACCGAGTGGACCGACCAGGCGGGCTCCAAAGTGCGCATCGGCCTCACCTCGCTCACCATGCTGATGTCCGTTATTCGGCTGCGCCTGATCTATTCGCCATTCCGCCCCGTGCTCAAGCCGCTGCGCCCGTTCGAGGTCTGGGTGTATGGGAAGATGAAAGCGCCACCGCCCCGCCTTTCCGGCGGCGAGCGGTAAGGCCAAATCCCGCTGCCGGCTGGCGGAAGAGCGAACCACGCCGTTTGATGTCCCGGCTTTGTTTGTTGTCCCGGCTTTAGCCGGAACGTAAGGCTCCCGACAACCCCACGCCCCCCTTTCCGCCTAAAGGCGGGACAACGAACCGCGCTGTTTGTTGTCCCGGCTTTAGCCGGAACGTGAGGCTCTCGATAACCCCACGTCCCCTTTTCCGCCTGAAGGCGGGACAACGAACCACGTCGTTTGTTGTCCCGGCTTTAGCCGGAACGTGAGGCTTTCGAAAAACCCCACGCTCTCTTTTCCGCCTGAAGGCGGGACAACAAACCGCGTCGCTTGTTGTCCCGGCTTTAGCCGGAACGTAAGGCTCCCGACAACCCCACGCCCCCTTTTCCGCCTAAAGGCGGGACAACGAACCGCGCTGTTTGTTGTCCCGGCTTTAGCCGGAACGCAAGGCTTTCGAAAACCCCACACCCACCTTCCGCCTAAAGGCGGGACTACGAGCCGTTGGCGGCGGTCTGCGCCAAATCCCACCCGGGCAGAATGTCGGCGTCGAGCGACGTGGCCGGAAAGCCGCGCAACCACAGGCGCTCGGCCAGCACGCCAATCATGGCGGCGTTGTCGGTGCAGAATTTTTGGGGGGCCAGACGCAGGCCGAGACCCGCCCGGCGGCAGGCCTCGGCCAGTTGGGCGCGCAAAGCGCGGTTGCAAGTGACGCCGCCGGAGCCGGTGACCCACTCAACCCGCAGGCGGCGGGCGGCCTGGAGGGTCTTGCCGACGAGGGTCTCGACAATGGCCGCCTGCACGCTGGCGCAAAGATCCCGCAGCGCCCGTGCGTCGTCGGCCAGGCGGGGGCGCTTCTCTAAAAAATAGCGCACGGAAGTTTTCAGGCCGCTGAAACTGAAATCATCGGACTCCGTCCCGAGCAGGGGGCGGGGGAAATCGAAGGCTGCAGGATCGCCACCCTCGGCCAGGCGGTCCATCACCGGGCCGGCGGGGTAGGGCAGGCCCAGGAGCTTGCCCGTTTTGTCGAAGCACTCCCCCGCCGCGTCGTCCAACGTCTCGCCGAGCACTTGGTGACGTCGTTCGGCCTGGACGTGAACCAGCAGGGTGTGGCCGCCACTGACAATCAGCGAAACATTGGGACGCAAGAGGTCGAAGCGCGCTTGCGGCGGCTCCGGGTCTATCCAAGGAGAATACAAATGCGCCTCGTGATGGTGGACACCGAAGAAGGGGATTCGGCGGGCGCAAGCCAGCGCCTGGCCCGCGCGCAAGCCGACCATCAGGGCGGCGGGCAAACCTGGTCCGCGAGTGGCCGCCACTGCCGCCAATTCAGCCGCTTCCACCCCCGCCTCCCGCAGCGCCTGCCGGGCCACCCACGGAAGCTGCCGCAAATGCTCCCGCGCGGCCAATTCCGGCACCACTCCCCCGTATTCGGCGTGGATTTGGACTTGCGAGGAAACCACATTGGCCAAGACCGCGCCATCCCGCACCACGGCGGCGCTGGTTTCATCGCAGGAAGTTTCCAGAGCCAGCAAATTCCGTTTCATAACCCCATGCCTGACTCGCCCAACTTAACGGCCCGATTCCGGCTTGGCAAGGGCTCCCCCCGGCCCGCCGCCGGCAGGCAGGTCCAAGCTCAAACTGGCGCCCCCATGCGGGCCGCGTCCGACCTCCAAGCGCCCGCCATGCGCGCGCACAATGTCCTGCACCAGCAACAAGCCCAAGCCAGCGCCCTTGGCGGAGGCCACGCCCCCCTGAGCCGCCTCCGCCGACCGGCGGCCCGGCAAATCCGCGAACCCCGGGCCCGAGTCCGACACGGTCAGATGTGCACGCCCGTTTTCGATTGCTACCGCAACGGTGATGATCCCGCCGGCGGGGGTGAACTTGATGGCATTGTCCAACAGATTGGCCAGTGCCTCCTCGATCAGGCCAGGCGCGCCATGACAAGGGACGGACGCCGCCTCGTCGGGCGCCTCCCAGCGCAGCCCGCGGTCCTCCATCAGGCACGCGTAATTCTCCACGGTCCGGCGGGCCAGCCGCGCCAGGTCGAACGGTTCCAAACCCTCGGCGATGGCGCCCCGCCCGAGCCGCGCCAGCATCAAAAGCTGCCCCACCGCATGATTCAGCCGCCGCGTTTCCTCCATGATCCGGGCCAAAACCTCCTGGTATTCCGCCGCCGTCCGGGGTTGCTGGAGGCAAACCTCCGCCGTGGTGCGGATGGCCGCGAGCGGATTGCGCAACTGGTGGGCGGCGTCCTTGCTGAAGCGATCCAGCCGCTGGAGCGCCCCTTGGTATTCGTCAAAGGCCTCGTTGAGCGCCCGCGATATTTGCCCGATTTCGTCATGCGGCACCGCTACCTCAATCCGCTGCTCCAGCCGCCCCTCCTTGATGCGTTGCGCGGACCGCAGAATGTTCTGCAAGGGGCGCAGCAATTGGCCGGAAACGCCCCAAGCCACGCCCGCCATGATCGGAAGCGTGCCAAGCATAAGCCCGTAAATGATGAACAGCTCCTCCACCTCCTCCTCCACCTGGTCGGGATGCTCCCGCCGCTCGTGCAGATTGAAAAAGAAGAGCGCCACTCCCAACACCAGCAGCGCCGCCAGCGTTTGAATCGTCAGCCAGGCCATAAACCGGCTTCGCAGGGTCAGTTTCATGGTTCCTCCTTCAAATAAAAGCCGCGCCCGCGGGCCGTGTGCAACAGCCGAACCGCCGCGCCACCGTCAATCTTCTCCCGCAGCCGGGAAATATGCACATCTATCACATTATCCAGCGAGGGCGTCCAGGCGCGGACCTTCCAAACCGCCAGCGCGAGGGTTTCCCGCGAAACCACCTCGCCTTGGGCGCCGGCCAGGTATGCCAGCAAATCCCATTCCCGCGGCGAAAGCTCCACGGTTTGGCCGCCGCGCTTGGCGGCCCGCGCGACCAGGTCCAATTCCAAGTCCGCCACCCGATAATGCGTCGCCGGCTTTTGCGCATGCCGCAATTGCACCCGCATCCGCGCCAGCAATTCCGCGAAAGCGTATGGTTTGACCAGGTAATCATCCGCGCCGGCGTCCAAGCCGCGCAATCTTTCCGCCAGGGCTTCCCGCGCGGTGGTGATCAGGATGGGGGGAAATCCGGGTTGCTGCCGCCACTCCTGCAAAAGTTGCAGGCCGTCGCCGTCCGGCAATCCCAAATCCAAAATCACCAAGTCGGGCCTTTCGGCGGCGGCCGCCGCCCGGGCGGCGGCGGCAAAAGCCACCCGCACCGGCGCATAGCCGTTCTCGCGCAGGCCCTGAACGAGACTGGCAGCCAGCCGGGCGTCATCCTCAACCAGCAACACTTTCATTGAACTAAAGTGGCCCAGTTTTTGGATCGCCGCAAAGACTGTCCGCGTTATTCTGCCATCCTTACAAAAAATTAAGAATTCATTTTTTGGGATTTCTCATTTCGTAAGAAACCTTTCCTCCCGAGCGATGATATGAAACGGGCACGGAAGAACATAAAAGCCGCGACAAAGGCGGGGATTTTTGCGACCGCCATTTTTCTGGGAACCATTGCCACCAACGCGGCGCCGGCGCCCACCGCGGAAAAAGCGCTCGTCTATGACGCGGAGGCCGTCATCCAATTCAAAGGCACTTCCACCTTGCACGACTTCACGGGCGCGGTGAAGGCGCTGCCCTTTGTATTGCGGCTCAATCCTGGGAGCAACGGGCAGCCAGCTACTTGGTCGGCCCAAGCCGAGGCATGGGCCGGGGAAATGGACACCCACCATCAAAGCCGGGACCGCAACATGCACAAAATGTTCAATACCAACCAATACCCACGGTTAAGCGGGGCGGTGACCAACGCCCTTGTGCCGGGCCGGGAAAAAGGCGCCGCTGATCTGGCATTGCGCCTTCGCTCGGTGGAACAGGTGATCCCGGTGACGATACAGGACTGGAAGGCCGACGCGGATGAAATTTCTTTTCAAGCCACTTGGCTGGTTTCCTTGAAACAATACGGCCTCAAGCCGCCCTCCGTGCTGGGTATTGTGCGGGTGGGCGACCAAGTGTCTGTCGTCGCCGAAGTGCGCGCGCGCCGCCAAACAAATTCGCCGGCTTTCCCGGCCAAGCCAATGAAACCATGAGCGTTTTTATTCACCACCTAAGCACTCTCGTCCCCCCTCATGCTTATTCGCAGGAGCAGTTGTGCGCCCGGCTGACGGAGTGGCAGCAAAATCCTTTGACCGCCCGTTTGACCCGCCAGCTTTTTCGCCGGTCCGCCATTGCCCGGCGATACAGTGTCCTGCCTGATTTCCATCCCGAAACCGAGCCGGAACTCTTTCACCGCGACGGGCGCGGGCGATTGTTGGCTCCCTCCACGGGCGCGCGCAACGCTTGTTATGTGCGGCATGCGAACGACCTGAGCGTTCAACTGGCGCGGCAAACACTGGCGGAATGCCAGGAATTTGACGCATCCGACATCACCCATGTCATCACGGTTTCCTGCACCGGCTTCTACAACCCGGGGCCGGATTACGCGATCGTGACGCAACTGGGCCTGCCCCCTTCGGTCGAGCGCTACCACCTGGGATTCATGGGCTGTTACGCCGCCCTGCCGGCGCTCCGCATGGCGCAACAGTTTTGCCGGACGCGCCCCGACGCGGTGGTGCTGGTAATTTGTCTGGAACTTTGTTCGTTGCACCTGCAACTCAGCGACCAGCCCGACTCGGCCTTGGCCAACACCTTGTTTTCCGACGGCGCCGCCGCCGCTTTGGTCAGCGCCCGCCCGCCTTCCGGGAAAAAACCGGCGCTGGTTCTCGAACATTTCCGGTCGGCGTTGGCGACCGAAGGGAAAAAGGACATGGCCTGGACGGTCGGCGATTCCGGCTTCAATTTGGTGTTGTCCAGTTATGTGCCGGAGGTCATTGCCGCCAATATCGCCGCTCTGGTGGACGATTTATTATTGGATACCCCCCGATGCCGGCAGGAACTGGATTGGTGGGCGGTTCATCCTGGCGGGCGGGCGATTTTGGACCAGGTGGAAAAGTCCCTCGATTTGCGGGCTGAACAGATAACCGATTCCCGGTCCGTCTTGCGGGATTATGGCAACATGAGCAGCGCCACAATTTTGTTCGTGCTCCAACGGCTGCTCGAGCGGCGGGAAACCGTTCCGCGCTCGGTTTGCGCTATGGCATTTGGGCCGGGTTTGACGATTGAAACCGCCCTTCTCGAAATGCGGCCCGCAACCTGCGGGCGGATGGGAAACCAGCCAAAAGAGTCAGCCGCTCTGGCGGCGGCATAAATAATATCCGGCATGAACATGAATAGGAACAATCCAGCAAATTCCTCCGCCGGCTGCACCCCGGCGACCCCGGCGGCTATCGCCGAATGCGAGGTGGTTGTCGTGGGCGGCGGTCCGGTGGGCTTGCTGGCTGCCAACCTGCTGGGGCTGGCCGGCATTCACACCCTGGTCTTCGAAAAGCGCGCTCAGCCGCCCCAAGAATCCATGGCCATCGGGATTACCCCGCCCTCCTTGGAGATTTTGAAACCCCTGGGTTTGGATATCGTCTTTGAACGCGAAGGCCTCCCGGTCGTCAACGCCGGGGTTTTTGAAGCGCAAACCCCTCTGGGCCGTCTCGATTTTTCGGGAATTGACTCGGACTACCGGTATTTCCTCTCCCTGCCGCAGTCCAAGACCATCGAAATCCTTTCGCGCAATCTGTCGAGATTTCCTTCGGTGACCTGCTTCCGCGGCGCGGAGTTCCTTGGGTTCGAGCAAAGCGGGCAGTCAATCCACGCGCGGATGAAAGAATTGGATTTGGGGCTGGAGTATCGTGTAAGCGCCCAATTCCTGGTGGGCGCCGATGGTCATCGCAGCCGTGTGCGGGAGCAGGCCGGCCTCACCACCCGCGAGAAAACCTATCCGCAAAAATTCGTGATGGCGGACTTTGATGATTCTTCCTCGCTGGGAAAAGAGGCGCGCTTGTTTTTCAACGCGGAGGCCAGCGTGGAATCCTTCCCTCTGCCTGGCGGCAAGCGCCGATGGATTGTGCTGGCGAATCAACGCGGAGAAACGCCGCCGCTGGATTACCTGGTGGCGCAGGTCCGGCGTCTGACCGGGTTGGAACTCGCCCATGCCAACGCGGATTATGTAAGCGGTTTTGGCGCGAGACGGATGGAGGTGTCACGCTACTATTCGGGTAGGACGGCGCTCTGCGGAGACGCCGCCCACGTGATGAGTTCCATCGGCGGTCAGGGCATGAACACCGGATTTGCCGATGCGGAAATGCTGGTGGCCATTCTGGTTCAGGCCTTGAAATATCAGGCGCCGGCGGAGCCCATGCTGCGGGAGTATGACCGAATTCGCAGAAAGGCCTTTCGGGTGGCCGCCGCGCGGGCCGCCCGCGGGATGTGGCTGGGCACCCGCCGGGGCCGGCTGGCTTCCCGGCTGAGAAAGCATTTCATCCGCGATTTTCTATTCAGCCCCTGGATGGCCGGCAAGTTGGCCCCTTATTTTTCGATGCTCACCGTCCCCGGCAATAACCTGAGCCATGCTCGGGCCGCGTGGCATGCCACCTTTTTAAGCTCCCTTAATTCCGCGGTTCCCACCAACTGAGCATCAGAAACCTTCATTTATGCCCTCCACTTTGACCTTGCCGGAAAGCATTCGTACCCCCGAACTGAAAAGGGCCTATAACGAGGGCCTTTTTACGCGTGTCGCGGTCGAGTATGATCGGGCGACCCGGGCCATGTCCCTTGGCCGTGACCAGGCTTGGAAACGAATGCTCGTCGCCGCCTTGCCCGCGCTCCCCGCTCCCAACTGTGTGGATCTCGCCTGCGGCACCGGGGATGTCACTTTCGAGCTGGCGCGAAAATATCCGCGCGGCCGGGTGCTGGGGACTGACCTCACGCCGGCCATGCTGGAGGTCGCCCGCCAACGGAACACCTTTAGCCAGGTGGATTTCGCTTGTCACGACATGTGCCGTTTGGAACTGCCCGCCGGCTGGGCCGATATTGTGACCGGCAGCTATGCTTTGCGCAACGCGCCGGTTTTGGACGACGCGCTGGCGGAGATACATCGCGTGCTGAAGCCCGGCGGCTGCGCCGCTTTCCTTGATTTCTCCAAATCGCACCGAGCCTGGCTTCAGCCCCTGCAAACCGGCTTGCTAAAACACTGGGGGGGCTTCTGGGGCCTGGTGGTTCATGGAAGACCCGAGCATGCCTACCTTGGGGAGAGTTTGCGCCAATTTCCCGACCGCCTGGCTTTGCGCCAAAAGCTGGTCTCGTTTGGATTTGTGCTGCAATTCGAGCGGCCTCTTTATTTGGGGGTGCTGGAGATTTTGGTGGTCAGGAAGCTGGCGGAGGCAAGCGGCCAAGACCGCGCCAACCCAACAAATTGACGCAACATTAACCATCTATGAGCATTATGGGATCAATCATTGCCAACTGGATCAGCGAGGCTCGCCTAAACCCCTGGCATTGTCAGGCGGCCAGGCCCGCCTTGAAAAAGGTTACCGGTACTTCCAACCAATCAATTAGCCGGGGGCGGGGTGGCGGTCCCTCACATCCACCCTCGGAAGCCGCCCGGTCCGGGCTCCCCGGCCTTTGTCTGGTGGTAGCCTTCTGGTTTTGCATGGATGTCGGCGCGGTTCGCGCCGGCACCGCTTATGGCAGCCTCAACAACTTTGATGCGGTTAATGACAACGGCGTCCCCTGTCATGGTTTTGAGATTGAACTGGAAGACCTCGAGAGCAGGGACATCACCTACACCTACAATTGGAATCATTACGGGGCGCCGAAAATCATGGAGGACCGGACCTCCGTGCCCGGACATACCAACGTGATCATCCGCTACGCCAGCGCCAAGACCACCAACGGCGAATGGGCGGCTTTTACCGCAGTGCCCTCCGGCCCCATTGCGCCGACTGATGGCCATCAGTTTACCAATCCCTCCATTAACTTTGGCGGCGAGCATTTTGGCGTCGGGTATCGGCGCCCCCCGAAATCCGTAAAATATCATTGGCTGATTGACAATGGCGCTGGCGTCCTGGTGCCCGGGACGTCGCTTAACATTGCCACGCCGACTTTTGCCTACGCGCCTCCGGCAGCCGGAGCGCCCGCGCAGGTGCAGGCGGTGATCGAACCGCCCCCGCCCCCCGAACCGCCAGTGCTCGAGTTCGGCGAAGCCTGCTGGGTCAAAGAAATTCGCACGACCACCCACAACAACCGGAAAGTCAAACTGCGCGACCTTGTCTCCGAAGACCCGGACGATCCCGAGGACAAGAACTGGCGAAATGGCGAACCGGACGAGATTGAGGTCGAGTGGCAACTCCTGCAAACCGAGTTTAACAAACTCAATGGCGGCGCCAACGGTGAATTGGCCGGAGCACCGGAAAATTTGCCGCACGGCGACGAGGTGGTCACCCGCCGTTACGAGTTTTACAAATATGTGGGCCCGCTGGACGAGGAAACCGGCGAAGCCAAAGCGGACAAGGTGGGACCGGACGGCCTCCATGGAGCGGGCATAAAAACCATCAACGACGTGGAGGTGGATCTGGCCACGGTCGTGGTGGTGGGGGAATTCATTGGCTCGCAAATGGCCGCCTTTGACGCCCAAGCGGTGGTGGGTTTGATTGACCATGTGCAGGACGGCACGGTCAATGAACTGTATCCCACCCGCACGTTGGTGATCGCCGGCAATACGGCTTTTAGCGCCACGAACTGGGGAAATCTGCCACCGGGCCTGAATTTCAACCGGCTTACCGGCGAGCTTTCCGGCACGCCAACCGACCCGGGAGTCTATCAATTTACCGTTGAGGCGCGCGCGGGCAATGACCCGGCGGTGAGAAAAACCTATATTATGACCGTCACTTCGGACCAGGCTGCCGCCGACGCACTGCCCCCCCAGTATATTGTGGACACGGTGGGTTCCCCGCTGGAAGGCGGCGCTACCGAGGGCGATGGCGCTTACGAGGCGGGAGTTCCGGTCACGGTGACTGCGGCGGCGGCGCCGGGCTTCGTTTTTCTCAACTGGACCGACAACGGCGGCGTGGTGAGCGCCTCGCCACGTTACACGTTTACCAATCTGGTGAACCGATCGCTGGTGGCCAATTTCGTACCCCAGCCCAAAATGGGCGTCGTGGCCGGCGGCGGCCTGCTGACTCTCGCCTGGCCGACCAATGTGACTGGCTGGATTCTGCAGGAAAGCGCCGAGCTAAGTTCGGGCTCTTGGACCAACTCGGCGCGTCCCTCCAGCGTGGTCGGGGCCACTAATCAGGTCACCATCCCAACGTCAACGGGACGGGGCTTCTTTCGCCTCGCGCATCCCTGAGTAATCCTGCCGGAGAGTTCGGTTCCGGCCATCGGCGGATGGCGTGCCGACAAAATTTAGTGCCAGACTTGTCAACCGCCGGGGCCTTCGGTAGGGTCAGTTCGTGATCAATCGCGACCAACTTGAATCGAAGGGTGCCCATGTCATACCTGGCCGGAATTGACCTCGGTTCGACCAGCCTGAAAGTAGCTCTCTACGACCTCAACGGACGGGCAATGGCCCTGGCCAGTCGGCCGACGGAACTTGCGCGGCCTTACCCGGACCACCCCGACTGGGCGATCTGGCGGCCTGAGCAAATTTGGGGTGGTGTAGCCGAGTGCCTGCGCGAGGTTACCGCGAAGCTCCGCGATCCCGGAGAAATCAAAGGCGTCGCCGTGACCGGAATGGGCATGGATGGCGTGCCGATTGGGCGCGACGGGCGGTGGTTGTATCCGTTCATCAGTTGGCATTGCCCGCGCACCGCCCCGCAGCAGCAATGGTGGCTGGAACACGTGGGTACGGAAAAGCAATTCGCCATCGGCGGCAATCCCATCTGGTCTTTCAACACCGCGCTGCGGCTGCTTTGGATGCGCGAGCATGAGCCGGAGATTTTGCGGCAGACCGAAAAGTGGCTGCTGATCGAGGACTTCGTCAATTTCATGCTCTGTGGCGAGAAAGCCACCGACTACAGCATGGCCGCTTGCACCCTGTTGTTCGACCTAAAGCGCCGCGCCTACTCGGAGGAACTGCTGGAAATTTCCGGCATTGATCCCGGTCTGCTGGCCCCTCCCAAGGCGAGCGGCACGCTGTTGGGAACAGTTCACGCCAAAGCGGCGGAGGCCACGGGACTCAAGGCGGGCACGCCGGTGGTGCTCGGCGGGCACGACATGCTGTGCGGCGCGCTGCCGGCAGGGGCGTTCCGCCCCGGCGTGGTGCTCAACATTGTGGGCACTTGGGAGATGGTGTTGACCGCGCTGGATCGCCCGGTGCTCACGCCCGAAGTGGGCGGGTCAGGCTGGTGGATTGACTCGCACGTCGCCCGCGACCGTTATGCGGCCATCGGCTGCGTGGTGTCCGGCGATATGTTGGAATGGTTTCGGAAGCAGTTCGGTTATGAGGAAGCGCAGCGAGCCAAGGCGGACGGCGAGGTGGATTGGGATTACCTTATGGCGCAGGCAAAGGCCGCCCCACCTGGCGCCGGCGGCGCGATGTTCCTCCCGCATTTCTCCGGCAGCACCATCCCGGTGGTGGACCCGCAGTCGAGCGGAGCTTTTGTGGGGCTGCGCAATACCATTACCAAAGGCCACTTGCTGCGCGCGGTGGTCGAAGGATTGAACTATCAGTTCCTGCAAATTCTGGACGGCCTGCAATCGTCCCTGGGGGTCACAACGGACCGTTTTGTGGCCGTGGGCGGCGGGGCGCAAAACGCCTTTTGGACGCAAAACAAAGCGGACATGGTCGGCAAGCCGTTCGAGATTCCGGAAATCGAGGAGGCGACCTCGCTGGGCGCGGCGATCCTCGCCGGCATCGGCGTGGGGTTATACCGGGATGAGCACGAAGCGTTCGAGCGGGTTTATCGTCCGGGGCGCGTCCTGGAGCCGGACCTTAAGCTGACGGCACAATATCGCGAGCACTTCGGGATTTTCCAACGTTTGTATCCCGCGCTGAAAGAAATCCGTTTCCCAAAGGCGCGAAAGTCCGGCTAATGACTCTCGGCTTTTTCCAGCCGGAGATTGTCCAGGTAAAACACGGTGTTGTTGGTGGCCATGGAGATGAAGCCAAGCCAATTAAGCTGACGGAATTTGGCGCTGTAGGTCAGGTCGGCAATCCGCCGCGGCTCCTGGCCGGGCGGACGCACGGTGACCTGCCAGCGACCATTGGCCTGCGGACCGGTCCCGCAGAGAATCTCAAAGTTAATCCATTGCTGGTGCGGCAGGGTCATTATTTTGCGCCCTCCCGCCACCAACGAACCGTCCGCGTTCACCCGCAAGGTGGGACCGGACTGCAGATTTTGCCCTTTGGGCCAGTCGCGCCACTCGTGATAAAAAATCGCGCCCGGCTCCAGGCGCAGATCAAAGGAAGCGCGCAGCACTCCCTCGGGAAATTCCCATTCATAAGCCAGATGCGGTTCGTGCGCGAATTTCTGACCGGGTGCGTCCGTGAACTTGAGGCATTGTTTGCCAGAGCCGGCCAATTCGCTGGTCACGCGAATGACCGCGTCTTTTTTGTTCTCGTAAAGCCGGGCATAATCCGGGCGATCGCCCACGGCATAATCTTCAAAAGTTTCGTTAATGGTGACGGGGCGTACGGGCGCAGCCGCTTGTTCCACTGGTCGCGGCTGGACGCTCTTGGGCAAGCTTGTCCAATTGGTCGGCCCATAAAGGCCGGCGCGGCTGATGTCAATTGGCTGGAAACCGAGGGCCAGCGCCGGGGAGTTGGGCTTCAGGCGGAAATCGCGTTGCCCCGGGTTCACGAAGTTGGGATCGGCCACGAGGCTGTTGCGATCACGTCCTTCGGCCTGCCAGGCCGCCAGCGTTTTGCCATAAAAATCGGGCGCGTTGGTCGTCACGCTCCAGAAACAATTCCGGTCGCTGTTGAATTTCGCGCCGGCTTTCCAGTTGCCGCCGCCAAACATGCGGGGGCTGTCGCCATAGACCAGGTTCCGCTCCAAGGAGACATGATTGCTCTCCGCTTCCTTGTTGTTGTTGCGGATCAGCTCGGCATCCCGCGAATAAGCGAAGATGTTGTTTTGGACCACATCGCCGTAAGGATAGCCGTCGCAGTGCAGGTGGAGGCCGCCGTCGCGGGTGTCGTGGACCACGTTGTTTTCCACGAGAATTTCCGAGCTGCCGGCGTCCAGGTAGATGCCCCAGCCGCCGTAGCCCTCCTTGCCGCGCTCGAAGCGGGTGACGTGATGAATATGATTATGGTGCAGGACGGTGCCGGGTGACACGCCCAGCGTGTAGATGCCGCCGATGTCGTTGAGCACGCCGTTGCCCAAGTGGTGCAAATGATTATACGCCACCTCGTTGTGGTGCGTGTAAGCCGGTTGTTTGCCCGTCCAACTCCAGCCCAGATGCACCCCCATCCAGCTTAGGTTGCAGACCTCGTTGTGCGTGATGTGATTGTAGCTGGCGCTGCCGCCCAGGAACACCCCGCAGGCGGCGCGGTAAATGTGCCCGCCGTCGTGGATGAAATTGTTATCCACGTGATGGTAAGCGGTGAGATAGGCGTCGTTGGTCCGGGCGGGCGCGCCTTCGGAGAGATACACGCCGCCGCCGCCGAGGTCGTGGATATGGCATTGGCGGATTATGTTGGAATGGCAGCCTTCGCGCAGGGAAATCCCATGCTCGCCCAGCCGCGTGAACTCGCAATTTTCAATCACCGAAGAGCGCAGGCCGACGGCAAAAAACGCCCCCCGCTGCGTGTGCGCGCCTTGGACGCTGTGCGGATAGTTGGCGGAAAGATTGGCGTCTGTATGCTGAAAAGAAAGCCCGCGAAAGGCCAAATGCTCGACCCACTGGCCTTTGGCCCAATCACCTTTCACCACCACCAGGCTGGACGTAACCACCGGCGCGATTACTTCAGCCTTGGCCAAGTCTTCGCCGGGCAGCGGATAATACCGCAGCAGCCCTTGTTCGCGGTCCAGATGCCATTCACCCGGCGCGTCGAGGGCGGCGGGCACGTTCTCCACGTAGTAACGCACCTCCGGCCCCAGGAAAAAGATGCCGGCCGGCCGCGCGAAATTGAGACGCCGGCTTTCAAAATCCACGCGCTTGATGCGGTTATAAGAATTGACCCAGTTGTGAAAGAGCACGATCTGAGCGCCACGTTGTTCCACCCAGGGGCCGAGGTCCCCTTTGACAAACGCCAGGCCGACGCATTGTCCCGGGTTGCCCTCGGTCAATTCCAGACGCTTGGAATAGAAATAATTCCCGACATTGGGGGTCCGGGCGCGGATGCGGCGCTCGCCGTTGACGAACAACTGTGTGAACGGCTCGGAACGCTGCTTTACCCAAGGCACCTCGGCCACCCACAAACGGTCATCCTGCTTGCGCCAGCCGCCAATCCGTCGGCCGCCGCTGACGATTGGTTTTTCCCCGGGAACAGCGGCATAGACGATGGGCGCGCCGGGCGCGCCGGAGTCCTCCGGAGTCAGGGTCAGCGGCTCGTTCAGCCAATGAACGCCCCTGTGCAGGAGAATGGAGGTTTCACCGCGCCGCGGCCCGGTCTGTTTGAGTTGGCGGACGGCGTCCCGGGCGCGGGCCAGGGTGGCAAATGGTTGCTCCCGGGTGCCCGGCTGGGCATCGTTGCCGGACGGCGAGACATGAAACGCGGCCGCCGTGAGCGAATGAGCGGCCGCGAAAAACACGGCGCCAATGATCATGCACGAAAGCATGATCGCTCAATACCAAATGCAGGCCGCCCACGCAACCAAATGAGTTTTTCAAATTTTCGCGTTTGGCTGGCGGGCGGCCGGCTCGGAAAGAAAAGGCCGATCATAAACAGCCTCGCCCGACCGACAACCAACGCCATGAGCAAGAAGGGCAGAGGCGCAACGGCAGCCGCGAAGGGACGCCCCTGAGTGCGAAGAAATCAATACCACCCGTCTCGGCTATGGCGCAACAATCCCCAGCTCGGCGACGACCACGTGGTTCGCTTCCGCTACGCGCAGGGCGACAAAGCGGAAATAGCGCGCCGGCCTGGGTTCCTTGAGCGGCACGGTTTGCAGGATGGGGTTGGCCTTGATGTTGGCGAATTCACCCGCCGCCGCGGGCTGACCCCAATCCTTGCCGTCCGCGCTCAGGTAAAACTCATATTTGTCAACCGTCCCCTTGGCGAGGCCGTCCCGTCGCGGCAGGTAAGTGAAGCCGGCCACCGGCGTTGTTTCGCCCAGATTCACGACGATTTCCTGCGGCGGCGGGCGTTCGCCCTGCGGGCTGTGGGTGTTCCAGAGCGTCTCCGGTTTGTCGTCAATGGCGCGCGCGGCTTCACCGCCGGGGGCCGCGTAGCTGCAAGCGACCACTTTCCAGTTGGACTTGGCCACCCCAAAAGTCTCCGTGGTCACCGGGCTGGACGATTTGGTCTCGGGCGATGGGCCGTCCAGAGCGAAGGCGCGGGCCTTGACGGTGCCGCCTTTGGCGAGCGCGAACGGCTTTTCGTAGAGCGGCGAGGCCGCGTTGGGCTCGGTGCCGTCCAGCGTGTAGCGGAGCTGGGGCCCGGGGGCTTCGGTGGCGATGCTCACCTGGCCCTGCTTGTCCCGCGTGATGCGGGGCGCGGCGAGAATAATTGGCTCGGCATACAGCCCGAACTCGCTGAGGGCCGGGCAGGCGGCGGCCTTGGTGACGCGCAGCCGCACCTTGTCGGTGGTCACGTAGCGGGTGCGCAGCAGGCGGCGGTTGCCGATGCTGGTGCCTTGGGTGAACTCCTTCCAGGCGCCGTCCTTCCATTCATCGAGGGCCAAGGCCTCAATGCGCTGGCCCAGGGGCAGGAACTCGCGCAGGTCCACAACGTTGAAGGTGGCCGGGCGGCCCAGGTCGAGCACCAACTCCGCGTTGGGCGCGGCGTCGTCTGTGGCCCAGTAGCTCGCGCGATCGCCGTCGAGCAGGTTTTCCGGCGCAAAAGTCCGGGCGCCGCCGCGCGTGTTGCTGGCGGCGAGCCTGGCGCCTTTGGCCAGGTTGACGGCAAACGTGGCGTCGAGATGCCGCCGGAATTCCCGGAGCGATTGGATGTCGTTTTCGTGGATGCGCCCGCGGCGGTCGGGCGGCAGGTTCAGGTTCAGGCAGGCGCCCCGGCCCACCGATTTGTAGTAGATGTCGAGCAGCTTGGCGGGCGTTTTCACGCGGCTGTCCTCGCTGGCGTGGTAGAACCAGCCCGGGCGGATGGAGACATCGCATTCGGCTGGCAGCCAGGCGGTGCCGGGGCGCTCGCCGGAGTTCAGGCCGGCGCTGCTGCCGCCGGGGTAGCGCCCGGGACGGGTCATGTCGAGCGTCGCCCAGCAGGGGTCGCCGGCGATGCCCGACTCGTTGCCCACCCAGCGGAAGTCCGGGCCGGCGTCGCTGAACATCACCGCCATCGGCATCAGCTCGCGCACGATGGCCCAGGTGTTCGGCCAATCGTAGTAGGTTCGGTTGTCAATGCGCCGCTGCTCGCGCGCGCCGCCGTAGAAGCCGTCGCCGCCATTGGCGCCATCGAACCAGACGGTGAAGATGTCGCCGTAGCCGGTCAGCAGCTCGCGGAGCTGGTTGCGGTAATAGGTGATGTATTCCGGCCGCGCGTAATCCTTGTGGTTTCGGTCCCAGGGGGAAAGGTAGCAGCCGAAGCGCAGCCCGTGCCGACGGCAGGCCTCGGAGATTTCCTTCACCACGTCCCCCTGGCCGTTCTTCCACGGCGAGTTTTTGACCGAGTGTTCGGTGAACTTGGACGGCCATAGGCAGAACCCGTCGTGGTGCTTGCAGGTGAGGATCAGCCCCTTCATCCCCGCCTCCTTGGCGGTGTGCACGATCTGGTCGGCGTCGAAATCGGTCGGGTTGAAAACTTTTTCGCTCTCGTCGCCGTAGCCCCATTCCTTGTCGGTGAACGTGTTGACGGTGAAATGGAGGAACCCGTAAAACTCCATCTCGTGCCAGCGCAACTGCCGCTCAGAGGGCAGCGGGCCGTAAGGGGCGGGCGCGGACGTCTCAGCGGCGGCCAGGGGATGGGTGGCGCTAATGGCCGCCGACAGAACACTCCAGAGCACGAAGTTTATTTTCATCGTTATCAGTTTTCCAAACCATACCTTCGCCCGTCCACCTCTTCCGGTCAAAAACCTGACTGTCGCCCAATTCATCAATCCATGATTTCGCAGAACAAATATTATTGAACGAACTTTTCGTTCGTTGTTACTGGTGGCGTTTTTGCTGTCATGGTGGGCAGGCTGCGCCGGTCAGCAGCGGCAGGCAAGCTCATTTCTTGCCAACGCGCCGGCCATAAGGTGGCGGTTCTTCGCGCAGCGCGGGCGAGGACTCCGGCATGGTTCGCCTCACGACGGGCAGTCGCGCCAAACGCTTGCCGCATGGCGCCTCCTTGCGGCGGAGCATTGCCGCGAGCTTTGACAGATCATGTTCGGATTGGGCGGAGATCTCCTGTCGAATTCGCCAAACTTCCTCCAAAATATCGTGTTTCATAACGCCATTATACCATCAATTCATACGGGGTGCAGATGACCGGCGCCGCAAAACCCTCGCGTTCACAAATTGCCCGCAGCTTTTCAACAATAGTCGCGTTGGCGATGTGCCGGCAGTTCCAGGTCAGCAGGAATTCCATCGCGTGAACCGACGCTATCGCCACATGTGCCGTGCCAACTTCAGCGGTTGCGGGGATCAACCTCAAGTGCTGCCTGAATTTGCTGTTTCGTGCATGGGGACAAGGAGAAGTTTAGAATCCGTGGCGGACTTTGGCGCATCCTTCAAGGCGCGGGAGCATTCGGAGACGGTTTCCAGCAGTCACACCCACTTTCCCTCGGCGTGGCGCGCGAGCCCCTCGCGAATGCCGCGAGGTCTTGGAGTGCGGTAGCCCTCTACCGCTTTCCTTGGGCGCAAAACTTGGGAATTATAACGCCGCCGGGCCGGCGGTAGCGAGGCTGCCTAGCCAAAGCGCCAGAGGACTGGCGCACTCCATGACGCTGGCGCGCCGTCGCCGGCCCCGTTCCAAGCACGCCCCCGATGACGGCCTGCGAGGACGCAGGCGCTCCTCGGAATCCAGGGGCCGCCCGATAAACCAAAGCGGCGCCGAAAAGGTTACCGGCTTGCTGGCCGCAGGAGTCCTTCCCGCGCCGGCGCGAGCAATGGCGGGATTCCTTGCAGTTGGACATGGACATCCTCCAGGACGCCGCTGGAGGGCTTGGCCAGGCGCAGCGTCCAGATTTCGCCGTCCGCGGGATTCCGGGGAGCGGCGAGGAACTGGTGGGCCTGGCCGAGGTTGTCTCTTTCCTCAACCACGTTGCCGATCGGGTCCAGGATCGACGCTTTGACGCATTCGGTTCCGCCGCCACCGGACACCTTAACGCCGAATTCCTTCGTGCCGGCTGGCACCCAGAAATAAAACTGGCCGACAGTGCCCAAAAGGTGAAATGACGCATTAGTCGAGTATAGGCAGACAGGGGCGCTGGTTGAGTTCACCGTCGCGGTCCAGTTGCGCGGGTCACAGACGACCCGGTAAGCGCCGCGCTCGGCGGCCTTAAAGGCATAGGCCGTTTCTTTTTCGCCCTGGGCGGCCGGCATTTTGACCGATTTGCCGGAAGGGGAAATCAAGCTGACGGCCGCCGGCTTCAGATCGCCTTTGCCCACCGGGCGAACCTGCACACTGAAGGCCACCGGATCGCCGGCTTCGGCCCACAACAACCACTCGGAGAGCCCGCGTTGCCGGGCGAAATTGCGCGCGGCCGGCGCTGGCCGGGCCTCGGGGAACGCCGGTTCGCATTTCGCCGGCGCAAAATCGAACCGGCTAAAACGCTTGAAGACCCGGAAAGGCATCCATTGCGCAATCAGTTCCGGGGTCAGCACATGGATCGTCTCCCGTCCGTCGCCAATGGCCAACAGGGTGCCGGTGAGGTTGGTCAAGGCGACGCCGCCCGATAAATCCTGATAGGACATTAGCCGGCGGGGCAGGGGGTCCGTTATTCGCAACCGCTCGAAATGCACGCCGCCCTGGTCGCCCGCGCCGTTGGCCCGGCTGGCCAGGATGATGGGGGTGATCGCCGGCTGCCCGGCCGCCGGATTAACAACTTCGCAATTCTCAAACCGAACGCGCGCGCCGTCCGCCGGTTTGTCGGCGATGACGATCGCCGCGTCCCGGCTTCCCTCGAAGCGGCAGTTGACGAATTCCATGACGCCTTTCACGCCGGCGGTTTCCGTGTCGTTACCCGTCACAAAAGCGACGGAACGGCGCGAGCCGATGGCGCGGCAATTCTCCAGACGCAGGGAGACGGGCCGGGAATCGGCGCGCAGCGGGCGCAGGTAAAAGGTGTAGGCGTCGCCCCGGTTGTTTTCCGAGAGGCAGTTGCGCATCACACAGTTGACCAGCTCCTCGGAGGCGGCGTTGGGCTCGAAATCAATGCCCGCCTCCGGCGCCGTGCCGCCAGTGTCCTTCAAAACACAATCCTCGATGAGCAGGTTGCGGGCGCTGATGACGCTGATGCCTTGGCGATAGTTGTTCTGGCAAATCACCTTTTTGATGACAACATCCGAGCAGGGCACGCCCTTTTGGGCCACGCCAAGGTAGATGCCGTCGCCGCCGCTGTCGGCCAGCGTCAGGCCTTCCACGCGGACGCCCGCGCAGCTTTTGAAGCTCAGCACGTGCCGCCACTCGGCGCGCTGGTATTGCGCCGGGTCGTCGTAATCCTGCTTCCACATCCGCAGCGCCGCGCCGTGGCCGATCAGGGCGATGTTGGTTTTGAGCGACGCGGAAAACAGACAATCGCCAGGCCCCTTGAACGCGCCGCGTTTGGCCTGCACCACCACCCCTTGCTCGAACACAATCTCCTGGTGGCTCGCCAGGGTGATTTTGTCGGCGATCCAGGGCGCGCCCAAGTTTTCGATGATCAACTTGCGCGCGCCGGAGTTGATGGCCGCCTGAAGCGCGGCGGTGGCGTCGTCCGGATTGAATCCCCACCATACCGCGCGGGCCTCGGCGCGTTTGCCCGCCGCGACCTCCGCGATGGCGGCCGCATTGGGCGCTACAGGCGCGGCGCCGGCATGGTGGCCGGCGAGCGTCGCCAGCAGTGGCATTGCCGCAAGAATGGTTTTCATTTGCCTTTGCCCGTCAAAAGCTCGTCGTCCACCGCCACGCGGTAGTCGCGCAACCGGAAATACGTGGCCCTGCCGTCGGGATCGGGAAACTCGGTCAGGGTGAGATCATAATCCCCTTTCTTGCCCAAGCCGAAACCGGCTTTCCAGGCCCGCAGCCGACAACCGAGGCCATCCGGACGCACGGCGCTGTGCCTGACCGGCTCCTCGAGCGAGCCGGGGTCGAGGGCCAGGTAGCCCAAGTCCGCGCCGTCCAGCTTGGCCAGTGCGGGGTGTTGCGCCGGATTTAGGCAGAAGACCAGCGGCCCGCGCATCACCGCCACCCGCCCCGCTTGCCGCTGTCGTCCTTTCACCAGCCGCCACGGCATCGGCAGATCCAGCGCCACTTCATCGCCGGCTTTCCATTCCCGTTTCAGCCCCTGGAAAGTTCCCCCGATCATCGGACCTTGGACCGTCTGGCCATTCACCGCCACACTCGCGTCCTTCGCCCAGGCCGGGATACGCAAATGCAGTGAAAAGGTGACCGGTTTGACTGGTTCGAACTTCAGGCGGACACGGCCGGAGTTGGGGTAATCGGTTTCCTGGCGAACAGCCACCGCCACCTCTTTGCCGGCGATAAACCTGGTTTGCGACGGGGCATAAAGATTCACCGCCAACCCGTCAGCGGCGCGGTAGAACACCATGGCTGGCAGTTCGGCGACGATGCGGCGGTAATTGCAAGGACAGCAATAGGTGTCGGTGTTCCAATAAACGCGGTTCCCTTCCGTGGGCGCGAAGTAGCGCAGGCGCCGGCCATCCGGCGATTGGGCGGCGAACAGGGCGTTGTAAATGGTGCGTTCCATGAGATCACCCATGCGGGCCTCGCCCTTTTGCCGAAGCAGGTGGTCATAGACGCGCAGTTGGTAGGCGGTGGCGCAGGTTTCACCAAGGTCACCCCGGCCATCCTGGTCATCGGTCCAGATCTCGCATTGGCCGGCGCCGCCCGTAATGTGCAGGCCGTCATGGTTGAGCATGAAATCGAGCGCGCGCTCAGTTGGGCGCGGCAGCCGGGGATCCGGTTGGAAACGATGCAACTCAAGCTGCGCCAGGCACCGGGCCAGGTAGGCGTAGATGTGGCCTTCGATGCCGGCCCGCCGGCCCACCACGATCGGCAAGTCCCATGCCGGCAGCGCGCGCGTTTTGGTGACAAAATCCAGGTAGGGCGCCTCGCCGGTTTGGCGGTGCAGCGCCAGCATTGTCCGTTCAATGCCGGTCACCGCCACGTGCGGCGCGACCTCGCCGTCCACGCACCAATTGTCCGGCAGCTCCGGCCACTTTTTGAGGAGATAGTCAGCCGCCTTGCGCGCGGCGGCCAGGGAGCGTTCTTCGCCAAAATACTGGTAATCGGCCAGCAGCGCCCAAATGAGGTAGCCCAACTCATGCACGTCCCACAACGCCCGCACCCGATGTTCGGGCGCCATGAGCCCGAGGTATCCGTCGGCCTCCTGGGTCTTGAGCGTTTCCTCGACCAGATGCTTTTTAAGCGCCAATACCCGCGCGTCCCCGGTATAGGCGGCGAATTTTACCGTCGCGTCAATCAACTTGCCCAGGCCGATATACCCGTCCTTCCGGCCCTTCGCCCGGAAGGGCGCCAGAAAATCCTTGTCGGCATCCAGCACCAGCAGGTTGTTGGTTATGGTGACCGTGATGCGCCGACCGATTTCCCCGCCCACCCGCACCTCGCGGAGGTCGAACGGGCTAAAGGCGTCCGCCCCGCGCAAGGGAAGCCAGGGGATGGCAGCCAGAAGCAGCAAGCCCGCCGGCAACCGTGATCGCTTCATGGAAAACAGCTTTTTCATTGGTGCGACAATGATACCAAAACACCGGCGGCGGTCATCCAGAATCGGCGGTGAAAAATTCGGGTGGCGCATAAAAATCACTGGCGTGCGGCGCGCCATTCCTCTTCATTTACTGCACAGTCTCCGGGATGCAATACGCAATTTGTCACCGTGGGCGACGTTCCCCCTCTCCCCCCCCTTGGGGGAGAGACTTCCCCGAAAGCCGGTTTCGCGCCTTGCCACCCCTGAACCGCGTAGGAGCCGACGTAAGGAGGCTCTGATTTCATGGCCATCACGCCCGGGGTCCAATTTGAGCCTCCTTACGTCGGCTCCTACAACCAGAGGGTTCATGGGGAGGGCAGGGTGAGGGGGCGCGTGCCGTTTATCCCAAGCACTTATCGGTAACCTTTGATTGGCCAGCCGCCGCCTCAGCCAATCGCCTCCCATCCGCGATTTCATCATTGCTGGAGAACAAAATAGCCGCTGTGAAGACCCTTTCATTTCCGTCCCAGCATCCGGTCCAGGGAATCGGCGGTCTGATAAATCAACGCCTCGGGATAATGTTGGTAGGGATGGAAATACTCGAAGGTCACATAACCGCGGTAGCCGGCCTGGTCCAGGGCTTCCATCACCGCCGGCCAGTTGGTGGTGCCGTCCAATAGCGGACGGAAGGATTCGAGGGAGGTGTCCGTGCCTTTTTTCGTGAACTCCTTCAGGTGCGTGTTGCGGATGCGCTTGCCGAGGATGGCAATCCAGTGCTCGGGATGCTGGAACATCATGATGTTGCCGGTGTCGAAATGCACACAGACATGCGGGCTTTGGAAGCTGTCCACAAAGGCGTTCATCTCCATCGGCGACAGAAGGTAACCGTTGAAGAAAATATTCTCGATGTTGAGATAAACTCCCAGTTTTTCCGCCTGCTTGACCAGCAGGCCCACGGCCTCGCGGGCGCGCCGGTCGCAAATATCGTTGGGCACCGGCTCATGGTCGGTGCGCCAGGGGATATGCACCGCCCCCGGAACCACCAGCAGGTTTTCGACGCCCAAATGATGGGCGGCCTGCGCCATGAGGCCCGCCAGTTCCAAACCGCGCGCCCGCTTGGCCGCGTCATTGCTGGTGAGCGGATAAGGCCAGAACAGGAAGGAACAGAGCCCGCTGATGGCAATGCCCACCCGCTCGGCCTGCCGGCGGATGGCTTCCATCTCCGCTTTGCCAGCCTTGGGCGAGAGATCGTTCTCGAGGTCGTAATTGAGTTCGATGCCGTCGAAGCCGGCGTCTTTGGCGAGTTGCAGGCACTCGCGCAGGCTCATGAGCTGCGGATAAGGGAAGGCCCAGAGGTTGATGGACTTCTTGAAGGGGTATTTTTTGGCGGAGGCGCGACGCGGGTCAGGTTGGGCGGCTTGGGCGGTGGCGGTGTTGGCGCCGGCCAGCGCCGCGGCGCCGACCGTGAAAGCGGCTTTTAACGCGTGCCGGCGGTTTATGGCGGCGGCTTCCGCCTGGCTGGCCAGACAGGCGGATGCATCCGTGATTGGCATTTGAAATTTCATGGCCCCCAAAATGGCGGATCGGCTGCCGGTTTCCAAGCCGATTTTCCCCGGCCGGGCATAACGGTGCCAAGCCGCAGCCCCGAATTATTACCCCGCTTCAACGCCTCAAGAGAACCGATAGGGAAGAAGCGAGCCCTGGGAAGCGCGCACGAAAGGCCCTAAGCCTACGGCCAAGCCGGCAGGAAAATGCTGAAGCAACTGCCCAGGCCCTTGGCGGTGCGCAGATACAAGGCGCCCTTGGCATGGGTCACAAGTTTGTGGACAATGGTCAACCCGAGGCCGGAATTTTCGCCCTTGGCGCTTTTGGTGGTAAAATGCGGCTCAAAAATCCGTCCCAAATCCTCCAATTCGATGCCTGGGCCGTTGTCCTCGACATCGAGACGGACCAACGGGGCGACATTGACAAATCCTTCGCGATTCAGAAAACAAGAGCCGGGCTGGTCGGCAAAATCCGCCAAACGCATTGGGACGGAAACCAAGCCGGCGCGTATTTTGATGAGATTCGCTGGCGGCAAGCATTCAAGCGCGTTGAGGGCGAGATTCAGCAGGATTTGCAGCAATTCGATGCCGCCCAGCTTGACGTCGGCGTCGGTGGGCAGGCGTTGGAACTCGAGCGTGGATTGCTGGAGGCCGGGATGCCGGCGCAAGAGCACTTCGAGGTCGGTCAGCGCTTGGTTTACGGGGGCGCGAGCTTCGGCAGTGCTCTCGCTGCGAAACATCTTCAAATAGCGACTGGCGATTTCCGAGCAAGCATGGGCGCATTGCCGAATCGAGAGCAGCGTTTGGCGCACTCTCTCAAGGTCCTGGCCAATCAGGAATTCCATCCGCGCCATCTCTTCGGCCAGCAGTTCCACCATGGTGACGATATACGTCAGCGGATTGTTCATGTCGTGAAAGGCGGCGGCGTAAAGGTCGCCCCGCTGGCTGGCCAGTTCCACGCGCAACCGGTAATCGCGCAGCGATTCCCGCAATTCCTCGACCAAGCGTCCGCTGGCGCGGCGCTCGCCGGCAATCAGCCGGCGCTCGACTGCGGCGGCCACGGCGGAACGCATGGCAACAACGTCAAAAGGCTTGGAAAGATAATCGCGCGCCCCCAAACGCAGCGCTTGCCGGGCGGTTTCCACGCTCTCGTAACCGGTCAGGAAAATGACCTCGGTTTCGGGATGTTTTTTCTTGATGTTGCCCATCAATTCAAGGCCGGACATTTCCGGCATGCGGATATCCAGAATGGCGGCATCCACCGGGCCGGATTTCAACAGTTCGAGGGCTTGCGAGCCGCTCTCCGCCAAGAGCACCTCATATTCGCCTTTGAAGAGAAACCACAGGGATTGCCGCGGACCTTCATCGTCGTCCACGATTAGAAGCCGCAGGCGTTCGAGCGCATTCGGGTCATTGTTCTCGCCGGGCTTGGCCAATGGTGATGCGGGCAACATTTTTTAACGTGGCTAATTAAGCCACTTTTTAACGGCCTGTCAAAAGTTTTTCCCACAGCGTCTCGTTGTTGAGCACCCGCCCCAGGAACTCGTTCTCATCCAGGCCGCCGGGCGCCTCCCGGGGATTGGCCGGAAAGCGCAGATGAAACACGACGCCTTGGTCCTTCCGGTTTTCCACCCGGATGCTGCCGCCGTGATGATACACCAGGAGATAGCAGGCCATGAGGTTCAACCCAAAGGACTTCGGATCGTCATGCCGCAGGTAGAATGGATCAAACACCTGCCGCAAGGAATCCTCCGGCAGGCCGGGGCCGTTGTCGGACACATCAATTTCCAACCCGGTGCCCTCCGGCAGGACTTGCGCACTGAGCGACACCGCGCCCCCGCCAGGCAGGCTTTCCAATTCGTCTTCCAACAATAATTCGAACAACCGCCGAAACTTGGGCAAATCCACCTGAATGACCGGCAGATTCTCGGGCAACCGATTCAAGAACGAAATTTTTCTCGCCGCGGCTTTTTCCTGCAAACCAGCCAACACCTGGCCGATCACCTGTGCGGGCTGCGCGGCGGTATCGAACTTGTAGGGCGGCATTTCGGCCGCCAGGCACAGCGTTCCCAGCAGTTGGGTGATGCGATCCACCTGCCGGCAGGCGTGCGCGTGGAACTGCTCCCAAAACCGGGGATTCCGCAGCGCCTCTAATTCGGCTTTTTCCTGGCTGGTGGAAACCGGCGCCAGGTCCAGGAAGGTGCGGACGGCGACCAGGGAATTGCGGATATGGTGGCTCAAACCGCTGGCCAGCACCCCCAGGCTCAAAACGCGATCGGTAATGACCATGTTGTGCAGCACCGAAAGTTTCTCGCGCAACAAAGCGTCGCGCTCCGCTTGCACGATGAAGAACTCCATCGCCCGGCGCAGCGTCACCTCGAGCTCGGGAATATTCCAGGGCTTGGAGACATATTTATAGATGGCGCCGGTATTGACAGCCTGGATCGCCGCGTCCATGTCCGCATAGGCGGTTACCAGGAAGCGCAGTATTTTGGGACGCACCTGGCGGGCGCGTTCGAGGAACTGGACGCCCTTTTCTCCTGGCATGCGCTGGTCGGTGAGCAGGAGGGCGATCTCGTCAGCGTGCTCCTCGAGCAGGCGAAAGCCCTGTTGGGCGTCCAGGGCGGTATAAACGCGAAAAACCCCTTCGAAGGCCATGGTGAAGTATTTGAGCGATTTTTCCTCGTCATCCACGTAGAGGATGGCGAATTTCTTATAGTCGTATATTCCATTCATATTACCCAAGTGTCTCTTACGGATTGTTCAATGCGCCTAGTCTAACGCCGCGGACGGAAAATCCAACCTAAATTCGCAGAATTTCCCGCGCTCGCTGAGGACCCGTATTTGGCCGCCGTGCTCCTGCACGATGCGGTAGCAGATACTCAATCCCAGGCCCATGCCCTGGCCCGCATCCTTGGTGGTGAAAAAGGGATCAAAGACCTTGCCCAAGTTTTCCGGCGCGATGCCGTCGCCATTGTCCCGTACGGCCAGGAAAATCCGGCCATTCTCCGCTCCGCCCTGCACCCAGATCGTGGGGCGCTCGGGAGCGGCGAACGATTTTTGGCGCAGCGCATCGAGGGAATTCTGCAGCAAATTGACCAACACCTGGGTTAATTGGCTGGCATTTCCCTCCAAGCAGAGGTTGGGTTGCACCTCGCGAATCAAGTTAACGCCGTGCTTGATCTCGTGGCTGAGAAACCGGCAGCCGGTTTCGACCACCTTGTCCAGGCAAACCGGCCCGAGCACCATCGGGTTGGGGTGCGTAAAGGTGCGCAAGTCGGAAACAATGGTGCTCACCCGGTTTATGCCCTCCTCAATGTCCTGCAGAATGTCCTTGAACTGGCCTTGGCGCTCGGGGGCCAGGTCGCTTCCCAGGCGGCGCAGCATTTGCACCCCGGAGCGGGCGTAATTAAGGGGGTTATTGATTTCATGGATGATGCCGGCGCTCAGGCGGCCCAACGATACCAGCTTTTCCGTATGCACCAACTGCGTCTCGGTTTCCTTGAGCTGTTCAAGCGCGGATTCCAACGCCTGGTTTTGTTCCGCCAGTCTGCGGGCAAAGGTGTGCGCTTCGACCAGGTTTTTCAAGCGCACATGGAGTTCGGTCACGGAAAAAGGCTTGGCTAAAAAATCGCTGGCGCCGGCTCGCAGGGCGGCCAGTTTGGTTTCCTCATCCGCGCGAGCCGTCAAAAGAAGGATGGGCAGGTTTCGGGTGGGGGTGCGCTGGCGCAGCTCCAGGCAAACTTGCAGCCCGTCCAACTCCGGCATCATCATGTCGCACACCATGACGTCCGGCAGGAATTGCGCGGCTTTGTCCACCGCCTGGCGGCCATCCACCGCCTCCAGGATTTCAAAATGGCGGTTCAATTGGGATTTGAGAAAACGCAACATGTCCGGCTCATCATCGGCCAGCAGCAGCTTGGGCTGGCGCCCGCGCCAATGCAGTTCCTCGGGCCGCAACGACGCGCGCAAGGAAGTAATGGCCGGAAACATTTCCGCCCGGCGATAGAGTTTGGTCAGCCATTCGGCTTCCGGTCCGCTTGCCGCCGCCGCCTCCGGTAATGCGCGGGCCAGGTCAGGTTTCTCTTCCGCCGGCGCGATCTGGCCCGTCAATGGCAGGCGGACGGTCATCAGCGTTCCCCGGCCAAGCTCGCTTTGCGCCGTCACGGTACCTCCGTGGGCTTCGACAAATTCCTTTACGATGGCCAGGCCTAACCCGGTCCCTTGATACTTGCGGCGGGAGGAGCTGTCGCCTTGCCAAAAACGGTCAAAAATAAAGGGCAGCTGCTCCGGTGCAATCCCTTTGCCGGTGTCCGCCACCTCCAAAACCAACGTCTCCCTCTCGGCGCGGGCCCGCAAGGTGACGGTGCCGCCGGCCGCGGTGAATTTGATGGCGTTGAAGATTAGGTTCAACAACACTTTTTCGAGCTTGTCGCGGTCCATCGGCGCCTCGCCCAAGTCGGGGCTGACTTCGACCGCGATTTTAACCCCCTTGTCGCGCGCGGCGGGGCGGACTTCGCTGGCCAGGCCCTGGACCAGCTCCGGCACCGAGACCGGCTCGCGTTTGATGCGCAACCGACCGGAGTCCAGCCGCACCAAATCCAGCAAGTCATTGATCAGTTTGAGCAACCGCATGGCGTGGCTGTGCATCGTCGCCAGCATTTCTTGCGCCTCGGTTTCGGAGTAATCGCGGCCGCGGTGGACCAACGCCTCCAGCGGGGTGACCAGCAAGGTCAGCGGGGTGCGCAATTCATGGCTGATGTTGGCGAAAAAACGGCTTTTCATCTCATCCATTTCCCGCAGTTTGCGGTTGGTTTCCTCAAGGATTTGCCGGTTGCGGTCCAGCTCGAAGCGCTGGGAGAATTCCTGTAAACGCAGGCGGGTTTGGTAGAAGGAGCCAACGACGACAATGAAATCCATCATGGCGATGAAAACCAGGTTGCTGACCAGCGTGCCCCAGTGAACGGGGGCCGGGCTGGCGATGCCGGCCACCAGGTAAAAACCCAGCACGATGAGGACAAAGACCACGCTTTCCCGGGCGGTCCACACCAAGACGGTGCCGACGGCGATCAGCACGAGGTTCAGGCCGGCGTAGTAAGGGGAGTTGAAGCCGTCCATGACCGCGATCATCATTGCGATGAACACCGCCGGCAGCAGCGGCACCATGGGCGCCAGCAGCCGCACGTTTTGCCGCCCCAAGTCGGTGAACAACAGTCCCCAAATAACCGCGGCAATGAAGGTGCAGCCAAGTCGGAACCAGAGGAAAACGCCTTGCATTTGGGGGTAGATGGCCCAATCGAGCACCGTCCCCGCCGGCATGAGCGCCACGACCAGGAAACATCCCACCTTGGTGCGCCACAGGCGCGCGATCGTTTCCTCCTGCCGATAGGCCGCCAGGATGTCCGGCGCCCATGCTGGTTGTGTGAGGGGCACCTTAAGGTTTTCTGACTTCAATAAAGATGTTGACCCCGGTGGAATCCGCCTTGACCTCGAAGGCGCCCGGGGGTGCGGCGTCGGGCCGCAAGCCTTCGAGACTCTCGCGAGTGCGATACACTAGGTGCCATTCGAGGACGTATTCCATGGTTTGCCGGTTGGGGTTGGAAAGGTCCACGTTGGTGGCGATTAACAATCCCCCAGGCGCCAGCAGGTCGTAAAAAATGTTCATCAGGCGCTTGCAGATCCGGTCGGAAAGGTAATCGAAAAGGCCGGCGCAATAGACCAGGTCAAACTGGCGACCGTCGGCGGCGGGCCGGGCGGACTCTTTAAGGATTTGATGCACGGATTTCTTTTGCAACTGAAGATGGGTGTTACGATGGTTGCGCATCTTGATGTTGTCCAGCAGGCGCGCCGTATGCTGCAAAGTTTCGTCATTGAAATCCAACAGCAGAAAGCTGGCCCGATCGCACAGATCGTATTGCAAAAGGAAATTTTGGACCTCTCGCGCGGGGCCGCAGCCAAGGTTGTAGATATGCGCCATCCGGCCCAGGCGGGTAACCCGTCGGGTTTCCTCGACCAATCGCTCGGTGAGGTATTTGATGCGGTTGCGGTGCGCGACGGCCGGGGCTTGGTTGAGAAACCACAGGTTCACCGTCTTGGCAAAGAGGGAGCTGCCCTCAAACGGATCGCGCAAAATCATGTCCACCATTTCATAGTCGCCGGCATAGCCCAGCGGCTTCTGAAAGGTGCGATAAGCAAACGGGGCGCACAACACCAGGGGGTGAATCTGGCGCTTGATGTAGTTGCGGTGGGCGGGCTGCAAGTCCTGGGGAATTCCGGCGGCCACCTGCTCGAAGCGCCCAAACAACTCGCCGATGGTTGGCAGGATCGGCTCGCTCAGTTCCTGGATGACTTCCCGTTCCAACTGCAAGCGATCGCCGGTGGGGGTGGAGCGAATGCCCAGTTCCACCTGTTCCAACCAGCGGCGCAAGTCCATCAGCAAGGTTTGGGTGTCCGCCACCACCACCTTGAATTCGGGCAACACCTGGTAAATTTTGCTCCATTCCTTTAGGAAATCGCCGAATTCAGAGCGCAGTTTGTCGCGCTGGTTAACCGGCGAGAAGAGATCCACGTCCAGCCAGGATTCCTCGAGCGTGGCTTCGCAGACGAGCATCAGGCCGGTGTTGACCAGGCTGCTGATGATGGCCCGGCCATTATAGACCAAGCGGTCGGCGATCATAATCCGAAATTCCGAAAGCACCTCCGACAATTGCAGAATGCTGTACGGATTATAGACTTCGAATACCACCAGGTAACGGGTCAAGCGCAACAAGGTCGCTCGCACCTCGACCCCCTGGCTGTTGCGACAAACCACGAAGCTGTCCTTCAGGCCCCCGCTGGGAGCCAGCACTTTGTTTTCCTGTTGTTCTTCCATGGACATCGCGCGCACCACCTGTTTGCCCGTCCGGCAACCGCGCTTCGCCTCTTTCCCGAGGCGGGAAATACTCCGGCGGGCTTAAGACATTATTCTCAGGCGCATTGATAACCGAACTTGGGGTGTTTGCCTAGTGGTATTTTATTTCGGTTTTTCTGCTTGGCGGCGTCCCCGGACGCCTATAGCTTAAAACCATGCTTTGCCGACAACATCTCCACGGCGCCCGGTTGGGAATTCTTTCATGGGCCGGGGGCGCGGGAGGGCGGATTGGGGGGCAGGCGGGCCTCCTTGGTCTGCTTGCCATCGTCGCCGCGGATGCCGCGCGGGGCGAAGGATTTCGCAATCCGCCCGCCGGGGCCTTTGGCTTGGGCCGGGCGGGGGGGCGCATCGCGCACGTCGAGGATGCCTCGGCGGTCGCGCATAATCCCGCCAACTTGACCCGGCTGCAAGGACCGGAGGCGCAAGCCAGCCTCATGCTGGTCCATTTGGTGGCGGATTATCGTTCGCCGGCTGGCGCCACTGCGCGCACGCGCGACCCGTGGAAAATCCTGCCCTGCACCTTCGCCGCAGTGCCTTTTGCGCAAGGCCGCTGGGGTTTGGGTTTCGGAGTGACGGTGCCCTTCGGGCTTTCGATTCTCTACCCGCCGGACGCCGCGTTCCGATACACGGCGCCTTACCACAACGACCTCAAGGTCATCAATTTCAATCCCACCGTGTTTGCCCGCCTGCATGACCGGCTTTCGGTGGGCGCGGGGGTGGACGTGTTTTACTCGCGCTTGAGTTTGCGCCAGATTTATCCGTGGCTGGCTTTTCCCGGCGGCGGCCTTGGCGATCCCGATGGGGAGATGAGTCTCAAAGGCAGCGGCGCTGGCGTCGGGGGGAACCTGGGCCTGACTTGGGAACCAGTGGACGGTCATCGCCTGGCCTTCACGCTGCGGTCGCCGGTGGAGGTGAATTACGAGGGAGATTTTCACGTTTCCGGCCTGTCGGCGGCGGGTCTGGCCGCCGGGGCGACGCCCCGCAGCGAGATGAAAACCCGCATCGCTTTTCCCACCATCCTCGGCGTTGGTTACGGGGTGGAATTGTCGAAAAAGCTCCGGTTCGAGGTGGGCTTCGAGTGGATTCAATTCTCGCGGTTCCACTCTTTGGCCTTGAATCCCGGCAACAATGCCGTCCTCTTCACGGGGTTGGGGGCCAGCCCCGTCATTCCCCAAAATTGGCGGGATACTTGGACCCTGGGGTTGGCGGGCGACTGGAAATTGGGACGCGATTGGACGCTATTGTTCGGGTATCAGCATTATCAAAGCCCGGTGCCGGACCGCACCTTTTCGCCCTCCATCCCCGACGCCAATCAAAACGCGCTCACCGGCGGCTTGGCCTGGCGGCGGGGGCGCCACGACTTGAAGGTTTCTTACGGCGCGGTTTTATATGACACGCGGCGCCTGAATAATAACCTCAATCCGGCTTTCAATGGCCGTTGGGGCATGATGGTGCATTTGATTTCCGCCGCCTATGCGTGCCGTTTCTGAACCCGCCGCGGCTGCCGGCGGAACTGCGACCAGCACGGCCCATTGTCCGGCGCCCGGCTATAGCCGTCTCAACCGGTTTTGAGCACGGTCTGGACCGTCTCCAACAGCCGGTTTACCCCGAAGGGTTTGGTGATGAAACCGTTTAGGTTCAAAGACCGAATTTGCTCTTTTTTAGTCGGCGAGCCGTGCCCGCTGATGCCGATAATTCTCAGTTGGGGCGCCATTCTTTGCAGGGCGCGCACGGTGGTTGGGCCATCGAGATTGGGCATCATCATATCGCACAACACCAGGCTAATGTCCCGGCGGTTTTCGACGAACAACGCCAGCGCCTCCGTTCCATCGGCGGCGGTCATCACCCGGTAGCCATAGCGTTTCAGCACCTTGTCCGCCACTTCCCGAACGACCAATTCGTCGTCCACCACCAGAATTAATTCCCCATTGCCATGCGGCAGGGAGCTCTCCGCGGTATCGCGCGGTTCTGATTTCAGCGAGGTGTCGGCGGGGAAATAGGACCGGAACACGGTTCCTTGTCCCACCCGCGTTTCCACTTGCACGAAACCGCCGTGCGATTTGACCACGCCCAAAACGGTGGCCAAGCCGAGGCCGGTGCCTATATCCGGCGGTTTGGTGGTGAAAAAAGGCTCAAAAATGTGTTCGATCGCCTCGGGAGCGATGCCCGTGCCGGTGTCGGTGACCGCTAGGCAGACGAACTGGCCTGGCTTGGCATCCGGCACCATGCGGGCATAGACCTCATCCAAGGTCGTGTTGGCTAGGGAAACGGTCAACACCCCGCCCGCAGGCATGGCATCCCGCGCGTTGACACACAAATTGAGCAGCACTTGGTGCAGTTGGGTGGCGTCCCCCTTCACCAGCCACAGGTTGGGTTCCGCGACGCTGCGCAAGGTGATGTTTTTCGGGAAGGTTTCGCGGATGATTTTTTCGAGGTCGCGGACCACGTGCCGGAGGTTCAGAGGCACCCGGTCACCCTCGATCCCGCGCGCGAAGGTAAGCACCTGCTTGACGATGTCCGCGCCTCGCTGGGCGCTCTGTTCCATCGAGTCCAGCAGTTTCTTGTTGGTTTCGGTGGTTAGAGCTTCTCGCAACAGGGTGGCGCCCATCAGGATGGGGGCCAGGACGTTGTTCAGGTCATGCGCGATGCCGCCCGCCAGGCGGCCGATGCTCTCGAGCCGTTGCGCCCGCAGGAACTGCCGTTCCAAGGATTTCCTCTCTGTAATATCGCTGTTGACACACAGGATGCCGGCGGGATGACCCGCCTTATCCCGGATCAAGGTCCAGCGGCTGTCCACCACCACTGGTTTGCCTTGGCGCGTCAATTGTATCAGCTCGCCGCGCCATTCGCCTTGCGCGGCCAGGAGGGTCCGCGGTTCGGCTGGCTCCGGTTTGTTCACCGAGTAGAGAATTTCGCGGGCCTGTTTGCCGGCCACCTCCTCCGGGCTCCATCCATAAAGGCGTTTCGCCGAATCGTTCCAATACCGAATGCCGCCCTCGCGGTCTTCCAGGAATATGGCGTCCTGCACTTTGCTTATGCTTAATAAGTCAGCCTGCTCGGCAATTTTTTCCTGGGCCAGCCGGCGGGCCGCCTCGGTGCGGAGGGCGGCCAGGCCAAAAGCCAGGCCGCGGGCCAAACGTTCCAGCAGCCAGGCCTCCTCCTGGTCCAGGGCGTCGCTCTCGCGGCTATAGATGAGGAAAGCCCCAAGCGGTTGATCGTCCGCCAGCAACGGCATGGCGATCAAAGCGTTGACTTGAAATCGCCGCGCCATTTCCTGGTAGGGCGCATAATCCGGCTGGTCCAGGATATTTCGAATGACCAACGCCTTTCTTTGTTCCATCACCCAGGCCGCTGGACAAACCACGTCCTTTTTCGCTTCGAGCTGCTCGGCCAGCTGTTGCAATTCCGCCAGCTCGATGCCGGCCACGGCCACGGGCCTGATGTGGCCGGGATCGTTCCCTGTCCGCAAACTGACGCAGGCGAGCGGGTAGCCCCCTGTGTTGACCACTTGTTGGCAGGCCGTTTCCAGCATCGAGATTTCGTCTTCGGCGTGGATAACCGCCAGGTAACCTTCGCTTAGCACCCGCAGCGCGCGGTTTACCCGCTGCAAGGCCGCCGTTCTTTGCGCCACTTGGGCTTCAAGCCAATCATTTTGCCGGCGGAGTTGAAGATGCAGCGCCCGCGTTTCCAATAGATTGCGAATGCGCAGCAATGTTTCGGTCACGTCAAGGGGCTTGGTCAGAAAATCGGTGGCGCCGCTGGCCAGCGCCCGTTTCTTCGCTTCGTTAGACGCATTGGCCGTCAAGACCAGGATGGGAAGAAAGACGCCAGGCGCGATCTGGGAACGAACTTGTTCCATGACCTCGAAACCATCCAGGTGCGGCATCATCAGGTCGAGCAACAAAATATCGGGCTGAAAATCCCGCAGCGCCGCGCCAGCCTGGCGTGAATCCGCCAGGCTTTTCAAATGACGATAGCCTTCGCGCGCCAGCACGTTTTCCAGCAATTGCAGGTTGGACGGTTCGTCATCCACCATCAGGATTTTCGAGGCCAGCAGGGTATTGGTAGGCATGGGATTAACAAGTTTAACGGCGGACACCGTGGTTATTGGGGAGGGTCATGGGCATAGGCTTGCGCTCAGGAGGGTGTCGTCTTGCCATTCAGCAATGCCTCCAACAGGCGCAGAAAATGTTTCACCTCCAAAGGTTTGGTCAGAAAATCCCGCGCGCCCAGGGCCAGCAGGCGCTCGATTCGTCCGGGAGTGGCATCCGCGCTGATGACCACCACGGGCGTCTGGCGGGTGGCGGCATCGGCTTTCAGCTCTTGCAGCACCTGCTCGCCTTTCATGTCCGGCAAATGCAAGTCGAGCAACACCAGGTCCGGGCGATGTTCGCGCGCCAACAACACGGCCAGCCGCCCCTGCATGGCTGTCACCAGCTTGATCCCCGAGAACCGCGTCAACAGGGTTTCCACCAGCCGCAGGTTCGAGAGATTGTCCTCCACATACAACACGGTCTTGCCTGTGATGTTCGTGAGCGCAGCGGGCGGGGAAGGCGCGGCGGCCTGCTTGGCGGAAGGTGACGCGGCCAGGGGTAATTCGAGCCAAAACGTGCTTCCTACGCTCACCTGGCTTTGAACGCCGATGCGGCCCTTCATGGCGCTTACCAGGTTTTTCGAAAGCGCCAGTCCCAGCCCGGTGCCTTCCTCGCCGGTTTCGGCGGCGGACAATCGTTCAAAGGGCTGAAAAAGGCGGGATTGAAATTCAGCCGGTATGCCAACGCCGGTATCCTGGATTTCCAGCCGCAGGAATCCCGCTGCGGTTGGCTTGCCGGCCACGCTGACCTCGCCGCCCGGTCGGTTGTATTTAGTGCCTGGCCGAAAACAGGTGATTATTTGCGATGCCGCGAGGGCAAGTGATCCAGTTTTAGACCGGCGGCCCAAAATTTCGTTCAATTGGCATCGATCTGCCTTTTTTAAGCGTTTTCAA
>Ga0073932_1001473_pt1 | contig 43483 bp, 29 predicted proteins | sample DewCreD2012metaG_FD_76967 | JGI IMG/M metagenome (GOLD analysis project Ga0073932, IMG submission 76967) | Hot spring sediment bacterial and archeal communities from British Columbia, Canada, to study Microbial Dark Matter (Phase II) - Dewar... ...
GGAGATGCTGGCGCGGCTCGTGGACGAGTTCGAGCAAGTGATGGCGGAAGGGACCAACCCGCAAAAAAAGCACCTTCTTCAGCGCGTGGTGAAGAAGGTGCTCATTCATGATCGGCGCACGGTGGAGGTGTGGTACGGGTTACCCAACTCGCCCTCGGTTCGTACACCGGAATATTTGGCTCCCCGGGTGCAACTCTAGTCATAACCATTCACCTTTCTCTCTCGCTCTACGGTCGAATGCCGCACTGCGGAGGTGCTTACGAAGCATGTGGTTGCGATGTTGGGCTGTGGTGACGCAGGGGAGTGCCCACTGCCAAGGTACGCCCTCTGCGCCATACCTCCAGCCCAAAGCGCGGGCCTCTCCACCGGTCAGCCGTGTGTGTCCCTACGGAAAACCGACTTGCTGGTCGGCAGCCTCCCCCGCCCACGCGGGTCATGGCCCCGAATGCCTGCCACCGTTCAGGGTTTCCTCAAAGGCCCCTCAAGGTCCTTCATTACGGCATCGCTGTGCGTCCACAGCTGCTCAACGACTTTCTTGGGGCGGCCCTGGCCTCCGTGTGCAGTGCTGCTGCGTTGTGCCGCCAGAACAGCGCATTGGAGCCAGGCGCCGTCACTCCCTCGCTATCTTGGCTGCTCGGACCGTCCATCATGCGCTACTCGTTTCAGCATGCGCTCCAAGATCGCCCGCTTGCGCTGGGGCGGCGCATTGCTCAGGACCTCCTCGATCTTTCCCTCAATTGCTGCCTCGAGGTCTCCTCCCTGCGCCGGCACCGAGGAGCCGATCGCTTCTAGTTCCGGGAATTCTGGTTCAGCAAGCTCCACTGAAAGGCCCCACTCGTTGCAACGGTCCTTCAACTCCTCTTCGTAAGCCCGGACCTTGGCTACGGCTTCCGAGGAGAGGCCGGACTCTTGCCGCGCGGTCTCGATATGCCGACGCTTGGTCACCACCCAGCGCTCCCTCGCGTATTGGCGTACCCGGCTGTCCCCCGCATTTAGGTAGCGCTCGTAGAACTCCAGGGCGTCCACGTGATGCCCGATCCGCTCCAGAGCGGCCCCCATTTCCGCCAGGCTCAATCGCTTCGACCAATCTCCGGACGCTAACAGCCCCTTGGCCGCAGTCTGCAGGGGTTCGCGCGCGGCTCTAGAACTACTGTAGTCCTGCTTCGAGCGGGCGAAGTGCTGCAGCACGCGAACAGCAATGTCAAGGCCTCCGACACCCGAGACGATACGAATGCCCTTCGAGCGGGCCGCTCTGCCGACGTCAATCGCTTCGCCGTACCGCTCCTCTGAGCAGAGGTAGTCCACGAGTTGCGCAATGCCCTCGCGGGTTTCCTCTTCGGTTAGCTGTGGAAAAGCCAACAATACGTCCAGAGCCTTGTCGGGGCCTGTGCCCGGAGTTGCCAAGTATAACCCAAACGCCTCTCGGTGTCTGCCGCGCCTCTCCAGAACCGGGGCTACCTGGGGTACCCAAGGGGCGACGCTTTCGTCAGGGTTTCTCTGGCTCCATGCCGCAAGGATGCGCTCGTCTGCGTCGGTCTTGTTAGTCATCTTCGCGAGCCATTGGAGACCCTGCGGAAAGCCGAGTGTGTAGGCTTTGGCAATGTAATAGCTATCTGTTCGCCTGGTCTCCTCACGCGGGTCGCCTTCCCAAAGGGTGACAGCTTTCGGGTAGTTCAGTCCAAGGTAGTAGCATTGACCAAGACCAGAGTTCGATATCTCGCTGAAGCCGCGGTTGCGGAGCTCCTCCAGCAGCTTGGCGATCTTTGCCCACTCTAGCGAAGACCAATCCGATGGAGTTCTACCCATGGCGCGATTGGAGAAACTACTTACCGCCTCCCGCCATTGTTTGCTAAGGGGGTTGGCGTTCTCTGGCTTGTCGGCAACAAATCTGTAGAACACCTCGAATTGTTGAGGCGAGGGGTCACGCATGAATGTGGAGATCTTCGCGCGCTCGCCTTCAACGCGCCCCAACCGTGTTTCCACGGCGAGGACCTCGGCCCAACACGGTTTGTCCCAGTACACGTCCGAAGCCGCTGAGAGCTGACCGAGGTCTTCGAGCTTCCTGCCGGCCTCTCTATGCTTGCCCTCGTACCACAGCGCGTGGGCCAGGCAGCGCTCCGCATCATTCTGCTTCCCGGAGCGCTGCCAATACTCAGACGCTCGCCTCAGGAGATCCGCGTTCCGCCCGCCCAGACCCGCCTGCTCAAACTCGCGCGCGACGGACTCTGGGTTTTCCTCTCTCATCGCTATCAGGTTCGCTGGTGTCCCCAGCGCGATGCTCTCGATAGTTGCGGGTTCCCATGCGGCTGGGCTTTTGGATTGCCTTACGTATTCGGCCCTAAAGCGTGTCATGGCATCCCAGAGCTTCGTGTCTCCATCCTCAGTGTCGATTATGAAGACGCCAGCCATGGGCCTGCTCGCCGCAACGTACAGTTTGTTGAAGTGGTACTCATGCTCCGTCAGGGGGTTCTCGTGTTCTTCGGGGTCCACGCCGAGCTCTGCAAGCCTCGGAATAGGAAGGGGCATCCTGTCGCCAAACTTCCAAAGGACGACCTTGTCGAACTCCAAGCCCTTGGCGGCGGCTGCACTGAGCACGTTCGCAGCGGTAGCGCCGGGTCTTAAATCGCCGACCATCTGTCGGAGCAACGGATCGCCTTCTATGAACTGCCGTTCCTCTCCTTCTTCGCAAGGCACGAGGAGGATCGTGTCGCCGAGATGCTTGGCCATTTCCTGCGGGTCAAGGTTTCTGCCAACGATGAATTTCACTGGCTGAGCGGTCTCGGTTCTGAACCAGCTCGACTGAGGCCTGAGACCTTCAAGGTCAAACAGAACACTGCGATAGAGTTGCACAAGGTTGCACAATCGGACGATGGGTTCGCTCGACCGGTAGTTCTCTTTGAGTTCGTAGGGGTCCAGCCTGAGGTTCCAGCGGGAAGCGGCGTCCAACGCTGAAGCGACCTCGGCATGAAATGCGCTGTGCAGGGCGGCCCAGCGAAAGCCGGTTGGATTCAATGTTTGGAAGGGATCCCCAGCAAATGCAAACGGCAAGCTTGCCACGTGAGCAATATTGGAGAGGTCATATTGACGAAACAAGGACAAGCGCATCACGAATTGCATCTCAAGGCGCGTCAGGTCCTGCGCCTCGTCGCAGAAAATGGCGGCGTACTTGGGTAGGCAATGGTTCTCCAAGAGCACCGTGCGGACGAGGTCCTGATCGTCCCATAGACCCTGCTCCGAGCACGCTCGCTTGTAACAGGGCCACACCGTCCTATGGACGGCCTTGAATGCTTCGGTCGAGACTGTGCGCTCCTTCCTAGGAATCTCTTCGTAGTCGTCGGTATTAAACAGGCTCTCCTCAGGATCACCGGCATCACCGGTGATCTCGACAAAGTAACCTTTAAGGTACACTCGAATCACGTGCCAGCACAGACTTGGGGCGAGGTTCCCGAGATTTAGTCGGAAGGAGCCGAGGAGCTCTTTGAAACGCGCGAAATCGACATACTTCTCCCGTGCAAACCGCTCACGCTTCTCAGGCGGGAGAAGGCTCAGCAGAAAGCAGCGGAACGGGTGGAGGCATTCATTCAGTATCTTTTCGGTGGTTCCCGCGTCAAGACCCCTGGTTTCATGGAACCTGTGGTGAGTGGATAACACGGCGTCTAAAGATGCCCTGGCCCGTTCGAGTAGGCGTTCGCTCCATGTGAGGTACAGGAGTTCGCCAGGAAGCTCATTCGCCGCGCCGTACTTCTTATGGCACAAGGAGGCAAAGGCTAGGATGAGCATCGTGGACTTTCCGCTGCCGGCCCTGCCGTTGATGAAGCAGGGCAAGCCGCGACCTTCCGTAGCGTTCAGAATGCGGTCAAGGAGATTCTCCTCTTCCGGTGAGAGCGCCAGATTCCCTTCGACCTGCTCCTCAATTCTCCTCCAGGCCTCTCTATCGGCGAGAAAGTAGGCTGGATAGGAGCGACGAGCGTCGCGCAGAATCAAGCTACGGCTCACCGATCCGCTGCTGCCATCGGGCTTCCAGGAATGGACTTGCCTCCGGGCAGCTGCCAAGTCGGCATCTGTTGCAGGGCGCTCCAGGGCCTGGAATATGTAAACGACAGAGTGAGAACCGCTCCCTTGCTGCGCGGATACCGGCACGACTGCGTAGATTACTGATCTCTGATCCTTGGTCCTTTGCTTGACCGTGTCTGCGGCATCGGGCCTCCACTGTACCGGGGGACCTGCGTTGCGCGCTTCCTCGCACGCCGCTACGACCAGCTCACAATATGTCTGCCAGTAGTTGCGGACGCTTTGAAGGCGAAAAGCTGAAACCCATTCCGGGCTTTCGTAGACAACGCATTCGTTGGGATCAGTAGTCCAACCGGGTGGCTGCAGCCAATCGTGCAAGTGCGCGGGCAGAGGCTGCTTTGGCGTGGGTTTCGCTCCGTCTTGGGTCTTCCGACGCTGTAGGTATTCACGCACACTCGCCATGTGCTTGCCAGCGTTGTACTGCTCTCGAAGGCGTTCTGTCGGCACAGGAAGTGTGAGGCGCTTATACTCAGGGGCATTGCGGTGGAGCACGTCGAGGACGCACAGCACTTCGTCCCTATCGACTGTGCAAGGTTGGGCTAAGACGCGCATCTTACCGAACCGCGCTTTCCAGAAAGGGGGAAAGGGCTCGAAGAAGGGCCGGAGGCTGCCTTCCTCCTCGATTCTGGCGCGCAAGCGCTCCACCTGTCGAACTATTCCCAACTGTCGGAGCTTCCTCTGACAAGATTCGGGCACATAGACCCACATGTTCTCCTCCTTCCGCGCCTTGCTCGTTCTGCGTGAACCAGTAGTGTCAAAACCCGTCCCAAGAAATCCACCCCCTGCTTGCCACGCCTGAGGGTTGCTCTTCTCCCTCGTGGGCGGGCCGAGGAGGTTCCCGTAGACGGTGCGGGGCAAGCCGAGGCACACAAACGCTGCACGCTTCCAGCGCCGACCGGCCCGATGCGCCGCACTAACTCACTGGCGTCACGCCGCGCGGTGGTACGACTTTAGCAAGCCGCCCAGGCTCTCCTCGCAGTGGTGCCGATGGGACCGTTGATTGGTTCGGGCGCCGGCTCGCCCGTGCGGACGGCCCTCAGCACGCGGTTGGCGATGCCCTGATGAGGCCGACGTTCGTTGTGGAAAGCGCGGTAGGCGTGGACCGCGCGTCGCAGGCTCTTGAGGCCGAACGGGATCAGGTGGTTCAGGCATTCCTCCCGAGCACTCCGAATCCATCGCTCGCAGTGGGCGTTCGCATTGAGTGCGTGGTAAGGAGCGGCCAGGGATTCAACGCCCGCTCCCTGCAACACCGTGGCGAAGTCCCCACCAAAACACTTGTCTCGGTCATGCAGGAGGAAGCGGGGCCGCACGCCCAGGTCCTCCCACTCCCACAGCACATTCCGCACCTGCTGCGCCATCCAGCCGCTGTGCGGCGAGAAGGTCGCCTCGGCCAACATAATCGTGCGGCTCTTGAGATGCATGACGACGAGTACGCACGCAAGCCGAAGGCCGCAAAACGTCCAAATCTCCTTCGTGAACAGGTCAGCACACAGCAGCACGTCCGCCTGGCGTGAGAGAAACTCCCGCCATGTCAAGCCCTTGCGCTCCGGCGAGGGCGGCAGGTTATTACGCCGCGGGATGTCCGCAATGCAGCTCTTCGAGAGCTGAATGCCCAGCTTCTTCAGCTCTCCACAGATGCGCATGTAACCCCAGGTGTTCTCGCGCGCAAGGCGGCACACCAGGGCCTCGACCTCGCCCAGCGTCCGCGGATGGCCCGGCCTCCGTTGCCTGCGTTCGGAGTAGTCCCACTTCTTCTGCTCCAGCCGCCGCTGCCGGGCCAGGATCATCTCAGGCTTTACAATGCTCACCACGCTCTGCAGCAGCTTCCGCCCCATCGCCAACGCGGCCGCCACCAACGAGCGCCGCTCCTCAGCCGTGAAGCTGAGCCGACCTTTGACCCCCGACTTCAGAATCCGGTTCTCCAGCCGCAGGTACTCGTTCTGGAGCGTCAGCTCCCGACACAGCAGTCGCGCGACCGTTGCGATCAGTGGGAGGCCTGCCCAGTTGAACCCTCGGGAGCCGTCCTGCGCCATGTGATCTCCTCCACAATGAGCCACGGTCAACACCGGCACGGACGATAGCATAACTCCAGCAGAGATGCAACCTTACAAATCGCAAACGAATATTCGGATAGTACGGGCTTGTACTGTGGGAGCAAGCGAACGGGCATCGGTACTCACGCATACTGTATACCATGCCTGGCCCGCAAAAGCAAACTGAATAGTGGCCGGCATTAGTAACAGCTCCGCCCCCTACGCAAGGCGCTTCTTGAGGCATGGTGGTGTGGTAGCAGGAACGCAGCCAACCTCCATCGCGCCCAATCGCGCGCGCAGCCGGTCCAGCTCCAACTGGCTCTCCGCTATGCTCTCCTCCAGACTTGTCATCCTTTCGCCGTCTCTGGATTCCGGTGAACGCGCGCCTGCCAATTGGACGGCCAGGAGTTCCAACTCCTTGAGTTGACGAAGGTTTTCAGCTTCCTGCCGTGACGCTCTCGCATGCTCAAGAGTGGCCAAAGCAGCTTGCCGCTGGCGCGAGAGTTGGTCTTGCTCGCGCACGATGCGTTCCAGCTTCTCGCTCGGTCGCCCCTGTGGAGAGCCGCCTTCATCACGTGCGGCAAGATTCCTTCGGAGCGAGATGACTTTCGCGCTCAGGTTGCCCGGGTCCTGTTCAATGGCCCTTTGTAGGTCGTGTTCGAGCTGGTCGATCCGTGCTTCCGCCCGGGCAACCTGGCTCTCCAGACGGGTAGGGTCTTGGAGAGCTTCCAGTCTCACCGAGATGCTCTTCAGTTCCAGTTCGACAGCGCGCCGGCGTTGTGCGAGTTCATCGGGCCTGAGACCCCCAACTTCCGCGAGCAGCCTGGCCCTGTGAGCGACGAGGAACGCGGGGTTAGCGGCGACCAGGGCGCCGATCCGCTCCTCAATGGCGGCCGGAGAAGTGCTTCCGTCTTCCCCTGCCTGCTTCGCTCGGCTGAGTGCTGCACTTTGTCGAACCAGAAGCCTCTCAGTGTAGACGATCTGGGCCTCGAGCCACCACTGCCTCAGGCTCCCGCCCGCGGCACCGTCCCGCTCGCCGGGCGGGGACGTAAGGGCACCCCAGAGCGCCGCGCCGGCGACCATGGTGACAAGGAAGCTGCACCAAGCAACGGTGCCCGCCGCCAACCACGACCAGTCGCACACATCGTGGAGGATTCGGACAAGAAGGACATGAAAGACGGTTGAGAGGAGGAGAGCCAGGAGACAAGGCGCGGAGGCTGCGTATCTCGTCTGCCACTGGGAGAGGAACCTCCCGCCTGCGAAGTAGGTGACCGCGACGCCGAGAAGCACGAGGGCCAATGACGACAACCAGGACGCGGTTGAGGACGCGATGGACTGTAGGGATGGCCAAGCCAGATAACAGGCAAGCGAGCATCCCAACGCGAGAAGTAGGTGCCGTCGCATGACATTCCCCGCACACCGTCGCTAGCTCGGAGTCCCGTCGTTCCATGAGACGTTGCAGCCGAACGTTCCTGACGGGCGTTCTCGGCAGGAGGTGACAGGGCGCGACGATAGGCCGGCCTGACTTGAAGTGCCCCGCAATGGTAACGGAGGTGAGAGGGCGGTCAGGGAGGTGGCCATACCCTTCGCCGTTGCTGTCCGGCCAAGTGCTGCTGGCTACCACCATTGGGCAACTGCCGGGCGCTTGCTTCCGTGTCGCCTCCCCGTCGTTGGGCAGGGCGGACCCGTGTGGCACCGCCAGCCTTTGTTCCCTCTGGCTCTCGAATGACCTCGAAAGCTACCACTAGCCCCTTTCTAACCCCACCCCAACCAAAGGGGGACAGGCAATGCGACGGGTTGAAATAGTAGCGTCGCTGGTCTTGAGATTCAATGAACCCGTAAGGATGACCATCGCCCGCAACTTTCAGGTCAGTGACCTGGCCCAAGCGGGCCCCGCTAGGACACGGGACAGCCCGCGAGGAGTCCAGACGCCCAAGCGCATAATTGATGCTCTCTCGGGCCACCTCTGATGTTTCTCGCGCTAGCCGCTGCTCTAACAATGTTACATCGGCAGCATTTCCCAATGCGCTGAGTATGCCCGCTGCTGCGGCACGGACGCTCCCTGCAGAGTGGCTCAGACGCCGGTACGCGCACTTTACGGCGGCCTGGCAATTCTCCTGTGTTTTCAGGTACCTAGTAAAGCCTAGTCGCTGCACGGTACTAAGGGCTGTCGTTAGGGCGCCAATGTCCTTGCGGGTAGCTGCCTGCCCCAGCGCCGTCTCAGCCGCCTTGTCGGCCAAGTCCCTGGGAAGTAACCCCTTTCGTCGTGCCATCGCTTGGATGACGCACAGGGCGCTCGCCCCGACAGTCGGAGCATAATGACATGCGAGAGCGATGCACTGCTCCGCCAGCGCCTGGACATTCCCAGCGAGACACACCCCACGCGTAATGTCCTCATGTATCCTGCCAAGCACGCGGCAGATTGCATGTTGGGCGACATGTCGTACGGTCGGGTCCTGATCGCCCAAGAGGGCAGCGAGTGGCGCCGGATCTCGAACGAGGTCGAGATAACCAAGTGTGCCGCAGGCCGTTGACCGCATCCGCGCATCGCGATGAGACAGGCACCTTACGCAGAACTCCCCGACTTTGCGCAGATCGTCGTCTCCGAACGGGCTGCCTCGCAAAGAGGCTAGGGCTTGAATGAGCACCAGGGCGCTTGCCTGCTCGGTGACGTCGCCCGACTCTAAAGTCGACATGCTCGCGGTCGCAGCGCGGCTTAGGACAGAAGGGTCCCCGACAGCGTCGAACAGGCGAGCACGAACGAGTGACCCCAACAGCGCAAATGCCGTCGTACGCTCTGGGCATGGTTTCGAAAGGCAGGTCAATGACCATTCGGCAATCCGTCTTACCGACTCCTGCTCGAAGGACCCTCCGGACACCCGCACAAGCTGGCTCAGCGCCCATGCCGCCGTTCCCCTCCACTCCGGACTCTCGACGACTAGAGCAGCGCACCACCTGACGGTCTCGAGAACCCTGTCCCGGTGAGTGTCGAAGGCCCGGGGGTTAGCGCGCGCCAGATGAGGAAGGGTCCTTAACAAATGAGCGCGAAGCCTGTCTGTCCTCTTCTGATCGAAGCACACTTCAAGAGCAAGCGGTACGGCCCGCGCCATGCACTCCGCAAGTTTGGAGGCCCGATCCGGATCCCACTTCTTGATGGACGGGAGCTCTTGAACCAACTGCCGGGTGACATTGCACACGGTTACGACGACGTCATCGTCCGGGTCTTGCCAGAGGCTGGCGAACACCTTCCCTCCGGTCGGGGACGGGTGCCGCGCGAGGCAATCCACGAAGAGGCTGAACCGCGACGGGCCGAACCTCCGAACGCGTTCTAGAAGTGCTTGTACTACCTCCTTTTCATCAGCGAAGCGGGTTATCGCGATGAGGGAGTTGAACACAACGGTGTCATTTTCGTCCTTCTCGGCAGCCTCAAGAAGAGCATCGAGGGCATCGCGATCCCTAAGCTGCCCCTCAGCATACGTCGCTGTTATGCGGACACCAGGCGGTTCACTACGACCACGTGCGAGGAGCTCACGGAAGAGCTCTTTCACCTCTTCCTTTTTCTCAGCGTTTAGAATGCTGACGAGTTGGCCCAAGGCATAGCATGCTGAGGAACGAACCTCTGGGTGTTCGTCGGCACTTGTGGCCAACTGCTTGAGCATCTCCAGGGCATCCGCCCAGCGCAGCTTCCCAAGCGCGGACGCCGCGCTGGTGCGAATCTTTACGTATCTGGGGTCTTTCTCCTGCAATGCCGAGCACAGAACAGCGGCTATCCTCCTCCTCTGTTCTTCGCCATACCAACTCTGCGTGGCCCTCGCCTGTTTCAGGTGCATGTCCAGCGCCCCAACGATGGCGATGCGGACGGTCATCGAGGTGGAAGCACTCTCCACTTTCTCAAGTAGAGGGTTCAGGACTCTCTCCGTCCCGAGCCGCCCGAGTGCAATTGCGGCCCCTGCCGCCACCTCGTCATCAGGTTCCTCGGCGAGAATCCGCGCCACTAGGCCTATGGTACCCTCAGGTGCCTCTCGACCTCTACGCATGCTTGGTCGGACCAGGACTCGGGCCGCCAAAGCGCGGACATGCGGGTTCTGGGTGGAGTCCCTTAACTTTTCCTCGACGACTTTGACAAGACTATTGGCCCCTAGCCTCCCAATCAGCCACAGCCCCAACCATCGAACGAGGGGACATGGGCTAGCGGTGAGGTCCAGCAGCGGCAATGGGGTCCTATCTGCACTCCCCCGTCCCATGCTCTCAAGGCATGACCGGGCGAGCTCTGCTCCGCCATTGGGCATGTGAATTTGCGCAGCGCTAAGGGCATCATCCACAAGACCCGGCTCGCCAAGTTTTTGCCAGTCCTCCTCCCTGCCTTTTCGCTGTTGAATCTCAATCCCTCTGAGGACGACAAACCATATGAAGTTGACGTCAAGAGTACTGGATGGGGGAATCTCCAGGAGACACAGTACAACCGTCCTAGCTAGCCCAACCGTGTCAAGCCCTTCGACGTACTCTTCCGTTCCTCGCGCAACACCATCAGCAAAAGCCGCTAGCCTTGTCACCAACCAGGATGCATCCGTGGGCGTGTTGGCAAGAAGCCCGGCTGCAAGTGGGAGCACGCTATGCCAATTGGTGTCCTTGAAAATCGGCACGAGTCGCTCCTGCCAGTCCGCCTGCTTCACCAGGTGGGAAGCGGCCAGAAGCTCGCCGAATACAGCAAGGGAAAAATCGTAGTAGTTTGAAAGCCCTTCGGTTGTCCGCTTCAGGATGCCGTCGAAGTCCACTAGCGCAGTGAGCACTCTCGAGATGTTATCCATTTTAGGGAACATCTGGCACAACTTTGCCTCTTCCACCGGTGCCTTCCCTTCTTCCATCCACTGCCATCCCAAGGCCTGCAGGAGAGGCATCTTCTGTGCGGCGGCAAACTCGTAGTCGGAAGGCGTGCTACGCTCAGGTCGTCGTCGCTGTTGCGGGTTGAGGATTTCTCCCAAGCAGCTCTCCAGCAGGGCCGCTTGCGTATCGGGAACGGGGCCGTGGCGAAGCCCCAAAGTATAGCACAGAAGAGTCAGCATCAGCGGGTTATGAGCTAGTCGCGCGACTTGCGGCTTCTCGTCCAGCGTTTCCAGGAGCACCTGTGCTTGGGACGGGTCGCCCTTGAACCAGCTCCTAACAAAACTCTCAATGTCGCCTTCAACAAATGGTGCCAGGTGGAAGGGCGCAGCATCATCCAGAAAGTCTCGTTGCCATGCGGAAGTGCGGCAGGTCACATAGACGGGGCAGCCTTCCTTTGCGATAGCGCGCAATGCCGATACAACGGCTGGCCGCTTTTCCTTTGGTTCCGCTTCATCCAGGGAGTCGCAGAACACGATGCAGCGCTTGGTTTGCCAAGCTTCCTTAATAAACCTCTTAACCACTGGACTAGCATCGGGGTAGTCGCCAAGGAGCTCGCCTGCTTTGTTTTTCAGGAATGCTAGCGGTGCGTCTCTGAAACTGACCTCGAAGTCTTTGGCGTCGAACCACACGGGGATGTGGAAGGTACGCTCTAGATTCCCTTCGACCTGTCGCTCCATGATTTCCCGTGCGGTAGTCAGGGCTTCATATCGGAGCCATGTCGTCTTGCCTGCCCCTACGTCGCCTAAGCCTATCCAGGGCCTTGCACCTTCGTCGCCTTGTGAGGTATCGTCGCCGCCATAGGACGGCCGCAACTCATGCCATAGGACCAACTCACCCTGCTCGTAGCGCTCCAGGGGATCCCTTTCCTTGTCCCCCTCATCGCTCGCGGCCAACTCGCTTGTCACCTCTTCTTCCGCGCTCGCAGCCTCAGCGGGGACTGGCTCATGTGCCCCTCGCACCGGCACATAGAGGTCGCTAAGCTCCCGGTCGCACTCGAGGAACCGGGGGCGACCACATTTCTCCTCGAACTTTGTGAGGTACGCCAGTACCTGTTTGCGCCCGGACGCGATGATCGCAGCCTCCCGCAGATCCCCGGCGCGCTGTACTTCAAGCCCTAGGGAGAGAGCAGTCCTCTCCACGTCTCCGGGCTGGTCGTACGCCACGAGGAAGGTCACCTTACGCTCGAATGGCCTACTCCTGAGTTCACCGGCGGTCACGAGGGCCTTGGCAACTTCATCGCCGATGCAGTGGCACCTCCCATCAGGCTCGGGCCCAGATGCCCCGGTTAGACAGAACGAAGACACCAGCTCGTGGTTGCCGACTAGCTCACCTACTAGTCGCTGTCCGGTCGTGAGCCTCCAGAGACCAAGCGCCAGCGCGCCGCCGCCAGATGCTCCCTTCAGCCCGCTCCAGAGTCTCGCCCGATTGTCGGGGTTGAACGTGTCGATTGTTACCCGCACATCGCTGTTGGCGGCCACCGCCCCTCTCAGCATCCGCCGCAGAGCAGCTGGGGCGTCCCTGAAGATGGTCTGGAAGGTCCGGTGAAGAGGAAGGAAGGCTTGTTGCGGGTTCAGGAAGACCTCGCCGGAGCCATCCGGCAGGAGTTCGAGCACGAACTTGGCGACGATGCCTTCGGACCCACCCCTAGGACTCTCCGGAACAAGCGGGAACAAGACGCAAGCATGCGCATCGGAAGCGCGGCGCGACCGGGAGGGCATCGCTTCCTTCAGCATTGTTTCAGTCAGGTCGCGCAGAAAAGCGGGAGGGAGGCTAGGAGGGGCGGTACTCGGTTGCTGGATACCCAACGCGCCAAGGGCACTGACGAGATGGGCACAGACCATCTCCTTCGGGCTCAACTCACCGAAGGTCGTCAGTTCGACCCTCCAACGATGAAGGTCCGGAAAACCGATGATGTCTTGTTTCGAACGGTCCTGAAGCCAAGCAATCAGGGTAGCCTCGTCGCTGCTTCTTACCGCCTCGCAGCAGGCCTGGAACCAGCCGCCAAGCGCGAGTTCATCCTCCCACAATTGGCGCTTATCATCTGTCGTGCGACATTGTTGCCACCGCCGTTCGATCTCGTTCAAATCCATGGTGTGCCCCATGCATCGCAGGTTCATGTCTTCGCAGGCAATACCGTGAATACGAAATCGAGGGGCTCCCGAAGTTCTAGCACAGCCTCGCTGTAACTCTCCCACTCTCCCTGCACACTCTCAAGCGGGTTGAGGGTGCCCTGCTCGCTGTGCAGGACTTCCCCGGACGCCCTGACGAAGGCGAATCGAACCCGGGCTCCCGCAAGCGACGCTTCATTCGTGCTGACGGACACGGCAACGGTGTTAGCCGCAGTCGAGCGCACACGGGCACTCACCTTTCCGTCGGCAGACGTGCACTCACAGAGCGTTCGTTGCGTCCGACCGGGAACCCAACTGGATGCTGTAACAAGTGCAACGCTATAACTAGGTGCAAACTCGTCTCTGATGGGAGATGCTGCTGACAACGAAATGGCGTCATGTGGAATCTGCCCTCGGCCGCTGGTGCGTTCCAGACAAGCCACGTCGTTCGTGCATCGCTGGCAGGAAAGGATGTGCTCCCGAAGTGTCCGCTCCATTTTCTCGTCTCTCACGAGGCCTAGCGTGAGCTCGGCGAGCGACCAAGCGTCGGGGCAAAGCGCAACCCGCTCCTCGAGGAGAAACTTGGTCAAGGTTCGGAGGGAGCGCAGGTCAGCCTTGCACCACTCGCAGCCCGCAAGATGGTCCTCGAGCTCTTGCTCCCTTTCTTGGCCGAGCGCCTCTTTGGCGTGGGCATAGAGGAAGACGCCGCGGAGCGGACAAGCCCTGGCCTTGGCTTCGGAGAGGCACCGCGCGAGAGCGCACAACTCCGGCCGGTCTTGGAGCCGGAAAAGCTCAATCTGGAAGTCGAGGAACTCGGCCCCTCTGGCGAAGCAATCCCGGTTGGCCCACACCATCCTCTCGAAGAGGCGGATCTGAGATTGGAGGTTCTCCGTCGTCTCCGAGGACGCGGGCGGCATGGGAAGGAGTCCCAGTTTGTCCAGCTCCTCCAAGACGAGTTCACAGTCAACCCTGTCGGCTAGGAGGTCCTCGCACAAGGTGTCGAGTTCCTCCTCGACCGCGGCCTCTTGCTCTGGTTCCAGCTCGCCCCCGGCGCCCCACTCGTTGTCGCAGGTGCAGACGAAATCGTCGGCACGCCTCAGGAGCCAGTTACCAAGGCCTGCCTGGCGGACGGCGAGAAGAACTCGCAGCCTAGCTTGCTCTGGTTTCATTAGCTCGTTGTATCGCTTGTCGGTCGCATCGGTTTCGACGCCCAACCTGCGGGCCTTAGCGCGGTGTTCTAGCAGACTGACGACCACAAGAGGCGGGGGGAAGCCGTCGGGTTCCTGCTCGCCCCCGACGCACCGGACCCAGCGGTCCAGGAACACCGCGTATGCGTCGTCACTGCAGCTCGCCAGAATCTGCCGGGCGGATTGGATCTTGGCATCGTCGTACTGCATGTCAGGGTCCCAACCTAACGTCACAACTGTTGGCTAGTGCCGCCAACTTGAACTTCACGGCAGTGCAGAAGCGCGCTGAAAGAGGGAGGTAGATACTCTGGACCCACTTCGCTGCGCGCGACAGGTACGGACCGTCGGAGCTCGGCACGCAGGCTTGTTTCCGCGCTTCCTGCCGCCTGGCGGTGGTAAACACCCAATCGTGGTAGCCCGGGTGTCTCTTGGTTAACACAATCACACCCATTCTGTCGAGGAAGCACATCTCATCCCACTGCACTACACCTCTGGTGGTTTTCCTCGTGCGACCGTCGGCATGAACGTGCAAGGGAACCGCAACGCCATAAAGAATCGCCTCCGCTACTTGCTCGAGGTATAGGCTCCTTAGCCGTTTGAGGTGCTCGATGCATGTGGACTTCTGGCCCGGTCCCTTGGGGCACGTCGGACATAAGGCGTGCTCGTCCGTCATCTTCGCATCGCAAGGCGGGTCCTTATGGTAGAAAGACTCCGCCCAATCCAAAACGGGTTCCAGCGGACGTTCAAACCTCGGGATGACGTGCCACGCTTCATTGGGGTTAAGGACGTGCTTGCGGACGTGCCAGTTGGTCATGAGCAGCTTCTGCGTCTCATCGAGGTTCGGAAGATATATCCTCATTTGTTCGCCCCGGTGGTCCACTTCAACCGCCGACATGCATGGTCTCCTCAAGACTCCCAGGGCCAGCGTCCACCTGAAAAAGGGTGTCGGCCGCTAGGCTCGACCTCTCCAAATCTAGACGACGCCCCTGGGGTTTTCTGACAAGGTCAAAGGTCCGGCTTTGCGTTTGGGGTGGATCCCGGTGGTGGCAGTGGCCCTCCGCGGCCCCGTCATCCGTCTTCACAAGTGTACAAGTTTTCACGGCTTGCGCTTTCTCTTGGGTTTTGGAGGTCCCATTTCCTCGACATAATCGTGCAACTTCCGCATCAAGTTGGGCTTGCGCTCCCACAAGAGCACCGTTAGCTTTTGGACCGCTCGACCAAAGCGCACCTCAGCGGTGTTCTTTAGGATGCCGAGTTGCTGGGCGATCTGTTCAAAGGATTCCCCTTCCAACTGCTTGTGGATCACCGGCTCATATGTCTCACCGAGCTGAGCTGCGAGTTCATGGGCCTCTTCGCGGAATTCGCGCTTAAGTTCCTCGAACTCGGACGTTTTCGGCCCTTGGCGGCCTCCTCCTCTCCCGGTTCGCAGATCGGCGGAAAGCTCTTCCCCCTGCTCCGTTGAAATGCTTGTCGTGGTCGGACGCGCGCGCTCTCGCTCCTTCGACCTCACCCAGTCTCTCACTAGGTTCGTGACGATTGACCCCAGGAAGGTCTTGAAACTGGCGTCTCGTCTCCCATCGAACTGTACCAGCCTACGTTTGTCGAAAGCCTTCTGGAGCAGGTCTTCGCGATCCTCTCGCCCCATGTCCGCGGGCAACAGGCTAAGGCAGAATTCCTTATATCGCATCCACAGAACGCTGAATTCCTTGTCCGGGCAAGGCTTCCCGGCCTGAACCGCTTGCTGGATGACAGCAATTAGGTCTTCGTCTCTTCTCGGGTCTACTTGCATGCACGGATCCCCGCTACCTATAGCCCGGAACGCAAAGCAGTCTACCACCCTCTGTTCCGCGTGTCAAGGCGGGTGAAGAGCGGGCAAAGCCAGCCTGAAGCCGTGTCGCAGCGGCCCCGCTGGACCCGCATGAGATGCTGGAGCTCCTGGTCAGGTCTGTGCCTGATGGTCGTCTAGATCAGAGGAGGAAAGCCAGAGGTCGGGCAGCCGGCACAAACCTTCAGGCGACAAAGGAGCGCGCAATGAGCCGGGTTGCTACCGTTCGGACGAAGATCAGGGTCGAGCCGGTGTTGACGCGCGCGGCGCAGAGGGCCGGTGAGGAGATGTTGAAGGCCACAGGTGAGGCCGTGACGGGGCTCCTTGCGCGTCTCGCGCGAGGGGTCCACCGGAGCATCACGGCCAAGGAGCCGGTGCGGGAGACCAGGGAGGTCGAGATGGCGTCGTATATCGAGAGTCACCCTAAACTTGCGTGCTTGGAGCAGGCCGTGCGTGGTGCGGCGCAGGAGCTTGGCGGGCAGGTGTGCCAGAGCTACCGCGACTGTAATGACCGGGAGCACGAGTGCCTCTGGGCGATCCGGACGAGCCGGTTCCCCAAGGGTGTCGGCATCAGGATCGACGAGAAGGGCAACGTGCTGTTTGCCTACGACAGGCACGCGGGCGACCCTGCGGCAGCGAACGAGATTCAGGTCGCCGTGACGACGCACTTCAACGTCAAGGCAGCGGCGGTCTTCCTGAGGGAGCGCGGCTACCAGGTGAAGCTGGAGCAGCGCCAGGAAGCCGGCTCGCCTGTGGTGGTCTCCGTCGTGGGAGCCAAGTGAGGGTGTGACGATGCCAGACCAAGCGAAGCTCGATGCATCCTGGATCGGGAAGATGCTGGAGGAGGCGGTGAAGACCCGCGCCGTAGGTGTGCTGAGCGATGACGGGGAGCGACTCCGCCAGTTGCGGGAATACTTCACGAACAACGGCAGGGAGTTCAGGCGTCATCGGCTTTTCGTATTCCAGCGGGATGGCGGCCTGCACGAGTGGGATCGCGGGGCCAAGCAATGGAAGCACGTGGTCCGCCAGGCCAGCGGGCAGTTGGCGGCGGCCGTTGGTGGTAACGCGATCCGCGAGGAAGGCGAGGCCCTGTCCTACGTCGGCGAGCAGTTGGGCGGCGGACAGCAGGGAGTCGTGTTCTTGTATCCCTATCCTGAAGAAGACTCGGAAGACCCGAGGGCACTGTGCCGCTTCGTGCGACGCTGGGGAAGAGAGCCTCGCCTGTTCCTGCTCAACTCACTGATCGTCCTCTTCTGCCGTGGGGCAATGCCCGCCGGCCAGCATGGCTGGGCGAAGGACGTGGCTGTCTTCGCCGTGCCGGCGAGCACCGACGAGGAGCGGTTGAACATCGTCCAGTACCTGGCAAAGCTCTATGGGCTGCGGCTCACATCCCAGGAGGGGCAGGATCTGGTAAGCGCCACGAAGGGCCTGAACACAGAGCAGGCCGCGGCGGCGCTGCGTGCTGCGTACTTGAAGACTGGATCGCTCGCCTTGCAGGCGGTGAGGGAGGCGGTGCGGGCGTTCACGAAGGACTCGCCGGGGCTCGGGCGGGTCGAGCCGAAGCAGCTTCACGGGCGAGTCAGGGAACTCCAGCAGGTCTGCGAGACCCTCTGCAAGCAGGTCAAGCGGAACGTGATCATCGTCGGACCGGCCGGCGTAGGGAAGACGGCCATAGTGGAGGGCCTGGCTTGGCTGATCGAGCAGGGTCGTGTGCCCGCCAGGCTGCGCGACAAGGTGCTGGTGAGCGTCAACTTGGGTGAGATGACGGCGGGCACCGGGGTACGTGGCGCCTTCGAAGAGCGTTTGACCAGGGTCATCGAAGAGGCGAGGCGGTCCGATGGGAAGGTGATCCTTTTCATTGACGAGGTCCACACCCTGATGCAGGCCGAGGGCGGCTCGGGAGCGATTGCGGCGGCGGACATCCTGAAGCCCGCCCTGGCGAGCGGAGCGATCAGTTGCATCGGGGCGACGACGCTTGAAGAGTACCGCAAGATCGAGAAGGACGCGGCGCTGAAGCGCCGCTTTGTGCCGGTGATGATCGACGAGCCGACGCCCGAGGAAGCAGTTGGAATCCTGGAGAGTATCAAGGGGCAGCACGAGCGCTGGCACGGCGTGCTCCTGCCTGCCACGACGCTGAAGGCCGCTGTTGAGATGTCGAGGCGGTACATCCCCGAGCAGCACTTGCCGGACAAGGCCATTGACCTCCTGGAGCGAGCGTGCGTGCGAGCAAGCGGGCGACGGATGGAGGGGCAGCCCAACCCCGTTGTCCAGCCCGAGGACGTAGCAGAGATCGTGGCTGAGCAAACGGGTATCCCGGTTGCGCGGCTGACCGAAAACGAGACTCAGAAGCTGATGCACATGGAAGCGGCTCTCGAGGCGACCGTCGTAGGGCAGAGCGAGGCTGTGGTCTGCGTGGCGAGGGCAATCCGGCGAGCTAGGGCGGGTTTGCGGGACCCCCGGAAGCCCGTGGCCGTGCTCCTGTTCGTCGGCCCGACGGGCGTCGGGAAGACGCGTCTGGCGCAAGCTCTGGCGGGCGTTCTCTTCAACGACGAGGCGCGGATAATCCGCCTGGACATGTCGGAATACGGCGAGCCGCACACGAAGTCCAAGCTTATCGGAGCGCCGCCGGGTTATGTGGGATTCGACCAGGGAAACCAACTGGCTGAGCCCGTCCGACGCAAGCCTTTCTCAGTCGTGCTCCTGGACGAGATCGAGAAAGCCCATCCGGAGGTCCACAACACGTTCCTGCAAGCGTTTGACGAGGGGAGATTGACGGATGGAGCGGGCCGCACGGTGGACTTCAGGAACACGGTCATCATCATGACCTCCAACCTGGCAGCGGAGGACCTGGCCTCGGCGGCCAGCGACGAGGAGAGGCGAGGGATCGTCGAGAAGACTCTGCGAGAAGCCTTCCGCCCTGAGTTCGTAAACCGCATAGGGGATGTGGTCATCTTCAAGCCCCTCGGGCAGGAGCACATCCGCCAGATCGTCGGAATCCACCTGGGGATGCTCAACGGACTCCTGGCCGAACAGGCACGGCGGCTGGAGCTTGAACCGGCCGTTGTGGACTGGGTAGCCAGAGAAGGCTTCCATCCCCCGGACGGAGCGCGGGCGCTGGAGCGGACCTTTGAGCGCCTTGTGGTCGATCCCCTTTCCGAAGCCATCCTCTCTGGAAGACTCGCGTCAGACGCCACGATTGTCGGGCGTCTAACGGACGGAGGGATCGAGTTCGTAGCGCAGCAGAGAACATAGCGGGGTAAGCCATGTGGCGAATCGGCGCTGTGATTCACGGGTCCATGGCAGTGGCCTGGGCCTGGTTGCGCGCCAACTTCTCTCCGGTGGGGTTTCTCTTCATCTTGATACCTCTGGTAGGCATAGGCGTGCTCCTGCATATCGAGGACGCGCACAAGGCGCGGCTGTCGGCCAGGCATGCGACAGGCCCGATGGCAACCTCCTGCTCCCCTGAGCCAACTGCGGGCGACCGGGGGAAACCAGCGAGATGCGAGCCCCCCACTTCCGCAGCCCCGCGCCCTGTCATCGCGCACGTGCCCAAGCACCTGCCGAGCGCGTGGCCCGCGCCCGCCACTCCCTCGCGGGTATGTGCGGAGCCGGAGGCGCTCGTGATAGAAAACCCGGCCACAGTGGTATCCAGAAGAGTGACCGCGGTTCCGGCCCCGTCACACAGGGCAACAGAGGATGCCCGTCGGGGAATAGCACCTTCCACGCGGGAGGCGCCGCGGCCCGAAACGCCTATGGCACCGGCTCCTCCTCCTTCCAGTCGGCCTCCAATTCCACGGCAATCGGCCCGGAGTATCATCGAACTCAGTCCGATGACCCCATCCACAGCGCCAAGTGCGTCAGGAAGGCCGGGGGCGCTGACTCCGCGGGATACAGGCGCAGCTCCTCAGGTGCCTCCTGCCTTAGCGCCCGCCAACGCAAGACAAGCCACACAGTCGTCGGGAGCTAGCCACTCACCGCGCCTCGCTCCCATCCCGCCAGCACACCCTGAGCTGCCACAGGAGAGTGATGGCAGGCCCCAGCCCAACGCTTCTGCGGCCAGTACCTCCCAGAGACCGCCGTTTCCCCCTTCAAAGACCACGGCCGCCTCCGTGCTTGGCCAGTCCACCCAGGCAGGCGAGGATGCCAGCGGCCCGAGCAGGCCGCCAACTGCATCGGTCTCGCCAAGCGTTCCCTCTATTGACGGGACTGTCGGGCCACGGGTGGAGACGCCGTATCCTATGACTCCGGTCACACCGTGTCCAGCCACGCGGCGGCCGTCCAGTCGAACCAGCCTAGTGGAAGTCCCAGGTCCCCTGCCAGTTCAGCCGCCCCCGCCGAGGAATCGGGCGTTCGGGATGGATGTTGATGATGTGCCCCCAGCGATTGCTCCCCACTTCGGCCAGCCGAGAGTCCAGGGTGCCGCAATTACCGCCGTCCCGCCGAACAGCGCTGGGGCGCTGGCCGGCCTCCACGTCGGAGACATCATCGTCGAACTGAATGGCCAGCCCGTTTCATCCGCCGGGGAACTGTGCCGCAGGCTCGACAGCCTTCGGCCGGGAACGGTCGCTCGCATTGCGGTGAGATGGCCGACGGCAGTGTACGTCATCGACCGCCGAACGCGAACCTCCGTCAGGCCCCGATACGGCACCGTCTACCATCTGGGCCTGAGAGTGCCGTAGCTGGGCGCCATTTCTGTATCGCAGGAGAAGGCCAGACATTGTGAACGCCATCCTCTACGGGACGCACGGAGGCACCCCAGCCGGTAGTGGTTGCCCCACGCCAGGGTTTCAGTGGCCCGCCATCGAGCGTCCGAGGAACCTGGAATCGCCTGACTCCGACTGTTGTCATACACTGGCAAAGCGTGACGGACTACCTAGCAATGCGGGTGCCGTGAGCGCCGCCGTGGGACCATCAGACGTCGTCTCGTCAGAAAGGCCATTCGCGCGCGTCTAAGCATGTGAGGAGAAGTCCCCATGGGCAAGCAAGTTGTCATTGACATCGACGCCAGCGGGAGGATCGTCCGCATCGATGTGAAGAACCCCGCCGATGCGTGCGCACGGGGCGAGAGCGACGAACTCCTGGCCCAGATGCAGCAGTTCCTGTCAGACAGGGGCATAGAGTTGGTATTTGATGAGGTCCGTCCGAAAAGCCCAGAGCAGATACGAAACGAGCACGGCGCTGCCGCGCCTCTGCCGGCCTTTGTTCAGCAGCAGCGGATGGAACACCACGGCCGATAGGGTGCCTGGCCCAGGGGAAGCTCAGAGCGTGAGGAGCGCGTCATGATGCCGCTCGTGCCGGGATTGGTGAACGTCGCCGCGTTCCTGCCTCGCTCCCGGGCAAACGGGCCTGGCGAGAGGGCGGTTGTCTGGGTCCAGGGGTGCCCTTTGCGGTGCACGGGATGTGGCAACCCAGAACTTCAGCCCTTCATCCCGAAGCGCCTTGTCAGCGCGGACGACCTTGCCCGTCAGATCATCGGTATCGGGGGCCTGGACGGCGTCACCTTCACGGGCGGGGAGCCGTTTGCACAGGCGGCGGCGGTCGCCGAGGTGGGAGCAAGGGTCAAGGAGGCCGGCTTGAGCACGGTGGTCTATAGCGGCTACACATATGACCAACTTCGGGGCCGCTGCCCCGAATGGGCGGCTCTGCTTCGCGTGACGGACTTGCTGATCGACGGCCCGTTCATCCAGGACCTTGCTGCGGACCTCCTGTGGCGAGGGTCGCGCAACCAACGCCTGATCTACCTGGCTCCGCCAGAGCGTTGGGCGGCGGCGCTGACGGGAACGAAAGCAGCGCCACGGTTTGAACTCCACTTCCACGGCGACGAGGTCACCGTGACAGGCTTCCCGTCGGATGCGGAAGTCAACCGCATTCTCTCGACTGTTGGGGCGCACAGGGAAGAGCAATGAACGAGACCATCGGTGCGCTCAGCGTTCTGTTTCTCGTGCTGGGCGGCCTCTACCTCATGACGCGAGGGCTCCCGACGGTCGTGCTTGTGATCCTCGGCGTGGTCATCCTGTCAGGAGCATTTCCGGACTCGCCGTTGATCCGCAAGCTTGCAGGGCTCGTCTGGGCGCTGATGCCCCTGCTCCTCGTGCTCGGGTTCCTGTCGTTCGTTTTCAGATGGTCGAGTCCAGGCAGGAGACGGTAGATGGCCGTCATTGAGCGTCCACGCTGCGAAGACTGCGGCTTCCTCAACGGAGAGGGAGCCGAGGTCTGCGCCGAGTGCGGAGCCGCATTGGGCCTGAGCCTGCCGACAATCCCTGTGGCGAGTGTGCCGTGTCCCCGTCCTTCCGCAGCGGAGGCTCAGGTGGACTCCCGCGCGCAGGAACCGCCAACGGTACCGGAGTTCGGCCCGATAGCCCAGCCCCAACCCCGAGAGCCTCGCGCACCGATCCGTCAGCAGGCCACCCAGGCGCCGAACTGGGGCCTGTTCCCTTGCCAGGTCCGCGGTGAGGTCATTGATGTCGAGGCGCCAATGCAGGTTGCCCCTGACTTCAACTGGCCCTCTTTCCTGACGCGTGGCCTCTGGCTGATCGTTCTCGTGGGAGCGCCCGTTGTGCTGGTGCGCGAGGCTGTCACACGCCTTGACGTTGGCTCCATCGTCCTCTGCCTCTTTGGGCTATTCGTCCTGCTGCGGTTCTTCAGCCCGTTGAATCTGCTTGCGGTATTGCACCTCTTCCGGGAAGTGACCGGCTCCCGGCAGCGCGAGACGAGCCAGGTGCCGATGTTCTTCTTCCACGTGCGCGATGGCGCACGTCGCGAGTACGTGGTGCGGGTCAAGGGCTTGCTCACCAGGGGGAACATTCGGCCCGGCGACCTGGTGAACGTCTGGGGCCGCTGGCGCGATGGCGTGCTCATGTTCTCGCGTGCGTACAACGAGCGGACACGGTCATGGACTCTGCTGAAGCCGAACCATAGCTGGCTCAGCCTTGCCCTGAGCATCGCCGTGGTCATCTACCTCCTGGCGGCCTTTCACGAGCCTGTGTTACGCTTTGTGCAGACGCTCCAGGACGTCAGCCACGAAGGGAGACTCCCATGAGCCATCCCGTGGGCTTCCCTCGTGCGGCCGACCTCGAGGAGAAGCGCTCCTGGCTTCGGCGGGCCGATCTCGATGCGCCCCGGCGGGCGTTTGCCCTGCCCGCGGAGCAGTGTGTGCGTCTCCCCTTCTGTCGGATCCGCGAGCTGGGTCGCTTCTGGGACGGCGCGCCCACGAGCGGCTATCGGATCCTGCATGAACGCATGCAGGCCGCGCTGTCGGGATTCTACGAGCGAGGGTGCAGCGTGGCGTTCGTCCTCAGCGGTGATGTGGATGCGGTCCAGGTGCACGTCGGGATCAACGCTCCTTCGCCGGGTTCCGAGGCTCTTCTCCGGAGGATGCTCGGGTCGCTCTTCCCGGGCGTGGGTCTCGCCCCAGGAGATGACGCGGGATTGGCCGCCCGCACGATGGGTCTCGGGCACTGCGTTGCGATGACAGGGATTCCAGCGCTCCCACCCAGAGGGGAGCGGCACGTGGAGGACCGCGACCGTACCGACCGACTCGTACGAGGCATGAGCGGTACCCGATGGGGCTATCTTGTCCTCGCCCGTCCTCTCCCACTGGAGGATGTCACGGCCTGGTTCGAGCTTTTGGGCGAGGAGCAGAAGTGGACTGTCGCCGAATACATGCGGCCTGGGGTATCCGGTGTGGAGAGGGAGAACAACCCCGCAGCCGAGCACTACGTCAAGCTCCTCAAGATGTCGCGGGAGCGCTTTGCCAGCGGACGCGCCAATGGCATGTGGGAGACAAAGACGTACCTGTTCGCCGATTCGGAAGCGACTCTGCATCGGGGCCGGGCCGCGCTGATGGCTGCCTTCTCAGGTCCAGAGGAGGTGCCGCAGCCGCTACGGCTACATCCTTGTGTGGTGCACCCAAGCGGCCCGCAGGTACCATCGTCGGTCCTGAACACAGCCGAGCTTGCGACGCTCATGCTACTGCCGTCTGAGGAGGCCCCAGGGTATCGCGTAAGGCGCTTCGCCAGGTTTGCGTCCGACCTCCCGAAGGCGGGCGATGCTCAGACCCTCGCCGTGGGGCGCACCGTGCTCCCCTCTGGGGCGATGGGGGCATGGCTTGAGATTCCGGTCCGCGACCTGACTAAGCACGCCTTCGTCGGGGGGCAAACTGGCGCAGGGAAGACGACCGCGGTGATGTTCCTCTTGTCCCAGCTCTGGCGCGAGCACAGGGTGCCCTGGCTTGTGATCGAGCCAAAGGAGGACTACCGCAGCTTCCTCGCATCCGACTTCGGGGATGATGTGCGTGTGCTCACCCTGGGCGATGAGCGCGTGGCCCCGCTTCGGTTCAACCCGCTGATGGCCCAGCCGGGTGCCTCCGTTCAGGCACACGTCGGCTTCGTGCGAGCGCTGTTCAGCGCGGCGTTCGTCCTGTACCCTCCGATGCCCTATGTCCTTGACCAGGCCCTACACCGTGTTTACGAAAGGATGGGCTGGGACCTCGTGTCGAACCGCAATCGCCGCGGCGAGGGCGCTCGGGCATTCCCCACGATCTCCGACCTCGTCCAGGAGGTCGAAGCCGTGATCCAGGAGGCGGGCTACGACCGCGAGCTGACCATGAACATCCGCGCGGGCCTGGTTGCTCGCCTGAACGGTCTGAGGCTCGGCACGAAGGGACGCATGCTCGACGTCCGCCAGGGGCTGAGCCTTGAGGAACTCGTCGCCAAGCCCACAATCCTGGAGACTGGCAACATCGGCGACCCCGAGGAAGCCGCATTCCTCCTTGGCAGCATCCTGGTCGCCATCTACGAGCACCGCAAGGCGCAAGGCAAGTCCGACGGCCTCCAGCACCTGCTCGTTCTCGAAGAAGCCCATCGCTTACTCCAGAACGCGGCGGCCGCAGAGGCCGGCCCCGACAAAGCAACCATGCGCGCCGCGGCCATCGAGCGCTTCTGCGAGATTCTCGCAGAGATGAGGGCCTACGGACAGGGGGTCGTCGTCTGCGAGCAGATCCCGACGAAGATCGTCCCCGACGTGGTGAAGAACTCCAGCCTCAAGCTCCTCTTCCGCACCCCGGCCAAGGACGACCGAGACCTGGTAGGCGCGGCGATGAACATGGATGAGCCTCAGAAAGCATACGTGGCCAGCCTGTGTCCAGGCGAAGCCGTCGCCTCCGCAGAAGCAACAGATCGCCCCTTCCTCATCCGCGTGCCCGACGCAACTCGGCAGACCAGGGCCAATGAGCGTCCGAGCGAACGCGACATCGCCGAGCACATGCGGAAGGGCTTCTATGCTGGCTCAAGCGCCAGGCTTGAGCCGTTCGAGGCATGCAAGGAGTGTTCGCTCAAAGCGATGTGCGGCGACGTTCAGCCCGTGGTGAGAACCTGGCTGGCGACGAGCCCTGGCCAGAGCGCATTGAGCAGGATGAACGTGGCTGTGATCACCGGCGAGAGAGTCGTCCAGGCGTGGGGAGAATTCGTCGCAGCCGTCGGCTCCTTGTTCCCAAAGAGCGACCTCCGCTTCGCTATAGGCGCCGGACTCTGCGCAGCGCATCACGCATCGGAGCGCAACCACGAGGCGAAGGGCAGGCTCTTCAACTGGCCCTTCGGGACCGTAGACGGCCTGGCGGCATCATTTTCAAGGGCATGTCAGAAGCTGGCGAAGACGCTCGTCGCTCCTGACGGAGGTGATTCAACGGGCCTGGAGCAGGAGGTAGCCGCATATCGCCAGGCATACCATGCCGCGTGCAAGGAGGCGAGGGCCAGTCACTGCCTCTGCGAGCCGTGCACGGGTCAGTGCCTCTACCGTCTGGAGGTCGGTCAACTCGTGGCTGACCCATCGCTGAGCCGACATTTCCTGGCGCTGGCGAGCGACCTGCCAGCGGATGAGGACACCGCGGCCCTCGCTGAGCTCGCCGTGAGAGCAGCGCGGTGCATCGTGCCGGATGGAAACCCGGCGGCCTTGCTGGCGGTCAGCCGATGCTTCGCCGGGCAGGCGCTCGCGCGACTTGACCTGCCGGCCCACGAGGTGGAGGAGCTTGGGGTTGCCATCGCCACTGCCCTTGAGCCTCTGACTCAGGACGGGAAATCGGAATGAAGGACACCACCGAACGCAGCCGCTCGGCGGACTCGTTGCACCGAAGCAGGCACGAGGCCGATGCTGCCGTCCGATGGCACCGGGCGCACCGCTCATCCGACGGTCGCACAGGCCATGAGGGAGCGCGGGAAGGCGAGGGAACCGCGGTCCAGCAGGAGACTACCGACAAAGCAACCGGCCATCGCATCACAGATCGGCAGCGGCCCCAGCACCACAACGCCTACCACGAGACCCCAGAAGAGCGTCGGGCAAGGGCGGAGGTTCTGCGTAGGACCGATGCCGACATCCTTGAGCGTATCCGGGCCAGGTACGGTCGCCATGTCGATCCCGGCCGTCTCGCACAGGCGGAACGCACCCACGCGGAGCTTCAGCGCCATGACGACTACCAGCACGGCCTTCGTGAAGCGTATCCAGAGCTCAAACCAGAGGAACGGCGGCGAATCCTCGGCGACCTCCGCGACGGTAGCCGGCCCCACGTGGACGCCCAGGACTACCGCCTCCGCACCACCCTTGCCCACGAGCGCCTCCATCAACTCGCCCATCCGAAGTTCCGTGCCGAGTTCGGGAGGGGCCTCACCGAGGGTTTGACGGAGCGCTACGCGCGGGAGATTGCACATCCCGTCCCCATCAAGGACGCGCCGGAGTGCTACCCCCGCGAACACGGTATCGTCGAGATGATGCACGCCGAGGTCAACCCGGAGACATTCGAGAGGGCCTACTTCCAGGGCGATACAGAGCGCCTGAGGCGTGAGATCGATGCAAGATTCGGCAACCACGCAGCCGACCGAACCGCAGCCCTTACCGACCTCGGCAAGGCCTACCCTGAAGCGTACGGTGAGGCAGAGAATGCCCTTAGGCAAGGCCATGAACGCAACAGACATAAAGGTTCTCCGTGACACGTCGCGTTGCTGTGAGGGTCAGCGTACGACACTCAAGATCACTGAAGCCGTGGAAGATCGGAAGAACAGCTTGCGCAGCTTGGCTCCTCGTGTAGAATGAGTCACATGTGAGGTGTCCGCACCTCGGCCTCGCAAGGCATTGTAACCTATGCTGCCTGGAAGGCCGAAGCCGTTGTTGTCTCTCCGCTTGTCAGAGAGCTGGACCTGCTTCGTCTCTACTTTCAGAGGGACGCCGCCTGCGGCTTCCGTCAGGTTCGGACAGAGCCTGTGGCGTGCTCGGCGACATGTCTTGGCTGGGCAGCGGCAGGCGGCCCCAGTGCTCGAGCTTCTTGCAGGCTCGGGAGCAGATGAGCCGACTCGCTTCCCTCACGGAGATGACCCGGCTACGAATCCAGGTTAGGTTCATCCGGAGGACCCCATGGCCTTCAACACTGCCATCTTCTACGACGTCGAGAATCTGCTCAAGGGCTACAGCTTCTCTCAACAAATGGTTGCCAACCTTTCGCTGAGAGAGATCGTGAAGCAGATCAAAGAGAAAACACAACTGGACCAGATTGCCGTGCAACGCGCTTACGCGAATTGGAGCGACCCGCGGCTTGCGATCATGCGCGGTGAAATAAACGAATTGGGGATCGAGCCCATTCAGGTGTTCGGGTTCTCCAGGGACCAGAAGAAAAACGCAGCTGACATCCAACTGGCAATTGACGCTGTAGACTTGGCGCATGTGCGCCCTGCACTCGAAGTGTTCGTCATTGTCTCTGGGGATGGCGGCTTTGCTTGCCTAGCCAAGCAACTACATGAGTATGGCAAGGTGGTCATCGGCTGTGCTTACCAGAGCGCCACGAGTAAGGTCTTCGAGGCTGTATGTGATGACTTCGTGAGGATTCCAGACCCGGACGAGGAAGAGGCGCAAGCGCGGGGAGGGAGACCGTCGGCTGAAGCGAGCGGGTTGGTATCTACAGCAGTCCGAAATGACCAACAGACATGGAGCGTCAAGCCGCTCACGGCCCCGGACCCCCACAGCGCGCTTGCGAAAGCCAGGGAGGTTATACGCTGGTACGCGGGCCGCCGTCCGTCGCTGTTGCAGTCGGGGATTCCCCTCTCGGTGGTGGGGGAGGACATGCGGCGAGCCATACCGGGGTTTCAGTCCATTCGCCTGGGCTTCCCGAAGTTGATCGAGTATATGCAGTGCGTCTGCAAGGGAACCAGTATGTGCGTGGCTCGTCCCCCCGGCTCTCAACCCGCCTTGTTCTGCCGTGACTTCCTTCCCACAGGGACTGAGGTTCTGCCAGATGAGGAAGTCCGGGATGTCCACTCTGTCGAAGTCTATCGGTCCGTCTTGGCGACGGGCATGCCGATCTTCCGTTTTCCCGAGGCGAGCGAGTTTCAGGCTGTCCTGAACTGGGTTCTTCAGCACCCACCAGAGGGAGTGGACCTGGGGTCCATGATTGAGGGGACGGCCGCCGGGCTCAACGGCCTGGCATCGACCGAGGCGGTGAAACTGGCTTTGTTGTCCCTTGCGTCGGCAGGAGCGTTCGTGCGTGAGCCGGAAGGCGTCTCGATTTCAGAGCAGCGACTGACGCTCAAGGCTGATATGCGGAATCTGGCAGCTCTGCTCGCAAGATTGCGAGAGGCTGCAAGGGGTAAACTGCAGGCATCTCTTGGGCAGGTGAGAGATGACATTCTCGTGGAAATCGTCCCGAATCTTGCCTAGTCAGGAACTCCAGCGGCGCTCAACTATCGAGTTCGCGCCAACTGTACCCTCCACGGAAGCGGATGACGCGTCATACGAAGCTCTGCGTTTCTTCCTCCCTCTGTTGATTCCCCCTGTCAGAGAACCTGTCTCGGCAGCGTCTCATGGATAGTCAGGAGCTATCCGTGGGCAACCTGCTTCGTGCCGCGCTGATCTACGGCTTCTATGTCTTGGTTGCCCTAACCATCATTGCGGCCGCCGCAGCGCTTGTGTCCGCCATCGTGCTGGCAGTGGGCGTCCCCCTCCTCTGCTTCCTGTCCATTCGCGGCCAATGTCGCCGCATCTGTCACCCTGGGCCGTGGACCATTGCTAGCCTCGTGCTGGATGGGACGTTCTCCCTGCTCGTAGGTCTGGCCGTAACCAACGCTGCTGGGTGGTCACCGTTCTTCGCCCTCACGGTCGTCGGCCCGGCGATCTTCCTGGTCGCGGGCAACCTCATGCTCCTGATTCTGGTTTACTGCAAGCTGCACCCGCACATCGTCGGGCGCGTGGCGGCCCGGGCTCGATTGCGATCTGGAGAAGCGCAGGAGGCGAAGGAGCGTCGGGCGGTGGAGGCTGCCAACGCTAGACTCAGAGGAATCGAGAGCACACACGGTCCGTCTCTCCGCCGGTGGGAGGCCCTCGAGGCATGGGTGCAGCAAGTGATGGCGGTCAGCCCGGTGGCCCTCGCACCAGTCCGCGTGCGCCTCGAGCGACACTATGCAGCGGTTCCGTTCCAGGACATCGACCATGTCGCCCTTGCCGACGTTGAGGGCAAAGCGCCCGGGCCTCGCGCGTCGCTCAGCGTCATCCTCGGAGAGCTGGAGAAACACAGGAGGACGATCGGCCCCATCCGCGACCACTATCTTGGCTGTCAGGAGGAACTCTCTCATCGCTCTGCGGAGCTAGCTGAGACGCGCCGCCGCGTAGCGGCCCTTCGGCGGGAGGATGAACTCGCCGCGAACCGTCTCAAGGTCGCTGCTACCCCTCGGATCAGGCTCCCATGAGAAGCGCCGGAGCACGCGGCCCCCAGCCCACCAGGCTGAGGCTTGTCAGGAACCGGGGTACCGAACGTCTGATAGATCAGAGGGCGATGACCAGTGTTCTGTGAGGGACGGCAGAATGAGCAGCGTTGCCACAAAGTGCAGGGACAGAATCGGGCAGGGCAGGGAGCTGGGAGGCCCGGTGTCGGACAAGCTTCGTGACCGAAAGGGTGACGAACCGGGCCGACAAAGATCAGTTCATGGCTGAGTTGGGCTGAACGTTCTGCACAGTACCTGTTCTCGGCGCGGAGGCGCCTGGCTCCATTCCGGGGCGAGTCGTATGGCTAACTACAGGATTAGCTCGCTGAATGGCGCGCTGAGACAAGTCAAAACGAGCTGTGAGCTCCTTGAAGCTGTCCTTCCGCTGGCGGAGCTCATTGTCGCTGAGGCTCCCGAGGCCTGCCCGGTCCTTTTCTTCATTACCCAAGATGGCGAGGATGGCCAGTTCTGCTTCACGTACGAAGCGAAGGAAAAGATGGACAAGGATCAGATGGCGTACGCCATTCGCTCGTTCTGCGCGGAAAGCGGCGTGAAGGGATGCGTGATCTTCTACATGGGCCGAGTGCAGTGGCCCGATCAATCGTCCTGGGGCGAGGCCTTGGCGCAGGGCGGGAACCGGCGCCCGCAACCGCCTCCTGAAGGCTCAGAAGTCGCGATGCTATCCGCCGAGTTCCTAGGTTGTCCCAGCAGCTTTCGTGTGTGTAGCGTGGACCGCAGCGAGGACCGAGTGTCCTTTAAGGACTTGCATGTGGAGCACCTCGAGCCGGGGCGTTTCAGGTTCCTGCTCGGCCAAGGTGAGGAACTAGGCTACCCAGTATCGGACGAGCTGCTTGACCAAGTTGTGCGATTGTTTGGTAAGAGGGCGAGGCACAGTGCCAACGTACAGTCGGTCGTCAAGGGTAGGACGGCTGGCGAGGCCATCTTCTTGACCCCTGCTGGGCCGATGCGGATTCGCGTGGTGGAGAAAGAGGGCAAGGTCTTCCTTGTGAGCCTTTTCAGCGGAAAGGCGACCTGGCAGGCGGACAAGGCCAAACTCATCGCCGCGCTGGATGGAACTAGCCTGTGAATCATCCAAGGCGAGTATCGGGCCTGAATGCGGTTTAGGGGACAACGCGTTGGCCCGTAGGCGAGAACATGAGACCTTCCCTGTCAGAGAATACGTGCTTCGTCGTCAAAGAGTAAGAACGAAAGCTTCCCTGAAAGGAGAAGACGATGAGCAGACTGCGGGTCCTGATAGCGGTTGATGAGGCGAACCTCGGGGGCATTGCCTGGCTGCTCAAGAAGAAGGTCGACTGGAACCGCCTCCGCGAATACCTGGCCTCAGAGGATGAGGGCCGGGAACTCGTGGAGTGCGCGGTGTACGTGGGCCTCCCCCCCGCGATGCCGGAATTCGCTGAGAAGAGAGAGAAGAAGGTGGGTTTCGTAGAGTGGCTGCGGCACAACGGCTTCCTGGTCGTGACGAAAGACGGGACTCCCGCGGAGCCGGGGAAGTACAAGGCCAACGTGGACGTGTTGATGGCAATCGACACCCTCGACCTGGCCCGCGAGATCAAGCCCGACATCGTGGTCGCGGTGACCGGCGACTCCGACTTCGCCTATCTTGCTGAGAAGCTCCGCCGGTCTGGCATCCGCGTGGAGATCGCATCGGTCGACCAGGTGCGCAGCGTCCAGTTGAAGAAGGCAGCCAATAGCGTCATCGACCTCAGGGAGGTCTTCAACCAGTTCGAAAGCATGGGGGGCGAGGGCGAGAACAATCGAGTCGGGACCGCAGGGGTCCTGGATGACACGTACAGAGTATGAGCCGGCCTGCCCGGCTGGCTCATCTTCGAGGAGTACTTGAGATGGAAATGTTCGCCGAGATCAACGGCAAGCGGGTCAAGATCGCCGAAGGCGCGACCGTCGCTGACGCTCGAAGGCAACTGCCCGAAGTGGGTGGCGACCAGTTCCTGGCGGAGGACCCCACTGCTGGGACCAAAGCCCTTGGCGAACAGGAAAGGCTGAGGAGTGGCCATTCGTACTGGACCATCCCCAGGATCGTCAAGGGATGCACGCGCCCATGAACCCTGAGCCGTAGGGGAATGGAATGCGAATCTTCAGCAATGGCAAGACGTGCCTGGCCGGTCAGGACGACCGAAGCGGCGCGGTTGCTCGCGCCGCAGCAGGCAATGGCGCATATGGGCGACAGAGCGGGCCAAGCCCACGTCTCGCTGCCGAAGTACAGCTGCTGCGCCAGGCGGCCGGTGGGCGCAGTCAAGTCATTGCTGGCCCTAAGGTCGTTGATGGCCGCCACTTCACAGCCGTGCTCATCACGAACGTCCGCCTCTCGACGACGAAATTCGACGTGACCACCACAGACATGCTCTTCCTGCTGCCTCCAGACTACCCGAGGCTTCCGCCGATCGGGTGCTACCTGAACTACAAGTGGAAGACCGCTGACCACCATTTCACGCTCCAGAGCTATCACGGCGCGCCCCACCTGAGGGAGCAAGGCTGGTACTGGTACTGCGTGGGACTGGGCGGCCGTTTCGATGTCGGCGGCGGGGCCCGGAGTTGGAGGCCGGCCGCCCGCCCAGAGAATGGCCACAACCTCGCCACATTGTTCATCGCGGCTCGGCACGCTATCAACCACGAGGAGTAGCTCCGCCATGAGAACGAAGCGGCTGCTGCTGAACATCGCCCCGCGGATGTGGGCGCGGTTCCGGAAAGCCCTCCTTGATACCCAAGGGAATGGGCGGGAGGTCTTCGGCATCCTGTTCTGCAAGCAGCACAGGGTTACCAGACGCGTCGCGCGTCTACTGCCAGTCGCCTGGGTGGTGCCCATGGGGGACTGCTACGAGCGGCAAAGCGCAGGCGGCCTTGCCCTAAGGCAGGAGTTCCATTGGCATCTCCTCAAGCAATACGTGGAACCAGGGCTTGACGTCGTCCACATCCACACGCATCCCTGGGCTGGCAAGCCACAGTTCTCGATCATCGACGACCAGCACGAGTCAGAGTACGCCAGATTCCTATCTGGCTTCCCCAACCACCCCATCTTCGTCTCCGGGGTGTTCGATAACGAAATCCGCGATGGCAGGTTCAGGGCTTGGCGGTGGGACGGTGCAGAGGCAGGGACGACGGTTGCCTTCACGTCAGCGTGGGTCAGCCCGCGGGCGGGTGCAGCCAGGGCCACGTGGGCGCCTGAGCGTTTCGACCGCCAGAAGGTGTTCGGGACCGGCGTTCAGCAGATGCTCGGCGACCTCCGCGTCGGCCTTGTGGGGTGTGGCGGAATAGGCGCGCCCTTCGCCGAGCAGTTGGCTCGCCTGGGGGTGCGGAAGTGGGTGCTCATCGATCCAGACCACCTCGAGACGTCGAACCTGAACCGCATGCCCGGCGCAACGATTGCGATGGTGCAGAGCGGCTGGAGCAAGGTCTGGTACGTGAACAACCTCATCAACCAGGCGTGGCAGCAAGGGGCAGAGGTCGAAGTGCTGTGCTCGCACGTCGAGGATGAGACTTGCAGGCAAGCCCTGGTGGGTTGTGACCTCATTGTTGCGGCCACGGACAACCATCACTCCCGGATGGTTTGCCAGGAAATCGCACTGGAGTTCCAGCGGCCGCTCATCTGCCTGGGGACGCACATCCAGGTCTCCGAAGCCAGCAAGACATGTCGGATCCTCTCTCGCGTGACCGTTCCACCCCTCGGGGGTGGGTGGTGCCTGATGTGCGGTGACGTGATCGACGCTAATCAGGCCGCGCTGGAAGCCGCCCCTGGCCAGATCGCCGCCGAGGCCGCGAACGCAGGCTACCTCCAGGGCGTGCCCGCACCCGCCGTCTACTGGCCGAACAACATCTGCGCCAGTCTCGGGGTTGACGTCATCCACAGCACCCTTTCCGGGATGATGGACGTGAGCGATGGCGTTGACTGGGTAATGGACTTCAGCCAGAGGAAATGGCTTGAGATCCGCCACGAGGACAACGACCGCTGCTTCTACTGTTCGCCTGACAGCCAGTTGAACGCGGGCAAAGCAGTGGTGAACACGGCGGCGCTCATGCCTGTATCAGGAGCCCTGCCAGCCGGGGACAAGGAACTGGACCATACGGCGGAGACGAGGTTGCCAGGCGCTATGTGCAGCCAGACGCCATGACAGGCCTCCGACGAGGCAGCAAGAAGCGGCGCCAACTCCGTTCGGCCATCAGGCGCTCTTCGACTTCACAAGATAGCGCTCGAACAGCCAGTCGAAGAAGCACTTGGCCACTTCAGGGTTGTCGGTGATTTGGCGGTAGAACTCGAAGTTGGCGTCGATCATGCCCTGAAGCTTGTCGTTCGCCACGTGGTCGAAGGTGAGGCGGGCGCTCTCGGGCGGGTTGACACGGACGCTGGCGGCCAGGGCCTGGTCGCTGGCGAGGCGCGCTTCAAGCTGCTGGATGAAGACCCTGTCCTCTTCCGTGAATTCGGTGCCGAAGCGCTCGTTGAGTTCCTGGATGATCCAAGAGAGCGGCTCGCGTTCTTCTTCGGTCGCCCCACGTCCCTTCTCGTGCCGGGGCTCAAGCTCTGCTGCGCCCCGCTCCAGCTTGATCCTACCGCTCGCCGTCTTCTGGATGCGGTAGGAGTCCATGTCAACGTTCTTCTGAATCTCGCGAGGCAGCTCATCTCGCGTGACGGGCAGCTTCCGCAGGAGCATGCGGGCGAACTGGTAGAGCCTCTCGAGGTCCGTATCGCCAAAGGTGATGACCTGCGAGAGGAAGGCGTAGAGGCGGACGTATGCTTGCAACTGGCTCCGGAACTCGGCCCGTTCCTCCTCGGATGCGTCAACGAACCTGTCAACCACTGGCACCAGTGCCGAATGGAGCCTGGCTTGGGTTGCCCTGCGGTCGAAGTAGATGTCTGCGAACTGGCGGACCTCCTGTTCCGTGTAGAAGTGGAAGTCGGCCAGGCGCCGCTGCATGTCGTAGAGCAGGTTCGGGTCGGTGCCCTCCTTGAGCAGTGTCCGCTCATAGTACGGCTCGAACGCCTTCTGGATGTCGTCAGCCTCGTTGGCCAAGTCGAGGACCATCGTCTCTTCTTTGCCGGGGTGGACGCGGTTCAGCCGAGACAGCGTCTGGACTGCGTGGACGCCCTGGAGCCTCCTGTCTACGTACATCGTGTGCAGAAGAGGCTGATCGAAGCCCGTCTGGAACTTCTCGGCCACGATGAGCAACCGATGCTCGTCCCGGTTGAAGGCCTTTGCGGTCTGCGCCTCTGGGAAGCCATTCATGCCGGCTTCGGTATAGTCCATCCCTCCGTCCCTGACGGTCCCTGAGAAGGCGACCAGAGCCTTGTACGGGTAGCCCTTCTCCCTGAGGTACCTGTCCACGGCGAGCTTGTAGCGAACAGCGTGGAGCCGTGACCGCGTGACAATCATTGCCTTGGCCTTGCCCCCGATGCGATGGGCAACCTGCCCTGCGAAATGCTCGACCATGACGGCCACTTTCTTGGCAATGGCGTGGTCGTGCAGGTCTACGAAGCACCGCAATAGGTACTCCGCCTTCTTGCGGTCGTACTTGGGGTCATCCGCGATCTTTTTCAGCAGGCTCCAGAAGACCTTGAAGGTCGTGTAATTCTCCAGGACGTCGAGGATGAAGCCCTCCTCGATGGCCTGGCGCATCGTGTAGAGGCTGAACGGCTCGTAGCCCCCATCGGCTCGGCGCGTGCCGAACAGTTCGAGGGTCTTCTCCTTCGGGGTCGCGGTGAAGGCGAAGGTGCTGACGTTGGGCTGCTGGCCCCGCTTCTTCATCTCCGCGACGATGCGGTCCTCGATGTCCTCGGCCTCGGCCCCTTCCTCTTCCTCGGCTTCCTCCAGGCTGCCCGCGGAAAGGACGGCTTTCATGCTCTTCGTGGCCTCGCCCGACTGCGACGAGTGGGCTTCGTCCACGATCACGGCGAAGCGCTTTCCCGGCAACTGCCCGATCTCGTCCACGATCACGGGGAACTTCTGGAGCGTGGTCACGATGATCGTCTTCCCCGACTCCAGGGCTTCCCGAAGCTGCCGGGAGGTTTTGTCGATGTTCTCCACCACCCCGCGGACCTGCTCGAACTGGCGCACGGTGTTCTGAAGCTGCCGGTCGAGCACGCGGCGGTCGGTGATGACGATGATGGAATCGAAGACCCGCCTGTCTCCCGCGTCGTGAAGCACGGAAAGCTGATGCGCGAGCCATGCGATGGTGTTGCTCTTGCCGCTGCCCGCGCTGTGCTGGATTAGGTAGCGTTGCCCTGTTCCTCTCGCCCGGGCGTCCGCGACGAGCCGCCGCACGGTGTCAAGCTGGTGGTACCGTGGGAAGATGATGCTCCGTTCGCCGGTCTTGTGCCCGCGGTCGTCCTCCTCCTCGATCTCGTGGATGAAGTGCTGGATGAGGTTCAGCACGCTGTCCCGTGACCACATCCGCTCCCACAGGTAGGCCGTAGCAAACGTCCGCCACGAGGGCGGATTCCCCGCTCCGCCGTTGCGGCCCTGGTTGAAGGGGCGGAAGACTGTCTTCGCTCCTTCGAGCCGCGTCGCCACGTAGACCAGATCGGGATCAACCGCGAAGTGGGCGAGGCACCGCCCGAAGGCGAACAACGGCTCCCGCGGGTCGCGGTCGGCCTTGTACTGACGGATGGCGTCCTGGACGTTCTGCCCCGTGAGCGGGTTCTTGAGCTCCGCCGTAAAGATGGGCAGGCCATTCAAGAAGAGCGCCATGTCCACCGTCTGGTTCGTCCTCTCGCTGTAGGCGAGCTGGCGAACGATGGTGAACAGGTTCGCCTCGTAGAGCCGCCGAAGCTCCTCGTTCAGCCCGCTATGGGGCCGGAAGTAGCCAAGCTGGAACCTGCACCCCGAGTCCTTGATCCCCTTGCGGAGGACGTCGAGCGTTCCGCGCCTCGCGATCTCGGACGAGAGCCGGAGCAGGAAGCTCTGCTTCGCCTCGGCGCCGTAATGGGCCTTGAGCTTCTCCCACTCTTTCGGCTGCGTGGCATAGATAAAGCCCAGCACGTCCTCGGGGATTAGGCAGAGCCTTCGGTCGTAGTCCGCGGGCTGGCGTTTCTGATAGCCGCCGGGGACGAACTGACCATAGGCCGCCGGCGCCTCCTGGACGGTTTCTGCCGGCTCGGCGGCCGCTTCGGGCCCCCTTCCGAGCAGCGCCGCTTCTATGGCTTCCTCGAAGTTCCGCTCTGAAATGTCCATGCGTCTACACCTTAAGCCTGCCGATGTGGGGTTTCAGAGCCTTCTCCAGGCGGATCATGGCATCCACCATCGCCTCATGAAGCTGCGGCCACTTCTCCTCGTCGCGGTAGCCGCCCAAGGTGATCGTCTTCTTGATGCGGCACGCACGCTTGCCCTCGAGGCGCTGCCATTCGAGCGGCTCTCCGAACGCCTCGTTGATCTGGTCCCTCTTCTCCGCCAGAGCATCGAAGATTGCCTTGTTCTCCTCCTCCTTGTCCTTCCCGCGGTCAATATACAGCTCTACGCGCGCCTCGTGTTCTGTGACCACGTACCCGTAGCCCAGGCCGCTCTTGCCCGCACCTGTGGAGACCCAGTTCTGGTGACTGGGGCCAACCCCCGCATGTAGCCTCGTCTTCGCCTTTGCAGCCTCGAGGAGGGCGGTCCAGAACCTGTGTCGCAGGACATGCCGCTCGGCCAGGTCCTTCTTCGTTTCTCCAACGGCCTTGCTCTCGTCGCTCGGGCCGACGATCAGGGTCAGCAGCGGCGCCGCGGGGGACTCCCCGATCTTGATGGCCTCGACCTTGAGGAGGTAGAAGGACCCCGACGACGACTCGTTCAGCCAGGCAATGGCGCCCACGTGCTCCGGCCTGGGGTCGGCCACGATCCAGATGGCCCGCTTGGCCCCCACAGCAGCCAGGTACGTGAGCACCTTGCCCAGGTGACTGTGGTCGCTCTTCTCAAGCTGGCTCTCGATGACGACGGGGTTGCCGGCCTCGTCCTCCGCGAGAAGGTCCACGTTGAAGTCCCCGGCCGGCTGCTCGCGCTCGGCGGTCGTCAGCGAGAGGTCCAGGGCATCGTTCAGAACGTCTATGTTCTCCTGGAGCCATCGGGTGAAGTCGAGTGCTTCGTGCTTCCACACCTCTCGGAGCGGCACCCGCTCGATCTTCCCGACCATCTGAGGTTCTCCTTGCGGGCTCCACCGGCCATATAGTTCTGATGCGAAGAGTCTACTCACCTCCGCCTGAAATGGCAAACTGCAAGCCCCAGCGTCACACGAGCAAGCAAGCCGACCCCCCGCGGGGTCATGCAACATACTCCCGCACATCAATCTTGCCAGTCACTGCCGCCGATATCAAGGCGGTTCGGTACTCACGCAGCACATCAATCCCTGCGAGGGTTCTCCCGACATAGCCATCGAGTTTGGCGATCTCCCTGTCAAGAAAGGCGCAGATCAACTCCTGCTCATTGGGCGGCGGTAGCAGCACCGGCACCCTTTCGAGCTTCTCTGCCGTGAAGTGCGCTATTGTCGCCCTGCTGCATACGGCATCAATGTAGCCACTATGCTTCAAGGCATAAAGCCAGTAGTAGAGGAAGCGCGTGGAATGCACACCTTTGCTACGGACCCTGTTGATAGAGTTTTGGATGTAACACGGGTCTAGCTCACCCCGCCACATGGCTGCTCGGCCAGCATCACCTCCTTCGCTTACAAGAAGATCGCCGGATCTCAGGGAGTATAGTTCTTTGTCCTTCTCAGACAGCCACATGGTCTTTACATCGTTCAGGTCAACCCCTTCCCAGAAGATGTTGGCTGCACGGAGGTATGGTTCCAGCGTGTCGCGTGAGCTGTTCGCACTCGACTGAAGCATCTTCCCCAATTGCACGGTAAACGCTCTCTTGAGGGGCAAGACCTCCCAATGTGCAGGTATCTCCCCAAAGCAGGCCACCTCCCGCCGCGAATACTCAGCGTACTTTCGCCACTTGGGGTATTGTGACGGAGACGGCGTCGCTGGATCAATCTCCGCTCTGCCACCATGGCCTGTACTTTGGAATGTCACACTCCTCAGCATCTCGACGATCTCGGCCTCCAGCTTCCTGATGTCGGCCTCAATTTCGGGCAGCGCTCGTGGGGGGGCGTATCGATAGAAATAGCGGCTGAAGTTGATCTCGTAGCCGACTTTGCCGACCTCGCCGTCCTTGTGGTCGCGGATGCCCGTGTTGACCCAGGCGTCGGGGACGTGTGGAGCGACCTCGCGGTCGAAGTAGGCATGTATGTCCTCGCCGAGGGGGACGTTCTCGGTGTCGCGCAGCTCAGGGTCTGGTTCGGGGTGTCCGTCGGCGTCCAGGCACACCTCGGCGTTCTCATCACGTTCGGAGAGGGCGGCGAAGATCGCCTTGCGGATTCCAGCCGAGAGCTTCAGACCAGTTGCCTTGGCCGCGTCGTTGAGCGCGCCCTCGAACGCGGGACGGGACTTGTAGAGGCGCGGCGGCAGGGCCGCGAGCATGGCAAGGATTGCGTCCTGCTGCCGTCTACCCGCTGCTTCTTCCGCCGCCCGCGCTTTGCCGGCCCTCTTTCTGCTTGCCGCCAAGTCCAGAAAAGCCTTCTGGCCCTTGAGCCGTTCTATGCGCTCCGGACTGGCCTGGAAGTTGAGCCGTAGCGGGCGTTCGACAGTGATCTTCCGGTAGCCAAAATACGCGGTGTCGAAGATCTTCGAGTGTGCGCCCTCCGCGAATCGCTCGTACAAGTCCGTGATCTGGCGGATGTGCTCCGTCGTGATCTCGCGCCGCTTGTCGCCGAGGCTGCGGCGCATCGGGGCCCAGAAGCTCGAGGCGTCAATCAACTGCACTTTGCCCTTCCGCCGCTTCTCCTTGCGGTTGGTCAGCACCCAGACGTAGGTAGCGATGCCCGTGTTGTAGAAGAGCTGCTCGGGGAGGGCAATGATGGCTTCGAGCCAGTCGTTCTCCAGAATCCAGCGGCGAATCTCGCTCTCACCGCTGCCTGCGTCGCCCGTGAAAAGGGGCGAAGCGTTCATCACGATGGCGACGCGGCTCCCACCCTCGCGGGGGTCCTTCATCCTGCCGAGCATGTGCTGGAGGAAGAGAAGCTGCCCGTCGCTGATGCGGGGGAGGCCGGCACCAAACCGGCCGGCATAGCCGCGCTCAGCGTCGCGCCTGACCTCGGCTTCATCTCGCTTCCAGTCCTTGCCGTAGGGCGGGTTCGTGAGGAGGTAATCGAAGCGCTTGTCGGCGTGCCGGTCGTTCGAGAGCGTGCTGCCGAAGGCGATGTTCTCAGCGTCGTGGCCATCGGGGCTGACCATCAGCATGTCGGACTTGCTGACTGCCCAGGTCTCCGGGTTCACCTCTTGGCCGAAGATGTATACCTCGGCGTTCGGGTTGATCTCGAGGATCCGCTCCTTGGCAATGGTGAGCATGCCGCCCGAGCCACAGCAGGGGTCATAAATGGTGCGCACGATGTGGTTTCGGCTGAGGGCCTCCCTGTCGCGGGAGAGCAAGAGGTCCACCATCAGACGGATCACCTCGCGGGGCGTGAAGTGCTCGCCGGGGTTCTCGTTCAGAGCCTCGTTGAACCTGCGGATCAGCTCCTCGAAGATGTAGCCCATCTCCAGGTTGGAGACCTTGTCGGGGTGCAGGTCAACGCCTTTGAACCGCTCCATGACGAGGAAGAGGAGGCCGGCCTCGTCGAGCTTGGCAATCGTGTTGGGGAAGTCGAACTTCTCCAGCACCTCGCGCATGTTCTCGCTGAAGCCGTTGATGTAGGCCCGCAGGTTGCGGGCAAGGTTGGGGGCGTCGGCCAGAAGCCGCTCGAAGGTGAAGGGGGAGGTATTGTAGAAGGCGAAGCCCGATGCTCGGCACAGTTGCGGGGCGAGGTTCTGGAGCTTTCCCTTGAGCCTGGAGTAGACGTCGAGCACCTTATCTTTCGTCGGCTCCAGCACGCAGTCAATGCGGCGGAGCACGGTGAAGGGCAGGATGACGTCCTGGTACTTGCTCCGCTTGAACGCATCCCGGATCAGGTCCGCGACGCTCCAGATGAAGCTGACCTTCTCGCCGAAACTGTCCAAGCAATGCCTCCTCTCCGCGGTCTCCAGCCAGAGCACTCTGCGGGCATCAGAATAGCGCAGGGCGCTACGCAAGTCAACCTGTCGAAATTGCGGTCGTCCAAGAGAAGGCCTGGCTTTCACGGTGTCGGCCCACTTCGGCGTAGTTCTGTAGCCTGGTTGTGGCTGCACAACGCGCTCCAACGACCTGGCTGGCCAGGTGTGCTTGGCCTCTTCAGCCATGCTGTGACCTCCGGAGTCAGGAATGCCACATCCTGCTGGGTGAAGTCAAGCACGCTGCCAGCATCGAAGGTCGAGAGGGTGAAGGGTTCGAGGTCGAGCGTCTCGCAACGTCGGCCGTCGAGGATGGCTCGGAGCATCCAGGCCTCGCTGGCGTAGAAGACGGCTCGGAGACCCGGCACGTGGGCCGCGTGGAGCGGCATGTCGCCCTTCAGGAGACGGAGCTTGCCCGGCTCGTTGAGCCGGACGTAGGCTGCGGAGATGCGGCCCCGGCAGTGGGCGAGGAGAGACCGGAACTCGTCGTCATCCCGGGAGCGGTCAACGAGGCGGAAGAGGACCTCGGAATCCACCTCGGCGACGCGCGGCAGCCGGAACTGCCTGGCGAGGCTGTCGGCGTTGGACAACCACCCGTTGTGGGTCCCCATGACAGAGTTGCACCTCAGGGGATGGTCGTTGAGGAGGTTCCGCTCGCTCCCCACGGTCTTCTGGCGCGTGTGGCCGAGGATGACCGTGACTGCATTGTCGAGGTCGAGGACCCGCCAGTAGAGCTTGTCCGAGACGAGGTTCGCTGCGGGTCCTGGGCGTTTGAACAGCCTGTAGCGCCCGTCGCGGCGGATGACGGCCACGCCTGCGGCGTCGGTGCCGCGCCTCTGGCAGTGGAGCAGGAGTTCGGTGAAGAGGCCGCCGATGACGCGGAGTTCTTCGCGTCGCCGGCGCTTCAGCCCCAGTATGACGCCTGCCAACCCGCACATGCTATCGCTCCTCCGTGGCCTGGAAGCCGTGGAAGACGCCGCGCGCGAATTCTGGACGGTGAGTCCTGATCCAGCGGGCAGCGTCTTCGAAGCCGAACTCCTCTGCGAGGTCGGCGACGACGGGACGGTCGAGCATGTTGGTCAAGCCCGAGCGGCGCACGGCCTCGAGGCCGTCGAGGACGGCCTTGGGCACTTTCACCTTTGGCATCTCAATGCTCCTTCTTCGTGTCGAGCCCGAGCCGGTGGTCCAGCTCCGCGAGTTCGTCGGGCGTGAGGCGCAGCTTGGGGCGCAGGAACTTCCACGCGCCAGGCAGGTCGCCGGCGTTGAGCAGCTTCGCGGTCTCGCGGACCATGTGTTCCACCTCGTCGAGGTTCGCACCCGAGAGCCGCTGGAGCTTCGCCAAGCCGAGGCGGTCGAGTTCGCGGACGAAGGACGCGCACCGGTCGTCGAGCTTCTCGCCGGCGAGCGCAAGCTCGACACCCTCGACCTCCTTGAGCCGGTCCTGGACGACGGCGACGTAGTGGAGCACGTCCTTCACGTCGCTGAACATCGAGGCGCCCTTCATGGCTCGGACGAAGTCGAGGGCCGTTTCGCCCTCGAAGACCTCGCCGTCGCGGAGCGTGAGTCTCAGCACGGCTGTTCTCCTTCGGTTGGGGGTGCGGGGTGTTCTTCTGCCTGGCTGTTCGGGGGTGCCTCGGGGGCTGTGGGCGCTGGAGGCGGCGGGGTCGGCCGGCCGTTCTTCCAGGCTGCGCTCCCGGCGAGGTTGGCCAGCAGGTGCTTCCTGCACGTCTTGAACTCGTCGCCGATCAGGCCGAGGTGGAGGAGCAGCGTTCGGAAGATGTACTTGTCGCTCTTGCCGTCCGCCTTCCATCGGCGGCTCGATGCCGCACGGGAGTTGATCGCCTTCGCGGCCAGGGCGAGGCACAGTTGGCAGTAGCCTTTGATGCGCCCGCTGTGAAGGCAGCCGTTGAAGGCCCGCACCTCGATTGTGTTCGAGTGCCAGTAAGCGTTTAGGTTTAGGATGGCGTAACGACTGGGGTCATAATGAGCGGGGTTCGTGTTCCTGTAGCCGTACCAGAGGCGGTTGAGCTGCTCGCCGGTCCGCGGCTTGCGGAGCTCGATGCCGCGGATGAACTCCTCGCGCATGGGGCGGCAGTAGCGCTGGAGCCGCTCGCGGCTCACCCCGAGGGCGCGGATGATCAGCTCCTCGTACTTGTAGAAGGTCTTGGCGAGGTTGGCGAGAGAGCGCGCATCGAAGGGCGCCCCGTCAATGTGGATGTGGATTCCGGTCTCGCGGGTCGCCTTCGCCCCAGCGAGCTTCCGCACGGCGCGAATCACCTCCTGCAACTCCGCCAAGTCGGTGTACACGAGGATGGGGGTTACCACCTCGGCGCGCAGGTGGGAGGGCACTGACGTCAGCGAGGCGTCGTGGACGACCTTCCAGACCCGGCCCCTCGCGTCGAGCACCTCCCAGGGGTCGTAGCTGGAGGGGTAACCGACGTGGCGGACGGCCCCGCCGACGACCGTGCGGATGGCCTCGGCCACGGTCTGGCGCGTCTTCCCCACCGTCTCCACCTCGACTCCGAACTTCAGATCGCGCATGTCCATCGCTTGCTCCTCAGGGGTCGAGTCCCA
>Ga0073932_1001477_pt1 | contig 43415 bp, 32 predicted proteins | sample DewCreD2012metaG_FD_76967 | JGI IMG/M metagenome (GOLD analysis project Ga0073932, IMG submission 76967) | Hot spring sediment bacterial and archeal communities from British Columbia, Canada, to study Microbial Dark Matter (Phase II) - Dewar... ...
GCCGTCAACGTCGTCTTCCCATGGTCAATGTGCCCAATGGTGCCCACATTCACGTGCGGCTTCGTCCGCTCAAACTTCTTCTTGCCCATCGTCTTTCCTCCTGACCTATGCTCGCCAAGTGCCCGGTTGCACGATTGACTCGAACAGCGGCATCACATCCTCGCCTCTACCAACGGTAGTGGGCGAAGGCCTTGTTGGCTTCGGCCATCCGGTGAGTGTCCTCACGCTTCTTGACAGCGGCCCCCCTGTTTTGAGCCGCATCCTGGAGCTCGCCCGCGAGTCGCTGGACCATGGTTTTTTCGGAGCGCTGGTTGGCGTAATTGATGAGCCAGCGCATGGCCAGAGCATCTCGCCTTTCGTGCCTCACCTCCACGGGGACTTGGTAGGTGGCGCCGCCAACACGCCGCGACTTCACTTCAATGACGGGGCGAACATGATCCATGGCCTTGTGAAAGACCTCCATGGGATCCTGCTTACTTCTCTGCTCGATGATCTCGAGGGCTCCATAAAAGATGCGCTCGGCCAGGCTCTTCTTTCCCTTCTGCATGACGTTGTTCATGAACTTGGCAACCAGCCTGCTGTTGTACTTCGGGTCCGGCAGGATTTCACGCTTGGGAACTTCTCTTCTCCTTGGCATCCTCTTCCTCGATCTTTAAATGGTGGGGACAAAAGTGGCCATGGCGGGTGCTCGCAGCCATGGCCACATTGACGGATTTGGCCCTATTTGGGTTTCTTGGCTCCGTATTTGGATCGCCCCTGCTTGCGATTGGCCACTCCCAGAGCATCCAGGGTGCCCCGGATGATGTGGTAGCGCACGCCGGGAAGGTCCTTCACACGGCCTCCGCGAATGAGGACGACCGAGTGCTCCTGGAGATTGTGCCCGATGCCCGGAATATAAGAAGTCACTTCGATTCCATTGGTGAGGCGGACGCGTGCAATCTTGCGCAAAGCCGAGTTGGGCTTCTTCGGAGTCGTCGTGTACACGCGGACGCAGACTCCACGCTTCTGGGGGCAGCTTTGAAGGGCCGGCGTGCTGGATTTCTTCCGTATCTCCTCGCGGCGCTTCCTCACCAACTGGTTGATTGTCGGCATTTCCAATTTCTCCGTTCGTCGGAAAATCCGTTCATTTCCCCGCAAAGGGGGGCACTTCATTAGCCTTAGCTTGCAAATCCGCTTTATTTACTCGCCAGCGGCCAGCATGTCAAGGGCTTTTTGGGCCGAGGCTTCACGGCAGTCTCCTCCTAATCGCGCAGTTCGCGATAGGTGCGCACTCCAGTGCCCGCAGGAATGAGGCGTCCCATGATGACGTTCTCCTTGAGTCCGAGCAGATAGTCCACCTTGCCGCCCGTCGCCGCGTCCGTGAGCACCTTGGTCGTCTCCTGGAAGGACGCCGCCGAAATGAAGCTCTGAGTGCTCAAGGACGCCTTGGTGATTCCGAGGAGAAGAGGCTCGGCCATGGCGGGCCTCTTGCCTTCCCTCTCCAGGTCCTCATTGAGCTGCTCGAAGACGGGCTTCTCCACGTGCTCGCCCATCAGGAACTCCGAATCTCCCGGGTCCGTGATGCGAACCCGCTTCAGCATCTGCCTCACGATGACCTCGATGTGTTTGTCGTTGATCTTGACACCCTGAAGGCGATAAACCTGCTGCACCTCATCCACCAGATACTTGGCCACCTCCTTTTCGCCAAGAACCGTCAGAATGTCGTGAGGGGTGGGGGAGCCATCCATGAGGGGCTCGCCCGCTCGCACGTAATCGCCCTCATGAACGCTGATATGCTTTCCCTTGGGAATCAGGTAGTCCCGGGGGTCTCCAACCTGGGGCGTCACGGTTACCTTGCGCTTTCCCTTGGTGTCCTTGCCGAAGCTCACCACTCCGTCAATTTCCGTGATGACCGCATTCTCCTTGGGCTTGCGCACTTCGAAAAGCTCGGCCACCCTGGGGAGACCGCCGGTGATGTCCTTGGTCTTGGTGGTTTCGCGGGGTATCCTCGCGAGGACGTCACCGGGGAAAATGGGATCCCCCTCGTTGACCATGAGAATGGCGCCGACGGGCATGAAATAGCGGGCAAAACCTCCCTCGCCCACCCGAGCCGTGCGTCCCTTTTCGTCCTTGATGGAAATACGTGGCCTGACATCGCTGTCACGATACTCGACGACCACCTTGCTGGATTTTCCCGTCACGGGGTCCAGCTTCTCCTGCATCGTCTGCCCTTCGGTGATGTCACCGAATTTGACCGTTCCCGCGATTTCAGTCAAAATCGGCATGGTGAACGGGTCCCACTCGGCCAGCAGGTTCTCAGGCTCGACGGTCTGTCCGTCCTCCACCTTCAGCTTGGCTCCGTAGTTGATGACGTAGCGCTCCCTCTCGCGGCCGGCCTCGCTGACGATGCAGATTTCCCCATTGCGGTTCATGGCGACGAGATCACCGTCCCTGTTTCGCACGGTGTTCAGATTGAGGAATCGAACGGTTCCCGGATAACGGTTGTTGATGGAAGTCCTCTCGATGGATTTGCTGGCCGTGCCACCGATGTGGAAGGTCCGCATGGTCAGCTGCGTGCCCGGCTCGCCGATGGACTGGGCGGCGATGATACCGACCGCTTCCCCCATCTGGGCCAGCTTCCCCTGAGCAAGATCGCGCCCGTAGCACATGGCGCACACCCCGCGACGGCTCCGGCATGTGAGCACCGATCGAATCAGCACCCGCTCGATTCCGGCATCCTCGATCTTCTTGACACCCTGCTCATCGATCTCCGTTCCTGCCGGAATCAGCACCTCGGCCGTGACCGGGTCCGCGATGTCCTCGTGGGCGGTCCGTCCCAGGATGCGCTCACCCAGCCTCTGAATGATCTCACCCGCCTCGAGGAGGGCTTCCACTTCGATGCCGTCTATGGTCCCGCAGTCGTGCTCGCCGATGATGACGTCCTGGGACACATCCACCAGACGGCGAGTGAGGTAACCGGAGTTTGCCGTCTTCAAGGCCGTATCCGCGAGACCCTTGCGGGCGCCGTGAGTCGAGATGAAGTACTGAAGAACGGTAAGTCCCTCCCTGAAATTGGCGGTGATGGGAGTCTCGATGATCTCGCCGGACGGCTTGGCCATGAGGCCGCGCATACCCGACAACTGGCGCATCTGATCCTTGCTGCCCCGGGCGCCTGAATCCGCCATCATGTAAATGGGATTGAAGGCCTCGGCCTTCTGGCCGTCTCCCCCCTCCTTGGACGCGATCTCCTTCATCATTTCGGAGGCCACGTCCTCCGTCGCCTTGGCCCAGATGTCCACGGCCTTGTTGTACTTCTCGCCTTCGGTGATCAACCCCTCATTATACTGCCGTTCGATTTCGGTGACCTGATCGAAGGCCTGCTCCAGGATCTCGGACTTGCGGCTGGGAATGACCATGTCGTTGATGGAAATGGAAATCCCCGATCGGGTGGCGAACTCATAGCCCATGTCCTTGAGCCGGTCGGCCAGCAGCACGGTGGCCTTGACACCGGAGCCCCGGTAGCAGAGGTCGATGAGCTGCGCCAGGCTCTTCTTGTTCATGACCTTGTTGATGGCGGAGAAAGGAATGCCCTCCGGCAGGATTTCAGACAGGAGGACGCGGCCCACCGTGGTATCCACCAGTTTGCCCTCCATCCTCACCTTGATGCGCGCATGAAGCTCCGCCTCACCCGCGTCATAGGCACAGCGCACCTCCCCGCGGTTCGAAAAGACCCGGCCCTCGCCTCTGGCTCCGGTTCTGTCGCGCGTCATGAAATAAATCCCCAGCACGATGTCCTGGGAAGGCACGATGATGGGATCCCCATGGGCAGGGCTCAGGATGTTGTTGGTGGACATCATCAGCACCCGGGCTTCCGTCTGAGCCTCAATGGACAGCGGAATGTGCACCGCCATCTGATCGCCGTCGAAGTCCGCATTGAAGGCCGTGCAAACGAGCGGATGCAGCTGAATAGCCTTTCCCTCGATCAGGATGGGCTCGAAAGCTTGAATGCCGAGCCGGTGAAGGGTGGGGGCCCGGTTCAGCATGACGGGAAATTCCCGCACCACCTCGTCCAGGGTATCCCAGACCTCCGGGGTCTCCTTCTCGACCATCTTTTTTGCAGCTTTGATGGTGCTGACGTATCCTTTTTCCTCAAGCTTGTTGTATATGAAAGGCTTGAACAGCTCGAGGGCCATCTTCTTGGGCAGACCGCACTGGTGCAGTCGAAGGTTCGGCCCGGTGACGATGACAGTCCTGCCCGAGTAATCCACGCGCTTGCCGAGCAGGTTCTGCCGGAATCGGCCCTGCTTACCCTTCAACATGTCGCTCAGGGATTTCAACGGTCGCTTGCTCGCTCCCGTGATGGTCTTTCCCCGGCGCCCATTGTCGAAAAGCACATCCACCGCCTCCTGGAGCATCCGCTTTTCGTTGCGGATGATGATGTCGGGGGCGTTGAGCTCTTGGAGACGCTTGAGCCGGTTGTTGCGGTTGATCACCCTGCGGTACAGGTCATTGAGGTCGCTCGTGGCAAACCGCCCGCCGTCCAGGGGAACGAGGGGCCTCAAGTCGGGCGGCAGCACCGGGATCACGTCCATGATCATCCACTCGGGCCGATTGTCAGACTCCCGGAAGGCATCGATGATTTTGAGCCGCTTGGCCAGCTTCTTGCGCTTGGCCATCGAGTTCGTCTTCATCATCTCCTCACGAAGCTCCGTGGCCAGTTTTTCAAGGTCCAGCGTCATGAGCAGCTGCTTGATGGCCTCGGCGCCGATCCCCGCGACGAAGCCGCTCCCATACTCCTGCACCATCTGCCGGTACTTCTCCTCGGTGAGCAGCTCGCCTCGCGTCAGCGGGGTTTCGCCGGGATCCAGCACGATGTAGGAATCGAAATAAAGGACCTTTTCCAGCTCGCGAAGAGTGAGGTCCAGAAGGTTCCCGATCTTGCTGGGCAGGCTGCGCAGAAACCAGATGTGCGCCACCGGAGCGGCAAGCTCGATGTGCCCCATGCGCTCGCGGCGGACCTTGGACTGAATCACTTCGACGCCGCATTTCTCACAAACCACGCCTCGATGCTTCATGCGCTTGTACTTGCCGCAATTGCACTCGTAGTCCTTGATGGGACCAAATATCCTGGCACAGAACAAACCCTCGCGCTCGGGCTTGAATGTGCGATAGTTGATGGTTTCCGGCTTCTTCACCTCACCGTAGGACCATTCACGGATGCGCTCCGGCGAGGAGATCATGATCTTGACCGCGTTGAAGTGAAGCGGGTCCTTCGGCTTCATGAAAAGGCTGTAAAGCTCTTTCAAGGGATCCTCCTTGCAGTTCGTGGCCGGACCGGCCGGTCGCCTCGGCACTGTCGTTGCGCCTGGCCGTTCCAATGGCATCGAACCTAAAGCCCTGTGGGCCTGAGCCTATGCGTTCTCTTCCTCGCCATCCTCCAACAAACGGATGTCGAGGGCTAGGGCCTGCAGTTCCTTGACGAGAACATTGAATGATTCGGGGAGCCCTGCCTCCAGGGTGTTGTCCCCTTTCACGATCTTTTCGTACATGCGAGTCCGACCGGCCACGTCATCGGACTTCACGGTCAGGAACTCCTGCAGCGCATAGGCAGCCCCGTAGGCCTCCATGGTCCAGACTTCCATTTCACCCAGTCGCTGGCCGCCAAACTGGGCCTTTCCACCCAAAGGCTGCTGAGTAACCAGGGAGTAGGGTCCAATGGACCGGGCATGTATCTTGTCATCCACCAAGTGATGCAGTTTCAGTATGTACATGACTCCAACGGTGACGGGCTGCTGAAAGGGCTCCCCGGTGCGCCCGTCGTAGAGTATGGTCTGCCCGGTGGGCGAAACACCGGCCTCACTGAGAAAAGACCTGATCTCAGGCTCCTCGGCCCCGTCGAAGACGGGAGAGGCCACGTGCACCCCCTCGCGAAAATCCACCGCCAGACGCTTCAGATCCTGGTCGGACGCATCCTTGAAATAGCTGTCGAACTCCAGGTGGTTGTAGACCCTTTGGAGCTTCTCCTTGATCGTCTCGGTTTCCTTGTATTCCTCGATCATGGCCGCCAGCTGAAGGCCTATCCCCTTGGCCGCCCAGCCGAGGTGCGTTTCCAGGACCTGGCCCACGTTCATGCGCGACGGCACGCCCAGCGGATTCAACACCACGTCCATGGGAGTGCCATCCGGGAAATACGGCATGTCCTCAATGGGCATGATGCGGGAAACCACACCCTTGTTCCCGTGACGGCCCGCCATCTTGTCGCCCACCTGCAGCTTGCGCTTGACCGCCACATAAACCTTCACCATCTTGATGACGCCGGGGGGCAGCTCATCTCCGCGCTTGAGCTTGTTGGCCTTCTCCTCAAAGAGGTTCTTGACGAGCTCGATGTGGCTCCTGTAGTTGTCCACGATGCCCGCGACCTCAGACGAAATCGCCGGGGCCTTGGCGACGCTGAGCTGGTCCCACAGACCGCTGGGGATCTCGTGCAGAGCTTCTTCCGTGATGACGTCGCCCTTTTTGAGATAAACCTTTCGTCCATCCTTGACGGTGAAGTCGCTGGTCTTTCCACTCAGGAGCTGTGCCAGGCGTTTGACGGTGCCCTTGCGGATGATGTCGAGCTCGTCCCGCTGATCCTTCATCAGGCGCGAAATCTCCTGCTCCTCGATCATCAGGGTCCGTTCGTCCTTCTCCACTCCCTTTCTCGAAAAAACCTTGGCATCGATGACGATGCCCTCCACCCCAGGCGGAACACGCAACGAGGTGTCCTTCACGTCGCTCGCCTTTTCCCCGAAAATGGCGCGCAGAAGCTTCTCCTCGGGGGTCAGCTGCGATTCGCCCTTGGGGGTGACCTTGCCGACGAGAATGTCATTGGGCCGAATATAGGCGCCAACCCGGATGATGCCGCTTTCATCGAGGTTCTTGAGGGCCTCGTCCCCCACGTTGGGGATGTCCCGCGAAATCTCTTCCTTTCCGAGCTTCGTGTCCCTCGCCACCACCTCGAACTCTTCGATGTGTATGGACGTGAACACATCCTCCTTGACAATGCGCTCACTCACCAGGATGGAATCTTCGAAGTTATAGCCTCCCCAGCTCATGAAAGCGACCATGACATTTCTGCCCAGGGCCAGCTCGCCGTGGTCGGTGGAAGGCCCGTCGGCGAGGATCTGTCCCTTCTTGACGAAATCACCCTGATTCACCAGCGGCTTCTGGTTGATGCAGGTGTTCTGGTTGGATCGCTGAAACTTGATGAGCTTGTAGATGTCCACGGCCCTGCCGTCATGAGCCTCGTCCTCGGTGGGGCGGACCACGATGCGGGTGGCGTCCACATACTCGACGATGCCGGCCCTCCGGGCTACGATGGTGACCCCGCTGTCCTTGGCAACGATCCGTTCGATGCCCGTTCCCACCAGGGGAGCCCGGGTCTGGATGAGGGGAACCGCCTGACGCTGCATGTTGGAGCCCATGAGAGCCCGGTTGGCGTCGTCGTGCTCGAGAAAGGGGATGAGGGACGCGGAGACGCTGACCAGCTGGTTCGGCGATACGTCCATGTAACGCATTTCCTCGGGCGGAGCCATGACAAATTCCCCCGCCTTTCTCGCAGAGACCTGAGCTCGCAGAAAGCAGCCCTTTTCATCCAGGGGGGCATTGGCCTGTGCGATAGGGTAATCCTTTTCGTCCATCGCCGTCAGGTAGACGACTTCGGTCTTGACCTCGGAATTCTCCACCTTGCGGTACGGAGTCTCCACAAACCCGTAGGGATTGACCCTCGCATAGGTGGAGAGCGACACGATGAGCCCGATGTTCGGGCCTTCCGGCGTTTCGATGGGACAAATCCTGCCGTAGTGGGTCGGATGCACGTCGCGGACCTCGAAGCCGGCGCGCTCGCGCGTCAAGCCTCCAGGCCCCAAGGCGCTCAGTCGGCGCTTATGCGTGATCTCGGACAAGGGATTGGTCTGATCCATGAATTGCGAAAGCTGGCTGGTGCCGAAAAACTCCTTCACCACCGCAGATACGGGCTTCGCATTGATCAGATCATGGGGCATGAGAGCGTCGACTTCCTGAAGCGTCATCCGTTCCTTGATGGCCCGCTCCATCCTTACCAGCCCAATGCGGTACTGGTTCTCGAGGAGCTCGCCCACGGCCCGGACGCGACGGTTACCCAGATTGTCAATATCGTCCACCGGTCCCTGGGAGTCCTTGAGACGGATCAAATGCCGCACGGCCACCAGAATGTCTTCCTTCCTGAGAGTCCGGTAGTCCAACGGGATATCGAGGCCCAGCTGCAGGTTGAGCTTCAGACGCCCGACCTCCGAGAGGTCATAGTGGTCAGGGCTGAAGAAGAGGTTGTTGAAGAACTCGGTGGCCACCTCGAGCGTCGGCGGGTTGCTGGGGCGAAGCCGCCGGTATATCTCGATGAGGGCATCTTCCCTGGCATTGACCTTGTCCATCAGCAGCGTGTTGCGGAACGAAGGGCTGATGTCGTGACCTTCAAGGTGAAGCAGTTCAATGCAACGCACCTTTCGAGCATCAATCTCCTCCAGGAGCTTGTCGGTGACGGTGTCGTTGCACTCGGCGATGATTTCGCCGGTAGCGTAATCGATGATGTCCTGAGCCAGAACCTGGCCGATGATGTCCGCCGTCTTGACGGGAAGACGGGAGATGCCAAGCTCCTGCAGTCGCTTCATCGTCTGCTTTCCAAGCTTCCTGTTCTTTTTGACCAGCACCTCACCCGTCTGGGGATGGAGAATGTCCTCGGCAGCCCTGCTTCCAAGCAGAATCTCGGGGTTGAGTTCCTTTTCCGACTGCAGCGGGTCGTCGGGATTCATGTAGATCCGCTCGCTGGGATAGAAGTAGTTCAGGAGCTCCTCGGTGCTGTACCCGAGAGCTTTGAGCAGCACCGTCACCGGGAATTTCCGCCGGCGATCAATCCTGACATACAGAATATCCTTGGGGTCGAACTCCAGATCGAGCCAGGATCCACGCAGTGGAATGATCCTGGCTGAATAGAGGATCTTGCCGCTCGAATGCGTCTTACCCCGGTCATGATCGAAGAAGATGCCGGGTGAACGATGCAGCTGGCTCACCACCACCCGCTCCGTTCCGTTCACGATGAAGGTGCCGTTCTCAGTCATGAGAGGCAGCGTGCCGAAATAGATCTCCTGCTCCTTGATGTCCCTGATGGAGCGAACTTCAGCCTCTTTGTCCACGTCATACACCACCAGGCGCACGACGATTTTGACGGGTGCTTCATAGGTCATGCCCCTCGCGAGGCATTCCTCGACATCATACTTCACCTCCCCAAAGCTGTACTGAACGAACTCCAGGGAGGCCGTCCCACTGAAATCCTCGATGGGAAAGACACTCTTGAACACTTCCTGGAGACCGCGGTTGGCACGGGCCTCCGGTCGAGCATCCTTCTGCAGAAACTGATCGTAGCTCTCCTTTTGCATCTGAATCAGGTTGGGGATGTCTACAATCCTCTGAATCTTGCCAAAGTTCTTTCGAGCCCGATAATCATGGGACAGAGCAGTTGCCATGGTCTCTCCTGCAACTTCTAAGAAATGTGGAACTGACGCGCGGCGTTTTTGAAGCACCGTCATGGTCGGTGACGGAGGTCCTGCACCGGGCGGGGTGCAAAAAATCGAAAATCGGAAACCGGTCGATACCGCACACTCCGACCAGTTTCCGATATGAAAATGAGAGTTGCTGAGATTCTATTTGATTTCGACGGTGGCACCCGCTTCGGTCAGCTGTTTGGCGATCGCCTCGGCCTCTTCCTTGGGGATGCCCTCTTTCACAAGCCCAGGCAGACCTTCGACGAGATCCTTGGCCTCCTTGAGTCCCAAGGCGGTAATGGCCCTGACCTCCTTGATGACGTTGATCTTCTTGTCCCCAACCCCCGTGATGAGCACGGAAAACTCCGTCTGTTCCTCCACCGGAGCGGCTTCCGCGGCAGCTCCCACAGGCATGGCGGCAACAGCCATGGGCGCAGCCGCGCTGACGCCGAATCGCTCCTCGAGTTCCTTGACGAGCTCGCTCAGCTCAAGCACGGTCATGTTTTCAATGAATTTGACGACATCTTCCTTGGAAATACTCGACATGATCCATTTCCTCCCGGGATATTAAGCACTCTCTCTCTGTCGCTGAATAGCCGCCAGCACGCCTACAAAGGCTCTTGGCACACCGCTCAAAACCGAGACCAGACCCGTGGGAACGGCGTTAAGGGTTCCCAGAAGCTTCGCCAGCAGTTCCTCGCGCGGTGGCAGATCAGCCAGTGCAGCCACTTGCTCGGGCTCCAGAAGACGACTCCCCAGCACTCCGGCCTTGACCCGCAGTTTCTCATTGGTCTTGCTGAACTTCTTGAGAATCTTCGCGGGAATGGATGGATCGCTGTAGCCGAGCACCAGTGCGCAGGTGCCCTTAAGCTGTTCGTTGAGAGCGACGTAATCGGAGTCCTGACTCGCAAGCCGCATGAGAGTGTTCTTGATCACTCTGCACTCGACCTGCTCCGCGGCCAGGGCATCACGCAGTTCCGTCATCTCCGCAACGGTCATCCCCTTGTAGTCCGTCAGAATGGCTGCCGTGGCCCGTTCCAGCTTCTCGCGCAACTCAGCCACCACTTGCTCTTTCTCGGTTCTATCCAAAGTATTCCAGTCCTCCTTTCCTCTGCCGGCGCGCTTTCTTCCTTCATTGTACAGAGGCTCAACACTGCAGGCCGGAAGCCCTCGAGCAGGGTTTCACTCCGGCCGGTGCCCTTTATCCTTCTGGCTCTTCCAGAAATCTCGGTAGGATATCCCCTCTGTCTCGGGGTTTAAACACGCCTCATGAGCAGTGTCCCTACGGTCTCTGACTGCTGAAAGCACCATGCGGCAGGTCTGATGGGTTGTCACCACTAGGCCAGAATGCCCTTGACCAGCAAGGGATCGATCTGGATGCCGGGTCCCATCGAGGTGGCGATGGCAATCCCGCGAAGATACGTTCCCTTGGCTGCCGTGGGCTTCAGCCGGATCAACGTTTCAATGAACGCCGAAATATTCTGGATCAGCTTCTCCTGACCGAAGGAAATCTTACCCATGGGTGCGTGGACGATGCCCGTCTTCTCAACGCGAAAATCCACCTTGCCGGCCTTGATTTCCTTGATGACCTTCTGAAGATCGAAGGTCACGGTTCCCAGCTTGGCATTGGGCATGAGGCCTCGAGGCCCAAGCACCTTGCCGATCTTGCCGACGGACCCCATCATGTCGGGTGTGGCCACGGTCTTGTCGAACTCGAGCCAGCCTTCTTTGATCTGTTCCACAAGCTCATCACCGCCGGCATGATCCGCGCCCGCGTCGAGGGCTTCCTTCACCTTCTCGCCCTTGGCAAACACGAGGATGCGAACCGTCTTTCCCAATCCGTTGGGAAGCACGACCGTGCCCCGAACCATCTGGTCGGCGTGCCTTGGATCGACGCCGAGCCGGACCGCAATGTCGAGAGTCTCGTCAAACCTGGCAAATGCACATTCAATCGCCAAGTCGAGCGCCTCCTGAAACGAATACCGCCGGGTCGAATCGATTTTCGCGCGCGCTTCGATGTACTTCTTTCCACGTTTCGCCATCTTCAGGTCTCCAAAAAAACTCACTCAATATCGATGCCCATGCTTCGAGCTGTTCCCTCTATGGTCTTGATGGCAGCATCAAGGTCCCGGGCGTTCAGGTCCGGCATCTTGAGCTTGGCGATCTCGATCACTTGAGCCTTGGGGAGCTTGGCGACCTTGTTCCGGTTGGGCTCACTCGATCCCTTGGCGATCTGCGCGGCCTTCTTGAGTAGAATGGGCGCCGGAGGGGTTTTGGTGATGAACGTGAAGGACCGATCGGCGTACACCGTGATCACCACGGGGATGATCATGCCTTCCTGGCCCTGAGTCCTGGCGTTGAAAGTCTTGCAGAACTCCATGATATTGACGCCATGCTGACCCAGCGCAGGTCCAATGGGCGGCGATGGGTTCGCCTGGCCTGCGGGAACCTGTAACTTGATGTTTGCAACAACTTTCTTTGCCATTCCTGGTTCAACTCCTCGATATCGCCCGCATCAGAAGAACAGCGCAATCAGACCCGGTTGACCTGAACAAAATCAAGTTCGACGGGTGTGGACCGACCGAAAATACTTACAAGAACACGAACTTTCCCTTTTTCCGGCATCACTTCGTCAATGATCCCACTGAATGTGGCAAAGGGTCCTTCAACGACGCGCACCTCGTCACCTTTTTCGAAGCGGAACTTGGGCTTGGGCTTCTGGGTGCCTTCCTCCATCTGCTGGATGATGCCCTGGGCTTCTTCCTCGGACAGAGAGATGGGGCGCTCCTGGCTGCCAATGAACCCGGTGACCTTGGGAGTGTGGCGAACGAGATGCCAGGTTTCGTCGTTGAGCTCCATTTGCACGATAATGTAGCCGGGATAGAACTTCCGGGACGATGCCTTGCGCTGTCCCTTGACCATCTCGATGACCTTTTCGGTGGGAACAAGGATCTGCCCGAAGAGCGCTTCCTTGCCCTCGGCCTTGATGCGCTCCTCCAAGGCCGACTTCACCTTGTGCTCGAAGCCCGAATAAGTATGCACTATGTACCATTGCTTAGCCACGCGATTACCCGATTGTCGATGAAAGGTGCGAAAGCTCCAGCCGTCGGGGAGGAAATAGCCTCCTCACTCAGCCGGGGAGCGACCAGGCGAGCCGCCTCCGACCAGGCAGGGTGAGCCAATTCATTCAACGGGTAGCTCCAGCCAAGGGGAAGCGGCGAGCTTCAGCCCAATAGAGTCCCTACCAGCATGCTCAGGAGATAGTCAATGATTCCCAGGTAGAGTCCACAGATGAAAACGATGATCAATACCACCGACGTGGTGCCGATCGTCTCCTTGCGGGACGGCCAGACCACCTTCCGGAGCTCGTAAGCAACCTCCCTCAAGTACTGGCGAAGCTGCTCAACCCAGGCAAACCTGCCCTCGTCACTGCGTTTGACGGACTTCCTCGCCGCTTCGGACTTCTTTCCCGCGGGCTGCTGCCCCTGCTTCTTCTGGGGTTTTGCCTTCGCGGCCTTGATGGAAGCTTCGGCTTCACCCCTGCCTCTATTGTCAACTTCCTTGGCCATGTTTGTCATCGAGCCATCTGGATCCGTGCGGCTGGAAGCACCCTGAGCTCATGCTGATCTCCATGTAATACCTAGTCTCAGCACGAACGTACCGCGGCGCAATCCCTCCATGGTTAATGATTGAGAGCGCTGAGCTCTACTTAGTCTCCTTATGCTCGGTGTGAGCATTGCAAAACCTGCAATACTTCTTGAAGCTCAGCTTCTCGGGAGTGGTCCGCTTGTTCTTCGTCGTCGTATAGTTGCGGCGCTTGCACTCGGCACACGCCAAAGTGACCAAAACTCTCATGATTCTATTCCCCGTGGATGTTTCAGGGCCTATTCAATGACATCGGTGACGACGCCGGCGCCGACGGTTCGTCCACCCTCTCGGATGGCGAAGCGCAGTTCCTTTTCGAGAGCGACGGGCGTGATGAGCGCCACCTCCATGCTGACGTTGTCGCCCGGCATCACCATCTCAACGCCCTCGGGCAGCGTCACGATCCCCGTCACATCCGTGGTGCGGAAGTAAAACTGGGGCCGGTAGCCCGGGAAAAACGGCGTGTGCCGCCCGCCTTCCTCCTTCTTGAGGATGTAGACCTCGGCCTTGAACTTGGTGTGCGGCGTGATGCTGCCCGGCTTGGCCACCACCTGCCCGCGCTCCACCTCGTCCCGCTTGGTGCCTCGGAGCAGAAGGCCCACGTTGTCGCCCGCCTGACCCGAGTCCAGAACCTTGCGAAACATCTCCACACCCGTGCACACCGTCTTGAAGGTCGGCTTGAAACCCACGATCTCCACTTCCTCGCCCACCTTCACCTGCCCGCGCTCCACCCGGCCCGTCACCACCGTGCCGCGGCCGCTGATGGAAAACACATCCTCAACCGGCATCAAAAACGGCTTGTCGATCTCCCGCACCGGCTCCGGTATGTAAGCGTCGATGGCGTCCATCAGCTCGAATACACAGGCCGCGTCCGGGCTCCCAACGTCGTCGGCCTCAAGAGCCTTCAGCGCCGAGCCCTTGACGATGGGCACATCGTCTCCAGGAAATCCGTACTTGCTCAACAGCTCCCGAAGCTCCAGCTCCACCAGCTCGATGAGCTCCGGATCATCCACCATGTCCACCTTGTTCAAAAACACCACGATATACGGAACGCCCACCTGGCGGGCCAGAAGAATGTGCTCCCGCGTCTGAGGCATGGGGCCGTCATCGGCGGCCACCACCAGGATCGCCCCATCCATCTGGGCCGCTCCAGTGATCATGTTCTTGATGTAGTCCGCGTGGCCCGGGCAGTCCACGTGGGCATAATGGCGCTTCTCGGTCTCGTACTCCACGTGGGCCGTCGCGATGGTGATGCCGCGCTCGCGCTCCTCTGGGGCCTTGTCGATCTGATCGAACGGGATGAACTCCGCCTTGCCCTTCTTCGACAGCTGCTTGGTGATGGCCGCCGTCAACGTCGTCTTCCCATGATCGATGTGACCGATCGTCCCCACGTTCACGTGCGGCTTCGTCCGCTCAAACTTCTTCTTGCCCATCGTCTTTCCTCCTCAAGCGTGGTTCACATCAGTGTGATCAAAAACCAAAGGTCGTTCTGAATATCCCAGGTAGCTGAGCGAAATGGGAATCATTGCAGCACAATGAAAGAGAAGCTTTTATGCAGAATGGGCCAGCCCTCTCAGATTCTGCGGATCAAACAAGATTTGGAGCCCACGACCGGGATCGAACCGGTGAACCTCTTCCTTACCAAGGAAGTGCTCTACCTACTGAGCTACGTGGGCACGAGAGACGCGGCCATGTCAATTGGAGAGGAGTCATCGCATAATGCAGGACATTCACTTTGGTCTCAAAAAAGGGCCAAAGTCTTCCAACGCTGCTCACGTTGTATATCCCCTGCATGTAGTCCCAGCGATAATGGCCCGCTCCACGCGTGGCACTATCTCCTACACAAATTTCGGGGTTGGTGGAGAGGGGAGGATTCGAACCTCCGAAGGCTTCGCCGGCAGATTTACAGTCTGCTCCCTTTGGCCGCTCGGGAACCTCTCCACTTCGCTGAAAACTCCTGAAGCATCACAGCTCAGGAAAGCGTGACTTACTACCACAGCCTGCCGAGAACCGCAATAGAAAAATGCGACCATTTACATAACCCACCGGATCCTCTTGACAGGGCAAATACTCCGGTGCAACCCCGTCCCCTTCAGCGGGCCGGATTCAGGTGTTTCAAAAAGTAAATATTATAACAAAATGGATTTCTACCATGGACGGAGGCAAAAAGGCAATGGGAATTGTCGAAAAGCCACACGCCGGATCGCTGCAAGGAACAAGATGCGCCTGGCCACAAGGAAAGGTGCTGAACGCCGTTTCCGAGCGTCACCGGGCGTAAAGCCTGATGCTCTCGGTTTACTGGATGATGAAATGGGAGTTGATGAGTTTGGTCTTCGAAACTCAAACCTTTGAGCTCGCCGAAACCGTATCCATGGCAATCTGGAGTCCTGAAGACGCTCTCCTGGGAATCACGAAGCGAAACACCGCTCCACAGTTTTCACCTTCGCTTTCGGCCCAGATGAGTCCGCCGTGCAGAGCCACGAAGCTTCGACACAGAGAGAGCCCCAGGCCCGTTCCTTGAAAAACGCGCGTCGAGGATGAATCGACCTGTTCGAAGGGGTTGAAGATCCGCTCCAGGTCTTCCGCTTTGATCCCAATACCCGAGTCCGCCACCGAGAACTGAATGCCCTGGCCGAAATCCTCGGCCGTGACGGTAACCTCACCGCCTTCAGGAGTGAACTTGATGGCGTTGGAGAGCAGATTGAATAGTGTCTGCTTGAGCTTTCTTTCATCGGCAAGCATGGAGTCAGGGGCCACCGTGGAGCGTGCCGTAATCCGAATCTGGTGTTTCAGCGCCTTTTCCTTAAGCACAATGAGGCTGTGCTGGAGCAAGCTGCTGACCGATACCTCGGAAAGGTCCAGCTCGAGCTTGCCGGCTTCGACCTTGCTCAAGTCCAGGATGTCGTTGATGACGGACAGCAGGTGATGCGCGCTGTCATTCACGTCGGTCAGGTATTCCTCCTGCGAAGCGTTCAATTCCCCATAGCTCTTGTCGAGCAGAAGGTCCGTGAATCCGATGATGGTGTTCAGAGGGGTTCTCAGCTCATGGCTCATGTTGGCCAGGAATTCGCTCTTTGACCGGTTCAAAGCATCCGCTCTCAGCTTTTCCCTCCTCAGTTCCTCTTCGATATGCTTCCTGTGTTGGATTTCCGCTTCGAGCGACTTGATGACTTCGCTGAGCTCCCTGGTTCGGTTTTGCACAGCCTCGTGCAAGGTCGCTTTGTGCTCGTGAAGCTCCATTTCCGAAGCGGTCAGTCTTGCCACTTTGTTTTCCAAAGCACTTTGGGCTTCCTGAAGCTGGCGGCTGTTTCGGATGATGGTGTCCAGCATGGCGTTCATGGCGGCTCCCAATTCGCCGATTTCGTCCCGATGCATGGAGGAAAAGCGGGCGAGGGTGTCACCCTCCTCCACACGCTTCATGACGTTGCAGAGGCTCCGGAGGGGCCTGGCCATCTTCAAATCGACAAGGCGAAGAATGCTCAGCAGAAGTACCAACCCCACGCAGGTGGACAGAAGGTGAGCCTGGAGCAGCCGGCGGCTTCCAGGGCCGGCATTCTCCGATGGGCCTTGGGATGAACCGTGGGAGACATGAACCGAGATCTCGCTTCGATTCCGCGCGGCACTTCGTTCCTGATGCTCAATCGCCAGTGCGATCCAAACCGATTGCCCAACAAAGACCAGAAGGAGGAGAGTGGCAATGAGCCTGAATTTCTGATTGACGCTTCTGGGCATGGAAATCCGCAGTCTCAATGTTCTCCGCTGGCGCACATCTCTCCGAAACGATTCGGTGACTCCTGAATCTGCTTCTCATGCAGCACTTCATCCAGCACGGCACTGAGCTCGTTAAGCTTGTAGGGCTTGTCGAGGGCGGCAACAAATCCGTAGTCTCTGAAACGGGACATCACCGGATCCGTGGAATAGCCGCTGGAGACTATGGCTTTCACTTCGGGGTCGATTTGCAGGAGTCTCTCGATGGTCTCCTTGCCCCCCATCCCATCCACAATGGTCAGGTCCATCAAGATGGCATCAAAGGGTCTTCCGGAGCTCTTCGACTGCTCATGGAGATTCAAGGCCTCGACTCCATCGCGGGCATATTCCACGGTATAACCGAGGTGTTTGAGCAGTGCGCCCACGACCTCCCGGATGATCTCCTCATCGTCCATCACCAGGATCCTGCCTTTGGCCCGTGTGGATTTGGGAGCTCCGAAGGCTTCCTCCTTCGGCTTCAATTCAGCGGCGGGCAGATAGATGTGGAATGTGGAGCCCTTCCCGGCCTCCGACTCCACAACGATTTCTCCACCGTGCTTCTTCACGATCGAGTAGGCTGTGACCAACTCCAGCCCCTTCGGTGTCTCATCGATGGTGACGTAAGGGTCGAATATCCTCGCAATGCTTTCCTCGGGCAGCCCGCCTCCCTGGTCCTGGATGGCGATGGCTACATATCGTCCCGGCTTGAGGGGATAAAAACGGTCTGTGTCGATGAGGACGTTGGAAGCCTTGAGCGTTATCACCCCGGAGCCTTTGTTGGCCTGTGCCGCATTGGCCAGGATATTTTGCAGAACGGTGCGGATCTGCTGACCATCCGCATCCACAGGCCACACTTCTTCCGCCAGACTCAACTCGCAGGAAGCTCCGCTGTTCTTGAAGAACAACCCCGACATGTCCTTCAAGATAGGTTGAAGCTGAATAATCCTTTTGACGGGAGTTCCGCACTTTGAGAACGGCAGAAGCTGCTGAGTGAGGCTCTTGGCTCGAATTGCGGCCTGTTCAGCGGCATCAAGTTTTGAATACGACTTGTCGTTGGGGGACGTATATATCTTGGCAAGGGAGATGTTCCCCATGATTGCCGTCAGAATGTTGTTGAAATCATGGGCGATGCCTCCTGCCAGCTTCCCGACGGCCTCGAGCTTCTGAGCCTGCTGAAGCTGGATTTCGATCTTCTTCTGCTCGGTCACATCGTTGAGGATGATGATGAAAGTCAAGGTTTCACCCGAGACCGGCAGGACTTTGAGATGCAGCTGCCTTCCGCGAATGCTGAAGGACATGATTTGATGTCCATTATTAGAAGGCGCTTTCTCGGACTTCAGGATCTCCACGATCCTGTCCCGGTCCGGCCCCTCGAACACATCCTTCAAGGATGAGGCGAGGAGCTCCTCCTCCGGAGTGCCCACCAGCCTGACCGCAACGGGATTGGCATAGACAATGCGGCCGTTGGCCGTGACCTCCAGGATCCCCTCGGCCATGGACTCGAGAACCAGCTCGAAGTGCCTTTTGACCGCCAGCAGTTCCTTGGTGATCTCTCTGGGATGCACCAAGTCGACCCCGTAGGTGAAGTCGGGAGTGCGGGAAGTCCGGGATCCGTCGACTTGATCGAGAGCCTTGAGGACATTGGATGCGAGGTGATTCATAGGGCCCTTGGCAATGCAGGCGTCGGCCCCGACCTCTCTGAAATCGAACTGCTGGTCCGCCGCGATGGCGGAAAGGATGATGATGTAGACCTCATCGAGCTCAGGGGTCTTCCTGATGATCCGGCAGAGCTTGTCCCCGCTGATGTTGGGCATGATGAGATCGATGAAGATCACATCGGGCGTGTAGCTCTTCAATACATCCAGCGCCGAGAGCCCATCCACCGCGGTGACCACCTGGTGTCCCGCTTCGGCCAGAATGTTGGCCATGAAGCTCACGATCAGGGGATGATTGTCGACAACCAGGATTTTCTTCTGCATGGCAGTGCCCTCTTGTTTCTGAATCAGGAATCCAGTTCCGAAAATGGAGCGGAGTCGCAGACTATAGTCTGACTCTTCCATCCTCCCGCAGCGCGAAAGCAATGGCGCCAAGCTCCATCTCAATGCGTTGGACCGCCTCCGGTACTGAATCGAGATCGTTCGCCCTGGCATGTCTTTCAACCGCAAGGGCCGCGGCGTGCATCCGCTCGAACCCGAAAGTAAGGGCCGCTCCCTTGATGGAATGCGCTGTCGCGCTTATTTGTTGAGGCATGCTGGCTTCCATGGCTGCCTTCAACTGCAGCAGGTCCGATTGCGTTGCCTCAATGAAGCCATGGGCAATCTCCACAAATTCATCGACAGTCAGTCCGACGTTTTCCGCCATTTCACTGAAATTCATGTCAGAATCTCCATCTCATGGGTCACCCACTTCCTGATCATTTCGTACACATTCTCCCTGCGAACCGGCTTGGCGATGTAATCATTCATGCCGGACTCGATGCATTTTTCCCGGTCACCCTTCATGGCGTTGGCGGTCATGGCCACGATGGGGACGTCTTTAAAACCCCGCTTCCTTAGGGCGCGGGTTGCACGCAGGCCGTCCATCACAGGCATCTGGACGTCCATGAGGATCATGTCGAAATGATCGGGCGAATCGCAGAACCTTTGCAACGCCTCGCGCCCGTTGTCCGCCGTCTCCACCTCGTAGCCCGCTTTGTTCAGGATGAGCTGAGCCAGTTTCTGATTGGCAGGATTGTCTTCCACAAGCAATATCCGTACCGCTCTTTTGGATATCTCCCGTGAAGTCAATGGGGCCTTGACTCGTATCGAGTGATCGAACACCGACGCAGACCGAGCTTCAAGTATCCGGGAGAGCGCATCCACCAGTCTTCCAGGTCTCGCCGGCTTGGTCAGGAAGCCCGTAAAGCCGGCCTTCTGAAATAGATCGCCGTTCTGATTCGCGCTGGAAGTGAGGGCCAGCAGGGGAATACGGCCCATCGGGTGAGGCTGAAGACGAATCGCTTGGGCCAGGTCAAACCCGTTCATTTCCGGCATTTGAGTGTCCAGGATACCAAGATCGAAGGGCTTTCCCTCACTGTACGAGCTTGTCAGGGCACTCAAGGCGGCCTGCGCGTCATTCAATGCAAGGACTTCAGCGCCTTCACGGTCCAGCAGGCGCCGCAGGGCTTCGAGACTCACTGCATTGTCATCGACCAGAAGAATTCTCTGACCGCCGAGCGAAACCGTTCTTTTGGCCTTCTCCGCCCCCGCGCTTCCCTTGCCGAGCCATCCAGTGAAGTGGAAAGTGGCGCCCTGGCCGGGAATGCTCTCGACCCAGACACGACCGTCCATGAGATTGGAGAGCTGGCGGCAGATGGCCAGCCCCAGGCCGGTTCCTCCATATTTCCTGGTGATGAAGCTGCCCGACTGCTGGAAGGCTTCAAAGATAGTGCCCTGCTTTTCAATGGGAATCCCAATCCCCGTGTCCCGAACGGTGGTGTGGATCAGAACCCTTTGATTATCCTCGCTGTCTACGGTCATGGAGAGCTCGATCTCCCCATGCTCGGTGAATTTCGCGGCATTCCCCATGAGATTCAACAGGACCTGTCGAAAACGGGAGGGATCCCCCAGCAAACAGGAGGGAACAGCTTCGGAAATCCTGCAGAGCAGTTCGATGGGCTTGTTATGGATTCTTGGCCTGATCAGGTCGCAGATATCGTAGGCCATCGCCTCCGGATCGAATTCCACCGATTCCAGCTCCATCTGGCCGGCTTCAATTTTCGAAAAATCAAGGATCTCGTCGATGAGTGTGAGCAGGGTCTCTCCGCTCTTCTTGATGATCTCGGCGTATTCGAATTGCTCGTCGTTGAGCGGCGACGTGAGCAAAAGGTCGGTGAAGCCGATGACGCCATTCATGGGCGTCCGGATTTCATGGCTCATCCGGGCCAGGAACTCGCTTTTGGCCACATTGGCGATCTGCGCTTCCATGGCCAGGCGCTGTGCGTGCCGGATGGTGATCTCGAGCTGTTCGTTCATGTTCTGAAGCTCTTCATTGGCCATCCCGATCTTTTCCTCGGCAGCTTTTCGGTCCGTGATATCCACCTGCATGCAATAGACTTCATGGACTTCATCTTCCTTCAGGATGGGGAAGATCGAGGAGTAAACCCAGAGGATGGCGCCCTCCCTGCTCCGGATGCACCATTCCTTCGGCGAAGCCGGTTTGCCGGAATTCCACACTTCGGCCAGGTCGGCTGTGAAGGACCGGGCACTCTCGGGGCCGAGCAGGAGCTCCTGGAGCTGGCAGCCGACAGCCTCGGAGGAGGCAATGCCATAAAGCCTGCTGGATGTGCAGTTCCAGCTCGTGAGCCTGCCGTCTTCGTCAACGCCCTGGATTGCCAGGAGAGGCGTATTGTCAATGAGAGAGTGAAAGCGCATCGCCGATTCTCGGCGCGCCCGCTGGGAATGGTCCAGGATTTCATAAAGCCGATTGAGCGCATCTCCCAATTCGGAGAATGCTTTTCGCGGCATCCACTTGGAGATATCCACTTCATTCCTGTCGTTCAGAGTCTCACTGATTGCGTGGGTGATCCGCGCGATGGGTGAGAGAACCGATCTGTTGAAGACGAGCAGCGTGCAGGTGGTGAAAAGGGCTCCCAGCACAACGAACACCGCTGCGTGGCCCGGCATGGCATCAAGCACACCGGCCTTCTGCGTGGCGTCTTTGATTCGAAGCCTGGCCGCGGGCCGGCTCAACGGGCAGGGTAAAAGTGCGCACGTGTCCTTGTCTGTCTTCCCCATGCAGAGAGAGTATGGAGCCGGCATTACCTGCCGGGGCTTCCCCGCGGAGTCGACCGGAGGGGCCGCCGGCTCTCCAACAGGCTCAGCAAGGAGCTCTAAGCCTGATATGCCCGTGATTCGGGTCATGTCGTCATTCCGAAGGATGCGGCCCACGATGACCGTCTCCTGGACGGTTCCCTCGTCTGATTCAGCGAGGAGTGGGATCGCGGTGACCATCATGAGTGTGCCGTCCAGGGCCGTGAAACCCCTGATGTGCGAGCTTCGCCCTCTCTTCCCGCATTCAGACGCCCAAAGCAGCGAGAGCCTCTCCATCTCATTTCGGGGATGCCCGGGGCTGTGGGCGAGCCCCCCCCCCCACGGCGCGGGCAGACTCGCGAAGGTGATCTGACCAGGCTCGCGGACCATGAGGATGACGTTGAATGGTATCCCGTCCGAGCTGCCGATGGCCGCCTCCCGGCTCGTATGAAAGTCCTGCTCGCGGAAAGGAATAGATCCTCGTGGTTTTGATCCGAGCCATTGGTACGACTGCTCCGAAAAGACCCACAGCTCTCTGGAAAGGAGAAGCGCCGCGATCTCCAGACGCTGCTGCCTCGATCGCGACTGCTCCCGGTCGGACGTGCTGATCACCGCGTGGCGTGAAGCCATGAACAGTGCCGCGCAGAGGCTCATCATGGAGAACGCCAGAATTATTGCTGTCTTTTGGCGTAGAGTCACGTTCAGTGCCTTTCCAGTCCGTTCACGTCGGAAATGCTGACGAGCCCTCGCATGGTCTCGTTCCAGTTCGAATGAGCCGAACCTCCGAATGGGAATCCTCCGGCGCCGCCGGCGCATCCCTCGAGATCGTGAGCTGCAAGCGCTCTCCGTCGAGGGGATGCTGCACTTCCGGGGTGTCAGGCTCCAAGCCCCCTCCGATCTCCGATTTCAGTATTGAGGTCCCGTCTTCATGGTCTTGGACGGCCGAGGGCAGAGAAATGATGAACTCGGCGCCAGTGGTCCCCGGCGATGCCAACAGGATGTCTCCCTTGTGCTCCTCGAGGATCTTTCGAGAAATAAACAAACCCAGACCTGTTCCTTCATCACGTGGTTTTGTCGTGAAAAACGGGTCGAAGATTGAAGATGCCGCTTCCACTGAAATCCCCGGTCCGTTGTCCTTCAGATGGATTTCCACGGAACCGTTGTTCGTCCGGGATTGGATGGATATCTTTCCAGGTCCGCCATTCATGGCGTCAACGGCATTGCTGATCAGGTTCACGAAGACCTGGGAGATTTTCTGAGGGTTGCAGGAAATCTTCATGACGGGATCGACATCGATCTCGATGTCGATGTTGCGTTTCAACCTGTGATCAAGAAGCTTGAGTGAATCCTGGATGGGCTGAATGAGCGGGCAGATTTCCGTCAGGGAATCGTCGCGCCTGGTGTAATTGCGCAGACTCTCCATGATCTGCCAGATCCTCTGGCTCCCCTGTTGTATTCCCTTCATGTAGGCGTCAACCTTGTTGAGGCGAGCCGCGCTCAGACCCTCATTTCCGTTGTTTCGGATGTGTTCATCGAGTATGGGGCGGGCCACTTCCCAAAAGCTCGCGAGCAGCTCGATATTGCCCCCGATGAAGGTGAGGGGGCTGCTGATCTCGTGTAAAACGGCCGCTGAAAGCGTCCCAATGGTAGCCAGGCGGTCGGCGTGAATCAGCTGTCGAGTACGCTCCTCGACCATCTGCTCGAGCTGCCGGGCATATCGGCTGAGCTGGCGCTCCTGCTGCCGGAGGGAGATTTGGGTCCTGACCCGCAGCCTGAGCTCGGCTCCATCGAAGGGTTTGTTGATGTAGTCGACAGCCCCTAGGGACAGCCCGGTCACCTTGGTTTTTGAATCCTGCAGCGCAGAAATGAAAATGACCGGTATTTCACGGGTGGCTTCGTTTTCCTTCAGTCGGCGGCAGGTTTCGAGGCCATCCATCTCAGGCATCAGCACATCGAGCAGGATCAGGTCGGGTGTGAGCTCTGACTTCTCCAACGCCTCCCGTCCCGACCTCGCCTCGATGACGGAGTAACCTGCCGGAGTAAGATAAGCTTTCAAAATCTTTAAGTTTGAAGGCTCATCATCGACGATCAAAATGCTGGGTGGTGCGTCTTCAGTCCACATGGTCATGAATCGCTCAAGTCAAAGGGGGTTGTGCCGGGGTGGCCTGCGGAACGAACCCTGAATCCTGCTGGAACTTCAGCATAGGCCTCGAGCCATCCGATGATGGCGGGCGTCTCAAAAGGGCTTCATGCTTCAAAGCCTTAAGGAGCACCAAGGTTCCCGGCGCCACCTGAGTTATCGGAAGATGTTCCGGAGGTAATTAGGTGGTTTTGGATTTGAAGGAGGATGTTCATTACAGGGAGAAAGAGACGGGGATGTTTCAAACTGTTAAAGCCCGGGCAGTTGCGTGGCTCGGGATGCCTGGTCTGAACTATGCCTCGTGAAGGAATCCAGGACGTTTCTCACCGTTCTGGACAGCTCCCCAACCACGTAGGGTTTCATCAGGAAGGCACTCACGCCTGTCTGGCGCGCCTGCTCCTCGGCAACAGCCTCCATGAGTCCCGTGCAGAGGATGATCGGAATGTCGCTTCTGCGCTTCATGACTTCCCTGGCGAAGGTGCAGCCGGTCATCGCGGGCATGGTCTGATCCGTGATGATGAGGTCGAAGGCTCCAGGGTTCTGGCTGAAGATGTCGAGGGCTTTCACGCTGTCCGAAACGCCCGTGACCTGATAGCCGAGGTTTTCAAGCAGAGCCTGGGTCATCTCCACGAGGGTCTCCTCGTCGTCCACCAGGAGAATTCTCTCGTGACCCGTGGGGGTGCGTTCGATGATTTCGGTTTCGATCACGGATTCGGTTTCCACCCGGGGCAGAAAGATGTCAAAGACCGTTCCCTCTCCAGGCTTGCTCGATGCCTTGATGGCCCCTTCAAGGCTCTTGATGATGCCGTAGACCACCGAAAGGCCAAGGCCGGTTCCTTCTCCCTTGCCCTTGGTGGTGAAGAATGGATCGAAAACACGCTCCATGACCTCCGGCGTCATGCCATGGCCGGTATCTCTGACTGTCAGTTTGACATAAGGACCGGGCTTCAGATCGGGGTCGCCTCCCGCGAATCCTGAATCGATCTGCACCTTCGATAGCGATACCTCAAGGATGCCGCCGTTTTCACGCATGGCGTAAGCGGCATTGGTACAGAGGTTCATGACCACCTGGTGGACCTGAATCGGGTCCGCGTGGATCATAGCCAGCGGGTCGAGGATTTGTTGCCGGATATCCACCGTGGTGGGCAGCGAGGCTCTCAGAAACTTCAGGGTTTCCTTCAGTATGGGCCCGATCTGGACATGCTTCCTTTCCTGCTCCCGCTTGCGGCTGAAGGTGAGGATCTGGTTCACGAGGTCCTTTGCCCTGAAACCGGCCTGGAGAACCTTGCTCAATTGCCGGTGTATCCTGGTGCCGTCCTCGACCTCATGGAGGGCGAGCTCCGTGTAACCGATGATGGCGGCAAGGATGTTGTTGAAATCGTGGGCCACGCCGCCGGCGAGGGTACCGATCGCTTCCATCTTCTGAGCCTGTCTCAACTGAGCTTCCATCCGTTCATGCTCTGCCGCGGCCAGCTTCCGCTCGGAGATATCCCTGATGATGCCCATGGCATGCCACCGGCTCTTGAGATTGATGACGGAAGTGGTCAATTCCACCGGAAAATGGGAGCCGTCCTTTCGCACGGCCGTGAGCTCGACGGTTGCGCCCATGAAGGAGCCTTTGCCAGAGCTCCTGAACGCATCCAGTCCCCTCTCGATGGCTGGGTGATAATGGGAAGGGGCGATGAGCTCATGGAGCGCCTGCCCCATCACCTCCGGGCTCGTGTAGCCGAACATCTTCTCGGCGGCTGGATTCCAGTAGGAAATCTTTCCCTCATCATCCATCAATATGATGGCGTTGGCGGCGGTTGTGGTGATGGCGCGGAATCGCTCCTCGCTCTCGCGCAGCGCCTGTTCGGAGAGATTGCGTTGCGTGATGTCGCGACTCACCATGACGGAGCCGATGGCATAGCCTTCCTCGTCCAGCAGAGGTGTTCCCGTCACCTCGAAAACTCTGCCGCTGTCTCCATCGGCAATCTCCATGGCCGTTCCTCTTTCTTCCCACCCGTTTGATCCATCCGGGCAAGTGAATGGAAAAGGACGACCCGACGCTTGGAATTCCTCGCAGCCCCGCCCGATGGCTGAATCGCCATCCACGTTCATTAAGCTTGCCGCGAAACGATTCAGCCGAAGGATCCGGTTCTCGCGATCCAGAATGCAGATGGCATCCGGAACCGAGTCGAACGTGCGCTCCCATGCCCTTGCGGCGCCCACCAGAAAGGCGAGGGTATCTTCGAGCTTGCCGTACATCTCCTTGAAGGCTTTGGCGAGGTCACCGATTTCATCCCCACCTGGGATCTGGTCCAGCTTGGTGCTGAGGTTGGCTTCCAGCTTGAATTTGAAGTCGATGTCACTGCCCATTCCCTTGGTGAGCTGCTTGGCGGCATCCCGAAGCTGGGTCAGTGGGCGGGTAATCAGCCGAATAGCCAGCGAGCCGATGAGCGCGGCCAGGGCCAGCGCGGCGAGGATGCCCCAGATGATGCGCTTCCGGGCGGTCTCTATGGGTGCATAGGCTTCAACGGCGGACTGCTGGGCCGACACCACCCAGTCCACCGACGGGACGAGCTTGGTGGCTACGATGAGTGATCCGTCGAGATCTCCTGGCCTGGCGGCGGACGGATCATGGGTCTGCAGGATGCGTTCGGATTCCGGATGAAGGATGATGACATTGGAGAGGGTATGAACCTGGATGAAGCCCGTACGACCGATCCTGGTCCGGTGAACTCCCCCCAGCGCGCTCGACTGGAGCAGCTTTACGGAGCATCCCAGAACGCCAATGAGCTCGCCTGAAGACCCGAAAAGGGGTGAGGTCAGCGTGACAACGGGCTCACCCGTCCTGCGGGATCGGTAGGGAGCGCTCACCAAACCGCGCCTTTCCTGAACCGTCCTCTGAAAATACTCTCGAAACGCAAAGGAGTTTCCGCGTATTCCCGGATGTGGCGGATAGTCGACCCAGAGAGTCCCGCTGCCGTCCAGTATGAAAATGCCGTTGGCGAATTCAGGGTTGATCTCCATCAGCCTTTTGAGCTGGCTCTCGACGGCCGCCGTGTTCCGCTGCTCAATGTCCTCGGCGCGTATGGTCGTCGCCATCAGCTGCGCTGCGCCCAGCGACTGTTCGATGAATCGGGCGATGAGGTCCGAGCTGGTGCCGGCTATCGTCTCCAAACCCGAAGAGATGGAATCCCGCAAGGAGATCTCGAGAAAACGCAGATAAAGGAAACCCATCACACTCAGCGAGAACACCGCTATCGAAATCAGGATTGTCAGCAGGCGTTTCCTTAAGGTCATGTACAAACTCCAGCGGTTGGTACTGTAATGGAGCCAGGCAGTGGAAGAGTTTCCTTCGAGAATAGCACGACGCATGCCGTGCGAGGAGGCATACTATCCATTACGCGGGCCAAGTCCATTCAAAAACGCATCACCCTTGATGCTCCTCGGGGTTCCACACATCTTTTCCCTTGACCCTGCCGCGAAGGTGCCCTTAAATCCGGATAGTTAAGATGAATTGACATTTCAAGTATTTCGGCGAAGAGGAATGACGATGACTTCTGGAGCGATGCAAACGGAATGGAGTGCCGCCCTCGACGAGGAGTCAGCCGATTATGTCATCGATCGCATCGACTGGTACCGGGAACTGCTGAGAGAAGACCCTGCTTCGGGGCTCTTCTGTGAACTGGCGGAGGAGCTTTGTGCCGATGGACTCTGGGAGGAAGCCATCAGGGCGCTGCGCGAGGGACTGCATTTCCATCCCAGGCATATCCGCGGCCATGCACTGCTTGGGTGGGCGCTTTGGGAGTACGGGTCGGCCGAGGAGGCCGAAAGAGTGCTCGAACTGGTGAGAAATGAACTGCGGAAAAGCGCCATCGTTTACAGGGTTCTCGGAGAGATCAGTACCCATCGGGGTGACCTAGAGGAAGCCGCCAGGTTGGAAGCGATCCATACCCTGATACTGGGAGGGATGGAAGCTCCCGAAGCCCGATGGGATGCCGCCACGCCCCCTCCAACCTGGCCGGTGAGCCAGGCTCCGCAGGAGGGTGTCGGGCCCCGGGAAACCGTTCCTGCACGCGAGCCCGCGGAGTCACCCCTTCTCGATTTTCTCCTTGCTCTGAAGAATCGAGTCCGAATCGCTTCGCCTTTGGAAGGACGGGTCACGGCCGTCTTCACTCCCGAAGATCGCAATGCCCTGGAGCGACTGATCCATGCTCACGCTGGCGGTCTATAGCCTGAGAAACCTCTGGCTGCGTCGGATGACAACGATCCTCACCGCTGGAGGCATGGGGCTGGTCGTCTTCGTTTTCGCCACGGTCCTCATGCTGGCCGAGGGGCTGGAGAGAGCCCTCGTCATGACGGGCAGCAGCGGGAACGCCGTATTCATCCGGCGAGCCTCGGAAGCCGAGGTGCAGAGCGTGATACCGCGGGAGCAGGCCGCCATCATAGAGGATCTTTCAGAGGCGCGGGTGATGCCCGACGGCCTCCGTTATGCCGCGCGGGAGCTCGTGGTACTCATAGGGTTGAGGAAGAAGGGCCTGGAAAGCCCCGCCAATGTCCTGGTCAGGGGCGTTACGCCATCCACCTCCCTTGCTCTCAGGCCCCAAACGCGCATCATCGCCGGGCGGATGCTACGGCGGGGCACCGCCGAGGTCCTGGTCGGCAGGAACATCGTCCGGAGATTCGCGGTGGGTGGACTTGGAGAGCAGGTACACTTCGGCGGCCGAGGGTGGACCATCGTCGGGATCATGGACGGCGGCGGCACGGCTTTCGACTCGGAAATCTGGGGAGACGTGGACTCACTCATGACGAATTTCAGACGCCCTGTCTACTCCTCGGTCATCGTCAGACTGAACGACCCGACGCAGTTCCCTGCACTTCGAGAGCGGATTCTACGGGATCCCAGGTTGACGGTGGATGTCTGGCGGGAGTCGGAGTATTACGCGGCTCAATCCAGGCTCATGGCCAGGTTCGTGCGCGTTCTGGGGATCACGCTGACTTTCATTTTCAGCCTGGGGGCCGTGATTGGATCGATGGTGACCATGTACGCGGCAGTGGCCAACCGGGTTTCGGAAATCGGTACCCTGCGGGCCCTCGGTTTCATGAGAAGAACCATTCTATCGACATTCATGACGGAATCTGTTGCTCTGAGCCTGCTTGGCGGATGCATGGGCCTAGCGGCTGCCTCCCTGCTGGATCGTTTCACCATTTCCACCATGAACTGGCAAACCTTTTCCGAGCTTGCATTCCGATTCGTCCTGAACCGGCACATCATTCTGGATTCACTGTTTTTTGCCGTAGGCATGGGATTGGTGGGAGGGATTTTCCCGGCAATTCGGGCGGCCAGGATGGAGATCGTGGAGGCCCTCAGGGTCAAGTGAGCTCGGCCGGAGCCCCGGAGCGGTTTGTCCCCTGGCCTGATTCGGCCTCGAGCCTTCATCGATGGATCGGCCTGTCCATCATGAACGCCCCCATAGGCTGAGTACAGCGCCACTCAAGAAGGTGGCCGTTTTCGCTTCGTCATGCCGGCGGTCTCCCGGCTTGGAGCCTGCCGGGACAAGCTTCAGCCGGCATCCAGGGTTTTCCATGGATTCCGGCTTGAAGACTGCCGGAAGAATGACGACTCGGATGTCGGACACTCTATTGTGATGGTCTGTATTTAGAGCGGATCAATGACTGGGTTCGGGCAGGTGCTCCGGTCGCAGCAGATCATAGACGGTTTTGACGGGATTGAAGGTGATCCGGGGGACCTCGACGAAAACGGTGATCCAGTCAGCCATGGCGCCGTTCCAGAGGCCCGGCAGTTCGAGGGCCTTGAGCTCGCGACCATCCTTGGATTTCTTGCTGATGAACACCGCGTTGCGGTCCACGAACTTCTGGAGATCGAAGGGTTTGCCCTCGTGGTCTCGCATGCCGCACACCAGGTCAACAGGATTGAAATGTGTCGACGAAGACCAAATGGCCCGCTGTTCCGCGGAGCTCATGTCGACTTGAGCCCTCTCGACGATCTGCAGCGACAGGGAGCCACTGTCGTCCCTGACCCAGAAAGGCGCGCCCCCGGGTTCCCCTTCGTTGGGCACGACCCCACAGACTCGAATGGGTCGATTCAGCTTGTTGTAAAGGAATGAGTACCTTCGATCCTGGGACCAGCCCGGAAAATCCGTTGGAATATCGATGAGGAGCCTTTCGCGGGCGTAAGTCTCCGCCTGGCTCAAGTTGTTCTCGGAAGGGTCGTGCTTCAGGTGGCGGAGCAGAGCGTGGGCGGCTTCCTGCAATTCGATCAGATATCCGGCAAGGAGCTTCTTCCACAGGGCGGTCTCGCCCTTGAGCCGGTCCTGGGCAACGTTATCGATGTTCTTGACGAAGACCAGATCTCCCTGAAGGGCATTCAGGTTACTCAACAGGGCGCCATGACCGCTTGGCCTGAAGTGCAGTCGGCCCTGCAAATCCCTGAAGGGGCGGTTTTTCATATCGACGGCGATGGTGTCCGTGGATTTGGATTGATGCGAAAAGCCGACTACATATTCGATTCCGTAACGTTCTGAATGTTGAGGCCTCAATTCGTCGAGAAGCGCCCTGAATCGCAGGTCGTGCTCGGGAGAAACGGTGAAATGAAGATTGCAGACCGAGGGTCCGTTCTGGGCATAATGAATCGATTCCACCAGGTGCTCTTCAAAAGCGGTCCGGCGCTCCGCATCGTAACGATGAAACTTGATAAGGCCTTTGGGCAAAGAACCGTAATCGAGCCCTCGAGGTGTCAGGAGGTAGTCCAGCAGGAGGCGGAAGTGGCCTTCATTCATGAGCCGCCCGAGGGAGAGGCCGTCTTTAAAAAGGCAGCATTCCAAATCTTCCACAAACGGGAAATCCCGGATCGAATCAAGAAAGCGAACGAAGTCGCAGGCGATGGCCACCCCCTGCTCCACGCGGAGGTAAAGCTCGTCGCAATCCAGGTACTGAGGAACGTAGTAGATCTGGAGAAGCGACTGGAACATCCGGGTCGCGGCGCCTGAGGCCGGAACGAACTTCTGGAACCGACCTTCGCGTGAGGCTTGATCATGCTTGCCGAGGTAATGGGGAATCCATTCGGGATGGATCTGGAGAATACCGTCACCGATCCGTGCGGATCGAGTCAGGGTGAGGAAAGCCGATGCCGCGGCAAAAATCTGCAATTGCTCCCGAACCTGAACTTCATCGATGCCCAGAATGCTCAGTTGCGCTCGGTCGGCATCGGAAAGACGAAGCTCATCCATTACCTCTCCCTCTGATGGCATTGGAGACGACTGCCTGAGCTGATTTCAGCAGGCACCGTCCATAGTGTCAACCGGCCTGAACGTGCATTCCGACTGAGGCATCACGGGGCGGACATCTCGACCTTGGCCTTGGATTTCAATTCCTCGATGTAGACAGCGTACTGCTCGTTGACCTTCTGCTGACGCAGGTGGGACTCGATATCGCCCTTGATCTCCTCGTAGACGATAACGCCCGATTCCTTTCTATCCACCACCTTGATCAGGTGATATCCAAACTGAGTTTCGACGATTCCACTCACCTCACCCATCTTCAGGCTGAAAGCCGCTTCCTCGAAGGGAGTCACCATTTGGCCGCGTTGGAAATAGTCAAGATCCCCGCCCTTGGAGGCGCTGGGACAGTCGGAGCTCGACTTGGCCACCGCGGCAAAATCCTCACCTTTTTGAATCCGCTTCTGAATCTCCTCAATCTTTTTGCGAGCGCTCGCCTTCTCGGATTCCGTGGCGTTGGGATCTACCTTCACCAGAATATGGCTGGCCCGAACCCTTTCGGGAGCTTTGAAGAAATTCGGATTGCCGTCGTAGAAACTCCTGGTCTCCTCCGCGCTGATCTGGACTTTGTCGGCGATGACCTGGTCGATCATCTTCTTCACCATCAGTCGCCGGCTGAATTCCTCCCTGAGATCGCTCTCGGACATCTTGAGGCGCTTCAAGGCGTTGGTGAAGTCCTCCTCGCTTGTGAAGCGACCCTTCAGCTGGGTCATCTGCTCGGAGAGTTCCTCATCGCCGACCTTGATACCCAGCCGCACGCTTTCCTGGAACAGGAGCTCGCGCTGGATGAGATTGTCCAGCACCTTCTTCTTGATGGCATCTCGCTGAGCGGGGTCGGGAGGTTGCCCCGAAACACCCATCTGGCCTTCGAAGCGGTTCATCTCCTTATCCAGGTCGGCCTGGAAAATGTCCCTGCCGTTTACCGAAGCCAGTTTGCGGTTCTCTGACCCCGATTCGTCCGCTCCCTGGATTGCCGGTGTTCCCGCGAGGAAGACCATCAATAAACATGATGTGAACGTCAATGCCCATCTTTTAGGGATCATTCAAAATGCTCCTTTGAGGAAGTGACGGCAAAGGTGAATCGGTTCCATCGGAACCTTTCAATTTAAAGGGCTGGGATCAGGATGCTCGAGGATACTGGAGTTGCATCTAAGCCGTTGAGCACATACAGATGTATCGGTTGGTGCGTCATCGATATGGCGGGCTTCAGTCCTTACTCTCTTTTTGATCATAATACGCTATCTTATAGATCAACCTGCGATTTGTCAATTCGGCTTTGCAGGTTTGAGGCCAGATCCGAAATGCTTGAAACCTGAGCGCAAGGCCATTCTACCGTTCAGCGGCGGGTCTCCTTAAACCCCTGAACCTTCCAGGAAGACCAGCTGTCTCGACCACGACCTTCACAGCCTGTTTGCATGGAACTGGCGCCTCCACTCGTGGAAGCGATCTTCCTCGATGGCCCGACGCATTTCCGCCATGATTCCAAGGTAATGACTCAAATTATGAATCGTATTGAGCCGATAGGCCAGGAGCTCTTTCGAAATGAAGAGGTGACGCAGATAAGCCCTCGAAAAACGCCGGCAGGTGTAGCATGGGCATCCCGGTTCAATGGGGTCGGGGTCGTCCGCAAATCGACTGTTTTTGATCTGGATGCTTCCCCGGGACGTGAAGAGCATGCCGTTCCGGGCGTTGCGCGTCGGCATGACGCAGTCGAACATGTCGACGCCGAGATTGACTCCCTCCACGAGATCCTCCGGCGTTCCAACTCCCATCAGGTATCGAGGACGTTCAGCCGGCATGAGCGGCAGAGTCTCCTCCAGGACTTCCTGCATCATCTCCTTGGGCTCGCCCACGGAAAGACTCCCCAGAGCATATCCATCGAAGCCGATCCCCTGGAGCTCCTCAAGGCAGGCCAGGCGCAGGTCCGGGTAGACGCTTCCCTGTACGATCCCAAACACGGCCTGAGAACCCGGAAGGACGCTGTCCCGGCATCTTCTAGCCCACCGAACGGTTCGCTGCATGGACTCCAGAGCGTAGCGACGGTCAACGGGATAGGGAGTGCACTCGTCAAAGCTCATGGCGATGTCGGAGCCCAGCTGGGCCTGCACCTGCATGGCCGTTTCCGGGGAAATGAGATGCCTCGACCCGTTGAGGTGAGATTGAAAGACCACCCCGTCTTCCTGAATCCGGTTGATCCGGGCCAGACTGAACACCTGGAATCCGCCGCTGTCCGTCAGGATGGACCTTGCCCAGTTCATGAACCGGTGCAAGCCTCCGAGTCGGCCGATGCGCTCCGCTCCCGGACGCAAAAACAAGTGATAGGTGTTGCCAAGGATGATCTCGGCATCCAGGCTCACCAGTTCGTCCGGCGACAGGCTTTTGACGGTGGCCTGGGTTCCGACCGGCATGAAAACGGGCGTCTCGACGGAGCCATGCCGGGTGATCAGGCGTCCGCGGCGCGCCTGAGAAGTGATGTCACGGTGCAGAAGATGGAATTCCAATGGATCCCGCCTCGAAAGGGGCTGCAAGGAAGGCTCGGTGCAAACAGGGTGCCTCCCTGCGGACCTCGGAGTGTCATTCAGACGTCAAGAATTTGTTGGGGACTTCAAAGAATCAACATGGCATCCCCATAGCTGAAAAAGCGATATCGTGATCGAATGGCTTCAAGGTACGCGTCCAGGATCCGCTCGCGTCCCGCAAATGCCGAAACCAGGAGCAGAAGGGAGGAACGAGGCAGATGGAAATTGGTGATCAGGCTGTTGACCACTTTGAAGCCATAACCGGGATATATGTAGTGATCGCAGGGGCCGCAATAGGATGTGATGCCCCCGAAACGTTCGAACACCCACTCGAGTGTCCGCACCACCGTGGTGCCGACGGCGATGATTCTTCGCCCCTCCTTCAGAGCCGACTCAATCCGATCCGCCGCCCATTGGCTCAAGCCGATGAGCTCCGAATGCATCTTGTGGCGTCTGACGTCCTCGGTGCGAATGGGCGAAAAGGTTCCATATCCCACGTGAAGAGTAATGGGAACCCTCTCGACCCCCAGCGCCACCAGGGATTCCAACAGGGGTTTCGTGAAATGGAGGCCGGCCGTGGGAGCCGCCACCGCCCCCGGAGAAGCGGCATAAACCGTCTGGTAGGCCGAACGGTCATCCATCGACCGGGCCCGAGATTCCGGGCGGATGTAGGGAGGAAGGGGCGTTTCGCCCATTCTGTCGAGGAGATCCAGCAGTCCCTCGGGAGTCTCGAAACGCAAATGGGCTTTCCCCTCGACGACAGGGCTCAAAACCAGGACGCCCAGGGAATCGTTCAGCCGGATGCGGCTCCCCGGCCGAGGGGCTTTGGATGCCTTGATCAGGCAGAGGTATCCTTCGCGTTCCGCCAATCGTGGGTCCTTTCCAGGATCCAGAACCAGGATTTCGACCCTGCCTCCCGATTCCTTGGCGCCGCGGAGCTTTGCCGGCACGACCCGGGTGTCATTGACCACCAGGACGTCACCGGCCTGGAGGTAAGCTCCCAGGTCTTCAAAACGTCGATGCTCCAGGCGGTCCCTCGATCGGTCCAGGACCAGCAGACGCGAGGCATCACGCCGTTCATTGGGGACATGGGCGATGAGCTCCTCCGGGAGCTGGTAGTCGTAGTGTTCCAGTCGATATGAATCCGGGACGTCATTGACCATGCTGCCCCCAGTAAACCAGCAAAAGGCCCAGGACCATCATGGCCGCCCCCAGCGCTCTCAGGTGTTTGCTTTCCATGTCCAGGAGCATCCGGAGCCAGGCTTTGATCTGGTCCGGGGCCGCCATGTAAGGCAGCCCCTCGAAGAAACAGATGAGCCCGATCACGGTGAGCCAGTAGCTTTTTGACATCGCGGCGCCTCTGAGAGATGATCGACTTCCCATTCACGACGCGATGCCCTAACATATTTTACAATGGAAGCAAAGGAATTGGAGAATCGTATGCCCTCAAGCTGGATTGAGATCGATCTGGCCGCTCTGCGTCACAACTGTCGGGAAGCGGCCCGCCGCCTGGGCGAACGAACGGCCATGGTGGGAGTGGTGAAATCCGACGCCTACGGCCACGGCATGGTGCCCGTTTCCAGAGAGCTTGCGGCCTGTGGAGCGAAATTTCTGGCCGTGAGCAAGTATTGGGAGGCCCGGGAGCTTCGATCGGCCGGCATCGGGGTTCCCATCATCGTTCTGCTGGGTCTGGAGCGCGAGGATGTCGAGGATGCCCTTTGTGAGGAGGTCCGCCCAGTCATCTTCCGGATCGACCATGCGCGCATGATCAGTGAGACGGCTCTCGGCCTTGGGCGGAGGGCGATGGTTCACGTGAAGGTCGATACGGGCATGGGGCGCCTGGGAGTGCCATGGGAAGATATCGCCAGCTTTCTCGATGAAGCGTCCCTACTTCCCGGGCTCGAGATCGAGGGAGTGCTCTCGCATTTCGCAGCGGCCGACGAGGCCGACAAGGCCTATTGTCACGATCAGTTGCGGTGCTTCCAATCGGTGCTCGAGACCTTCCGCGAGCGGGGGATTCCGGTGCCATACGCTCACATTTCCAACAGCGCCGGGGTACTCGATCTGCCCCATGCTCACTTTCAGCTGGTGCGCCCCGGCATCATGCTTTATGGCTCACAGCCATCTTCGGAGCTTCTGCAACCGGGGGACCTCAGGCCGGTCATGACCTTTAAATCCAGGATCCTTCAGCTCAAGTCGATGTCCGGGGGACGTCCCATCGGTTACGGAAGGACCTACATGACTCCCAGGCCTTCGAAAGTGGCCACAATACCCGTGGGCTACGACGACGGCTACTCGAGAAGACTCTCCAATCGCGGGGTTGTACTGGTTCGAGGGCACAGGGCCCCAGTGGTGGGCCGTGTCTCCATGAACATGATCACCGTGGATGTCACTCACATTCCGGACGTCCAGCCGGACGACGAGGTGGTCCTCCTGGGGCGCCAGGGGGGTGAGCGGATCGCCGCCGAGGAGATCGCCGACCTTTGCGATACCATTAGTTACGAAATCTATTGTAATTTTGGAAAGAATCGGCACAAGTTCTTCATGGGCGGCGTCGAGGGTCTCTGATGCCGATGAGCCGCCGCCATGGATTCGAGGGGGAGGGCGAAGCAAGGAGGACGCCTTCGAGCTGATTTAGGCCCCGCGATTCAGAAGGGCCATTTGCGATAGACACCAACTTCAGTGATGAAATCTCAACGCATGGGGGGGCTCCTGTTCCCCGTTCGGACCGCCCAAGTGACCAACGGAGAACCGGGCCGCACACAATGAACGCAATGACCTGCAGACTCCAGCGTGAAGCCGAGCGCATCGCGGCGAGGCACGGGACACCCCGGTTCTATGTGCGTTTCAGGGCTCCCATGGCGCTGGCGCGTCGACTCTATTTCACCCATGAAGAGGTCATCGCCCTCCGGGAGTACGTCACTCCCCTTCTCCAGGAATGCCTGGGACATGGCCTGCTCCACAGCTCGAGAGTGGGCCTGGACGCCGCCACCATCATCTGCGTGGAAATGGAGGCGGCCCGCGCCGAAAGATCGCGTATGGAGCGGCTCATGGTGCTGGGCCTCATGGCGGGCCTGCTGCACGACATCAGCCGCGGAGAGGAGAACCACGCGGAGGTGGGAGCCGACGTGGCGAGGAGGGTGTTGAAACGGTTCTCCCTCACGGACGAAGAGATTCTTTCCGTGGCCGGGGCCATCAGGAACCATGAAGCTCTCACCGTCCCCACGCCTTCACCGAAGCCCGCCTTCCAGTTGTTGAGCGATTCCCTCTACGACGGCGACAAGTTCCGCTGGGGGCGGGACACCTTCACCCATACCCTCTGGTACATGATGAGCCATCAGGGCCTGACCCCGCGTGAATTGATCGAGAAGTTCCCGTGGGGCATGTCGGGCATTGTCCGCATCCTCGATACATTCAGAAGCACCACGGGCAGGCACTTCGGTCCCGAAATCATCGAGAACGGCGTGGCCATCGGGCGCGAAATCTACCACTATCTCCTTCAAAACTTTTGAAAGGTCCATGGAACACCATACGCTGACGGCCGTCGAGGGGATTCGTGTGGGGCATGCGGTGCTCCCGGGTGTGTTGAGCGGTCTTCCCGCCCACCGGAATCTCCCCAAACCCTGAGGAAGGAAATCTCCCATGGAAGAAGGCTTCAACCCGTTCAGGATCGCCCAGCGGCAGCTGGATGAGGCGGCATCGGCCCTGGGCCTCGATGCGGCCACCCATGAGCTCCTGCGATGGCCCATGCACGAGATCAAGGTCACGCTTCCCGTGCGCATGGACGACGGCTCGATTCGCATCTTTCATGCTTTTCGGGTCCAGTACAATACCGCGAGAGGGCCCGCCAAGGGGGGCATTCGATGGCACCCCCAGGAAACCATCGATACGGTGCGGGCCCTGGCCGCCTGGATGACGTGGAAGACCGCCGTGGTGGATATTCCACTCGGAGGGGGAAAGGGGGGCGTGGTCTGCAATCCCAAGGAACTGTCCGAGACGGAAAAGGAGCGGCTTGCGCGTGCCTATATCCGTGCTCTCGCCCGCTCGGTGGGGGGAGCCCGGGACGTTCCGGCGCCCGACGTCTATACGACCCCGCAGATCATGGCCTGGATGATGGACGAGTATGAAACCATTGTGGGGGAGAGCCATCCCGGAGTGATCACGGGCAAGCCGGTGGCTCTCGGGGGGTCCCAGGGACGCGGTGATGCGACGGCAAGGGGCGGCGTTTACGTGACTCGCGAGGCCGCGGCGGCTCACGATATCGACCTCACTGGCGGCACCATGGCCGTGATGGGGTTCGGAAACGCTGGGCAGAACGCCGCTCTCCTGGGAGAAGAGATCCTGGGACTTCGCCTCATTGCGGCGTCTGACTCCAAGGGCGGCGTTCTCAACCCCGGCGGTATCGATACCAGGGCGCTTATCGAGTTCAAAAGGAAGACCGGCATGCTCAGGGGGTTTCCGGGGGCTGAACCCATATCCAACGAAGATCTCCTGGAGCAGGAGGTTGCGGTCCTCTTTCCCGCGGCCCTAGAGAACGTCATCACCCGGGAGAACGCGCCGCGCATCCGATGCAGGATATGCTGTGAGCTGGCGAACGGCCCCACGACTCCCGAAGCCGACGAGATCCTGGCGGAAAAGGGCATCATCGTCCTCCCCGATTTTCTGGCCAATGCCGGAGGGGTCACCGTGTCCTATTTCGAACAAGTGCAGAATGCGTATAATCTCTACTGGGAGCTCCAGGAGGTGCATTGGCGCCTGGACAAGAAGATGACGCGGGCTTTCGCCTCGGTCCTCGAAATGAGTCGCCGGAGCCGGATCGGGTTGAGACAGGCGGCATACCTCGTAGCGGTGGCTCGGGTGGCGGAAGCCTGCAAACTGCGAGGCTGGGTCTGAAACGTCGAGGAGCCCCGGAAGCTCGGGGTGGAATTCAGAATCGCTGCACGTGGAGCCTGACAGCGTCAGGTGAGGGAAAGGAGGAAAACGGAGGCCATGCAAGTCGATTGGCTTCGAGGACCCATGGAAACCTGGGCGGGTGACGCCGTCATCTTTTTCGATTTTGAGAAGGCGTCGGATCGGCTGCCCGGACTCAAGCGGTGGATCGGGGTGCGAGCCAAGGGACTCGAGGATGCATCGGCGTGGCTCGATTTCAGGGGGAAGTCTCAGCAGGTGAGCGTGTTATTCAACCCGGCGGATGCCCTGGCACCCCGAATGGTCTGCTCGGGACTTGGTCCCGCCGAAAAGTTCGAAATGGAGAAAGTCAGGATCGCGACCGCGCTGGCTTTGCGCAAGTGCCGGGAGATGCGGCTCCAAAGGGTTGTCCTGCCGCTCATGGCCCTGGAGGGGCTTCCCGAAGGCCCGGGTGAATCCTTGAGGGAAGCCGTGCTTGGAGGCTTGCTGGGCCTTCACCGATATACGGGATACAAGACGCGGGATGTGGACTCCAACGAGCTGCCTGAAATCCTGCTCCTCGGTGACGAGGCTATCCATCGGCCCGATCTCGAGTCGCTGCCGCTCCATGCCATGGCGGTGAACTCCGGGGTGTGCCTCGCAAGAGATCTCGTATCGGCGCCGGCCAATATCGTGACGCCGAGCTACCTGGCGCGGGTGGCCGGGGAGATTGCCCAGCGATACGGCTTCACGCTGAAGGTTGTTTCCTTCGATGAAGCCCGGACCATGGGCATGGGCGCTTTCACGGCCGTAGCCCAGGGAAGTCGCGAACCGGCCTGCATCATCATCCTGGAGCACTGCCCTCCCGGCGCCGAATCGCAGCAGCCGCTTGTTTTCGTGGGAAAAGGGATCACCTTCGATACAGGCGGAATCTCCCTCAAACCCAGTGAGAAGCTGGATGCCATGAAGCAGGACATGGCCGGAGCCGCCGCTGTTCTGGGCGCCTTCGAGGTTCTCGGAAGGCTGTCCCCGGGGCGGCGCGTGGTTGGAATCATGCCATGCAGCGAAAACATGCCCGACGGGCAGGCTTACAAACCTGGAGATGTCATCAAGTCTCTTTCTGGGCTGACCATCGAGATCATCAGTACCGACGCCGAGGGAAGAATGATCCTCTGTGATGCCCTCACCCATGCACAGCAATACAAACCCGCTATCATGGTCGATGTGGCCACCCTCACGGGAGCGGCCATCATCGCCCTCGGCAACCAGGTGGCCGCCATCATGGGAAATCACGAGGGCTTGATCCAGAAGGTTCAGGAGATTGGGGAGCGGGTTGGGGAAAGGTTCTGGCCTCTTCCTCTTTACGATTTCTATTTCGAGGGAATCAAGAGCGAGGTGGCCGATTTCAAGAACGTGGGTGACCGGTCGGCCGGAACCATCATCGGAGGCATCTTCCTCAAGCAATTCATTCCGGACGGCATTCCGTGGGCTCACATGGACATTGCGGGGACCGCCTGGACCTCCAAGGATCTGTCCGTCTGCGCCCAGGGGGGAACGGGATTCGGCGTGAGGACCCTGGTGGAACTGGTCCTGCAATGGGGGGATTTGGGTCTTGCCGGCTGACGGGTGGAGCCTGGCCCGTTCCTCCATGGGAGCGATCCGTCGTCGACCGGCCAACCCTCAAACGCCTGCTTCCCTTGCCGGAGAATGGAGATCAGAAATCAGGGGCTGGAAGGCGCCGAACCAGGAACTGGAAACCAGAACCTTGAAACGGGAAACCGCATACCTCAAACTCAAGAGACCTCACCATCACTCGTCTTCGGAGGCCAGTCCGTACTTCAGCAATCGGTAGCGGAACGAGCGGAAGGTGATGCCCAGGAGCTCCGCCGCTTTCAGCTTCACACCATGGGCCATCTGAAGCGCATTCTGCAGCATCTTGATCTCGAGGTCCGCCAGAAACTGATCGAGATTGGTGGTCTCCATGGGAAGGGAGGGGAGGGGATCGGCGTGGTTGCCATTCTGCGCCTTTCGCTTGTAGGCGGCCAGAGTCAGGCTTTCCGGCAGGACGATGCTCGAGGATTCCAGCGCTACTCCGCGTTCCACGATGTTCTCAAGCTCCCGGACGTTTCCCGGAAAGTCGTAGTTGTTGAGAAGATCCATGGCATACGATGAGATCTTGCGGATGTCCTTGCCGAATTCCTTTCTGAATTTGGCCAGGAAGTGCTCGGCCAGCAGTGAGATGTCGCCGCGTCGCTCCCGGAGCGGCGGGAGTCGAATGGGGAGGACGTTCAGCCGATAGTAGAGGTCTTCGCGGAAAGTGCCCTCGATGACCATCTGCTCCAAGTCGCGGTTGGTGGCCGTGATGATTCGCACGTCCACCGGGATGTCCTCGGTGCCTCCTATCATCTTGATGGTCTTTTCCTGAAGGAGTCGCAGCAGCTTGACCTGCAGCGACAGGGAAAGCTCCCCTATCTCGTCCAGGAAGAGTGACCCTCCCTGCGCCGCCTCGACAAGACCCTTCTTATTGGCGGTGGCTCCCGTGAAAGCTCCCTTCTTGAAGCCGAACAGCTCGCTTTCGATGAGTGTTTCCGGGACACCTCCACAGTTGACCGCCACGAAAGGTTTGCCGCAACGGGCGCTCTGACGGTGAATAGCCTTGGCCACAAGCTCCTTGCCCGTTCCGCTCTCGCCGGTGATCAGCACGTTGCTGCTGGTCGTGGCCACCCTGCTGATCAGTTCATAGACCTTGTGCATGGCCGGGCTCTCGCCAATAATGCACCCGAAGTAGAGGGGGCCGTCCTGCTCCCTCGGAACCACTCCCAAATCCTCGCGGCTCTCGATGGCGTTCCGAATCACCGTGCGCATCTCGTCCACCTTGAACGGCTTGGGCAGATAGTCGTAGGCCCCTTCCTTCATGGCCGAGACGGCGGTTTCGGCATTGGCATAGGCCGAGATGATGATGACGATGGTTCCCGGCGACCGGCTCTTGCAGTGCCTGAGGACCGCCAGTCCGTCCACGGGCTTCATGCGGATGTCGGTGATGACCAGGTCGAAGCTCTCACGTTGAAACCATTCAAGGGCCTCGGCGCCGCTCTCGGCACACCGGACCGCATAGCCATCGCTTTGCAGCATGATGTCAAGAAACTCACGCATGCTCGGTTCGTCATCGACAACGAGAATCCTGGCCTGACTGGATTTGCTGTTGTTCATGGGCTCATTCTGCTGAAAGCCATCCGACCGTCTACGAGGGTCATGAGAACCTGGCCCTGCATTCGCCGTCCGTGAAACGGGCAGTTGCGGCTTTTGGATTGGAAGGAGTTGCAGTCGAGGCTGTAGCTCGAGTCCGGGTCGATGACCGTCACGTGGGCGGGAGCTCCCGGAGTGAGCGTTCCGAAAGGAATCCCCAGGATGCGAGCGGGATTCAGGGAAACCCTGGCGACGGCCTGCAGCGGGGATAAAACACCCTCGCGCACCAGGTCGAGCAGCAAAGGCACGGCGGACTCGAGCCCTATCATGCCGTTGGCGGCCAGGTCGAACTCCGTGTCCTTCTCGAGAACGCTGTGGGGTGCATGGTCCGTGGCAATGGCGTCGATGGTTCCGTCGGCAAGTCCCTCCTTGATGGCCCGGACATCGTCCGGACGTCTTAGGGGCGGGTTGACCTTGAATACCGTATCGAACGTCATCAATTCGTCATCCGTCAGGGTGAAGTAGTGTGGCGCCGTCTCGGCTGTGACGGGGACGCCCCGAGACTTGGCCTCCCGGATCAACCGGACCGAGCCCGCGGTGCTGACATGGGCGATATGGAGCTTTCCTCGTGTCATCTCTGAAAGGAGCAAATCGCGTGCCACCATGACCTCTTCAGCAGCCCTGGGAATTCCACGCAGACCCAGCATGGTCGAAACGGGTCCTTCGTTCATGACTCCGTCATGGGCAAGATTCAGATCCTCCGCATGGCTGATCACGGTGAGGTCAAAAGCGCCTGCATACTCGAGTGCCCTTCGCATCATCAGACTGTTCATGACGGGGCGACCATCATCGGTCACCGCCACGGCGCCTGCCTTCCGAAGCTCGCCGAACTCCGCCAGGTCCTGACCCTTGAGCCCCCTGCTGATGGCCCCCACCGGAAAGACGAAGCATGAACCCTCCTCCTTTGCACGACTCAGGATATAAGTCGTCACCGCGGCGGAATCGTTGACAGGTTTTGTGTTGGGCATGCAGGCCACCGCCGCGAAACCCCCGGCTGCGGCGGCCCGAGTTCCCGATGCGATGGTCTCCTTGTACTCCTCGCCGGGTTCACGCAGGTGTACGTGCATGTCGACCAGGCCCGGAAGGACCCACTTCCCTCGAAGATCGAAGCTCTGGACCTGGTTGGCGGGCTCTGCGCCCAGTGAGATCCCGGGGCTGCATTCCCGGATCGTTCCCTCCAGGATCAGCAGGTCAGAATGAAAATCCCTCTCGAGAGAGGGATCAATGACGCGTGCGTTGCGGAGCCAGATATTCACCGGTTCGCCAATCATCATACCGATTCCTCCCGTTGAGCGGCGGCCCGCGATGACTCCCCCTGGCCCATGAGATAGAGAAGCGCCATGCGGACGGCCACGCCGTTGGTGACTTGGTCGAGGATCACGGATTGGGGGCCGTCGGCCACATCGGGACTGATTTCCACCCCGCGGTTGATGGGGCCGGGATGCATCACGATGGCATCTTCCCGGGCACTCGCCAGGCGGCGACGGTTGATTCCGTAAAAGATGGAGTACTCTCGCAGAGAGGGCAGCAGCATCTGCTGCTGCCGCTCGGTTTGGAGACGCAGCACCATGATCACGTCGGCGTCGGGGATGGCTTCGTCCACTCTGAAGCACACTTCCGCGCCC
>Ga0073932_1001479_pt1 | contig 43326 bp, 29 predicted proteins | sample DewCreD2012metaG_FD_76967 | JGI IMG/M metagenome (GOLD analysis project Ga0073932, IMG submission 76967) | Hot spring sediment bacterial and archeal communities from British Columbia, Canada, to study Microbial Dark Matter (Phase II) - Dewar... ...
CCTGGGCGGTCGATCAGATTGTCAACCGATCTCGCAAACCCAAGGAGGTGCTCGTGCAGTTGGGGCTGGCGTGACGGCAAAACGTCACCTAACCCGAAATGAGGGTATTTGCAAAACTTCAGATGGAATTCTCGTGGAACGCCTCGGCCAACGCCGACCATTTTCCGTTCTATTCCCAAAACATCCCGTTCCTGACCTTGCACACCGATTTGCACGAACAATACCACCGGCCGACCGACACGGCCGATTTGATTTCGCCGGAGGGGATCCGCCGGGTGGCGCGTTTGGCCTTTGCGCTGGTCCACGATCTGGCCAACGCGGACCAGACGCCGGCCTTCCGGCCGGCGGCTCGCCAGGAGTCGGAGGAGACCCGGCGCAGCCTCGCCGAGCAGCCCCCTCAGTTTCCCGAGCGCCTCGGCGTGCGATGGTCGGCGGAATCGGCGGGCGAGCGCGGGGTGCGGTTGACCAGCGTCGCCGCGCAATCGGCGGCCGAACGCGCGGGGCTCCGCGCGGGGGATCGGATTGTCGAGTTCGCGGGCCGGGAGATCCGCTCCTCGGACGACTTCCTGGGCGCGGTCTTCACCGCCCCGTCGGCCACCTCCGCCGCCGTCCTCCGACCCGACGCCGCGACGCCGATCCGGGTGCTGATCGAGCTGGCTGGCAAACCGCTGCGGGTGGGGATCGTGTGGCGGGTGGACGACGCGGAACCAGGCGCGGCGATCCTGACCGCGGTGGTGCCCGGCTCGCCCGCCGCACGCGCCAACCTCCAAGTCGACGACCGCATCTATCAAATCAACGGCCGCAACTTTTCCGGCGAGGAAGAATTGATCCAGCTCTTGGGCACGCTCCCCAGCCCCATCCACCTCGGCGTCGAACGGAAGGGCCAGATGCGAAACGTGGAATTGCGGTTGGAGCCCGCCCCGCTCCGCCGCGCCGCGTGACGCCCCGAGCAACGGCGGCCCTCCCAGGCCTGCGCCGCGAACCGCGCGCCCAAGGCCCCAGCCCGGTTGCTCGCCCCCAGGGCGGTCTTGTACGCTGGTGGCAGCGGCGTTTGAAGGCCGCCCAGGCAAAGCAACGGAAAACCGCAATGAAGCTCCATCCATTTCGTGGCATCGTCCTTTCCGGTGATCGAAGCGTTCGCCGGCCCGCGGGGGCCTCCTGGAAGTTCCGACTCGCCGCCTTGGCCATGTTGCTTCTCGGAGCAACTGCGCCGTTGCTGGCCCAGTCGAAGGTCTCGACGGCCGCGCCGACCTTGAACCGGGCGTTCATTTCCTTTCGCATCGGCGTGCCGCAGTGGATGCCGGAGGGCCGGTTCCGCGAGCTGTTGGCCCTGTTCGAAAAGCATCGCGGGGTGACCGACGAAATCACGTTCTTCACTTCGGCCACGCATCCGCCACTGCCGCTGGACGAAATCCAGAAGCGGGCCCGCGTGCTGGCCCAGCGCATGCCCGAGGCGCGAAAGCTGGGCTATCGCGCGGGAATCAACGTCCTCTCGACGATGGGCCACCACAACGAGAACCTGCCCCATTCGCTCTCCGGCGACTACACCCGGGTGACGGACATCGACGGCAACACGTCGCAAGGCTCGTTCTGCCCCAACGATCCCCGGCTGCAAGAGTACGTGCGCGAGGTGTATCGGGCGGTGGCGGCGGCCGGGCCGGACTACATCTGGATCGACGACGACGTGCGTCTGGCCGGCCACATGCCGGTGCTTTACACGTGTTTCTGCGACCGCTGCCTGGCAATCTTCGAGAAGGAAAGCGGCGTAAAGTACACGCGGCCGTCGCTCAAGGCGGCCTTCGTCAGCGGCCCGCCCGAGCAGCGGCTCGCCCTGCGCAAGGCATGGCTCCAGCACAATCGCGACACGATCGGCCGGTTGTTCCAACTGATTGAGCAAACCGTCCACGCGGTCCACCCCAAGATGCCGCTGGGCTTCATGACCGGGGACCGGTTCTACGAAGGCTACGATTTCGACCGCTGGGCGGCGATCCTCGCCGGGCCGGGCAAGGCGGAGGTGCTCTGGCGGCCCGGGGGCGGCTTCTATGAAGACGACTACATGCCGGGCCTGGCGGGCAAATCGCACGACGTCGGCCGGCAAGTGTCCCTGCTGCCGCCGGAGGTCGTTTCCATCCAGTCGGAGATCGAGAACTTTCCTTACCAGCGGCTGAAGAAATCGGCCCATACGACGGTGCTCGAAGCGGCCTCGCACATGGCGGCCGGCTGCACCGGGGCAGCGTTCAACGTGTTGTCGCCGAACGATGAGCCGCTCGACGAGTTTGAGCCGCTGGTCGCCCGCATCCGGCAGATGCGGCCCTTTTACGATCTGCTGGCCAGACACCTGGGCCGGAAGCCGCTGGCCGGGATCCACCCCGCGTGGAACAAGGACGCCGCCGCGGCCTGCGACCTGGCCGGCGGCAATTGGGGCGCGCTGGGCCGGTTCCTCGGCGAATCGACCCGGCTGTTCGAGATCGGCGTGCCGATCAGCTATTCGGCCCGCGGGGCGTCGGTCACCCTCTTGTCGGACGACAACATGCTCGCCTTCAGCCGGGAAGAGATCGTCCAAATGCTCTCTGGCGGCGTGTTCATGGACACGGCGGCCCTGGTGCGTCTGAACCAGATGGGACTCGGCGACCTGACGGGCTTCGACGCGGATCGCGTGTTGCCGCACGATTGCATCGAAAAGCTGACCGACCACCCGCTGAATGCGCCCTTCGCCGGCCGGGAGCGCGACTGCCGACAGTCGTTCTGGCATCAGCCGGCCCAGACGCTCAAGCCGCGCGACGCCAAGGCCGAAGTCCTTTCCCGCCTGGTCGACTATTCCGGCGACGAAACGGCCGCCTGCGCGATGGGCGTGTTCGAGAATCGGCTAGGCGGCCGGGTGTGCGTGGCCGGCTATTTCCCGTGGACCTCCCTGCACAACCTGTCGAAGTCGGCCCAGATGAAGGCCGTCCTGCGATGGCTCTCCAAGGACCGTTTGCCGGCCTGCGTGGCGTCGTTCCACAAGATCAACCTTTGGGCCCGGGAACCGGAGGGCGGACGGGCGGCCCTGGCCCTGACCAACTCCTGCCTGGATCCCGCAAGCGGCGTGGCCCTCCTGATCCGCACCGATCGCGACCGAGTGCGCGTGTTCGACATGAACGGGGCGGAGACGCCAGTTCACGCCAGCGGCGCCGACGGGCCGTACCGCAAATTCGTCCTGCCCCTGATCGAGCCCTGGCACATGCGCCTGGTCGTGGCCGATTGAACGCTTGACAGAAGGGAAGCGACGCCCCCGGCGGAAGAGCCATTCGTGGAAGGAACTCCTGGATGTCGGAGCAACCACGCGCCGTTTGCCTTTTGAGCGGCGGCTTGGACTCGACGACCACGCTTGCCGTGGCCAAGTCGCGGGGATTCGACGTGTACGCGCTGACCTTTCGTTATGGGCAGCGCCACGAGGCGGAGATCCGCGCCGCCCGCCAAATTGCCCAGCGACTCCGTGTGGCGGAACACCTTGTCGTGGACATCGACCTGCGGTGTTTCGGCGGATCGGCCTTGACCAGCGATCTGGCGGTTCCCAAAGACCGGCCGCTGGAGGAATTGTCATCGGGCATCCCCGTGACCTACGTGCCCGCCAGGAACACGATTTTCCTGTCCTTTGCGCTGGCCTGGGCGGAGGTCTTGGGGGCGTGGGACCTTTTTGTGGGGGTCAACGCGGTCGACTATAGCGGCTATCCCGACTGCCGCCCGGAATATATCGAGGCCTTCGAGCGCATGGCGAACCTGGCCACCAAGGCGGGCGTGGAGGGCGGCCAGAAGCTGCGAATCCACGCGCCTTTGATCCGGTTGTCGAAGGCGGAGATCATCCGCACGGGCCTGGCGCTGGGGGTGGATTATGCCCTGACCAGCACGTGCTACGATCCTTCGGCCGACGGCGCGGCCTGCGGCCACTGCGACGCCTGCCTGTTGCGCCTCCGCGGATTCGCCGAACTGGGGCTTCGCGACCCAGCCCGCTACCAGACGCCAGCCGGCCCCGATGCCTGATCGGCACCGGCCGCACGGTGGCCCGCCATGCTCGTCATTTTCGGATCGAACGGCCCGCCACGTCTTTTCGCCAGGGTCGTTGCCGCCCGCAAATTCGGAACGCTCCGGGGCGGTTCGTAACGAGAGTAGCTTTGAAAACCAACCTGCCGGTTTTGGCGGTCGCAATCATCGTGTTGGCGCGAGAAGTTCGTTTGTCAGGCGAAGGGCCGGCGCGCCGATAGAGGGGTAGTCGCACAGCCTGTCCAACGTCTCGCCATGCAATCGCCACGAGATGCGTTATGAAAAAGAGCACCTTTCGCGTGGTGACCCGCGGAGCTGACGGCGAAATCCGCATCCGCGACTACGACTCGCAGGAAGACCTGCTCAAGCGTCATCATCAGATCGGGGTAGACGATTGCAGCACGGATTTGGGCCTCCGCGGCCTGCCCGTGTTCCGGGGGCTCATCGGCCCCATGCCCGAGGGAACCAACGTCATCCGTTACGAATCGCCCGAGGTGTTCGAGACGCTCACCAAGGAGTGGGGCGCTCCGAAGTCGCGGGCCTTCCGTTCGCGCAACGGGAATCCAAAGTAAGTCGATGAGCCGTTGACGGGGACTGCCCCGATTTTCCCGGCGGCGTCCGCGAAAAGGGGGGCGGTCGGGTTCGCCGCGGTCAGCGGATCGCCGCCTTGTCGGAGATGTCCTTGCGGCACCAGGCGCCGTCCCAGCGGATGCATTTGACGGCGGTGTAGGCGTGGAGTTTGGCCTGGGGGATGTTGTTTCCCAAGGCGGTCACGCCGAGCACCCGGCCGCCGTCGGTGACCACCTGACCGTCTTTCAGCGTCGTGCCGGCGTGGAAGACTTTGACGTCGGGGACTTGGGCCGCTTCGGCCAGGCCGCGGATCGGATGGCCCTTGGTGTAATCGCCCGGATAGCCTTCGCTGGCCATCACGACGCACACGGCCGGGCGGGGATCCCACTCGAGCGGATCGATCCGATCGAGATCGCCCGCCGCCGCGGCTTCGAGCACGTCGACCAGGTCGCTCTTCAGCCGCATGAGGATCGGCTGGCATTCGGGATCGCCGAAACGGACGTTGTATTCCAGGACCTTAGGGCCCTGGAGGGTGAGCATCAGTCCGGCGTACAACACGCCGCGGAACGGCCGCCTCAAGCGTTTCATGGCGTGGATCGTGGGCACGAGGATGTGTTCCTCGATCCAGCCGAGCTGCGCGTCGTCGACCAGGGGCGTCGGCGAGTAGGCGCCCATGCCGCCGGTGTTGGGGCCGGTGTCGCCGTCGTGCGCCCGCTTGTGGTCCTGGGCCGGCGGAAGCGTGACGAGCGTGCGACCATCGGTGATCGCCAGCACGCTGGCTTCCTGGCCGTGCAGCCGCTCCTCGATCACGATCCGGTCGCCGGCGGGCCCGAAGATCCTGTCCTGGGCGATTTGCCGAACGGCGTCGATCGCCTCGTCGCGGCGGTCGCACACGAACACGCCCTTGCCGGCCGCCAGCCCGTCGGCCTTGACAACGATGGGCATGTCTTCGCGTTCTTGCAGGAAACGAACGGCGGTTTCGGCGTTGCGGAAAACGTGGTGCTCGGCCGTGGGGACGGAGGCGCTGCGCAGCACCTCCTTGCAGAACGCCTTGCTCGACTCGAGTTCGGCGGCGGCCTTTGTCGGCCCGAAAATGCGAAGTCTCTCCCGCTCGAAGGCGTCGACGATCCCCGCCGCCAACGGCGCCTCGGGCCCGACCACGGTGAGCTGCACCTGGTTTTCCTTGGCGAACCGCGCCAACGCGGCGATGTCGGCGGTGGCGATCGGGACGTTTTCTCCGTCCGCCGCCGTGCCCGCGTTGCCCGGCGCGCAAAACACCCGTTTCACGCGCGGACTCTGGGCAATCTTCCATACCAAGGCGTGTTCGCGGCCGCCATTGCCGATGACGAGGACGTTCATGGGAATTCAAGGTCGGGAAAGGAAACCACGGCCATCGAGCGCCGCAAAGCCCTTGCACGAACCGTTCCCGGGACTGTCGCCTCTTGCAAGACTGCGGCTGGCCGGATTGTAGGATCCGCGGCCGCGCCGCGGAAGTGGCCCCCACACGTCCGCCGGGAAGATCGTAGCCGTTGGCGAGCACGATCCCGATTGGGTAACCGTTCACGGGGACTGTCCCGATTTTCGCGGCGAAGTCCGCGAAAATGGGACTGTCCCCCTGGCCTGTAAGAGACAAGCACGTTTTTCGGCGCGAAACGGCCCGAACAATGAGCCAGTCTCCAGCCTGTGAACCGTTGCCCGATTTTCGCGGCGAAGTCGGCGAACTTGGGGACCGTCCCTCGCCGCGGCGCGCCTGCCATGCCGCCTCGCCCGAGCGGCTTGTGAGGGGGCTGCGCGGCGTCTATATTGCGCGGACGAAGCGAGGAAGGTTTCTTCCGACAACGACGCGTCTATTTCGCCTGCGCCTCGTCGAGGAGGCGCCGGCGCCCTGACGAGGAATCCCATGAAGCGCGCCACGGTTGCTCTGTTGTTGTCCGTCGGGGTCCTTGGCGCCGGGGCGGGCGTGGACGCCGCGGTGCTTTCCGGCCAGCCGGTGGCGTTGCGCGAGCCTCCGAGTTCCCCCTGGGTCCGCGACCGCCACACCACGCTCTTGGCCCATTTCGACGCGCCCGACCACAGCGATGCCGACTACGCGCGCGTCCACCGGGCGGAAGTCGGCTTCCGTTCCGACCCGTCCGCGCCGGGCAGGTTCGGCGGCGGCGTGGCCGTTTCCGGGGCGAACGGCTACGTGATGTACGCTGGTTTGGACAACATCGGGCGGTGGCGCGGCACGGTCGAGTTTTGGGCAAAATCCCGAACCAATCCCCCCATCTGGAACGACGGCAAGACGCGGTGGCTCTTTCTTGCCTTTCCCGAGCGGGCGGGTTTTGCTCCGCACGAAGGCATGGCCCCCTATCCGATGGGCGTGTTCAAATCGGCCAGCAACGAGTTGGTGTTCACCGTCGCGCAGAAAGCGACCGCGCGCTACGCGTTGGGGGTTGCGCTGAGCGGCGACGACGGGTGGCAGCTCCGCCTGCCCGCCGCCGGCCCTCGACCCGACGCTTGGCGCCATATCCTGATCTCCTACGATCTCCGCCCGCCAGGGCGCCTCTGGCTGCTGGTCGATGGCCAAGGCACGACCGCGCCGCTGGGCTTGCCGCCCGACGCGCCGGCGCCCAATCCGGGCTACCAGATTCTCTTCGGGGGTGTGAGCGCCTTGCCCGGCGACGCCGTGCTGGCCAGCGACTGCGACCTCGATGAACTGCGAATCCAGGAGGTCACCGTGGCGGACCGGCTGAAGGACGCGCGGACCGCGGCCAGGCCGGCGATCGACGAGGCGCAGCTCTTGGAGTGCGAGGACACGGTGCGGGCGACGATCGACAAGCTCCTGGCGCTTCAGCGCCACGGCGGATGGCACGACTATTACCAGTTCCCGACCTACGAGCCGGCGGAGTGGGGGTGGTTCGGCCGGGGCGTGAATCTCTGGTTCACGGCCAATGCCCAGATCGGCAACCTGTTGTTGCGGGCGTGGCGGATTTGGGACGACGACCGCTACCTGGACGGGGCCATGGACCTCGCGCGGATGCTCGCCGAAACCCAATTCCCGATGGGCGGATGGAACTACCATTACGCCTATACCCGCGGCAAGTACTTGCCGTCCAGCGACCGCGTCTACATCGCCCAGGCCATGCAGAGCAACCCGATTCGCTTCCTCGTATTCTTGGGCGGCCTGACGGGCGACGCGCGGGCCAAGGCCACGGTCCGCCGCGCGATGGAGTTCCATCTCCAGGCCCAAGCGCCCGCCGGGTGGTGGGGCTGGGAAGCGTATCCGATGGCCCACAAAGGCCCCTTCGGCCATCCCGCCTTGAACGACGCCGTCACGCCGCAAGCCATGCAGGACCTGTTCGTCATGTATTGGCTGCTCCGCGATCCCCGCGCCATCGACGCCATCCACCGCGGGGCGGAGTGGATCCTTGCGGCGCAGCTCGGGCCGCCGACCTACGGCTGGGCCGACCAATACGACGAAAAGAATCAACCCGTCTGGATGCGCAACTTCGAACCACCCGCCGTCTCCATGCAGGCGGTCGGGGCGGTGATTCCGGCGCTGACGATGATGTACGACCTGACGGGCGACGCGCGGTACCTGGCCCCCCTCCGCAAGTGCCTGGCGTGGCTCGACTCGGTGCCCGAAAAGGACCGCGGCTGGCTGTGGTATGATCCCCAGACGCAGCGGCCCGTCGTCGCCTACCACAACGAAATGCTGCCGGTCGACCATCCCAAGGCCGTCCAGGAAATCATTCCGCGCCTGGCCGACCACTATGGCGTGAAGGCCCCGTGGCCGGCGGACGCGATCCGCGACGCCTTGGCCGCGCGGCAAGGCGGGCCGTTGTTTCCAAGCGCCTCGGGCTGGAAGCCGCGCAAGGCGTTCGCCGAGGAACGGCTGGACCCCACGCGCGCCGCCGAGGCCTTTCGCCACAACGCCCGGTCCGAGGCCCTGACCAGGCTCAAGGCGTGGCTCGCCGGCCGGCCCGCGCCGGGACTGGTCGTGGAATCGCGGGACTACGGGCGGCAGTTCGATCCGATGGAAGCGGCGCGCCTGGCCGGGCAACTTCTGGACGCGGTCGAGGCCGCGCGGGTCGCGCTGGCCGACCTGCCCGCCGACCGACAACCGCGATTCCATCCCGGCGTCTGGGGCCCTTGGGTCTATGCCTTTCCTGACGTGGACCTCTACAATCTGCCTCGGCCCGGCGGCGCCAGGCCGTGAGCCGGGCTTCCGCCACGGCCTGGATCGCCAGAACCCAACCCGCGTGTCCCAGCATCGAGAAAAGGAGCCTGCAATGAATCGCCAAGCAGCCATGGTTTTCAGCGCCGCGGTGGTTCTCTTGGGGATGGCCGAGGGCGCGGCGAGCGAACCCGGCACGTTCCGGCAATTGAAGCGCCTGCCAGCGCCCCGGATCACCGCCACGGCGACCGAGTTTCCCGGCGGCTCATTCCGCGCCGCGTTTCTCCTCGACGGCCAGCCCCAGACCGAATTCGCGTCGCACGGCAAGGGCGCGGAGACGTTCGTGGAGTTCGATTTCGGCCGCCCCGTGCTGATCGCCGGTTTTTGGCATCAGGACCGCAACGACGTGGCCACGATCAAGGGCTCGGAATTGACCTTTCTGGACGCGGCCGGCGCGGTGGTCGGCAAGGAGCGCGTCATCCACGCGAATCAGAGCGGCGGCGTGACGGCGTGGCCGCTCGCCCGGCCAGTGACCGCCCAGCGGGTCCGCTGGCAGACCGTCGAGCCCGGCACGCCGCACAACTGCCTGGGCGGGGCCGAAGTGGCGTTTTTCACCGCCGAGGCGCCGCAGCCGCTGCCTCGCGGCGTCGCGATCCAGCCCGCCCCGAGCACGGTCCTCCAGCGGATCGAGGGCCGCGTGGTCCAGCCGCTGCGGTTCGCGGTGGAGTATCCCTGCGCCGAGCCTTGCGACGCCGTGCTGGAAATCGACGGACTCCAGCCGCAGAAGTTGCGCTTGTCTTGGGGACGGCGCGAGGTCCGCGTCCTGATCCCCGAGGTGAAGCAGCGCACGACGGCCCGCTACGCGCTGCGCGTCGGCGGCCAGGCGGTGGCGGCGGGGCAATGGTCCTTGGAACCGGTGCGGCCCCTGACCCTCTATCTCCTCCCCCACTCCCACGTGGACATCGGCTACACGGAACACCAAACCGAGATCGAAAAGAAGCAGGTCGGCAACCTGGTTCGGGCGTTGGAGCTGATCCGCGCCACCGCCGGCTATCCCGAGGGGGCCCGCTACAAGTGGAACGTCGAGGTCCTCTGGCCGGTCGAGAGTTTCCTCCGCGAGGCGACGCCCCAGCGGCGGCGGGAATTCTTCGATGCGGTGCGCCAGGGGCAGATGGGCCTCCAAGCCATGTATGGCAACGTGTTGACCGGCCTCTGCCGACCCGAGGAACTCCTCCAGTTGTTCGCCTACGCCACGCGCCTCGGCCGCGAGTGCGGCGCGCCGGTGGACAACGCGATGATCAGCGACGTGCCGGGCTCCACGTGGGGCGTGATCTCGGCCATGGCCCAGGCCGGCGTGAAGTATTGGTCCATCGGCCCCAACTTCCGCGACCGCATCGGCGCAACCCGCGCCGCCTGGGAAGACAAGCCGTTCTACTGGGTCGGCCCCTCCGGCGCCGACAAGGTCCTCTGCGCCCTGCCCTATTACGGCTACGCCTTGTCGCACCTGACGCCGCCGGAGCGGAAATCGGCGCGGGTCATGGAGTTCTTGGACTACCTGCACGAGATCCAATACCCCTACGACATCGTCCACTGGCGTTGGGCCGGCTACGGCGACAACGCCGTGCCCGACGAAACCCTGCCCGATTGGGTCAAAGCCTGGAACGAACAGCACGCCGCCCCGCGCCTGGTCATCGCCACCTGCGCCGAGGCCTTTCGCGCCTTCGAGCAGCGCTGGGGGAATCGGCTGCCGCACGCCGCCGGCGACTGGACGCCCTACTGGGAAGACGGCGCCGGCTCGACCGCGCGCGAGACGGCCCTCAACCGCGCCTCGGCCGATCGGCTGGTCCAGGCCGAGGCCCTCTGGGCCATGCTCGCGCCGGCGCGCCGTCCGGCCGCGGCGTTCGCCGAGGCCTGGCGCCAGGTGCTCCTGTACAGCGAGCACACCTGGGGCGCCCATTGCAGCATCTCCAAGCCCGACGATCCGTTCACGACCTCGCAATGGGCCACCAAGAAGGCCTTCGCCGACGAGGCGGATCGGCGATCGAGGGCCGTTTTTTCCGGCGCGTTGTCCGAGCGCGGCGCGGCGCCCGCCCGCGTGTCCGCCCTCGACGTGTTCAACACCACGCAGTGGCCGCGCACGGACGTGGTGATCGTGCCGGGCGGCCTGGACCTGATCGGCGAGCAGGCGGTGGACGCCGACGGCCGGCCCGTTCCCACGCAACGCCTGGCCTCGGGCGAACTGGCGCTGTTGGCCCGCGACGTGCCCCCCTTCGCCGCCAAGCGATACCGCCTCCTGCCCGGTCCGGCCAGGCCGGAAGGAACGGCCGAGGCGGCGGGCCGCAGGCTTCGCACCGCGTTGCTCTCCCTGGAGCTGGACGAAACAACGGGGGCCGTCACGAGCCTCCGCCGGTCAGGCCTCGACGCCGACTTCGTGGACCGCAAGGCCCCGGTGGCGGTCAACGATTTCCGCTATCTGCTCGGCGTGGATCCGGCCCAGGCCAAGGTCAACGGTCCGGCGACCATCGCCGTGCTCGACGCCGGACCGCTGGTCGCCTCGCTCCGCGTCGCCTCCGACGCGCCCGGCTGCCGCAAGCTGGTTCGCGAGGTTCGCGTCGTGGACGGTCTGGATCGCGTCGAACTGGTCAACCACGTCGACCGGCTGGCCGTGCGGGAGAAGGACGCCGTGCATTTCGGATTTGGCTTCCACGTGCCGGGCGGGCAGATCCGGATCGAGACGCCGTGGGCCGTGGTCCGCCCCAACGCCGATCAGCTCCCCGGCGCCTGTTTCAATTGGTATTCGGTCCAGCGTTGGGTGGACATTTCCAATGCCCAGCGCGGCGTCACGTGGGCGCCGCTCGACGCCCCCCTGATGGAAATCGGCGCGATCACGGCCAATCTGCTGGGTCCGGTGCCGCTCGGCGACTGGCTGACCAAGGCCCCGGATTCCCAGACGGTCTACTCCTGGGCGCAAAACAACCACTGGCACACGAATTACAAGGCGGATCAGCCTGGGGTGACCACGTTCCGCTACGTGGTGCGGCCCCATGGAGGAGGCTATTCGGGAGCGGAGGCCGCCCGCTTCGGCCTGGAAACCACCCGCCCCCTCGTCGCCGCCCCCGCCAACCCCGACCAGCCCGCGCCGCCCTCCCTCCTCGCCCTCGATGCCCCCGACGTGCTGATCGAAACGCTCAAGGCGAGCGACGACGGCCGGGGTTTCATCGTTCGGCTGTTTGGCGTTTCGGGCCGCCCGAAAGACGTCACGCTGCGATGGGCGAGGCCCATGCGGCAATGGCTGAGCGATCTCTCGGAGCAGCCCGGCAAGGCCGTTTCCGGGCCCGTCCTCGTTCCGGCCAATGGCCTTGTCATCCTTCGCGCCGAGCCGTCAGGCACGTAGCGGTGAGGAACGCGGCGCGCGACGTCCGCGGCGAACAACCGTTCAAGGGCCGGGGACAGGATGATTCTTCGGCCCGCTATGAACCGGCCACCGGGCATCCCCTCTACCGGGCCTGGGCGCAATCCCCGCGAACGGCTACCGCGGCGAAACCCGCGGGGTGTTCAGATACTCGACGGCCTTGGCCAATTGCGGATCGACGTCGGTGGGCAGGGGGGACGGGGCGGGGGCCGGCGCGCCGGCCGGACGCGACATCCCCCGCTCGTGACGCCACCGCACCAGCCGCGCCAAGGCCTCGCCCTCCAGCTTGACCTCGTAGCCTGGGTCGGGCGTCACGCCCCATTCGTCCTGCTCGCCGGCATTCTTGGCGCGATTGATGTTTCGGCCGCTGGGGCGCCAGTAGCTGGCCGTGGTCACCTTGATCGCCCCCTCGTTGCCTGGCAACTCCACGATCTCCTGGACGGTCCCCTTGCCGAACGTCCGCTGGCCCACGATCACCGCCCGGCCGTGGTCTTGAAGGCACGCGGCCACGATTTCGCTGGCGCTGGCGCTGTAATTGTTGACGATCACGGCCAAGGGGAAGTCCGGGAGCGTGCCTTCCTCGGTGGCCGCAAAGCTCTGCCGCACGGTGCCGTCGCGGAATCGGGTCGAGACGATCACCCCGGATGGGATGAAAAGATCGCAAACGCCCACCGCCACCTGGAGCACGCCGCCGGGATCGTCGCGCAGGTCGAGGACCAGGCCGCGGAGGTTCTCGGCCAGCAGTTTCCGCACGACGCGCTCCAGTTCCTCGGCGGTCTGTTCGGCAAAACTGGGAATCCGCACGTATCCGATCCGGTCCTGCCCTTCGAGGAAGTAGTTCCACGATCCGTCGGCGTTGCGCGTATCGCCGAGCACGGTGCTGACGCGGATGTCGGCGCGGACGATGCGGATGTCGACCGGCTCGCTGTCGCCCTCGTGCAGCACGGTCAGCACCACCGCGGTGCCCGGCTTGCCCCGCATCAAGTCCGAGGCGTCCTCCAGCGAAAGGCCCTGGGTGCTCCGGCCGTCGATGCGCAGGATCTTGTCCCGCGGGCGCACGCCCGCCTCGTAGGCCGGAGCGCCGAACAGCGGCGAGGCCACGGTGAGCTGCTTGGTCGACGGATCGAGCACGATCTCCACGCCCACGCCGGCGAACTTCGAGTCGAGCGTCTGGCGAAGCTTTTCGACGACCTTGGGCCGGATATAGATGGAATGCTGGTCGTCCAGCTCTTCCATCATGCCGTCGAGTCCGCCCTCCAACAGGGCCCGACGGCTGATCGGCTCCAACGATCGGCGGAAGACCTGCTCCAAAGCGAAGCTGAAAACCTGGCCGTACCGGTTCGCCCGCACGTGGCACGCCAGGCACACCACCAAAAGCGCCGTCAACAGCCAGAAGTTCCGCCGCGGCATGGCAAGCGCGCAAGATCGAGTGGAAGCACGAACCCCCAAATGGCTTATCCTAGCGGCGACCCCACCAGCGGGCAAGCTGGGGACCGAGACGCCGGCGAAGCGAACGGGGGCATTCTGCCAATTTGGCACACCCCCGAGCCAACGCCCTTGCGGCCGAGCGGACGGCGGTATGCAAACGGCGATGCAACCCGCCAACTGGCATGATCTTAGGGTATTCGATGGGAGTCTGGCACGCAGCTTGCTTAAATGGGTGCGAAACTAGGCGACGACTGCCACGTGGGGAGTTGTGAGCCTTGATCGATAGGCCGAACCCCCCTCCATGCAAGGGGGTTCGGATGGTGCCGCCTGGGGCTTGAGCGTAGTTTCGCCGTCAAGAGGAGGAATTCGCAGTGGCAAAAAAGATGACCTATGAAGACGATGCTCGGCAGGCGCTGGCCGCGGGCGTCGGCAAATTGGCCCGGGCCGTGTGCAGTACGCTGGGTCCGCGCGGCCGCAATGCGGTACTCGATAAAGGATGGGGCTCGCCGAAGATCACCAAGGACGGGGTGACGGTCGCCGAAGAGATCGACCTGGAAGACCCCACCGAGAATCTCGGCGCCAAGCTGGTCAAGGAAGCCGCCAGCAAGACCAACGAAGTGGCCGGCGACGGCACGACCACGGCGACCGTGCTCGCCGAGGCCATCTTCAAGCAGGGGATGAAAATGATCGCCTCGGGGGCCGATCCGATGGCCCTGTCGCGAGGCATCCACAAGGCGACCGAGGCGGTGGTCGCCGCGATCAAGAAGATGGCCACGCCCATCGACGACAAGAATAAGAAGGAGATCACCCAAGTCGCCACCATCGCCGGCAACGGCGATCCGCAGATCGGCGCCACGCTGGCCGAGGCCTTCATGAAGGTGGGCAAGAATGGCGTGATCACCGTCGAGGAAGGGAAGCAGGCCGAGACCACGGTGGAGGTGGTCGAGGGCATGCAGTTCGATCGGGGCTTCCTCTCGCCCCATTTCGTCACCAATCCCGAGACGCAGGTTTGCGAGCTGGAAAAGTGCCTCGTGTTGATTCACGAGGAGAAGATCTCCAGCGCCAAGGCGCTCATTCCGCTGTTGGAGGCGGTGAGCAAGGCGGGCAAGCCGCTGTTGATCGTCGCCGAGGACGTCGAGGGCGAAGCGCTGGCCACCCTGGTGGTCAACAAGCTCCGCGGCATCCTCAACGTGTGCGCGGTCAAGGCGCCCGGTTACGGCGATCGCCGCAAGGCGATGCTGGGCGACATCGCGATCCTGACCGGCGGCCAGCCGATCTTCAAGGACCTCGGCGTGCAGCTTGAGTCGGTCAAGCTGTCCGACCTCGGCAGCGCCAAGAAGGTCGTCGTCGACGCCGACAACACGACGATCATCGGCGGGGCGGGCGACAAGAAGGCGATCGAGGGGCGGGCGGAGCAGATCCGCGCCGAGATCAAGACCACCACCAGCGACTACGACCGCGAAAAACTCGAGGAGCGCCTGGCCAAGCTCGCCGGCGGGGTGGCCCAGATCAACGTGGGCGCGGCGACCGAGACCGAAATGAAGGAGCGCAAGTTCCTGCTCGAAGACGCCCGCGCCGCCACCAAGGCCGCTTTGGAAGAGGGCATCGTCCCCGGCGGCGGCGTCGCCCTGCTCCGCAGCGCCAAGGCGATCGAGAAACTCGAACTCAACGGCGACGAGGCCCTGGGCGCCAAGATCGTGCTCCAGGCGCTGGAAGCGCCGCTTTACTACATCGCGGAAAACGCGGGCCGCGACGGGGCGGTCGTGGTCAGCCGCGTCCGGCAGATGAAAGGCAAGGCCGAGGGCTACGACGCGGAACGGGACGTGTACTGCGACCTGGTCGAGGCCGGCGTGATCGACCCGGCCAAGGTGGTCCGCGTCGCCCTGCAAAACGCCGCCAGCGTGGCCAGCCTGCTGCTGACCACCTCCTGCCTGGTCACGGACATTCCGAAGGAAGAAGACAGTAAACCCGGGCCGGGCGGCCACCCCGGCGAGATGGGCGGCATGGGAGGGGGCATGGGCGACTTCTAACGCCAGGCGCCGTCCCCCAACGCCGCCGACGCCACCCGGCGCCGCGCGGTCCACTTCGTATTCCAACCACCAACGTACTGACCGATTGCGAGGAACTGAATTATGAAGGATATCAAACTGAAGCCGCTGGATGAACGCGTGGTCGTGGAACCTGTCGAGGCGGAAGAGAAGACCGCGGGCGGGATCGTGTTGCCCGACACCGCCAAGGAGAAGCCCCAGCGGGGCACCGTGCTTGCCGTCGGGCCTGGCAAACTCCTCGACAACGGCGAGCGAAGCCCCCTTTCGGTCGCCGTGGGCGACGAGGTGATCTACGGCAAGTACTCCGGCAGCGACATCGAGATCGACGGTCGCGAGGTCAAGATCCTCCGCGAGAGCGACATCCTGGCCAAGGTCGTCAAGTAGGGTTCAGCAAGAAGGATCAGCCACCGTGGCTAAACAATTACTGTTCAACGATTTCGCCCGGAACCGTATCCTCCGCGGCGTGGACAAACTGGCCGACGCCGTCGCCGTGACGATGGGCCCCACCGGACGCAACGTCATCCTGGGCAAGTCGTTCGGCGGCCCGACCGTCACCAAGGACGGCGTCACGGTCAGCAAGGAAATCGAACTGGAGGACAAGTTCGAGAACATGGGGGCGAAACTGTTCAACGAAGTCGCCTCCAAAACCTCCGACGTGGCCGGCGACGGCACCACCACCGCCATCGTGCTCGCCCGCGAAATCTTCCGCGAAGGGCTTCGCAACGTGACTGCGGGCAGCAATCCGACGGCCATCCGCCGGGGGATCGAGAAGGCCGTCGAGGCCGCCGTGGCCCACCTCCAATCCATGGCCAAGCCGGTCACCGACCAGCAAGACATCGCCAACGTCGGCGCAATCAGCGCCAACAACGACCGCAAGATCGGCGAACTCCTCGCCGAGGCCATGCAGAAGGTCGGCAAGGACGGCGTGATCACCGTTGAGGAAGGCAAGACCGCCGAGACGACCTACAAGGTCGTCGAGGGGATGCAGTTCGACAAGGGCTACCTGTCGCCCTATTTCATCAATCGGGCGGCGGAAATGGATTGCCTCTTGGAGGACGCCTACATCCTCATCCACGAAAAGAAGATCACCAACGTCCGCGACCTGATCCCGCTGTTGGAGAAGGTCGCCCAGAGCGGCAAGCCGCTGTTGATCATCGCCGAGGACGTCGAGGGTGAGGCCCTGGCCATGCTGGTGGTCAACAAGCTCCGCGGCATCTTGAACGTCTGCGCGGTCAAGGCCCCGGGCTTTGGGGACCGCCGCAAGGCCATGCTCGGCGACATCGCCATCCTGACCGGCGGCACCATGATTAGCGAGGACCTCGGCTTGAAACTGGAGAACCTGACCCTCCAGCATCTGGGCCGGGCCAAGCGGATCACGGTGGACAAGGACAAGACGACGATCGTCGAGGGGGCGGGCAAGCCGTCCGACATCAAGAACCGCGTCGACCAGTTGCGCCACTTGATCGAGACCACCGAAAGCGACTACGACCGCGAGAAGTACCAGGAACGCCTGGCCAAGCTCTCCGGCGGCGTGGCGGTGATTTCGGTCGGCGCGAGCACCGAGGCGGAGATGAAGCAGACGAAGGCGCGGGTCGAAGACGCGCTGCACGCGACCCGGGCCGCAGCCGAGGAGGGCGTCCTGCCCGGCGGCGGCGTCGCCCTGCTCCGCTGCGAGGAGGCCATCGAGAAGGCCCGCGCCTCCGCCCGAGGCGACGAGAAGATCGGCGTCGACATCGTGTTGCGGGCGGTCAGCGCGCCCTTGCGGCAGATCGCCGAGAACTGCGGCGTGGACGGGGCGGTGGTGGCCGACGAGGTCCGCCAGAAACCCGTCACGACCGGTTACGACGCCAACGCCGGCAAGTACGTGGACATGTTCAAGGCGGGGATCATCGACCCGTTGAAGGTCGTCCGGACCGCCTTGGAAAACGCCGCCAGCATCGCCGGATTGATGTTGACGACCGAAACCCTGGTCACCGACCTCCCGAAGGACAAGAAGGACAAGGCGCGGCGCGTCGAGGGCGCGGTGCGGTAAGGGCGGCGGATCAGCCCGATCGCAACGCCATCCCCTCGGGGCGGCCTGGAAACGCCGGCCCTTCCGGAGTTACAATCGTAAGTTCCGCACCAAGCCCAGGGGCCTCGGCCCGTGGGCTTGGTCGGCCTTGGTGACAACGTTCTCCCTTCCGGCCATGCCCGTAATGGCAGCCAAGCGCGACTACTACGAAGTGCTCGGGGTCGATCGGTCGGCCACGGAGAAGGAGATCTCCGAAGCCTACCGCAAGCTGGCCCTGAAGTACCATCCCGACCGCAATCCCGGCGACGAGGAGGCGGTCAAGCGCTTCAAGGAGGCGGCCGAGGCGTTCGAGGTCCTCAACCACCCCGAGAAGCGAGCCCGCTACGACCGGTTCGGCCACGCCGGACTGGAGCAGGTGGGCGGGATGCCGGAATTCCGCGACGTCAACGACATTTTCGCCGCCTTCAGCGACATCTTCGGCGAGAGCCTTTTCGGCGGCATGTTTGGCGGAGGCGGACGCGGCGGCCCACGCCGCGGCGCCAACATCCGCTGTGAATTGACCATCGATCTGGTCGAGGCCGCGCGCGGCGCGACCCGGAGCGTCGAATTCGAACGGCACGAGGCGTGCCAAGACTGTCATGGCAGCGGCGCCCGCCGCGGCACCCAGCCGGAAAAATGCCGTTACTGCGGCGGACGGGGCAAAGTCGTCCAGTCGGCCGGCGTCTTTTCCATCCAGACCACCTGCCCCTCGTGCCACGGCGAGGGGTCGGTCATCCGCGAGCCCTGTCCGCGATGCCGGGGGGCGGGCTACGTGTTGTGCCGCGTCGCCCGCGAAGTCAAAATCCCCCCCGGCGTGGACAATGGCACGCGATTGCGCCTCCAAGGCGAGGGGGAACCGAGCCCGCAAGGCGGCCCCCGCGGCGATTGCTACTGCTACATCTCCGTGCGCGAGCACCCGCTGTTCCAGCGCAACGGCCGCGACCTGGTCTGCCAGGTGCCGATCACCTATCCTCAGGCGGCCCTGGGCGCGAAGGTGGTGTTTCCCACGCTGGACGGGCAAGAGGAGTTGGAAATCCCGGCCGGGACCCAGAGCGGCGACGTCTTCCGGATCCGCGGCAAGGGAATGCCGGACTTGCAATCGCGGCGGCGCGGCGACCTGATCGTGCAGGTTTACGTCGAGGTCCCCAAGCGGCTCGCTCCGGAGCACGAGCGCGTGCTCCGCGAGTTGGCCGAGATCGAAAACGTCCACGTCAGCCCCCAGCGCAAGAGTTTCTTCAGCAAAGTGAAGGAGTATTTCCAGGGCCATGGTGGATAACGAACCCAAGATCCCCGAAAGCGAATCCCCACCCCTGCTCGAACCCCAGCCCGCCGAGGCGGCCCCCGCCGATGAAGTCGCCCGCCTCAAGGCCGAACTGGAGGACGTCAAGGACCGGGCGCTGCGGGGCTGGGCCGAGCTGGAGAATTACCGGAAGCGGTCCGCGCGGCAAATGGAAGAGGAACGCCGCTACGCCGCGTTGCCGCTGCTCCGCGATCTGTTGCCCGTCCTGGACAACATGAAGCGCGCGGTCGACGCCAGCGAGAAGAACCACGACCTCGCCGGGCTGCTGGAAGGGGTCAAGATGGTCGTCCAACAGTTCGAGACCGTCCTCGCCCGACACCACTGCACGCCGATTCCCGCCTTGCACCAGCCGTTCGATCCGAACGTGCACGACGCGATCCTCCGCCAACCCTCGTCCGACTTTCCGCCCAACACCGTGATCCAGGAGGTGCAGCAGGGGTTCCGCCTGCACGACCGGGTGGTCCGGCCGACGCAAGTGATCGTCTCGGCCCCCGCCGAGACCCCCGCCGGCGGATCCCGCGACGACAAGCCATCGTGACCGGAGACGCCCCGTGAATGCGGTCCGCTGCGTTCCCACATAGCCTTTTTGCATCATCCACGGAGACTTGCCCATGCCGACGTATGACTACGCCTGCGACGCGTGCGACCATCGTTTCGAGCTGTTTCAGTCGATCACCGCGGAACCGGTGAAGCAGTGTCCCCAATGCGGCCGACGCAAAGTGCGGCGGTTGATCGGCGCGGGCGCCGCGATCGTCTTCAAGGGCTCGGGATTCTACAAGACCGACTATCGCTCCGATTCGTACAAGAAGGCGGCGGAGGCGGAAAAGAAGAGCACTGCCCCGGCCGCAAGCTCCAGCAAGGAAAGCAAAAGCAGCGGCGACAAGCCCACCGCGGCCTGTTAGTCGCCGGCGGCTGAAGCGGGTTGGAACCATGGCTGCGCTGGTCTGTCCGATCTGCGGCGCCCAGTTCGACGCGGACCGATCGCCCGCCATGCCGTTTTGCAGCCCCCGCTGCCGCAACATCGACTTGGGGCGCTGGCTGGATGAAAAGTACACCGTGCCCGCCCTTTCCGCGGCGACGGACGAGGCGGACGCGAGCCCCCCGCCCCCAAACGCGACGGAGCGGGGCGAAAAAGGGGACATCACGGATTAAGAGCTTATCCCGAAACGCGGACCCTCCGCTTTCACCCCCCTGAACCTCCCTCGGTCCCTCGGTTGGACGGTCGATTGCCGTCTGGCATATTATTGCCCGAGCGGGTATCATTTTTGCTTGACAAAAATATGGCCAGAAATCGAGTTCGCTAGAAGGATTTGTTGCGATAGCCTTGGTCAACGCATTGCGAGGGAGCGATGACGCTTGCCCAATACCTGCGGTCGAAGGGCATCCCGCCGCCCGATCGTGTCCATGCCAGCGTGAACGCAACGATCTACCTCGAGTGGCGCACCGCCGTGGGCTACACGGAGATCGAAGTCGTCTCTCCGGACGAGGCCGAGTTGCGGTCGGTGCGGCATGGATCGGCGGAGACGGAAGTAAGGTATCTTTCTCGCCGATCCTGACCGGCGATTTGCCGCTTGCCCACAATCCGGCGGATGCCGCCATGAAGCCCGAGACAGACCCGATCGAGGACCACGAGTGGCTCCTGCGTCGCGTCCGGGTCGAGAGGTTTCGGATGGATCGGGTTGCGGTGATTTCTCCGAACGCCTTTGAGCCGCGAGTGAAAGGGCGTGATGTCGACCAAGACGGGATTAGCCTGTATCGACAGGCTTGTCTTTCTGACCCGGCCGACGGAACGGGTCACTTTCACCAGCTTCTCTACTTTTTCGTAGCCAGGGCGACTGGAGTCTTTTGTCCCATTTTTTTATGGCGGGCGGGACGCTCCGACGCTGGAGCGCGCGACAGACACTGAGCGACGCGGCACAGCGATAGCGGCGATGGCCGGCGGCGGTTGAACGAGGTTACCCCGTCGGTTCCTCCAGCGGTCGCCCACAATCGCAGGTTTGCGCGGGGGTCTCCGCCGCGTGACGCTCCACGATAAGCTGCATCACTGCACAGGCGACCGCATCCCCCACTTGGACGCCCGCCTCCTCGATTTCATCAAACAACGTCCCCAGGGGCGGCGCCCCCCCGTACAACTCCGAAACGACTTTCTCCGCAACCTCTTCTACGAGAGCACGTAACGACGGCGGTAACGCTTGCTCGCCGGCCATCCTCGACACCTCCGTAAAACCCGGGAAATCCCCCCGGCCCCATGATACCACACCCCGGCCAAATCACGAACTGCGTCTTTTGCGCCCCTGCGGATAGCCGGGGGTGCTGGGGATAACTCAGACCGGTCCCGCCTTGCAAGCGGGTCGCGAGTGTGTCATATTACCGGTTTTGCCAATGGGCGACCGTGGGTGGCAGGAGAAACGCGGCGGTGCAGATCTGGCCGGCGATTGACATTCGCGGGGGGAAATGCGTCCGCCTGAAACAGGGGGATTTCGCCCGCGAAACCGTCTTCGGGGAAGATCCAGCGTCCATGGCCCGACATTGGGTAAGCCAGGGCGCTGAGTGCCTCCATTTGGTGGATTTGGATGGGGCCCGCACGGGCAGCGTGGCCAACGAGACGGCCGTCCTTGCCATACTTCAGGCGGTCGATGTGCCCTGCGAATTGGGTGGAGGAATTCGCGACGAAACGACGATCGAGCGACTGCTGGATGCAGGGCTTTCAAGGCTCGTCGTCGGCACGCAAGCAATCCAACATCCGGAGTGGTTCCGCCAGGTGTGCCGGCGGTTCCCGGGCAAGCTGGTCTTGGGAATCGACGCCCGCGACGGTCGCGTGGCGACCCACGGCTGGCTCCAGACGACCGCAATCGAGGCGACGCGACTGGCCCGGCAGTTTGCCGAAGAGCCGATCGCGGCGATAGTGTACACGGACATCGCCACCGACGGTATGATGGGCGGGCCGAATGTGGCGGCGATGGCCGCCATGAAGCGCGCGGTGGGCTGTCCCGTCGTGGCGTCCGGCGGGGTGACCACGGTGGACGACGTGGCCCGCCTGGCCGAGGCGGGCATGGATGGTTGCATCATCGGCCGGGCGCTGTATGAAGGAACGATCATGCTGAGTGAGGCAATTCAGGCGGGGAGGCGATGAATCCGTAGGAAGGCCTTCCCGGGGCGTTCCCAATGTCCAAGCGGCGGCGTCGACGGCGCCGCACGGAACTCCGCGGAAGGCGTTCCCTGCCGACTGCCGAGAAACCAATCGAAGGGTTGATTCATGGCGAAGTATACGGTCGAGCAAATCCGCAACATTGTCTTCTGCGGCCACAAGTCGTGCGGCAAGACCACGCTGGTCGATCGCATGTTGACCACCACCGGCATGGTCAAGCGGCCGGCGAGCGTGGACGAGGGGACGAGCATCTGCGATTTCGACGAGGAAGAGAAACTGCACCGCTACACGATCGAGGCCAGCGTCGCGTACTTCGATCATGCGGGAAAGCACTTCCACGTCATCGACACGCCCGGCTATCCGGACTTCATCGGCCAGGCGGTCGGCGCGATGCGGGGCGCGGACATGGCGGCGATCGTGATCAACGCCCAGAGCGGCGTCGAGGTGAACACGCGGCGGGTGTTCGCCGAGGCGGGCAAGGCGGGCCTCGGCCGGATGATCGTCATCAACAAGATGGACGGCGAGAACATCGACTTTCCGGCCCTCATCGAGAACATCAAGAAGCTGTGGGGCAATGCGTGCGTGCTGTTGAACGTGCCGCTGGGATCGGGCGAGGGCTTTCGCGGCGTGGCGAGCACCTTGGACGTGCCGGCCGACACGGCGGGAGCCCTGGTCGATCCCGCCGAAATCAACCGCTCGATCACCGACTCGATCATCGAGGCCGACGAGGAGGTCATGGAGCGCTACCTGGAGGGCACGCCGCCGACCCAGGAGGAGCTTTCCCGGCTCATCGTCCAGGCGGTGGTCGGCGGCAGCCTGATTCCGATCGTTTGCGTTTCGGCGAAGACGGGCGTGGGATTCGCCGAGTTGTTGGACGCGATGGCCGTCTGCTCCGCGCCGCCCGACAAAATCGCCCGCAAGGCGGCCAAGGCCGACGACGGCGAAGTGGACGTGAAGGCCGATCCCAACGGCCCGCTCGTGGCCCAGGTGTTCAAGACCCGCATCGACCCCTTCGTCCAGAAGCTGAGTTTCCTCCGCGTTTTCTCGGGCACGCTGAAGAAGGAGTCGTCGGTGCAGTTGGCCGGGGCGCGCAAGCCGATCAAGCTGGCGCAGTTGTACCACGTTCAGGCCAGCGAGACCGAGCCGCTGGACGAGGCGGGGCCTGGCGAGATCGTGGCGGTCACCAAGGTCGAGGAACTCGTCACCGGCAGCACGCTCGGCGACCTGGCCATGCCGCCCATCGCCTTTCCCACGCCCATGGTCGGCCTCGCCGCGTCCCCGAAGAGCCGCGGCGACGAGGCCAAACTCTCCGGCGCGCTGGCGAAGATCGCCCAGGAGGACGGCACCTTCCGCCGCGATCTGGACACGCAGACGAAGGAGATGGTCATCTACGGGATGAGCGAGCTGCACCTCCAGATCATCCGCGAGCGGCTCAAGCGCCGCGACAAGGTCGAGGTGGAGACCAAGGAACCCAAGATCCCCTACCGGGAGACGATCCAGGCCACCGCCGAGGGAATGTACCGCCACAAGAAGCAGACCGGCGGCCGAGGACAGTTTGGCGAGGTCCACATCCGCATGTTTCCCTTGCCTCCGGGCACGAACATCGAGGAGTTCGCCACCAAGGAGCGCTTCCCGCAAATGAAGGAAATCCACTACGACGCCGAGAACAACTTCCTCTGGATCGATTCCATCGTCGGCGCCTCGATTCCTGGCAACTTCATGCCGGCCGTCGAAAAAGGGTTCAAGGAGCGGCTGGAGCGGGGCGTGATCGCGGGCTACAAGGTGAAGGACCTTTGCATCGAGGTGTTCTTCGGCAAGCACCACCCGGTCGATAGCTCGGAACAGGCCTTCAAGACCGCCGCCTCGATGGCCTTTCGCAACGTGTTCCAACAGGCCAAGCCCAGCCTTCTGGAGCCCATCGTGAGGCTCGAGGTGACGGTGCCGGGCGACAAGCTGGGCGACATTTCCAGCGACATGTCGGGCCGGCGGGGCCGGGTGCTGGGCATGTCGTCGGCCGGCGGCGACCTCCAGACCGTGATCGCCGAAGTCCCCCTGGCCGAGGTGACCAACTACGCTCGCGCCTTGTCCAGCATCACCGGCGGGCAGGGCAGCTACACCATGGAGTTCACCCGCTACGACCTCGTGCCGGGCAACATCATGCGCGAAATCGTGGAAAAGGCGCAGCTCAAGGAAGAGGAGGAGGAGTAGCCGCCGGGCGCGCCCCGCGCCGCCGCGCGGGGCAACAACACGGGCCCGCGTCCGCCCTCACCGCTCCGCCCGGATGCGAATCGTCTTTCTCTCCCCAAAGGGAACCGTCAACGCGGCCCCGTCGGCCTGGCGCCGCGTGGTGAACATCCGGCAGGCGACGGCCTGCTCGTCGGCGTCGGAAAGCGGCACGGTGAACTCGCCGATCTCGACATCGGTCAGGTACGGGGTCTGACAAGGAATCGGCACGTCGATCGTCACGCCGGAAGGTTGGACCGTGCAGCGAAGGAACACACGGCCGTCCGCCTGGCCGCCTGCCTTCTCGGGCGCGAGCCAGGCGGCCTCGCCGGTGTTGCCCACCGAGACGCGGCAACGCAGGATGGCGCAATGCTTCGCGCGGATTCCTTCCCGCCCGGCCTCGCGCCATGGCGATCCTTCTGCCCGCCACTCCACTCGGTTGAATTCGGCGTTGAGGAACTGCGGCGGGTTGTGGCCGTTGAGCGGCGTATTGCCCACGGCCACGAGCGGGCAATTGGCCGACGTCGTGCCCGTGCCGGCCGTGCGGAGGTACGGCAAACGGCCGGCCCGCACGTGCTGGAGGTACTGGGGAGCGTAGAATTCCCAGGCGTCGGCATAGTGGGCGTCGAGGTCCAGCGTGATCGTCGGTCGCGGATCATCGCTCGCCGGTTTCGCTGGAGCGACGCACGTGGCGTCGCCGAGCTTAGCGAACTGGGGGAGCCGCTCGCGGAGCACCTGGCAGGCGGGCCGCTCGGTCCCATCGGGCTCGAGGATGCCAAAATCGCTCCGCTCGTCGAGGCGGAATCCGCCCGGCAGCCACCACGGCGCGGCGCCGCGGGCCCCGGACTCCAAAAACATGGCGTAGAAGTTCTCGTACTCGGTGCGTTGGAGCGCCAGTTCCGTCGGCGAGATGTGTTCCATCCCGGTCTTCCACCGCGTCTGGAACCCGTTGACCGTGTAGCCGAACTCCATCCAGACCACCGGCTTTTCCCGCGAGAGGAAGCGGTAATAGAGGGTCACCAGGCCGCCCTTGCGAATCTCGTCGGCGGGCGTGGCCTTGGCGAAGCCCGACTGGAGGTTGTAGCCCTCGGGACAGAGGAAATCGACGTGCTTGGCCACTCCGGCCGAGTGCGCATGGGCGAACCACGCCTGGTTGGGAATGCCGCAGGCCCCGAAGCGGAACGTGATCAAATGGTTGGGATCGTAGCGGCGAAGCTCGCGGATGAGCCGCCCGTAGGCCTGACCCACGTGGTCGCTAAAGAAACGGCGAAACGCGGCGGTGACCTTGTCCCACGGTCCGTGCGCGAGGCACCATTCGGGCCTCGGCAGACCGACTCGCGCGGGGTTGGCCGGCGTCTTGGAGACTTCGGAATCCTGCCCGAGCCGCGGGAGCTTGTATCCCCAATCACGCTCGGCGTTTTCGAGGGAATCGTAACGCTCGACGATCCAAGCGTTCCAGTCGGGGATAAGGAAATCCAGTTGACCGCCGGCCGGGCCGCTGTAGTAGATCGGCTCCCAGGCCAATTCCCAGGCGAGGATCGCCGGATGGTCCTTGATGCCCGCCGCCTCGATATGCTTCCGGATGGCCTCGAAGCTCCCGCCGGCCAGCGGGTTCGCGCCGTGGAGGAAATAGAAGACCTTCAGGTTGTGGCGGCGGCAACGATGGAGGAAATCGTGCAGATCGCGGAACGCCCCCGGCGCGGCCGGATCGTCGGGCGTCGGGGCCTGAATCCCGCTGAGCAGGTTGATCCCCATCGACTCCATCCAGCGCATGTCGCGTTCCATGATCTCCGGGTCGTAGACGTCGCGGCGGAAGGTGGCCAGCGTCGGCCGCCCCCCCTGGCTCGTCGGCCAGTAGTTGACGCCCAGCAGGCACCAGGGCTTGCCGCCAAGCGTGAAGCGCGGGCCTTCGACCCGGACGAACTCCTCGGGCCGGGCGGGATCCTCGGAAAGCAAGTCGATTTCGTGCCGGATCGCATCGATCGCTTGCCCGTTGGCCGGATCGAGCAACTCCACGAAGACCTCGAGCGGACGTTGCGAGGGCGTTGGCGGCGGGCTCCAGGTGAGCGACACCTGGCGCTGCTCGCCGGAGGGAATGCTCGCCGAATGCGTCTGTTCCAGCAGCCTCTTGGTTCCCCCCTCCGCCGAAATCCCGAAGCGCACCCGAACGGTCCTCGCGCCGCGGCCGGCGTTGATCACCGTCGCGCCCAACTCCACCGGCTCGCCGCGCCGGTAGGAGAAATAGCGGCTGCCCCCTTCCAGCAAGAAGCAGCCGTCGGCCATCGCCTTGGCGGCCTTGATCACGGCGGGCAGGAGGGCTTGCGCGAGGGGACCGTCGCCGAGTTCCGCGGGGTCGGCCACGCCCACGTTCAGCCACATGGCCCCGGGAAACACGGATTGCCCAAGCATCAGCGAGATCAAGGCCCCCCGGCCGATCGAGTCTTGGTCCACCGCCTCCACCAACCGCACCCATCGCCAAGGCCGACCGCGGTCGAAGCCGCTTCCCGTTTCCCTCCAGACGGGCGAGTATCCCTTCGCGGCGCATTGCTGCGCGTCCATCGGCGCAAGCATGGCGCCAGTCGGCAAAAGCGTGCGGATTGGCTTCAGCGGATAGAGCTTGTACGACGGATACAACCCTTCGATCTCCGGCAACTCCGCGTCGGGCTGCGCGACGCCGGCGTCGGGAGCGGTGGCCAGATCGGCGATCCACAAGGCATGTTCGCCCGGACGGCACTTGGGCGTGTGGCTGGCGGAGAGACCGACGTGGATCGAGACGGCCGCCGCGGGGTTGAAGCGGTCGCCGGGACCGCCGCGCTGGGCCGGCGAGTCGTGCCAGTAGAGGAAGTCCGACGGCCAAAGAACGTACTGCCGCCATTGGGGCGAGAGTTCCACGGTGGCGATCCATCGGGAGCCGTCCCGTTCGTTGCACTCGATGGCCAATTGCGGCGTGTTGGCGTCGCCCTTGGCGCGAAAACACAGGAGGGTGCCTCCCCGGCCAAACCCGTTGTCCAGCCGATGGATGAACGTGTCCCAGCCCTCGAGATCGGAAGTGATGCGCCAGGTGGCGGGCGGTTCCAGGGCAATGGCGCCGCGGCGAGCCGGTTTCATCGCCCCGCGACGCCAGCCGGCGGCGGTGAGCTCGATCGGCTGTTTGGCGAGCGTGCCGTAGATCGACTCGGCGTACCGCTCGACACTCACGTAACCCTGCGACGTCTTCCACAAGCGTTCGCCGAACGCCGGGGCGCCGATGGCGATCAGCTTCCCTCGGGAACGCAAGAACGACACCGTCTTTCGGGCCGCGGAGACCGGTGCGCGGCGGGCGTCGGCCAGCACCAGCAAGTCGAGTCTCTCGCCCGACATCCGCCAACGCTCCATCTCGTCCCACGAAAGCACCTTCGTGCCGAACCCTTCGTTGGCGAGCCGTCGTTCCAACACCGGCGCGACGCGGTTCCCTTCGTCGCCCACAATGGCCGCATTGCCGCGCAGCCCGGGAGGAACCTCCAGCAAATCGGTGGACTGCAACGCCGCGCCCTCGACCACCAGATCGCGGAACGAGCCTTCCACGCCGTTGGCCGTCAAGGCCGGTCGGCCGCTGCGGACCGCTTGGGCATCGCCCAACACGCAGGTCGCGCGCCAAAACTGCTTGCCTTCTTCGTCCCGGATTTCGCCCGTGATCGACTCCGGCGTCAACGACAGCGTCATGCGGTACGGCCGGCCGTATCGCCAACGGGCGAGGCCGCCTTCGTGCCGCACGTCCAGCCGCGTCCTGGCTGGCGGCGGGGCGTTTTGCGCCTGGTGGACGCCCTGGAACCGCTCGACCAGCTCGAAATAGCGTTGGTCTTGCGGTCCAGCGACCAACAGGAGTCGCCAGTGGTTCTCCGCATCGCCAACCAGCGCCAAACCAGCCGTCACCCAGCCCGATCCCAAACGGCGGTCGATGGCCACCTCGGCCTCGATCCGCAGTTGGCGGAGATCCTCCACGTTCAGGATGGCGAAGCGCTCGTGGCCGGCCGATGAAAAGCGGCACCGCCCTCCTCCGATCTTCCACACGTTGCCGCCGACGAACTCGAACCGACCGCGGCTGAGGGAAAAATCGTCGCGATACGCCACCTCGGCCGCCGACAGCGATCCCACCAGAATGCCGATCGCCAGGGCCAACCCCGCCCCACCTGAAAACCAATTCCTCATTGCCTTAGGCCCCCGAAGATGTGTTGGCCAACGCGGCGTCTCCGCCTCCGCGATCCCATGATACGATCGATGCGCCATGCGGCACAACAAACCGTGCCGGCCAAGCAGTCTGGGAAAGGGCAAAAGCCGAGACGCCCGGTGCGGACTGCCGCGCTTCGGCAACTCCATGCCTTTGTGGGACATAGAATGCCACTGTATTACTAGCAGCCCGTCGCGGTGAGCGAGCCGGGACGGGCGACCAAGGGAGCAAAGGCAGGATTCGCCGTGGTTCTCGCGCCTCGGCCGAGGGCGCAGCCGCGGACGCAGTTCGCAGACCGTCGATCAGGACGTTGCTGTCGAGCACGGCCGCCCCCGGCGCAGCTTCGGGGCTGGCCTTTGCATTCGTCTTCGGGCGGCGGGCGCAACGCGAGACGAGTTCTTCCGTGATCGTTCACGCCCCGATCTGGAGGGCCACGCCCCGGCGTGGCCGAAATCAACACCATGACCGACGCCACGGAGCGAGTCCCTGCTTTGCTGCGCCCCCGTCAGGGCGAAAGGGGCAACCCCGTCTTAAGAAAACTCGCTGCAAGAATGGGGAGGGATTCCGTGAACGGTCGCCTTTTCCGAAGGTTTGTACGCGACCGGTCGATGGACAGAACTTCGCCGCGCGAGTATGTTGGGGGCAGTGGGTTTTTTTTGGATGCGTGTGGGTCGTGACCTGTTGGGAGGATCGAGCACATGGCCAAGAAAAAGGCAGCGAAGAAGAAGACAGCGAAACAGGCGACGGTGAAGAAAGCTGCCAAGAGTTCGGTCAAGAAGGCCGTCAAGAAGGCCGCGAACAAGCCAGCCAAGAAGGTCGCCAAGGCGACGGCGATCAAGAAAACGGCGAAACCGGCGAAAAAGAAAGCCGCCAGGCCAGCGACCAAGAAGGCCGTCCGGCGAGCGGTCGCCCCGGCCCCCGGCGAGCCAATCCAGCAACCGACGCAGGCCGAACCCCTGATGGCGACGCCTGAGCAAACGGCGGCCCCTCCGGCCGAACCAGGGCCTTCGGCCACTCCCTCCGAGCCGTCGCCCGCGCCAGCCTCGGAACAACCAACCGCATCGGCGCCTGGAACCTGATCGGCTGCCCGGTCCCTGGTTCAACGCGCCGGGGGCCAGACCGGCGTTGCCTCTCTTGCCAAGCAGGTTCTTCGCGAGGGCAAGAGCGCCGGGGCCGTTGACGGGCGGGGGCCGGGCCGAGTTTTTGGGACCGAAACGGCCTCAAATAGGTGCTCGCCCCCATACCGGCGAAGGGAGCAATGCCCGTGAACGCCCCCCCGTCGTGCAGCGGGGCATGAGGGGCCCCGGTTCGTCTTTTCCAATCTTCACCATTCCACCGAGATGGCCGCGGTGGTGATGCCCGCCCCGACGGCGCAAAGGACGAGCTTGTCGCCCGGCGCCAAGTGCGGCTCCGCCTCGCAGATCGCCAGGGGAATGCTGGCGCTGGAGGTGTTTCCGACGTGGTCGATGTTCATGAAGAACCGCTCAAACGGCACGCCGCTTCGCTTTGCGGCGGCCTTGAGGATGCGGCCGTTGGCCTGATGGGGAATGATCCAGCGGGCATCTTGCTCGGTCCAGCCGCTTTGGGCGAGGGCTTCGCGGATCAGCGAGGCGAAATTGTCGGTGGCCGCGCGGAACAAGGCGTGTCCGTCCATGCGGATCCAAGGATCCACCTGCTCCTCGCCGTTGAGAATCGCGTAGCCGGGCGACTCGCGGCGCGCCATTTGCAATTGGGGATCCGCGCCAAGGATCACGCGGCGGATCCGGTGGCCCGACGTGCCCGACGCAATGATCGCCGCCCCCGCCCCATCGCCGAACAGAAAGTAGGCGCTGTGGTCGGATGGATCCAACAGGCGCGACTGCATCTCCACGCCGACCGTAAGCACGTTGCGCGCCAGGCCGCCGCGGATCATCCCTTGGGCCATCGACACCGCATACAACCAGCCCGAGCACGCGGCGTTCAAATCGAACGCGGGAATCGATCGCAGACACAGCCGGTCCTGCAAGATGCAGGCGGTCGAGGGCATGGCCATGTCGGGCGTGGTGGTGGCCACGATGATGGCATCGATCTCCTTGGTGGCGATGCCCGATTTGCGGATCGCTTCCAGGGCGGCCTTGAAGGCCATGTTCGAGGGCCTTTCGTCGCCATCGGCCCAATGACGCTGGCGAATGCCCGTCACCTGGTAGACATACTGGTCGGAAATCTCAGGAAATCCCGCGACGAGTTCCGCATTGGTCACCACGCGCGGCGGAAGATACCCCCCCACCCCTAGAATAACCGTCTCTTCCTCCCCGCGAGGCGATGCCGGCGGCGGAGCGACGGCGGGGGAGACGGCGGAGTCCGGGCGGCTGGCGGCTGGAGGGATCCAGTCCTTCATGGCCGGGTCCGAGGTCTCGATTTCCATGACCGGTTCGCTGAGCGGAACCGTCTCGCCCTCCAAGCGGAGCAGCCGGATCACCAGGCCGTCGCAGGGGGCCTCGAAATCAAACACCGACTTGGCGCTGTCGACCTGGGCCAGCACGTCGCCCTTGCTGAAACGAGCCCCTTCGGCCACGTTCCATTCGATGATCGTGGCCTCGGTCTCGGCCGCGCCTTGGGCGGGCAAGTACAGGGAAATCTTGAAATACGTCTTCTCCATCCATCCTCTCGACAAATCTGAACACCGATTCTCGATCGGCGATCGTCAGGGCTCGCCGAGCATCTGCTCGATCGCCGCGACAATCCGGCTGGCATTCGGACGATAATAGGTTTCCAACTCGGGGGCAAAGGGGACGGGCACATCGGGCGAGGCGAGGAGGCGCGGGCGGCACTTCCACGTCATGCCCCCGTGGCGCACCACCCACGCGATCACGTGATTGCCCAACCCCTGCGTGGCCCCGCTCTCCTGGACCACCAACAGGCGGCCCGTCTTGCGCACCGAATCAATAATCGGCGCCAGGTCCATCGGCTGAAGCACGAAGGGATTCCAAACCTCCACGGCCCGCTCGAAGCTCTCCGCGGCGGCCACTGCCTCGTGGACCATCGCCCCGAAAGCCACCACGGTCACCTGTTCCCCTTCCACGTAGCGCCGGGCCCGCCACACCGCCTCCAGATCGCCGTCAAAGTCGATTTCGCCGACCTTGCTCCAATAGAGGAGCTTGTGTTCAAAGACCAGGCAGGGGTTCGGGTCGTGGAAACCGGCCAGCAGGGCCTCGAAGGTCTCTTGCGGCGTGACCGGGTAGAGCAGCTTGAGGCCAGGGAAACGGGACCAAAGCCCTTCGTACTCGCCGCTGTGGAACGCCCCCATCGTCAGCCCACCCCCGCACGGCAAACGCACCAACAGGGGCGCGGGCGAACCGGCACGAAAATACCACGTTCCCGCATTCAGCCCCAATTGCGTGACCGCTTCGGTCGAAAAGTCGGCGAACTGGAATTCCACGATCGGCCGGGCGCCGACCTGCGAAGCCCCCAGGGCGAACCCCATGATTCCCGATTCGCTGATCGGCATGTCGATCACGCGGTCCGCCCCGAACCGGTCGACCAGGCCCTTGCACGTCTTGAACGCCGACCCATAGACCCCGACGTCGAGCCCCGCCAGGAAGGCCTCCGGGCAGTGCGCGAGGATGTGCTCGAGGGCCAATCGGACGGCGTCGCCGTTCTTGACTTTCCGGACAGTCACCGGCTGGATTGGCGGCGGCATCGCCGTGTCGTACACGTCCCACGATTGCCTGGCGGGGGACGGACGGCCGACCGCCATGGCCCTGGCGACGGCCTCGCGGACCTCGTCCTCGACCGCTGCCTCGATCTGGGCGATTTCGCCGTCGCGCAGGCCGCAGACTTCGAGCAGTTGCCGCCGGGCACGAGGCAGGGGATCGCGCTCGAGAAATTCCCGCATCTGATCGGCCGGTACGTATTCCCCCTTGTCGTAGACGGCGTGCCCTTGCAAGCGGAGCGTCATGCACTCGAGGATCGCCGGCAGGGGCTCGGAGGCCATCGCTTCCAAGATGTCGCACACGGCCGAATACACGGCCCAAACATCGGTCCCGTCGATCGTGCGCCCTGAAATCCCGTACCCCCACGCCCGATCCGAAAGCCGCGCGCACCGATACTGGGCGCTCGTCGGCGTGGAGAAGGCATAGTGATTGTTTTCGATCAAGAACAGGACGGGCGCGCGATGAACCGAGGCCAGATTGAGCGATTCGTGAAAATCGCCCTTGCTGGCGCCTCCATCGCCGATTACGGCCAGACCGAAGACCGGTTCCTCGGCGCGACGCGCAGCCCAGGTCGCCCCGACTACCAGACTAAGCATTTGCCCCAAATGGCTGATCATCGGGAAGCGTCGATTCGCCGCGTCCCCGTGATGGACGTTGCCCTCCCGCCCATGGGTCGGACTATCCGCATTCGCCAGATACTGGCAAAGCAATTGGTAAGCCGTTGCCCCCCAGACCAGGTGGGAACCTAAGTCACGGTGCAGCAAGGCGGCCACGTCGCGACCCGGCCGGAATGGGATGGCCATCCCGATCGCCGTGGCCTCGTTTCCCACTCCGGTGGTCACCGTCCCCTTCACATAGCCTTTGCGGTACAGCTCCACGAGCCGTTCATCGAGCCGTCGCGCGAGGAGCATCAACGGATAAGCGGCCCGGTAAAGGGCCTCGGCCGGGAGGCGCTGTGGAAATCGGGCGAGTTTGGAAACGGCCTTATGTGGGGGATCGATTCGCTGGCCGAGCGGAGCACCCCTCGTCTGGGAAACCCCAACGGCCCCTTCGATCGACCTCCGCGTTGGGTGAGCGGACGCAGCGAGGCGGGGCCCAAGATTGTCGCTGGAAAAGGCCAAAGGCGGTGCCCTGAGAAGGGAGTTTGCCGACACTTCACTCGTGGACGGCACTCCTTAGCCGCCGCGAACAAACCACGCCCGGCATTGTAATGACCGCATCTGCCACTGTCACGCCCAATCTACCTGTTTTCGCAAGCCGCTGACCAAATGCCCTTTTAGAGGGGCCTGCCGCGAACGTTCGATGCGTCTCCATGGTGGTAGCCGTTCTCAGGCCGGGGACAGTCCCACGTTGGCGAACTTCGCCGCGGAACCCAAGCGTGTGGCCGTGAACGGGTACCCCGCGTTTCATGGCCGCGCATGGCCGCGGCATCAACCATCCTCCCCGCTTTCAAGACCGCAGCCCATGCAGTACAAAGCATTCTGACCTTGGCAGGAAAGGTTCGGGCATGGTGGTGGAAGGGACTTGGGATTGGGGCCAATTCGCCGCGCATCAGGCCAATCGCCGCCGGGAGCTTTGGGCGTTGCTGGGCGACTTGCCATCGCCGCGCCAGCCAACAGCCCGGCTGTTGAGCGTGGAATCGGGACCTGGTTATACGGTGGAGCACCTGGAACTGGACCTCAATGGCCTTGAACCGGCGCCGGCGTTGCTGCTCCTCCCGCATCGGCGGCGCCAACCCGCCCCGGGCCTGCTCTACCTCCACGCCCACGGCGGGACGTATGAGCTGGGCAAGGAAGAGCTGCTTCGAGGGCGCGACGTGCTTCAGCCCTACGCGCCGGTCTGCGCCGAACAAGGGCTGGTGGCTTTGGCGATCGACAGTTGGTGTTTTTCCGGGCGCAAGCACAAGGCCGACGGAGTACGGGGCGAGCACGACGCCTTCAAGCTCATGCTGTGGCGCGGCCAGACGCTTTGGGGAATGATGCTCTTCGACGAGTTCCAGGCCGTGACCTACCTCGCCAGCCGCCCGGAAGTCGATCCCCAACGGATCGGCGTGTTCGGCCTTTCGATGGGCTCGACCAAGGCCTGGTGGCTGGCCGCGCTGGATCCGCGAATCGCCTGCTGCGCCCATCTCTGCTGCCTGACCGATTACGAGGAGCTGATCAAGATCGACAATCTTGCGGGGCATGGCGTGTACTACTATGTCCCGCGCCTGCTCAAGCACTTTCAAACCCGCGACATTTGCGAACTGATCGTCCCCCGGCCCCATCTGAGCCTCAATGGCCGGCGCGACCTGCTGACGCCTCCGGCCGGCGTGGAGAAGATCCGCGATCATCTCTTGCCGCTTTACCGCCGCTACGGACGCGAGGAAGATTGCCGCATCGAACTGGAGGATTGCGGCCACGAGGAAACCGCGTCGATGCGGGCAACCGTGCGGGACTGGTTCGAGGCGCATCTGGCGCGGTCCGCGTAGGGCGACAGGTGCGCGGGACGGCAAATGCGAGCCGCGCGGCGGGGCAAGCCCAGGCGGCTTGCATGGTCCGGTTGGGAACCGCGACAGCCGCCCGCCCAACCTCTCAGGCCGCCGCCTGTTCCGGCGGCTCGGAATCCGCCTGGCTTGTTCGGAGGATCTCCGGCATCCGGGCCGACGATTCCAGGGGGAGGACGGCGGGCGGCGCATCCTCGTCGGCGTCGGCTTCGCGCTCGATTTGCCGCCGCAGGCGTTCGATGTGCAGCCAATAGCGGAGCAAGCCGAAATAGGTCGAGGCGATTTCCCAAACGCGGCGGAGGTGGAAGGTTACCGGGTTCTCGATCGGCAAGCCCGGACGGCGCGTGGTGCGGACCTTGCGGCGGAAGAAGCCGCATTGGAGCGGGTGGACTTTCTCGAAGCGCCAACTGGCGTAGTAGCTCATCACCGCGTAGGCCACGTGCCGCACGCCCACCCCGTCGGCCTTGGCCCGCCGCAACAGCGTGGCCACGTGCTCCGGCGTGTAGTACAGGCGCCATGCGCGGTCGTAGGCGGCTTGCCATTGGTCGGCCGTCATGCGCGGGTGGCGGCGGGTGACGTGCTCCAGGTCGTATTGGTTCAGGTCCGATTCCATCCACGCCCCGCTCTGGTGCAACGCCCGGTGATCGGCGGATCCCGGAAGCGGCGTCAGCATCATGAATTCCAGGATGTCGACGGGCAACTCTCGCTGAATGAGCCGGATGTCGCGTTCGATCGACTCGGGCGTGTCGCAGGGCAGCCCGAGGATGTATCCCGCGTAGGTCACCACGCCTTGCGCTCGCCAGGCCTGGAGCATCGCCCGGTATTGGCCCACGCGGTTCTGGAACTTGCCGGCGGCCACGAGGTTTTCGGGATTGATGTTTTCCAGGCCGATGAACACGCGGTTGCAGCCGGCCCGGGCGGCTTTTTCGATGAAGCCGGGCACCTTGTGGCTCATGGCGTCGGCCTGCATGGCGAACTTGAATCGCACGCCCTCCCGCTCGCGAATCTCGATGAGCCGATCCAGGATCGCTTCCCAGTTCTGGTTCCGCGCCAGGTTGTCGTCGGTGATGAAGAATCGGCGGACGCCCTGGGCGAGGTTCGCGCGCACGATCCGTTCCACGTCGTCGGCGTCGCGGTAGCGCGAGCGGCGTCCTTGGACGTTGATAACCGTGCAGAAGCTGCACTGGAACGGACAGCCCCGGCCGCAGTCGAACGGCGCGAAGAACATGGAGCGGCGGGCCACTTCGCGTGGGAGGATCGGGGTGGGCTGGCCCTGCAATTCCGGCAAACGGCCGAGGTAGTTGTAGACCGGCTGCATGACCCCGCCGAGCGCGTCGCGCAGCAAGCCCTCCATCCGGCCCTCCGCTTCGCCCGCGAAAAGGCTCACCCCCATGTGCCGAAGGGTTTTCAATTCCTCCGGCAGCTCCGGCAGCATCGCCAGACAGCCGCTGACGTGAAACCCGCCGATGGCCACTTGGATCCCGGCCTCGCGGAACTGGCGGGCCAGGTCGATCGCCCGCGGCATCTGGTTGGTCTGCACCCCGGCCAAGAGCACCACCCCCCGGCCGCCGTTGGCCCGGATGCGCCGAATGATGTTCCTTACCGGGATCACCGTGTGGCACTCGTCGTAGGCGTTGACCACGATCTCCACGTCGTCGCCCAACGCCCGGCGCTCCTCCACGTCCCGCGCCAGCGCATAAAGACATGCCAGCGAGTTCGACGGCACGAACGCCCGAAACCATTGGATCACGTAGCCGTCGTCGTCGTAGTGCGAGGGCTTGATGATTTCGACAAACAGGGGGCGGCGGGGCGAGACCATGTCGGCCCTCCTCCTCGCATCGGTCGGATCGGCGAAGCGAGGGAGATTAGCCTCTTGGGCAGGACGCGTCAAGGTCGATGCCAGGCCGAAGCTAGCAATGCTAGCATGGCAGCTCGTGGTAGTCGGCGCCGAGGAGCTGGGCCGCGGCGCGGATCCGCGCTCGGGCGTCGCCAAAGCACACCGCGTTGTGGTGGGGACCGCCGGCGAGGGCGTAGGCGGTGAGCAGCTCCCGCACGTCCCCCCCCACCGCGCGAAGCTTGAAATGCGGCACGCACATGCCCTCCAACGGCCCGTAATCCTCGATCTCCATCCGGCCGGCAATCAGGCGCCAGCGTTGGTTCGGCCCGCGGCACAAGGCGAACCACGTGGCCGGACCCGGCTCGAGGCTGGTCACCAGGGCAAGCTGGCGTCCGCGCGTCCGGGTGATGGGTTGGGGGCGGGCCACGAGCGGCACGCGGCGATCGGTCCGCGCCATGGCCACGTTGGCCTCGCCCATGTGGCTCATGAACAGGGCGTTGCCGGCGAAGTCGATGGTGAAGACCTCGCTGAACGTGGCGGGCGGCTGGAGGCGGGCAAGGAGCCAAACGCCGATCGCCCCCAGCAGGTCCCCCTCGCCCGCAAATCCCAGCCCGTCGGCCATCAGCCGGCTGGCGGCCACGAACGGCAGCGTCTCGGTCCGCTCGTCTTCGCCAAAAACCAGGAACTGGTAGCTGAAGGCCTCCAGACGCCGCTGGCTCAGGATGGCCCGCAAGGACAGTTCCGCCCGCGCCGCCCCTTCCAAATCCGCCTCCGACACGTCGCTGGCAACCTCGTAGTAACGGCGATACTCGGCCGCCAGAAGCCTCGCTTCCTCGGCAGGCGCGGAGGCGGCGCGGTGGATGAATTCCTCGACGGGAATGGCCGTCCACTGGCAGCCGAGCGTGGCGGCGACGTGGCTGGTGTCCACGGCGAAATCGCCCATGCCGGGAAACGGATAGCCCAACAGCCCCACGCGGAGGCCCCGAAGACCGTTCACCGCCGCGGCGGCCGCGCAGAAATCGTGCACGGTTTGAAGTCCGGCCGGCTCGCTGGGATGCGACGTGACGTAGTGGAACGGCACGCCGTGCTGCACGAGCACGCTCGCCAAATCCTGCGTGCCGTGGACCCCATGGTTGTCAATCATCCGGCCAAGGTCGAAGTCGGCGCCCACCCCGGTCAGTTCCTGGGTGTTCCAGATCAGGATGGGCAGGCGCGTGCGGCGCAGGGCCGGCAAGACAAGCTGGCTGGGCGCGTACGTGAGGCAGAGGACCACCAGGGCGTCGACTCCCGCCGCCTCGAAGCCTTGGACCGCGGCTTCGATCGCCTCGCGCGTGAAAACCGCGCGGTCGAACCGCACCTCGGCCAGCGCGCCCCACGCCGGCAGCACCGCTTCGCGGAGCCACCGTTCGCGCCGCGCGCGCAGTTCCGGCAAGAGCTGCTCGTAGAATTCCAGCGTGAGGGCCAAAACACCGATCCGGGGCTTGGGGGGCACGGCAGTCATTCCGATTCGCCTGGCACGGTGAGCAACAGGAAGCGGTAAGCGACGAGACGCCTTTGTTCGCCTGGCTTCGCCAAGGCGTGGGGATTTGCGGACATTGTTGCCCCGCGGCGGCGGCTCCGCAAGCCGTCGCTCTTGAGCCCGCCTCGGCCGGCCGATAGACTACGGCAATCCAAAGCCGGTTCACCACGCGGAGGACAGATCCATGACCCAGAGATGTACGCGTCGAGGCTTCTTGCGCCGGGCGGCGGCGACCGGCGCGGCCATGGCCGCGCCGACCATCGTGCCCTCGTCGGTCTTGGGCAAGGAGGCCCCCAGCAACCAGATTGCGGTGGGCTGCATCGGCGTGGGCGGGCGAGGGACGGGCCTGATGCACGAGGCCGCAGGGTGCCCCAACACCAAGATCCTCGCCGTCTGCGACGTGTTCGAGGACCGCCGCGAAAACAACGCCAGACACTGGAACCAGCAGTATGGCGGCAACGTCTGCAAGCCCTATCGCGACCTGCGCGAGCTGCTCGCCCGGGACGACATCGACGCCGTGACCATCGGCACGAGCGACCACTGGCACGTGCCCGCCGCCTTGATGGCCGTTCGATCGGGCAAGGACGTCTATGTGGAAAAGCCGCTGGGCCTGAGCATCGAGCAGAACCTGGCAATCCGGCGCGAGGTGGCGCGCTATGGGCGGATCTTCCAGTACGGCACCCAGCAGCGCTCCATGGCCCATATCCGCTTCGGCTGCGAGTTGGTCCGCAACGGCCGCCTGGGCAAGATTCAGGCGGTCGAAGTGACGGCCCCCAGTTACGGGTTCGAGGGCGGCTCCCTCGAGCCCATCCCGGTGCCCAAGGGACTCGATTACGATCTCTGGCTCGGGCCCGCCCCCTGGAGGCCCTATACCAAGGACCGCTGCACGTGCTGGGGCACCTACTGGGTGCTGGACAACGCCCACGGGTTCATCGGCGGCTGGGGCGCCCATCCGTTGACCGACATGGTTTGGGCCCTGGGAGACGACGCCGGGGCGGTGCCCGTCGAATACGAGGGCACGGGCAAGTTCGGCAGCGGCCTGTTCGACGCCCCCTACGACTGGGACATCCGCGGCAAGTTCGCCAACGGCGTGCCGTTCCATTTCACCCCCGGCGGCGATTGCGCCCACATCATCGGCGACAAGGGGCAGATTTGGATCTCGCGCGGGGGTTTGCGGGCCGAGCCGCAATCCCTGCTCCAGGAGAAGATCGGGCCGAACGAAATCCGGCTCTACGAAAGCCGCAGCCATATGGGCAATTTCATCGACTGCGTGCGCTCGCGCCAGCAAACCGTCGCCCCGGCGGACGTGGCGGTCTTGTCGGACAACATCACCCAGTTGAGCATGATCGCCATTCTTACCGGGCGCAAGATCCGATGGGACCCGAACCAGGAAGTGATCCTTGACGATCCCGGCGCCACCCAGTTGGTCAGCCGTGCCATGCGAAGTCCCTGGCATCTGTGAGAAGCGTTGCGTGCGGTGGTCCACGATAGTTCGGTTGCGCCGCGGCGCATGGGCGTGCAACGGGAAACGGCAAGAAGCCGCGGCGCGCGAGGACTTGGGGAGGAAACAAACATGACTCGCGGTTTTCGACATTTTGCTTGGATTCATGCGATCGCGGCGCTTGCCGCGTCCGCCGCGTTGGGCCAACAGGCCGTCGATCCCTATCAAGAGGCCTTTCGCTACACGTTCGACAAACCCCGCACGGCCGTCATGGCCATCGAGGCGGAGATCCGTTCGGCAAAGCCCGAGCAGCTTCGCGTCATCGAGGCGAAACTCGTCCGGATCCTCACCTCGCCCGACGCCACGACGGACGCCAAGGCCTGGGCCTGCCGGCAATTGCGCCAGGCAGGGTCCGAACAGTCGGTCGATGCCCTCGCGCCCCTGCTGGCCGACAAGGACCTGGCCACCGTGGCCCGATTGGCCCTTCAAGGCATTCCCGGGCCGAAGGTCGACGCGGCGCTCCGCGAAGCGGCGGGGAAGGTTCAAGGGGACCTGCTTGCCGGCGTGCTTCAAACCATCGGCGTGCGGGGCGACCGCCAGGCCGTGTCCCTGCTCGTCCCCCTGGCCAGCGACAAGGACCCCGGCGTGGCCGAGGCGGCCCTGTTCGCCTTGGGCCACATCGGCGGCCCGGAGGCCTTCGCCGCCCTGCGCGACGCCAAGGCGCCCGACACGCTGCTCCGCTACCGTCATCATGCCATGCTGCTTTGCGCGGAACGCATGAAGGACGCCGCGCCTTATCGGACGGTGTTCGAGCAATCCAAGGACCCCGTGATCCGCGCGGGCGCGTTGCGAGGCATCGTGCTTTACGACAAGGCGAATGCCGCCAAGGACCTTGCGGACTGCCTGAGGAGCGACCATGGGGAACTCCGGGCGGCGGCGGCAAAGTTCCTTTGCGAGTTGGGCGGCGGCGAGGTTCTCGGCAAGGTCCTGGCCGAACTCGCGTCGTTTCCCGCCGACTCCCAAACCTTGATTCTTGGCCTGCTCGCCGACCGCGCGACCCTGCCCGCCGTCCTGGCCGCAACCAAGAGCCCCGATTCGGCGGTGCGGGCGGCGGCGGTCAAGGCGCTGGGGCGTGTGGGCGACGCCTCATGCGTGCCCCTGCTGCTCTCGCTCGCCGTCGCCGAGCAAGGCCGCTCTGATCTGGCAAGCGAGGCGCAGGCGAGCCTGCACGCATTGCGCGGGCCGGGGGTCGGCGAAGCGGTCGTCGCCGCCGCGCGGGAGGGCAAGGCCGAGGAACGACGCGCGGCCGTCCGCGCCTTGGCCGCGCGCGGGCAAGCGGAAGCGGTCCCCCTGCTGCTCGACATGGCCCAGGCGTCGGAAGGGCAACTCCGCGGCGACGCGTTCCAAGCGCTGGGAACGCTGGCCGAGGCGAAGGACTTGCCGACGCTCGTCGAGCTTTTGGTCCGCGCCAAGGATTCCCAAACCCTTGCCCTGGCCGAACGCGCGGTGGCCGCGGTCTGCGCCCGGGCGGGGGACAAGAACGCCGCGGCCCAGGCCGTGGCCGCCGCCCTGGCCGCCCCGACGGTCGACGTCCGCCGCGCGGCGATGAATGTCTTGGCGGGCGTGCCCAGCCTCCGCTCCCTGGAGGTCCTTCGCGCGGCGGCGCACGAGGCCGACGAGACGATCCGCGACACGGCCGTGCGCGGCTTGGCCGCCTGGCCCGACGCCTCGCCCGCCCCCGACCTCTTGGCCCTCGCCCGCTCGGAAAAGGCGCCCAAACGGAGGATCCTGGCGCTGCAAGGGGCGATCCGTCTGGCGGGCCCGGCCGGCAAGCTCCCGGCGGAAGCCTCGCTCAAGCTGCTGGCCGAGGCGATGGACCTTGCCCAGCGGACCGAAGAGAAGAAGCTTGCCTTGGCCGCGCTGGGCGAGGTCGCGCATCGCGGGGCGATCGATCTGGCCGCCAGGTGCCTGGCGGACCCGGCGCTCGAGGTCGAGGCGGCCACCGCCGTGGTCAAGATCGCCAAGGCGCTGCGCACGACCCAACCGGACGCGGCCGCGGCGGCGATCCAGAAGGTGCTCGACGTGTGCAAGGCCCCCGCCGCGCGCCAGCTCGCCGAAAGCGCAATGATCGTGCTCGGCGACCTGGTCAACATCGCCCCGCAGGGCACGGCTTCCAGCCCCGACGGACTCGACAAGGACGGCGCGGCCGGCGACGATCAGGCGGGCATCGACGGCGACCCGGCCACCTACTGGGACGAAAAAGACGGCCAGCCGCTTTACCGCTTCGTGGTCACCTTCAAGCAGCCCGAACGCATCGCGGCCATCAGCATCCTGGGGCACCAGCATCACAGCTACGCCCCCAAGGATTTCGAGATCCTTTGCGACGGGAAACCGGTCAAGAAAGTCGAGAATGCCCAGTACGACGACAACTTCCTGTTGCTTCGCCTGGAGGGGATCGTTTGCACGACCCTGGAACTGAAAATCACCGGCTACTATGGCCAGTCGCCGGCGATTCGCGAACTGGGGATCTATCGGGCGAAAGCGGCGAAGTGAGTCGAGCCCGACAAGGCGGCGGAATGAGAAGATCGTCGTCCGACATGACTCCGCGCGAGCGAACGTTGGCGGCCTTGGAGCATCGGCGCCCGGACCGCACGCCTCGCGACTTCTGGGCCGAGGAGTGCACCTGGAACCGCCTGTTCGCCCACGTCGGCCACCGCGACAAGGAGCGCTTGCTCGACGCGCTAGGCATCGACGTGCGGCATCTGGAGGTCTCGGGACCGCCGGAGCGCGCGATCGGCTCGGGCGTGTACCAGAACTACTGGGGCGAGCGGTACATCTACAAGCCAACCGCCTGGGGGCCGATGCGCGAGGATGTGCGCGGGGCGTTGGCCGACGCACAGAGCCTGGCCGACCTCCAGCGGTTCGAATGGCCTTCGCCCGACCTTTTCGACTACTCGACCCTCGCGGACCAGTGCCGCCGCCTTGAGCCCTACGCGTTGTTCTACGGATTCGCCGACGTGTGGCAGCGGCCCGCCCTCGTCCGCGGCTGGGAAGGGATGTTCCTCGACATGGCCGAACGGCCCGACTGGGCCCATTTCCTCTGCCGCAAGTTCACCGACTTCTACAAGGAAGACTACACCCGGGCCGCCGAGGCCACGCGGGGCCGCATCGACCTGTATCTGCTCATCAGCGACCTGGGAAGCCAATCCGGTCCGCTGATCTCCGTCGCCATGTTCCGCGAGTTCGTCGCCCCGTACTTGAAGGAGATGATCGACTGCATTCACGGATTGGGCGGCAAGGTGGTCTACCATAGCTGCGGAGCGATCCGCGCGTTCATCCCCGAGCTGATCGCCTTGGGAATCGACGTGCTCGATCCGATCCAGCCGACCGGGCCCGACATGGCCCCCGAACGCCTCCAGGCCGAGTTCGGGGGCAAAGTCGTGTTTCACGGCGGGATCGACATGCAGAGGCTCCTCCCGCATGGATCGCCCGACGAGATTCGGGCCGAAGTCCGCCGCTACTGCGAGACGCTGGGCCGCGACGGCGGCTACATCCTCGCCCCCGCCCACCTGTTCCAGCCCGACGTCCCGCCCGAGAACGTGTTCGCCGTCTACGACGCGCTCGGGTAGAAGGGCGGTCGGAAGTCTTTCGCGCCGCGATGGGCAAGGCCAAATCGTTGCCCGACCTGGCCTAGGGCCGCTGTTCTGGCGTGCTCAGCGTTTTCTCTTGCGCCGCCGACGCGGCGCGAGTTGCCCCCACTCGAACTGGAAGTCGCCCAACGTCGGCC